>ERZ1034876.158-NODE-158-length-46358-cov-7.189189_pt1 | contig 46358 bp, 42 predicted proteins | sample MGYA00520698_ERZ1034876 | MGnify/ENA primary metagenome ERZ1034876 (study PRJEB33766, sample SAMN09781723) | gut metagenome | biome: gut microbiome | host: Homo sapiens | place: Madagascar | study: EMG produced TPA metagenomics assembly of the PRJNA485056 data set...
GCGACCCGATTCAGGTCGAGGTTTTTGTGCGCGGACGAAACGGGAATATGACGAGCGGAACCCTACATGTCGAGCGCATGCGGATGGAGATGGCGAAGATTTTTCAAGAGGTAGACAGGCTTGGAGGCACGCGAGCTGGCATGGAGGGAGAGGGGCATTCGGTATCGCAGAGCGCTATTGGCATAGCGTTCCGCGCTGCTAAGAGGTCCTTCGACATCGCGGCGTCTGTCGTGGGTATGGTCGTTCTCTCGCCGCTGCTTCTTGCGACTGCGATAGCGGTGAAGTTCACCAGTCAGGGGCCTGTTATTTTCAAGCAGAAACGCTATGGTAAGGACGAGGTCCCGTTCACGCGCTACAAGTTCCGCACTATGAAAATCGATACGCCCCCGAACGTACCAACGCGCGTAATGCGGGAGGACAAGGCCGTCATGACTCCCATAGGCGCCATGCTGAGGAAAACCTCCATCGACGAGCTGCCGCAGTTCGTGAACATAGTGAAGGGCGACATCCCTTTGCGCATATTAAAAACGCGCCCGGAGTTCTCTGAGGAATCCATGGGTGCGTTCGCGCTTCCCGCCAAATCAAGCACGAACAAAGAAAAGGCGTTTTCGCAGGTCGCGAGCTGTTTTGCGAGCGGCCCGCGGATGCGCCGCATCTCTGAGTTCAATTGTAAACGCGTTGGCGGCATGGAAACTCAATTTCTTGCAAAGCTCGTTTTCAGGACGGTGCGCGCATAGTGGCTAGCAAATCTGTCGCTGCTCAGGCTAAAAACAAATTGCATGACGAACGCCCCGACATCAAGGTCGTGCAGTTTGATTCAGGCTTTGCCGTCAATCAGGAAGTTGCCGACCGAAATACGGTGCGCAGCAGGTCTGTCTACGAATTCGACACGCAAAAGCGTCGTCGCAAAGAGCTCGAGCGGGTCGATTGGCTGAAGAAGGAAATCGGCGAGGAGCCGATCACGAGCGTCGAGGGCAGGCGCGCCTACCGCTTCGTGAAGCGCGCGTTCGACATGGTTTTCAGTGCCGGGGTCGTTTTGATGTTGGCTGTGCCCGTCGCGGCTGCGTGTGTTGCCATCTGCCTGGAGACGCCAGGCGCCCCCGTCTATGCGCAGGAGAGGGTCGGCATGAACGGCCGGGTGATTCGCGTGCTTAAGCTCCGTAGCATGGTGGTCGACGCGGGGGACGTCGAGAAGTACCTGAGCCCAGGGCAGCTGCGCCAATGGCAGGTCGAGCGCAAGGTCGACGACGACCCTCGAGTCACGCGCGTGGGTGGCTTCATCCGCAAGACGAGCCTCGATGAGCTGCCGCAGTTCCTGAACGTGCTTACGGGAGATCTTGCCGTGATTGGGCCCAGGCCGATCACGGAGGCCGAGCTCGACCAGCACTTCACAGCCGCGGAACGCGAGGAACTGCTCTCTGTGCGTCCAGGCATCACCGGCCTGTAGCAGGCGACGGAGAGAAACGAGGCGACCTTCGAAAGCGGACGCAGGCAGCAGATAGAGCTCCGTTATGTGCGCGATCGGGGGTTCGCGATGGACGCCAGGTGCTTCTTCGGTACTTTTGGCGCGATGTTTGGAAAGAAAGCGACGGGACGATGAAGATTCTTTATTTTAGCCAATTCTATAGTCCCGAGAACATTGCTGCGGCCTTCAGGGCTGCCGATCACTCTCGAATCTGGGCTCGAGTCGGCCACGATGTCACGGTATTTACGGGATGGCCGAACTATCCTACGGGTCATCTTTTCGATGGCTATGAGATGGCGCCCTTGTGGGAAGGCTCCATAGATGGCGTCAGGGTGTTCCGTTCCTCCTCTAAGATTCAGCCGAACACGAGCTTCGCGAAGCGTATCGAGAGCGGAGTCAGTTTCATAGTCAACGGCTTGAAGAACCTGGGAAGGAGATCGCCCGTAGGCAGCGATTACGACGTCGTCTTGGTTACGTGTGGCACCGTCTTTTCTGCATGGCTTGGTGTGCATTATGCTAGGAAGCATCACCTTCCTTTGGTCGTCGAATTCCGCGACCTCACCTATAAGCAGATGATGGCTACGGGGAGTGAGGGAGCAAAAGTCGCGACCATGAAGGCGCTGGAGCTCTCTTTCTGCAAAGCCGCCGATCGCGTCGTCGTGCTTACGGACGGTTTCAAGAAAGACCTTGTTGAGGAAGGCGTTCCCCGAGAAGTCATTTCGGTCGTGCCCAACGGCGCAGACGTCGTCGCTTGTGAGCACCAATGGCATCGTTCGCTGCGCCTCGGTTACTTCGGGACTATGGGGCTGTCCCAAAACGTGCCGGTGACGATCGAGTATGCGAAGCACCTTGCGGGAAAGGGCCTTGTTTCCAGCTATGAGCTGATAGGCGAAGGCGCGGCCCGCGTGGAGCTCGAGCAAATGATGGGTGCAGGCGACCTTGGTTTTCTTAGCCTGGAGCACGGTATTCCCATGTCGGAGCTTGAGGCGCACTATGCAGGGGTCGACATGACCGTCGTCTCGCTTCAAAAAAGCGAGCAGTTCTCGGGAACCATCCCGTCGAAGATATTCCAGTCGTTCGCGCGCGGCGTCCCTGTGTTGTTCATCGGACCCGAGGGGGATGCGTCCGAGCTTGTGCGCAGGAGCGGCGCGGGCATAGCCCTGTGCGGCTCGACCGAGGACGACATCCGCGAACTTGAAGGCTTCGCCTCTAAAGAGAACCTCGTTGGCGAGCTCGACCGAATGAGTAGGTCTGCCGTCGAATTCATGGCCCGCGAGTACTCGCGAAAAATCATGGCCGAAAAGATGATCCGCATCCTGTTCGATGCTGCCAAATAAAGTTCAAGGAACTGAAAGGAAAAACAATGGTTAACGTAATCGGCCTCGGATACATCGGCCTGCCTACCGCGCTCATGATGGCCACGCACGGCGTGGAGGTTGTGGGCACCGACTACAACGAGGAATTGGTCGCCACGCTCGATGCGGGCCGCACCACCTTCAAGGAGGATGGCCTGGACGAGCTGTTCGCCGATGCGCTGAAGGCCGGCGTCAAGTTCACCACTGAGTACCAGGTGTGCGACACCTACATCGTGAGCGTGCCCACTCCCTACGACAAGCTCGACAAGAAGATCGACCCCTGCTACGTGGTGGCGGCCTGCAAGACCGTGCTCGAGGTGGCTCCTAAAGATGCGGTTCTGGTTGTCGAGTCTACGGTATCGCCGAACACCATCGACCGCTTCGTTCGACCGCTGCTCGAGGAGGCCGGCCGCCAGGACGTCAAGCTGGTCCACGCGCCGGAGCGCATCATCCCGGGCAACATGGTCTACGAGCTTCTGCACAACAACCGCACCATCGGTGCCGACGACCCCGAGGTGGGCGAGGCGATTGCGAAGGTCTACGCTAGCTTCTGCCAGGGTGAGATCAGCGTTACCGACATCCGCACCGCCGAGATGACCAAGGTCGTCGAGAACACCTTCCGCGCTGTGAACATTGCCTTCTCCAACGAGCTGGCAAAGATTTGCCGCATCGGCGGTATGGACGTGGCCGAGGTCATCCGCATCTCCAACAAGCACCCGCGCGTGAACATCCTTAACCCCGGCCCGGGCGTGGGCGGCCACTGCATCCCGGTGGACCCCTGGTTCCTGGTGGGCGACTACCCAGAGGCGGCCAACTTCATCCGCCTGGCCCTGCAGACCAACGCCTCCATGCCGGAGTACGTGCTGCAACGCACGCTGGATGCTATGAAGGAGCACGGCATCACCGACGCGGCGAAAGTGGGCATCTATGGCCTGACCTACAAGGAGGACGTCGACGACGTGCGAGAGTCCCCGACGCTACAGATGCTCGAGTCCATGGAATCCCACCTGTGCGGCCACGCCGTCAAGGTCTACGACCCGTGGGTCGAGCGCGACGAGGTACCCAACCAGGTGCACTCCATGGAGGAGTTCCTGGAGGGCCTGGAAATCGTGGTCGTCATGGTCGGTCACAGTCAGATCAAGGGCAAGCCCGAGGCTTTCGGCGGCCGCATCCTCGTCGACCCGCGCAACGTATGCGGCGACGGCGAGAACGTCTACAAGCTGTAAGAAACAACGTTTGGAGAAGCACGAGATGTCTAAGAAGAAAGTCATGCTGGTGTTCGGCACCAGGCCCGAGGCGATTAAGATGTGCCCGCTCGTCAACGAGCTGAAGGGGCGCCCCGAGGAGTTCGACACCGTTGTGTGCGTGACCGGCCAACATCGCGAGATGCTCGACCAGGTGCTGCGCGTGTTCGGCGTCGTGCCTAACCACGACCTGGCTATTATGAAGCCCGGGCAGACTCTCTTCGACATCACGTGCGACGTGCTGCTCAAGTTCAAAGGCGTGCTGGAGGCGGAGGAGCCCGACGTGGTGCTGGTGCACGGCGACACGTCAACGAGCTTCGCCGCGGCACTGGCCTGCTTCTACCTGCAGATCCCCGTCGGCCATGTAGAGGCCGGCCTGCGCACGCATGACATCTACAGCCCATGGCCCGAGGAGTTCAACCGCCAGGCGGTCGATATCATTGCGGAATACTACTTCGCCCCCACGGAGGTCTCGAAGCAGAATCTCCTCGACGAGGGCAAGCCCGCTGAGAAGATTTATGTGACCGGCAACACCGGTATCGACGCCTTGGCCACCACCGTGCGCGACGACTACGGCCACGAGGTGCTGGACTGGGCGGCTGGAAGCAGACTCATCTTAATCACCGCGCACCGCCGCGAGAACCAGGGCGAGCCCATGCACCGCATGTTCCGCGCCATCCGCCGGGTAATGGACGAGCACCCCGACGTGAAGGCAGTTTACCCCATCCACATGAATCCGGTTGTGCGCAAAGCGGCCCATGCCGAGCTCGACGGCTGCGATAGGCTTCGCATCATCGACCCGCTCGAGGTGCTCGACTTCCACAACTTCCTGGCGCGGAGCTATCTTGTGCTTACCGACAGCGGCGGAATCCAGGAGGAGGCCCCGGGCCTGGGCAAGCCCGTGCTCGTGATGCGCGACACCACAGAGCGCCCCGAGGGAGTGGCGGCTGGGACCCTGCGTCTAGTAGGTACTGACGAGGATGTTATCTATGGGGCGTTCACCGAGCTTCTTGATGACGAAGAGGCTTATAGAAAGATGTCTCGCGCCAGCAACCCGTATGGTGATGGACATGCATGTCCTCGGATTGTCGACGCTTTGAAGGGGTAGCCTTGACGTCTGTATCGAAAATAGGGCTATATTTCAACACGATAAAGCACCTGAAGCCAAGCCAGGTGTTTTATCGTGTATGGCGAAAAGGCGGCGGGAAGACTCGCCTCGGAATCGGCTATGCGCCGAACCCTGACATTCTCAAAGCCGATATTCGCAGGATACCCATACTGCCGGAGCTCGATTTCGACCCTTCGTTTTTGGGACGTTTCGACGTTGATGCCATCATGAGAGACAGAATCGACTTGCTTCATCACGAGGAGCAGGTCGATTGGGCTTCCTGTTGGCATGAGGGGCTGTCGACGCCGCTATGGCGCTTCAACCTCCATTATTTTGAATATCTGCTCCCCCTGGCTAAGGCCTATATAGACACGGGGAATAAGGCGTATCTGGACAAGGCGAAGTTGATTTTGCTCGCCTGGGTCGAGCATTGCCCTGAGGGCAAAGGCGGGGTGGCTTGGGATTCGTACACCATCTCGATGCGAATAACGAACTGGCTTGCGTTCTATGGGGAGCTTCAAGGCTTCTTGGATGATGATATCGATTTCGTTGCAGCGTTTAATGGCTCGCTTGCGGTGCAGCTCGCCCATCTTGGCCAGCATTTGGAAGTTGATTTGCTGGCGAATCATTACCTCGAAAATCTCAAGGCGTTGGTGATCCTTGCTTGCTACTTTGACGATGAGGAGACACTGAACTTCGCGTTACCCAAATTGTGCGAACAAGTGAAGGAACAGATCCTTCCTGACGGCATGCATTTCGAGTTGAGCCCGATGTACCACAAAATAGTCCTCGAAGACCTGATGCGCGTTGCAGTTGCTCTCCGGGCATCTGGTTATAGCGAAGCCGCTTCCGGAGGCCTGCGTCTGCAAGATATGTGTGATTGCCTGTACTCTCTCGAGCGAAACGCGAACCGCACTCCGCTGTTTAACGACTGCGGGGATAATGTTGCAAAGGGCCGTGACGCTTTGCTTTCTTGCGCAAAGAGGCATTTCGGTTTAGTTCCTAAGTTCAAGCCGGTATTTCCCGACGCGGGTTACTGCGTGCTCGAGAGGGAGACGGATGCAGGGCTTGTCAAAGTCATATTCGACACCGGAAATCCTGGCCCTGAGTATGCGATGGGGCATGTACATTGCGATGCATTGAGTTTCGAGTGCTTTATAGGCGGGGAGCCATGGATCGTGAATCGTGGCACCTATGCGTATCAGGATGAATCGAGGCTCGAATACAAGAAGACGATGTCGCACAGCACCGTAACCGTTATCGGCGAAGAACAGCACGAATGTTGGGCCCCGTTCAGGGTGGCGAGATTCGGCCGCGGCGAGCTTGTGGAGCGCGGAGAAAGCAAAGCAAAGGCGAAGTTCTTTTATCCCGATGGCAAGCATGTTGTTTGCAGGATGATTGATGTGGGAGACGAGGGGTTGACTATATCTGATGAGGGCCAGTATGGTGCTGACGTACAAGGCGCTTTCATTTGCTTAGGCTCGCTTGATTTGGGAGAAGGGGCCGATTGCGCTGAGCGCGTTCTCTATGCGCCGGATTTCGGAGAGAACTTAGTGGTCAATCGTTTCATTTACGGCGGTTGCTCCGCGAGGAAAACCGTCCTGAAATATCCTCGGATTGGAAACCGTCATGGGCGATAAAAGGAAGCTGACTTACATAGGGAGTTTTCCCCCTCCTTACGGCGGGGTGACAGTGAAGAACGCCTTGCTGTATAAGCATCTGTCGGCATGCCTGGATATTGAAAAAATTGATCTTTCGAAGGTCAAGAAACTTGAGCCTAAGCAGCTATATAGCTTGGCGCAGACTCTCGTTTCGCGAGATGGTGCGATTGTCCTGGGCGTTTCTGCTGACTGGCGGTACCGCTTGACAAATTACCTCTACCGGTTCAACCGCAGGAAGATGAATCGGTCTTTTTTGTTCGTCATGGGAGGCAAAATCCCCGACGACAGGAGCTACGTTGAGAAAATGAACGGCTTCAAGCACGTTTATGTCGAAACGGAGAGCATGCGAAAGGGCTTTGAGGAGATGGGCGCGTGGAATGTGTCGGTATACCCGAATTGCAGGGAGAGGCCGGCAGTTCCCGTTAAGATAAAACCAAGCGGGGGGGCTCGATAGCGTGTTCTTCTCTCTGATAAGCCCCGACAAAGGAATCGAGCTCATCCTCGGCGCTTCTGATAAGGTCCCCGGCGTTAACTTCCATTTGTATGGCCGGATAGAGGGTGGCTACGAGGCTCGTTTTGCTGATGAGCTGACAAAAAGGGAAAACGTTTGGTATCACGGTGTTTTCGATTCTGTGGAAGGGGATGTGGTGTCCGAACTCAATAAATACGATGTTCATCTGTTCCCTACGCTTTGCCCAAACGAGGGGGTTCCGGGTGTTATTGCGGAAACGAAGATGGCGGCTGTGCCGACCGTTGCTTCGGATAGAAGTTACAATAGCGAACTAATTAATGACGGCCTCGATGGAGTGCTTACGCACAAGGATTCGTCGGAGGAGCTTGCTGATATACTTGCGGATCTTTTGGCAAACCCTCGCAGGGTCGACGGAATGAAAGCCGCCGCCCTCGAGTCGGCCGAGAGTTACTACATTGACAGGTACGTCGACTGGATTGTCGGTGACCTGAGCGCTTAGGACAGGTGAAACATGGGCTTGATGGACTTATATAACATGCTGCCGGCATTCGCGCAGAACATCGCGTTCTCCGCTGCCGGCGCGAAAATACAGCGTACACGTTACGGCGTAGGCTTCCATAAGATGCTCGACGAGTTCGAATCCCATGCCAACTGGTCAAAAGACCAGTTGGTAAGCTGGCGCGATGAAAGGCTTCGCGATTTGGTTCAGCATGCCTATAACACCGTCCCGTATTACAGGGAGACGATGGACGAAGGCGGCATCAATCCCATGTCGATTCGATCGGGGGAGGACCTTGCGAGGTTTCCGCTATTGACTAAGGACATGGTAAAGGCCAATCCCGAGAAATTCATTTCGAGCGAGATTGGAAAGATGAACGTTCTGCATGTCCATACGAGCGGCACTACAGGTTCCGGCTTTCAATTCGACAGTACCCTTGAGTGCCAGCAGGCTCAATTTGCCTGCTTCTGGCGATATTATCACCAGCATGGGCTTACGCAAGACACGTGGCAGGCGCAATTCTCGTCGAGAAACGCTGTACCGAAGAGAACAAGCAAGCCTCCGTTCTGGCGCATCGACAAGCCGGGAAGGCGCTATTACATGAGCGCCTTCCACGAGAGCTCCGCGAATTTAAAGAGCTACTACGACATCATCATGGAGAAGAGATTCAGATGGATCAGCGGATACCCGTCTCTTATGTCGTTACTCGCTCAATGGATGAACGAGAGGGATTTGTGCTTCGATTTCGTTGAGGCCGTGACATGCGGAGCTGAAAATTTGCTCGATTATCAGGCCGATGCAATGGAGAGGGCGTTTGGGGTACGTCCGGTGCAGACGTACGGCCAGACGGAGAACGTTGCAATTTTCTCGCAGCAGCCTGATGGGAGAATCTTGGTTGACGAAGATTTTTCGGTGGTCGAGTTCATTTCGAACAATTCGGGGGGGGGTTCTCAGATTGTTGGAACGTGCTTGTTCAACTATGCGACACCTCTCATACGATATTGCACAAAGGATATCGCGACGGTTGCGGATTGGACGGGTTCCCGCAGGGAGGTTCTCTCTTTGGACGGAAGGAGCGAGGATTACCTCTACCTGCCCGATGGGACGAAAGTTGGCAAGCTCGACCAAGTGTTCAAGGACACCCCTCACTTTCAGGAGGCACAGATTTATCAGAAGGCCGACTACTCGGTTGTATTTCGAGTCGTGGGAGAGCCGTACATGTGCGTAGAAGACGAAGCGAAGGCGCTAAAGGCGTTTCGCGATTCTGTTGGAGAATCCATCGTAGCGGAGTTCGAGTACCTTCCCCAACTGGAAAGAAAAGGGTCGGCGAAGCTTCGCTTCGTCGTATCGGATGTCGGGCGGCATAAATGACGGACGATAGACGGTTGAAGTGCGTGTTCTTCTCGCTTGTGAGTCCTGATAAAGGCATCGACTTGGTTTTGGATGCAGCTGAATGCCTGCCTGGTATCGAGTTCTATATATACGGCAGGGTGGAACGGAATTGTGGCGACTTCGGGCTGCGCGTGGATAGGTTGAACAACGCAAGGTACATGGGCGTATTCGATTCCGTGCGTGGTGATGTTGTGGCGGAATTGAACAAGTACGACCTCCACTTGTTTCCTAGCCGCTGGCCAAACGAAGGGGTTCCGGGCGTTCTTGTCGAGACCAAGATGGCCGCAGTGCCGAGCATTGTGAGCGATATCTGTTACAACGCGGAGCTCGTGGTCGATGGGGAAGAGGGAATCGTCCTCAGAGAGAACACGGCGAAAGCCCTGGTTGAGGCCATTTCTTCGCTTGATGTCGATCGTGAGAGGTTGGATGCCATGAAGGCGGCTTCTTTGAAGTCTGCGGAGCGGTTTTATATAGACAGGTATATCGATTGGCTTGTTGCAGATCTGAATGATGAACATGGGAAAGTGATTGCATGAGCAACTTCATGAATGCTGCAAACAAACAGCGTAGGCCACATTGGCTTGCTGCTCATCGCCTTCGTCCTCTGGTGAAGGCCTACGAGATGTGGATTTATCTTATTCATAAGAGCTTTATTCTAGCTGATTGCGAGATTGGCGAGGGGACCACATTTGGATATAAGGCGATTGGTGTCGTCGTCTACAAGCGAGCGAAGATTGGCAAGAATTGCATGATTGCCCAGAACGTGACCATTGACGGGCGAAGCGGTCATTACGAGGTTCCGGTTATTGGTGACGATTGCTACATTGGTGCGGGCGCCAAGTTGCTTGGACCTGCCAAGATTGGAAATACTGTAACGATTGGCGCTAATGCCGTCATGATGAAAGATGCTCCAGACGAAACTGTCTGGGGGTTCCCTCAAAAATGCTGCGGGATTAAGACGGCGAGCGAGTGGGATAATACCTCAAGGCGGCTTGGTAGGTGCGCGGCATGAATAAAATTGTTTGGGTGGAGTTGCTGGAGAGCAACGGCGTTGTAACTGACGTTTATCTGAAAACGATAGGGGAAGCCTTCGAGCGTCTCGGTTTCGAAGTCAACTATACGCATGATTTGCCCAGCCATGACATTGGGAAAGACGATGTCTGTGTAGTGGCGGTTTCTCCTTCGGTAATGCGTCTTAAGAGAAAAGGCGTAAAGCACATCATATTCTGGGCGCAGGGAATATGGCCCGAGGAATCCTATATGAGAAACCATAACAAGGTTTCATATTGGATGTGCGGTTTGATTGAGAAATATGCGCTTAAGGAAGCAGAGCGCGTGTTCGTCGTATCGAATTCACAGGTAAGGCATTATGAAAAAAAATATCGGCTCTCTTTGAGAGATAAGGCATACGTGATGCCATGCTCGAATGAGACGATGCATGAGGAATCGTTCTTTGCCGAGGGAAAATACGAGAATCCTGTTTTTGTCTATGCGGGGAGCTTGGCCAAATACCAATGCATTGGCATGACGCTCGAAGCGTTCTCTCGGATTCAGCAAGTGGAACCGAATTCCTCGCTTTTGTTCTATACGGGGCAGCAGGATGAAGCTAGGGTGCTTGTCGAGCAATGGAATCTTAATAATGTGACGATCGGCTATGCGGCGCCCAACGAGCTGAACGCCGTACTTGCCAAAGCGAAATACGGTTTCGTGATTAGGGACGACAGCACGGTCAACAAGGTGGCGACTCCGACGAAGATATCGTCCTACATATCGAACGGTGTGATTCCTGTGTACAGCAGAAGCCTGGAGGCTTTTGATGAGAGCTCCGAAGATATTGTTAGGCTGCCTTATAGAGAATCCTCTATAGTGGATGATTTCCTCTCTCTTGAAAAAAGGCGGATTTCACCAGAAGAGATGTTGCGGGAATATTCCGAGTATTTTAGCAGTGAGCTCAATTGCAGAAACAGGGTTGAGGATATCTGTGCGTTCCTTAGGAGCTAGTTTGCCTGTCGAATCGATGAAACATATAGGAGACAGAGTGAAACGGAGGCAGCTGACAGTTGCGGATGGGTTAAGTCTACTGTCGGTCGCGTTTCTGTGCTTTTGCGTATGCAGAACAGGGCATGAGACCGGGTATGTCCCGGTGCTGTATGCAGGCTATGCCGTAATTGCGTTGAACATATTCAGAATCAAGGATTTCCAGCTTTCAAAGCTTAAGCCGGCATTACCGTTCTTTGCAGTGGCTCTAATATCCCCCTTGATTCAGGCATTGTTTGTTGCCGGTCCTTACTACTCGATTTCCAACGCTTTCAACGCTGCAATTTTGTTCGCGGTGTTTTGTCTTTGCGCGGGGTTGCTCATCGTATCAGACGACCTCTCTGGACATGTTTGGAAAATTATCAACTTCGTCTCGCTGTCAGCTTCAATTTTAATTTTGATTGAGTACCTGACTTTTCTCGCGGGGATAAGGTTGTATTCTATACCTGTACTAGGCGATTGGATTTTCAACGCCTGGGAATTCGAGGGGTCGGGTGCGTATAGACCGTGCGCGTATTTTTCAGAAGCTTCGCACTTCGCTGAGCTTGCGCTGCTCTCGGCCTTTTATTTCTTGTATGTTGCAAATTCACGCTTGAAGTTTGTTCTCGTGTTTTCTGCATGCGTTGCGTCAACATCTTCTCTCGGCATCATCGGCTGTGCGGGATTGGCTTTAGTGTACGTGTTTTTCTTCTCGTATTCCAAGCGTCGCCTGATCGAATCCGGCAAGGGCAAGGGGATGTTGGCTATGAGGATCTTTCTTATAGCTTTATCTTGTATCGCTTTGATTGCCGCCATCGTTTATCTCCAATCATCTGACTCATGGTTTGCCACGAGGATTATGGACGGCGGAACCTCGTCGATGAGGATGAGTCGTTCGTTTGAGCTTTTCAGCATCATGGCGCCGCTGGAGCAGCTGTTCGGTTTTGGGTTGCAAAATCAGGCGATTTACCTGAACGCAAATGGGATTGTGCTTCCGAGCGACTACAACGAAACGCTCGTGAACAGGGAATTTGCGGCTACGATAGGATATGTGCTATGCACCAACGGAGTTTGCGGCCTTCTTGCCTTTCTGTACATGTTCCTCCCTGGCTTTAAAAGTAGGGATGGCAAAATCAAGGTGCTGACGGGCCTGTTGTTGTACATTTCGTTCACCTGCTGCATTATGTCAAGAGGCATTTTCATCGTTATGCTCCTCGTGTTGTTTGCCTATGGCAATGGATATTGGACGACGGACAGGGGATTGAATGGATAGTCAATCCCTCAAGCGGAACCTAGGTTCCGCTCTTTTTGCGCAAACGGTTATATTCGCCGTCAGCGCGATTATGTCGCTGGTGGTTCCGAAGATTCTTGGCGTGGAGGAGTTTGCCTATTGGCAGCTGTTTTTGCTCTACATATCGTATGCGGCCTTGTTCCATCTGGGTTTAAACGATGGCGTTTACCTGATTAACGGAGGGAAGACGTACGATGAGATGGACCGAGGGTCGATTGCGGGCCAGTTTTTTGCAGGCATTGTCTTCGAGGCGATTGTGGGTGCCTGCATATTTGCTGTATCGATGTTTGCCGTAAACGATTCGGACAGAAGCTTTGTTGTCGGCGCCTTCTGCATTTTCATAGTCGTGTTCAATATCGGAGCCTATTGGGGCGCGGTTTGCCAGGCGGCCAACGAGACCCATATTTACTCCAAGATGTTAACCTTGGATCGCTGTCTGTTCCTCGTTCCGCTGCTTATCGGCGTGGTGGCTGGCGTGGCCTCGTTCAAGTTCTATGTCGTTTGTTATATTGCTGCGCGAGGTATTGCTGCTGCGTATATAACCTTCAGATGTCGATTTTTTTTCAAGAGTCCCACCCCGCATATCGGTGTCGTGGTTAGAGATTGTTTGGGCAGTATCGGCGTCGGCGTCAAATTGACGATATCTTACTTATCGAGCGTCTTTATCTTGGGCGTTGCCCGTTTCGTAACGGATGGAGCTTGGGGCATCGAAAGCTTTGGTCAGCTGTCGTTTGCCATTTCGTTGCTGAATTTTTTTATTGCGTTTGTCAATCAGGTTGGGATGGTTCTATTTCCTGCGCTGAGAAGGGCAACTGTCGAGGAGTTCAACCTCACCTTGAAAAGGCTGGTAAGTGCGTTGGATTTTATTCTGCCGCTTATCTACGTAATTTATTTTCCCGTGCTACTCTTAGCCCAATGGTGGCTTCCGCAGTATCAGTCCGGTCTTGAATGGCTATCCGTTTTGCTTCCTATTTGCGTTTACAACAGTAGGATGGAAATAGTGTCGACCACGGTGATGAAGGTATTGAGAAAGGAGACGTCGTTGATGGCAATTAATATTGGCGCGGCGTTGCTTTCTTTGGTTTCGGGGTGCATTTGCGGTTTTTGCCTGAACAACATGACGCTGCTTGTTTGGTCACTAGTGTTTGTTGTGATTCTGAGGAGCCTTGTCGCGGAGACGTATGCGTCTAGGATTATCAACGAATCGGCGAGGACTTCGATTATTAGCGGACTGCTCATCGCTGCTTCGTATTTAGCGGTTCAAGTGGTATTTGGTATATGGCAAGCGACTTTGGCGGCGTTACTTATGTTCTCATTGATGATCGCGTTTCGTCGTCGCGAATTATCGAGATTACTCCGACGTTAGTTTTCTTTATCGTCTTCAGAAGAATCTATCCTCGCGATAGTTCGCCCGATGTGACAATTGGGGGAGCTCACGACGGCCGGGTATCCTAGGCACCCTCTGCGTGTCGCTTATTCTGAAGAGCCCGTCGAGTTCGACATTGGCTCATATTTAAAAAAGCTGGGATATTGAGTGGCTTGCTGCCGGCCATAATGCACAGTACATAGGTCGCTTCTTTTCCTGCCGAGGGCGTCGAGCGCTGGTTCGAGGTCATGAAACGCTGCCGAACCCCCGCAATCCATACGGATTGCGGGGGTTCTTCGTATTTTTGGGTGAAAAACCAGTCAATGGCTTCCTCGCCTTGCGCGGCTGGCCGATGAGCCGGGCGCTAATGAATTTCTATCGCTGAAATGCGACAATCGGCGGAGCGATTTTCGTCGCGACCGCCGTTCGCCCTTTGTGCGTGTCCAAAAACGTGTCTTTCCGACTCTGGGCAGGAGCGCAATCCCGCGCTCCCTGACCCAGGGGAGGAAACATGTCCTCATCGCGAGGCTGCAGCAGCAGCTACGACTGCATCGTCAAGATCAAGGGCGTCACCACGCGCCCGATACTGTTCAGCCAGCTCATGCGGAGCGACGGAGAGGGGGCGATGAACCCCGAGGAGCTGTTCGCGGACGATCGCACCCCCGCCTCCGAGCAGGAGCGCGTCCACGAGGACGAGCTGCACTCGCTCATGCGCAGCATACTGGACTGGGCGATATCCTTCCTGAGCGAGCCCAGCCAGGGCACCATCCGCGCCATCTACTTCGAGGGCAAGACCGTCAAGCAGCACAGCGAGGAGGAGTACGTCACTGTCTACGCGATCTACAAGCGCCTGGCGCGCTCGTACTCCGTCATCAAGGAGATCGTCCTTGAGGAGCTGGAGGGGCTCGACGACAAGACGCGCGCCGAGCTCGAGGCCATGTTCGGGATCGGCGGCCGCGATGGGAAGTGAGCAGGTGGAAGCAGCGCAGGGCGGGGTACCTCCTCGTAGCGGCAACGAGCCGCTTGTCGCCAGCGGGTCGAACGAAGCTGCGGATGCCTGCGATGAGCCTTGCGCCCGACGCGGAGCGATCGCTGTGCGCGTGTCCTACGCCGGGGAGTGCAGCATCGAAGAGGCTGTGTCGCGCTACCTTGCCGCGCGCGAGAACGTGCGCGACGTCATAGGCGACGAGCCTGCCTGATACGAATCGGCAGGCATCGGCCAACGCTCCATCACCCTGAGATTTCCGCCTTCGCCGGCGCCGAGCCGCCGAAGGCGTGGTACGATTGCGCCAGACGCATACAAGGGCCCTCGGCGTCGGTTGTTTTCTTGGCGGGAAGCGCAGCGCATCCCGAGGGCATCCTCAGAGCCTCCTGGCGCACGTACAAACACGTGCAAAAGGAGGCCTTTTCATGCCCAAAACCAAAACGCCTAAACCGGCGGCCAGGGTCTATCGCGCCGCCAGCTACGCCAGGCTCTCCGTCGACGACGAGAGCTACGGCACCAGCGGCTCGGTGCTCAACCAGCACGCCATGATCCGCGACTTCGCCGATGCGAACGGCAGCCTGAGCATTATCGTCGAGTATTCCGACGACGGCTTCTCGGGCTCCACCTTCGAGAACCGTCCCGGCTGGGGCAGGCTGCTCGCCGACGTGGAGGCCGGCAAGGTCGACTGCATCGTGGTCAAGGACCTGAGCCGTCTCGGTCGCAACTACCTTGACGTGTCGCGCTACCTGGACCAGGTGTTCCCGGCGCTCGGCGTGCGCGTGGTGGCCATCACCGACGGCTACGACTCCGCAGCCGAGAAGACGCCGGCCGACGCGCTGATGCTGCCGGTGAAGAACCTCTTCAACGACATGTACTGCCGCGACGCCTCCGCCAAGACCAAGGCGTCGCTTTCCGCCAAGCGCCGCCGCGGCGAGTTCGTTGGCGCCTTCGCCCCCTACGGCTATGCCAAGGGGTCGGGCCCCGACCGCGGCAGGCTCGTGATCGACCCGGAACCCGCCGGCGTGGTGCGCGGCATCTTCGACGCGCGCATCGGCGGCATGAGCGCCGCCGGCATAGCCGCCATGCTCAACGAGGACCTCGTACCGAGCCCCTACGAGTATTTCGCGGCGAAGGGCGCGGCGCGCAGCTCGAACTTCTGCAAGGGGGAGAGGACCGCCTGGGACGCGCGCACGGTGCTGCGCATCCTGTCGAACGAGACCTATGCGGGCACGCTCGTGCAGGGCAAGACCTGCAAGCCCGATTTCCGGCGCAAGGCGGTGCTCTCCGTCGACGAGTCCGAGTGGGACCGTTCGCCCGGCGCGCACGAGGCGATAGTGGACCCGGCCACCTTCGGCCTGGTGCGCAAGCTGGCGCGGCGCGACATGCGCCTGTCGCCCGGCGCCAAGCGGTCGCTGCCGCTGTCGGGGTTCCTTTTCTGCGCGGATTGCGGCGCGACGATGGCGCGGCATGCGAGCCGCTGCTCCAGCGGCAAGCGCTTCTACTACTCCTGCGAGACCCATAGGAAGAACCGCGCCGAGTGCGGCATGCACAAGGTGTGGGAGGACGAGCTTTCGACGGCGGTGATGCGGGCCGTGCACGGACACGCCCTCGCGGCGGTCGACGGCGATGGCGTCGTGAGGGGTGCCGAGGCGTACCGCCACGACAGGCGCGCTGAGCTCGCCTGCCGCCTGGAGTCGGTGGAGGGGCGCATCGAGCACAACGGCGACTTGCGGCTGCGCATGTACTCCGATTACGCAGCGGGCGTCATCGACAAGGCCCAGTACGCCGAGCTCGCCCGGGCTGTCGACGTCAGACTGCAGGAACTGAAGGGCGAGAAGGCCGGCATCGAGCGGGAAACGGCCCAGCTGGATGACGTGCGCGCGGAGACCTGGGAGCAAACCTTGGCGCGTTATCGCGACGCCGAGGACCTCGAGCGCGTGATGGTCGTAGAGCTCATCGACAGGGTGCTCGTCGGCGAGGGCGGCGACATCGAGGTGGTCTTCCGGTTCGGCGACCCTGTCGCCGCATGCGCCTCGAAGCAAGAGGGGGTGGCGTGATGGCGGGCTTCGATCTCTCCGACGTGCTGGCGGCGGCGCGCGGTATCCCCGGCGCGCGCGAGGACGGCAGATGGCGCTGCATCGTGTACCTCTCCGCCTACGACTGGATGAGCGGCTGGCTTCGCGCCTCCGACATGGCGGCGCAGTCGGCGGCGTGCAAGGCATGGCTTTCCGCCCACGGCGATGCGCGCAAGGTGGAGACCATCAGGAACCGCAACGCCGTGCGCAACGTGCGCGCCGCCTTCGACGAGCTCATGCGCGTCATCGAGAACCGCAGGGCCGACTGCGTGGTCGTGCCCGACATAGCGGTGTTCGCGCCGTGCTTCTCGGAGGCCCGCTTCTACGTCGAGGAGGTGCTGGTGCCCATGGGCTTCCGCTTCGTGGACTGCGCGCGCGGCTTCGACACGCAGGGCGGCGACGTGCGGGCGTACTTCAAGGGGCTGCAGACAGAGATGTCCGACGCACTGGCCCTGCATGCCGAGCACGACAGGCTCGCCTCCGGCGGGCTTATAAGGCGCAACGTTCCCTTCGGCTACGTCTTCGACGAGGACGCGCCCTGCGGCGTGCGCGTGGACGGCGAGGTGGCGGCCTTCGTCCCCAGAATCTTCGAGCTTGCCGCCCAGGAGCGCTGGTGGCGCAGCAAGCTGGAGGGCCAGGTGCGCGAGCTTGGGTGCCCCGGGCCCAGGCAGAGGGCCAACGAGCTCTACGGCCACAATCGGCATGCCATTGAAGGCTGGGATTATGCCGCCATCAGGAGCATGGTGACCAACCCCTTCTACACGGGCGACTTCGCCCCCGAGCGCCTTGCCAGCATCCGCATGCGCAAAAGCGGCATCCCGATTGGGTCGTTCCCCGTCATCGAGGGACACCACCCGGCGCTGGTCGGCCGCGAGCTGTTCGAGGAGGCCAATGAGGGGCTTGCGCGTAACCGCTACGCCTGCCCGACTAAGGCCGAGGGAAGGAGGCCCTGCCGTGGCTAGGAAGTCGAGGAAGACGGCGGCAAGCGTAGCGGCGGTTCCTGCGGCGCCCGCGGCCAAGGTGTGGAGGTGCGCCGTCTACGCGCGGCTGAGCTGTAGGAACAACGGGCAGGCGGGCGACGGCAGCCTGCGGGCCCAGGTCGATTTCGTGCGCGACAGCTTGTCGGGCATGGAGGGCGTGGAGGTGGTCGGCGTCTACGAGGACAACGGCCGCACAGGCACCACGTTCGAGGGCAGGGCCGCGTTCGACGCGCTCATGGACGAGGTGCGCGCAGGCGCCGTCGACTGCATCGCCGTGAAGGATTTGAGCCGTTTCGGGCGCAACATGTACGAGACGAGCACGTACCTGGAGCGCATCTTCCCGTTTCTGGGCGCGCGCTTCATCGCGGTGAACGACGGGCTCGACACGCTTCAGGGCGACGGCGGCATCGTCGTGCCCTTCAAGGGGCTGGTCAACGAGATGTACGCGGCGGAGACGTCCCGCAAGGTATCGGCGGTGAAGCACCGCCAGATGGAGGAGGGGGAGGTCATCTACGGCAACACGTGCTACGGCTACCGCGTGGTGCGCGGCGAGGGCAGGCTCGACGTCGACGACGCCACCGCGCCGTTCGTGCCGCTGGCCTTCTCCATGTTCCTCGACGGCGAGCGGCTGGTCGACATCGCGGCGGCGCTTGCGGAGATGGGCGCGCCAACGCCCGCCGACCACCTGGATGCTCAGTCGTCGGCGGGCTATGCGGGCGCGTGGCGCGACAGGCCGTGGTCGGCGCGCTACGTCGCCAAGATGCTCGACAACCCCGTCTACGTCGGCACGCTCGTGCTCGGCAACACCTACCGGTCGCTTTGCGATGGGGTTCCCGCGCACGCGGTGCCCGAGGGTGAGCGCCTGGTCTTTCCTGATGCGCACCCGGCGCTCGTGCCGGCCGAGGTGTTTGGCCGCGTCCGCGCCAAGCGGCGCGCCCAGAAGGCGGCGAAGCGGGCGCAGGTGGCGGCTAAGGAGGCCGACCGCAACGCCATGCCCGACGAGCTGGCGGGCGTGTTGTTCTGCGCCGAGTGCGGCGGTCGCATGATCCTCGATCGCAGGTTCAACTCGAAGACGGGAGAGGCCCGGGGCAGCGTGTACAAGTGCCGGCGGCACCACGGGCGCGGCTGCGGAAACGACGTGCGCGTCGCCGAGCGCGCGCTGCGCATTGCCGTCATGGACGAGGTCAGGGTTCAGGTCTCGACGGCGCTGGAGCTCGATCGGGTGCTCCCCGGGCTCAGGGGCAGCGAGGGGGCGGTCGAGGAGAGGAGGCGGCTGCAGGCGTCCGCCGACGCGCTGGCTGCGCGGGCAGCCGCGCTGTCGCGCGAACGGCAGCGGCTCTACGAGCTGTACGCATGCGGCGGCGTGACGCTGGCCGAGTACAAGAAGATGCAGGTCGAGGCCGACGGGAGCGCTGTCGATTGCCAGGCTGCGCTCGATGCGGCCAACCGCGAGCTCGCGGACTTCGACGCGCTGCTCGCCTCGGACGGCGCGTTCAAGGAGGCGGTCGCGGCGCTGGAGGACCTGTTCACGTTCAGCCGCGACCTGGTGCTGGCGCTGGTGAGGCGCATAGAGGTGAGCCGCGACGGCGGCATCGAGATCCAGTTCAGGTTCGGCGACTGGCGCGACAGGGTGGCTTCTATAGAGCGGAGGCTCGCATGATCGCACTGTACATGAGGCTCTCGAGAGCCGACGGCGACCTTGAGGGCGTCGGCGCGGTGAGCAACTCCATCGCCAACCAGCGGGCCATGCTGCGCTCCTTCGTCGAGCGCGACCCCGGGCTCGCCTGCCAGCCCGTCGAGGAGTTCGTCGACGACGGCTTCAGCGGGTCGAGCTTCGAGCGGCCTGAGGTCCGGCGGATGCTCGCCCTGTGCAAGGAGGGGCGCGTATCCTGCATAATCGTGAAGGATTTGAGCCGCTTCGCCAGGGAGTACATCGACGCCGGCACCTACATCGAGCAGGTCTTCCCCTTCCTGCGCATAAGATTCGTGAGCATCGCCGAGAGCTATGACTCGGCCGCGTGCAGCCTCGACTCGGCGGCGCCGGGCATAGCCATACGCAACATAGCCAACGCCGCCTACTGCCGGGACACGTCAATCCGCGTGCGCAGCGCGCTCCAGACGAAGTGGCGGCGCGGGCTGCGGCCGCACCCCACGCCGCCGTTCGGCTACATGGTGGACCCGGCCGACCGCATGAAGCTGGCCCCGGACGAGCGCTTCGCCCCCGGCGTGCGCAGGCTGTTCGAGCTCGCGGCCGAGCTCGCCGATCCGAAGCTCGTCGCCGCAGCGCTCGACGCCGACGGCATCGAGACGCCGGGCGTGGCGTACCGCAGGCTCGGGCTGTACGGGTACGGCAAGCGCCCCGAGCCGAAGAGCCGCCGCTGGACCGGCACGCAGGTGCAGAAGATCGTGGGCGACCCGGTGTACACGGGGACGCTCGTGACCGGCAAGACGCGTAGGCGCGTCATGAACAAGCATCCGGTCGACGTGGTGCCTGAATCGGAGCGCTACGTCACCGAGGGCGCGCACCCCGCGTTGGTCGGAGACGGGCTCTGGCGGGCCGCGCAGGCGTGCCTCAGGACCAGGGAGCACCTCAAGGGAGTGGGGAAGTCCGCGCCGAAAAGCCCGTTCGCGCGCGGGCTTCTCAGGCGGGCCGAGTGCGGGCACTCGCTCAGCTACCGCGCATGGAAGGTCGGCGGCGCCTTCACCTGCAAGTGCGACTGCGCCGGCGGCGACGGGCGGCGGGTGACAGAGAACGAGGTCGCAGACGCCATCGCGGCCGCCATAAGGGAATGCGTTTCTGTGCCGCGGCCTTGCGCCGAGCATGAACCCGACCGGAGGCCGAAGCCCCGTGTCACGGCGGCGGCGAAGCTCGCGGCCTACGAGCGCTACGCCTTCGGGAAGGCGACCGCCGCCGACCTCGAGGTCCTCGGCTCGCCGGCGGCGGCCGAGCCGCAGCATGCCGCTGCGCCGACCTCGCTGCTCCCGTCCGGTGCGGATTGGCTGCTCGAGGCCGACGGCGAGAAGGAGCGGGCGGCGCTTCTCTGCGCGCTGGAGGAGCATCGGCTCGACGACGTCGACAGGGCGCTGCTCAGGCGCATCGTCGAGAAGGTGCTGGTGCGCGAAGGCCCGCGCCTGGAGGTCGTGATGCGCTGAGGGCATCATCGGTTGTGTCGGGAAAACGGCGCACCCTTGGTTCACAAGGAGGGGTGGGCGGCAGTTCGCATGCCGCCCACCCCTCATGTTGTACCCGCCAGCGCCATCCGACATCCCCTCAAGCAGGCAGTCGGTTCGCGTGAAGTAGCGTGAAGTAGCGTGAAGTAGCGTGAAGTAGCGATTCCCTAACCTTCATCGGGCAGGCGATAATATTGGTGAGGGTCCCTCACGCTCTTTCCGACCCAGATGAGGGCGCCCCTTTCGGTGAGGGCCTTCAAGGTCTCCGAGGCTTTCGTCCGGCCCACGCCGGCCGCGTCTGCAAGTGCCTTCGCCGTCACTCGCCCGCTCTCTCTCGCGATGTCGATGGCGGTAAGCTCCGTCTCGGTGAACACGCTGGAGTCTTTTAGCACCGGCGGCCGGGCTTCCGATGGGGCGACCTTGCCCGCCTCTCGCGATCCCGGCAGGTCGAAGCGGACGACGGTCGAGGTGACGGTCTGCTCGAAGCGGAACGCGACGCCGGCCGCCTCGCACGCCTCCTTGATGCGGGGTATGCCCGTGCCGTACTGCTCGATGACGTCGGCCTTGTAGAGCGCCTCGGCGATCAGCGGGTTGCGGGGATGGAACTCGTTCGCGTCGCCGGAGAGGTGCTTCTCGGGCGAGTCCCCCTCGGGGAACAGGCCCGGGCTCGCGATCTCGACGAAGTCCTTGAACACGTTGACCTGCACCGAGGTGCCGGTGGTGTAGTCGCGGTGGCACAGCGCGTTGGCGAGCGCCTCTCGGATGGCCTCGAGCGGGACCTCGGGGACCTCCTGGCGGCGCATGCCGGTCCTGCCGATGACGATCTCGCTGCGGATGTTCCTGACGACGTAGCGCTCGGCCAGGTCGAGCAGCTCGAGCATCGGGCCCTGCTCCCGGCGCATGTCGGCGATCTGCGCCTTGGTGTTCGTCTTGAACAGGCCGAGCTTCATCCTGGGGCACAGGCCGTCGCCCTCGCACAGCAGCACGTCGGCCGCGTTGGTGAGCGTACCGTCTGCCGCGACGAGCCTGAGCCTGTCGAGCTCGTTGCGCGCGCTCGTGAACCCGGTGGGGATGCGGCCCGCCTCGTTGCCGAGCCTCACGAGGTCGCGCAGCGCCTTCTCGTCGACGTCGGACACGGGGCGGCCGGACGGCTGGGAGTCCCAGGGGTTGCGGGCGCGGTCGCGCTTGATGATCGTCGCGCTGAGCTCGGAGGCCGTCATCGCCTTGTTGGACGTCCCGACGCGGATGAAGTACCGGCCGTCCGCCGAGTACGGCCCCTCGACTCCGGAGAAAGCGACGCGGACGTACGCCCTGCTGTCATCCGAGGCAAGGCGTTCGATGGTGGGGGATATGGGCGGCTCTATCTTGTCGGAGACCCAGCCTGCGACCTGGCGGATGGTGGCGTCGGTGACCTCCTGGCCGACGACGTCGCCGTTGTCCTTGACGCCGAAGTACAGCTCGCCGCCGCCGTGCTTGTTGAGCATGGCGCTGATGGCTTGCAAGGCCTCCTTGTGCTCGCCCGTGGACTTTTTGAACTCGACGGTTTCGCTCTCGCTGCCCAGGTTCATCTGCGGCCCCCCGCCTTTCACTTGATTGCATGAAACCACATTATACAGCGGCGCCCGTCTGCCCGCCTGCGCCCTTCCGATGTCCAAAACTTGCACGGACGCGCCCTTTGGTTGGGGAAACCCAGGGAAAACCAACGAGGAAAGGCGCAGATATGGGAACGGCTCTCTTGTGGCTCGCCGCGGGCTACGCACTGGGGGCGGCGTCGGCCGCCATGGCGCTTGCGGCGTGGGCGGTGCTGAGGACGTCGTCGGAGTGCTCGCGCGCCGAGGAGGCCGCGATGCTTCCGCCGGCGTCCAGCGGCTTTCGCGGGGGCGATCCGTCGTGACGGTGTTCCGCGTCGAGAAGAACGCCAACTACACGGTGATGTCCAACGAGCACCTGCGCAACCGCGAACTGTCGCTAAAGGCCAAGGGGCTGCTCTCACAGATGCTGAGCCTGCCCGAGGAGTGGGACTACTCGCTCGAGGGCCTGTCCCGCATAAACCGCGAGGGCGTCGACGCCATCCGCACCGGCATACGCGAGCTCGAGGAGCACGGCTACCTCGAGCGGCGGCGCCTGCGCGACGGCTCCGGCCGCCTGGCCGGCACCGAGTACGTTGTGCACGAGCGCGCCGTCGCCAGGCCCTCGCTGCCAGAGTCCGACGAGCCTGCGTTGGGTTTTCCAATGCAGGCTTCCCCTGCGCAGGAAAGGCCTGCGTTGGCGAACCCGAGGCAATTAAGTAAAGAGAAATCAAGTAAAGACCCATCTAACACGTACCCATCAAAGGGCGCGCGGCCGCGTGCGAGGCGTGGCCTGCCCGAGTACGCCTGCGTGGCAGGTGACGTCCTATGAGGGCGGACAGGCCTACGGCCATGGACCCGACCCTCGTCAGCTGCGAGATCGATGAGGGCGACTTCGTCGGCGACGACGGGCTGCTGCGCTGCGGCAAGTGCGGCGCCGGGAAGCAGGTGCGCGTGGATTGGGGCGGTCAGACGACGATCATGCCCGTGATGTGCAGGTGTCAGGTCGAGGAGGCCGACCGGCTCGATGCCGCGCGCAGGGCCGCGGCCCACGTCAGGTCCGTGGAGGGCTCGCCTTCGCACAAGCTCTGCCTCCCCTTGGACCCCGGGCACGAGTTCGGGCTGGGGCGCGACGACAGGCGGGGCTTCCGCATCGTGCGCGAGTACGCCCGCCATTGGAGGCAGATGGCCGAGGGAGGCCACGGGCTTGTTCTGATCGGGCCTCCGGGCACGGGCAAGACCTTCGCAGCTGGCTGCCTGGCCAACTTCTTGATCCACGACGGCAAGGTGCCGCTCGTGACCAGCGTCTCCAGGGCGGAAAACGTGCTCTGGGACGCCAAGGGCGATGAGCGGACGCGCGTGCTTGAGGGCATCCGCTCCTACGACCTGGTGGTCATCGACGACCTGGGTGCCGAGCGGGACTCGTCTTACATGGACTCCAAGGCTTTCGACTTGGTGGACGCGTGTTACTGCAGCGGCAGGCCGTTGGTGGTCACCACCAACGTGCCGCTCGCGCAGCTGAAGAATCCCAGGGGGCTCGCCCGCACGCGCATATACGACCGAGTGCTTGAGCGGTGCCAGCCGGTGATATTCGACGGGCCCAGCTTCAGGGCGGCGAAGGCGGAGGAGAACCGCGCCGCGGTGCGGCGGATCCTCGACGGCGTCAGGTAAACGGGAAGAAAGGATTTCGAGATGGCGGACGATTTCGGCGACTACTCGGGCGAGAAGCTCTTCGACTGGATCTTGCGTATGGGCCAGGACGCCGGAGGGTCGGCGGCCATGGCAGCGGCGGACAAGCTCAAGGCGGCGCTGGACAACGCGCGCAAGGGCGCGGGCGCCCAGGGCCGCGAGGCCGCCGGCGTGGAAGCCGGCGGGCGGGAGGCGGGAGGTCCCGCGCGATGGGCGAAGCTCGACATGCACGAGTTCACCTCCGTCGAGGGCTGGCCGACGCTGCAGGACATCATCGACGGCAAGCTGGACGACTGCGGCATCGCGCACGACTGGCACAAGGAGGCCCAGGGCAAGACCTACCTGCTGTTCAGGGCGGAGGACGCGCCGTCGTTGGTGAGGGCTTTCGACGAGATGTCCCGGGCGGTAGACGCCGCCAAGGAGAAGGCCTCGGCGGAGCTTGCGGCGGAGTTCGCAAGGGCAAGGGAGCGCGCACGGGACCTGGGCAAGGACCGCGCGCACGGCGATCATGCGAGGGCCGGCGCGAACGAGAGGCTCGCCGACAAGGCCGAGATGGCCAAGGCCGCCGCCGAGGAGCTGCGCAAGAACGCCCACGAGGTTCCCGATAGGGAGAGAACGTTCAACAGGGAGAGGGCCCAGGGCCGATGAAGGGCTATTCGAAAGAAGGCCTCATTGCCGCCGGCCTGCTCTCCGTCGCGGCCTTCGCGTTGGGCGACCTCTGGGCGGCAGCGCTCCGCTCCATGGAGGGGCCTTGGCTGCAGAACGTCGGAGCGGCCATGGAGGCCGTGCCGTCCGTCTTGGCGACGCAGGGCATCTCCGCCGAGCCGAACGCCCTGCTCGGCGGATCCATCTGCTTCCTCGCGGTGTGGCTTGCATGGGCCTACCTGGTGCGATCGCAGGGCAACCGCCGAATCGGCGAAGAACACGGCTCCGCGCGTTGGGGCACCAAGGCGGAGGGCCTGAGGTTCGCGGACACCGAGGATCCCTTCAACAACGTCATCCTCACCGAGAACTACGGGCTCGCGGTCGACCCCGGCAAGCGCAGGGGTAAGAGGCTGGAGGAGCGGCCCCGAAACGTCCTCGTCATCGGGGGCACCGGCGCCGGCAAGACCTGGAGGTACTCCATACCCAACATCCTGCAGATGAACGCGGACTACTTCGTCATCGACTCGAAGGGCACGCAGCTGCCGCTGCTCGGCAACGCGCTGGTGGGGAGCGGCTACGAGATCAGCTGCATGAACCTGGTGCGCATGTCGGCCTCCGCCGGCGTGAACCCCTTCTCGCTCATCCGCGACGAGGTGGGGATCATCGAGTTCGCGGAGTGCTTCATCGCCAACACCACCGGCGACAAGGACCACGTCGGAGATCAGTTCTGGGTGCAGGCCGAGCGGCTGCTCTACACCGCCCTCATCGGCTACCTGATGTTCTACTGCCCGCCCGAGGACCGCAACTTCGGCGGGCTCGTCACGCTGCTCTCGCTGGCGCAGGCCAGGGAGGACGACGATGACTACACGAGCCCGCTGGACCTGCTGTTCAGGGAGATCGAGACGGGCATGCGCCTGGTGGAGACGGGCGGCGCGCCGGCGGGCGACGGCGCGAGGAAGCCGGGCCGCGCGTTCGGCCGCCAGGCGTCCTCGGGCTTCAGATGGGTGCAGGTCGGCGAGCCGGTAGGCGTGGACGACGACTTCGTGCTGTGGTGCTACAAGGCCTTCAAGGACGCCGCCGGCAAGACCATGAAGGGCATCCTCATCAGCTGCAACACGCGGCTCATGCCCTTCTCTGTGCCGCAGCTGCGCAGCCTCACCGACCACGACGAGCTGGAGCTCTCGAAGCTGGGCGACGCGGGCGGCAAGCGCGCGGTCTTCGTGGTGAGCTCCGACACGTCCTCCACCTTCAGCTTCATGCTGGCCATCACGCTGTGGCAGACGGTGAACATGCTCTGCGACAAGGCGGACGCGCTGCCCGGCGGCTCCCTGGCGCGCCCCGTGCATTTCATCTGCGACGAGTTCGCCAACGTGGGCAGGCTGCCGGACATCGAGCACGTGGTCTCGGTCATCCGCAGCCGCAACGTCTACATGTCCATCATCCTGCAGAGCTTCGCCCAGCTCAAGAGCGCCTACGGCGACGATGCGCAGACCATCGTGGACAACTGCGACACGCTGCTCTACCTGGGCGGCAAGAGCGTGGACACCCAGAAGATGATCTCCGAGATGATCGGCAAGGAGACCGTCGAGGTCAACACGCAGAACGTGAGCCGCGGTAACGGCGGCTCGACCACCACCAACACCAGCTACATCGAGCGCGACCTGATGCAGGCCTCCGAGGTTGGCCGTATGGGCAGGGACAGGGCGCTCGTGCTGTTCAGCAACGCCGCGCCGCTGCGCGACTCCAAGTACCCCACGCAGAGGCACCCGCGATACGAGCTGCTGGCGGGGTATCCGGGCAGCAGGTACCCCGGGCGATTCGACTACGGGGCGTACCTGCAGGAGAGGAGGCGGCAGCAGGAAGCGACCTCCTCCTAGAACCGAGCGCAACGCAGGCAGCCGCCCGATGCGGGCGGCACACGACAGAAGGGAATCCAAATGCTATCGAACATCATCAGCCTGGTCTCCGGGTGCATCACCTTCCTGGGCGGCTTCGTGGTCGTCTGGGGCGCGGTGAGCCTGGGGCTGGCCATCAAGGACGAGACCCGCGGCGGCGCGCAGATCGCGGGGGCCATCTCCACCATCGCGGGCGGGGCCATCATCATCGCGGCTGCCGTGTACTTCGGCCAGCTGGACACCTCGTGGATGCCCAACTAGGGGGCGCCCATGCAGGTTGTCTACGTGCACAAGGACATCAGCGAGTACGAGGAGAAGGTCGTCGGCAAGCTCTCCGCCCGCGTGGCTGCCTGCGTAGGCGGCGGCATCGCGGCCAGCGTGGCGGCCGCCGCCTTCGCGCACCTGGTCGTTGGGGTGGAGGTGGCCGATGCAACCATGCCCGTGATGATGTGCTCGATGCCGTTCTGGCTGGCGGCCTTCTGGCGGCCCAAGGGCATGAAGCCCGAGGAGTTCGTCCCGCTGGCATACCGGCATTGGGCCGAGGACGGCGTCGTCACCTACGAGCCCGGGTTCTCCCTGGCCGCGGACGCATGGCCCGACGAGAAGCGCAGGAGATTCAACGATCGGAACAGGCTGGCCAAGGGCTGGCGGAAGGGAGGGGAGCGCTATGAGCCCTCGAAAGGCCGGTAAGGAGGACGTCGCCGCCGCCAAGCGGGCCGTCAAGGACGCCAAGGCCGCGGCGAAGGCCGCCGACAAGGAGGCCAAGGCGGCCGCAAAGCGCGCCAGGAAAAGCAAGAGGGCTGCGGCGAGGCCCGGGCATCAGGGCGGCAGGTACGTCCCGATCGAGAAGCGGCTCAGGAACCAGCAGCGCGAGCGCGCCGCCGGCGAGGCCGCGGCCGAGAGGGCCCGCCGCGCAGCCAAGGATGTCTACAGGCTCATCGGCTTCGACGCCCTGTACGCCGACGGCATCGCGCAGGTGGAGCCGGGGCTGTTCAGCCAGACGGTCAGCTTCGGCGACATCAGCTACCAGAGCATGGGAGACGAGTCGCAGAAGTCGGTGTGCCGCCAGATGCGCAAGCTCTACGACGGCCTGACGCCGGACGTGGGGTTGCAGCTTGTGCTGTTCAACCGCCCGCTCACCAAGGGCGAGATGTCGAACCGCAGGTTCTTCGGCCGCGTGGAGGGGCCCGCCGCTCCCTACGCCGCCGAGTACAGCCGCATCCTCAACGACAAGATGGCCGAGGGCGTGTCCAACATCATGCGCGAGCGCTACCTGACGTTCTCCGTCTCCGCCGACACGGTGGAGGAGTCCGTTCCTAAGCTGGCGCGCCTGCGCTCCATGGCGGACGGCGTGCTTTCGGGCATGCGCAGTGGCACCCGCGTGCTGCGGGGAGAGGAGCGCCTGCAGCTGATACGGTCGATGACGCGGCCGGGGCGCGAGCGCGCCGAGTTCGACTACGACGACCTGGGCGTCACCCGCGGAATCACGGCAAAGGACCTGGCGTGCCCCGACACCATGGAGTTCAAGCCCGGCGGGTCCGCCAGCTGCTTCACCAGCGACGGCGTATGGTGCCAGGTGCTGGCGTTCCGCAGCTTCGAGAGCAACCTGACCGACCGCTGCCTGGCGGACATGGTGGACCTCCCCATGCCGCTGGCGATCAGCTTCCATGTGAGGGCCATGAACCCGCGCTGGTCCAAGGACTACGTCCGCCGCCGCTTGAAGTGGATCGACAAGGAGATGTCCGAGGACCAGATGGACGCCGTGAGCAAGGGCTACGACTTCAACCTCATCCCCAGCGAGCTGAAGTTCACCCGTGAGGAGGCCCAGGACGTCTACGAGTGCCTGAAGGGCGACAGCCAGCGGATGTTCCGCTACACGGGGCTGGTGTTCACCTACGCCCCCACCCGCGAGGAGCTGGACGAGCAGGCGATGCACCTGATATCGGTGGCGCAGGCGCAGGGTATAGAGCTCGCGAACCTGGACTACCGGCAGCGCGAGGGGCTGAACTCCGTGCTGCCGCTGGGACGCAACCACGTGAAGGTGGGGCGCTTGATGCTCACCGACGAGATAGCCATCCAGTCCCCCTTCGCCACCTTGGAGCTGAACGACTTCGGGGGCGGCTACTACGGGCAGAACAAGGGCAGCCGCAACCTGGTGATGCTCAACCGCAAGGGCCTGGCCAGCCGAAACGGCATCATAAGCGGCATGCCGGGCAGCGGCAAGTCCTTCGGCGCCAAGCGTGAGATGACCAACACGGCGCTGCTCTATCCCGAGGACGACGTCGTCATCATCGACCCCGCCGGCGAGTTCGGCCTGTTGACCGAGGCCTTCGGCGGCCGCAACGTGGCGTTCGGCCCGGACTCCGAGACGTACCTGAACCCGCTCGACCTAAGCGACGTCTCCGAGCTTTTGGAGACGACCCAGCTGGCCTACAAGATCGAGGCGGTGCTAGCGCTGTCCGCCGCGTCCATGGCGGAGGGCAACGAGGGCCTCTCGGACGTTGAGCGCTCGATCATCAGCCGCTGCGTGGAGAAGGCGTACCTGACCTGCGGCAGGAGCGGAACCGTCCCACAACTGCAGGACCTCTACGACATTCTGAGGCAGCAGCCGGAGCCCGAGGCCGAGATCGTCGCGCTGCGGTTCGAGCGATACGTCTCCGGGGCGCTCTCCATCTTCAACCACCAGAGCAACGTCGCCTTCGACAGGCGCATCACCTGCGTGGGGCTCAAGGACCTGCCCGACAACATGCGCGCTTTCGGCATCATCGCGGTGCTGGAGGCGGTGCGCAACCGCATGTACGCGAACTTCGAGCGCGGCGTGACGACCTGGCTCTACATCGACGAGGTCCAGAGCCTCTTCGGGCACCCTGCCACCATCAGCTACTTCAGCCGGTTCTGGGCGGAGGGGCGCAAGTTCAACCTGATCTGCACCGGCATCACCCAGAACTGCACCTACCTGCTGAGCCACAAGGACGGCCGCAACCTGATTCTGAACTCCGACTTCCTCATGCTGCACAGGCAGTCGTTCGCCGACAAGGCCAAGTGGTCGGAGCTGCTGAACCTCTCGGAGCAGGAGGAGGGCTACATCGACGAGTCGGTCAACCCCGGCGACGGCCTGCTCATAGCGGGCGGGTCCCGCGTGCCCATCGTGGACGACTTCCCCAAGGGCGCGCTCTACGACCTGTTCAACACCAAGCCCGACGAGATCGCTGAGCGCAAGCGCGCCGCCTACTTCGCCAAGCGCGCGGCAGGGTCCGCGGCCGGCGCCGACGAGGCCGAGGCGGCGGGCGATGTCGGGTAGGGGGTCCGGCGCCCGCAGGCAGGGCTTCGCCAACGCGGAGTCGGTGGAGGCCGGCAACGCCAGATTCGAGAGCAGGGGCGGCGGCTCGTTCAAGGGGCCCGACCAAGGCTCCTTCGCCGAGGGCGGCAAGAGCGACGTTTGCGGAGCGGCCGATGGCGCCCCCGACGCCGCCGTGGCCAAAGGCGGGTTCGCCGGCAGGGCCGGGAGCGCCATCGCGGCCGGCTTCGTCGGGGAGCTCGACGACAGCGACGAGCTCTCCGGGTCCGAAGGCGCCTACCGCGCAGGAAGGGCGGCTGCGGACATCCGGAAGCGGCGCAGGGCAAGGCTCGAGTCCGACCCGTTCGCCCCTGTGGAGGATACCGCCAACGCCGATGCCGTCGCGGCAAAGGAGGCGAAGCGCGCCGCCGGGGAAGCCAGGGCCGTTGCCGGGCCGGGCGGTTCCGCAGAAAGCGCGCCCCGCTCGAAATCCCTGCTGGCAAGGGCCAGGGAAGGCCTTGGCGGCAAGGCCGCCCGCCGATCTGCCGCCACCGGCAGAAAGGCTGCCGGCGGCAGCTCCCTGGGCGAGGCCCGGGCCGCGTCCAACTATGCCAGGTCGCGCGCCGCCCTGCAGGCCGCCGAGGCGGGGCCCGCCGCAGCGAAGGCCGGATTCGGCGGAAGGCTCGCGGCGGCCGTCTCGACCGCTGCGCCCGTTCTGGGCGGGGTCCTGGCGGGCGTCGCCGCCTTCGTAGCAGCGAGCCTCATCCTCTCGACGCTCCTGGGCGCAATCGCCGGCTTCTGGCAAGACGAGCAGGACAAGGCCATGATCGAGGGCCTTCCCGGCTTCATCACCTACGACATGGTGCTCGAGGCGCTGGAGTGCCAGGAGGAGTACGGGCATCCCGCAGGCTGCACCATCGCGCAGGTCATCTGCGAGAGCGGCCAGGGCGACGCCATGAGCCAGCTGGCCACCAGGGACCACAACCTCTTCGGCATCAAGTGGGCATCGAGCTTCGCCAGCTGCCCGGAGGTCGCCGGCAAGGCGAGCTGGGTCACCCACGAGGAGGTGGGCGGCCAGGTCGTCACGGTCATGGCCGACTTCACCGTGTTCAAGAGCGACGCGGACTGCATCAGGTTCAGGAGCAGGGTTCTCCTGCAGAACAGCCGCTATGCGGACAACGCGTTCATCAAGGAGGCCATCGCCGACCATGACTCGGACAAGATGGCCGAGGGCCTGAAGGACGCGGGCTACGCCACGAGCTCGGAGTACGTGGAGAGCCTGAAGTCGGTCATGAGGACCTACAACCTGTACCGTTTCGACGGCATGGGCGTCGACGACTTCGAGAAGGGCGCGGCCGGCGGCGACGCCATCGTGCAGGCTGCCTACAGCCAGCTGGGCGTGCCCTATGTCTGGGGCGGCTCGACGCCCGGCGTGGGGTTGGACTGCAGCGGCCTCACCCAGTACTGCTACCGGCAGGCGGGCATAAGCATCAGCCATTACACGGAAGACCAGCTCAAGGAGCTCACCGTCGTACCGCTGTCGCAGGCGCGGCCGGGTGACATCCTCTACAAGTACGGCCACGTGGCCATCTACGTGGGAGGCGACGAGTACATACACGAACCGCGCACGGGCGACGTGTGCAGGAAGGCGACGGGGATCTCGTACTTCACCTGCGCCCTCCGATACACCGGATAAGGAGATTTCGAAATGGAGAAGAAGACGAAGGCATTGGCCGCCATCGCGGCGGGCGCGCTGGCCATCGGGATCGCGCTGTCGGTCGCGAGCTGCGCCCTGCGCTCGGCGGGGACGGACCAGCAGACCGTGCAGGAGGAGGCGCCCGCCGAGGAGGCCGCTCAAGGCCAGGGCGCCGAGGCGCCCGCGGCGCTCACGTCCTACGAGCTCGCCTGCTCCAAGGGCTGGAAGAGCGACGCGGGCTCGCTGCAGATGTCCAAGGGCATGGTCATCGAGAAGGGGGCGGACGGCAAGATCCACGTGCTGACCGTTTCCGAGGTAGAGGAGGCGGACGCCGGCAAGCAGGCCGTGTTCACGGTCGCCGGCACCGACGAGGATTCGCAGGACAGCGTCATCTGGACGCTGATTTTCGACCGGTCCGGCGGCGCGGCAACCATGTCCAGCGACGACTTCAAGGTGAGCAAGAAGTATTCGGAGGACGTTGCCGAGGGCTCCGTATCCGTCAGCGGGATGGACGAGGCATACATAGGCCTCGTCGGCGGCGACGCGGAGCCGCTGCGCAAGGCCCTGGCGGCCTACATGGCCAAGAATGTGCCCCAGGCGGCGTCGGCCTCCTTCGACGGCGAGGCGTCCGTCGACTTCAACGCCAAGACCGTCTCGGCGTCGTTCCATGCCGACGACGCCGCAAGGACCGTCCTCGTGGTGACGTACGCCGACGGCAAGTTCACCGTGTCGGGTTAGGGGGTCCGCTTTGCTTGAGAGAATCGGACGGGCGGCGCCTGCGCAGCGGAGGTTCCTGCTCTCGCTCGCGGGCAGCGCGCTCTTCTGTGCGGCGATGCTCTGGCTGCCGCAGCCTGCGCACGCCGACATCACCGACACCGTCAACTCGTGGCTTTGCGGCATGCTGCGGGACTTCTGCAACTGGATTTTCGGAGCCCAGGTGGACGTGCTCAAGTCCATCGGCGCCGAGGGCGTGCTCTCCGCCAGCTTCGAGACCATGCTGGGCGGCTCCGGCACCGTGAGCATGTACGACATCGTCCACGGCGTGTGGGAGAGCGCCATCCTGCCAATCGGCTGCGGGGTGCTCTCCTTCGTGTTCACCGTGCAGCTCATCAAGATCAGCCAGCGCATGGACGGCAGCTCCAGCATGCCGGCGGTGAAGGAGGTCGTCTTCCTGTTGGTGTTCTTCGCCGTGTTCCTGTTCCTGGTGCAGCACTCCTTCGAGCTCATGCAGGCGCTCTACGAGGTGACGCGCATCGCCATCCAGCGGGTGACTGACCTCTTCGGCAACGGTGCGGAGCTCGACATGGGCAAGGTGTCCATCACCACCACCGACGACGATGTGCCGGCGCTTTTGGGCATGGCCGTGGTGGCGCTGGTCAGCTGGGTCGTGGTGCTGGTGGCCTATATCGTGGCGCTTGTGGTGAGCTGGGCGCGCGCCATCCAGCTCTACCTGATGGCGGCGTTCAGCCCCATACCGTTGAGCCTCATGGGCCTGGAGGACACCAGGCAGATCGGCATCGGGTACCTGCGCAGCTTCGCCAGCGTGTGCCTGGCGGGCGTCATCATCCTCGTGATCCTCGTAAGCTTCCCCGTGGTGCTGGGCGGGCTCGATGCTGTGAACGCCGGCACGGGCACGCCGATGGACAGCATCGTCGGAGGTCTGAGCTACGCGCTGCAGTATCTGGCCGTCTGCGTCCTGCTGATACTCAGCCTGGTGAAGAGCGGGGCCTGGGCTCGCGACGTCATGGGCGGATAGGGGCCGGGCGCGAGGCTTCGAAAGGCCTGGCCACACAGAGAAGCCAAGGGCGGCACGGACTCCCGTGCCGCCCTTTTTACGGCGCGTCTTGTCCAAACGGCGGCCTTTCCCGGCTTGGGGTAGGGCTGCGCGCCCGCGGACCTTTTCCGGGAAGGAGGGCTTTCTGCCCGCGAGCGCGCCGCCCGTCCGACGAGGCGGGCCGCACGGCCCGCCTGAACCGTTTTGAAAGGAAGGGCGCATATGCCTAACGAGAGCAAGAGCGTCTACGTGACGCTCCACAAGAACTTCGTGAGGGAGGGAATTCCCTACACGGACCGCGAGACGGGCGAGCAGCGCACGTTCAACTCCGCGACCATGCCCAGGGGCACGTCGATCGACGGCAGGGACGTGAGCTTCTTCGAGTTCTCCCCGCTGTACGTGAACGAGTCGCGCAAGGGGGAGGACTATCGCGACATCCCGTTGTTGAAGGGCCGCGAGGTGTGGCTGCAGAAGACCGTTCTCGGCGAGGACGGGAAGCCGGTGCTGGACGCCGACGGCGGCAAGGTGCGCGAGACGATCAAGGTCATGCCGGAGCAGGTTCGCTTCGCCTTGGACCAGCAGCGGCAGGACTACCTCGCCTCCCTGAAGCAGCGAAGCCTCCACGACCGGGCCGATGCGGCCACCCGCGGCGCGCTCGGACGCGCGCAGGATGACCAGCCGCGCCGGCAGGGCCTGGCGCACGACGACATCCCGTTCTAAGGAGGCGGCCATGACAGCGAGAGCAACAGAGACCGCCGCCTTGTCGAAGATCGTTCGGATCATGATGAGCGTGGTTCTGCTCGTCGGTATGTGCGCATCGGCGCCCATGCAGGCGCAGGCCTCCGAGTCCGTCGAGGTGACCGTCGGCGACGACGTCCCCTACGCCGGCTACTTCACGACGCGCATGTGGGCCGACGGTGAGGTGGCCTACTGCGCCGAACCCGCGGCGGGCACGCCCGCGCCGGGGACCTACTCGAAGTCGGACGTCTCCGACGGCGACCTGGCCGCCGCGATGTGGTTCAGCTACGGCGCGCCGGGCTTCGACGAGTCCGTGTTCCCGGAAAGGTGGTACGACGGCATGGGTTGGAGCGAGGACAAGTACCTGGTGGCAAGCCACGTGCTGCTGTCGTTCGCCTACCAGGGATCGCGCGGCGAGGCGGCCTACGGGACCAACGCGCAGTTCGAGAAGTGGGCCAAGGACGAGCTCCTCGGCGACACCTGGTCCAAGGTGAAGAACCGTGCGGACGAGGTGTCCACGGGCTTTACGGCCTTCTCGGTGAAGACCGGCTCCGCGACGCAGGTGCTCATGAGCTTCACCTGGAAGACGGGCGGCGTTAAGGTCGCCAAGGAAGACTCGCAGGCAGGCAGCGCGCCCCAGGGCGACGCCTGCCTCGCCGGGGCGAGGTTCGATATCCTCAACGCCTCCGGAAAGAGCGCGCTGGTCGGCGGGAGGTCCTACGGCGACGGCGAGGTCGTGAAAACCATCGAGGCAGAGTGGGACGCCGCGGCGAAGGCGTACGTGGCCGCCACCGGGTCGGGCGACCTGCCGTGCGGCGTCTACAAGGTCGTCGAGTCGCAGGCCCCCGAGGGGTACCTCGCCTCGGATTGGTCGAAGACGGCAAAGATCAAGGAGAACGGCGAGGTCGTCGACCTGACGGGCGGGCCCTGCAAGGACGACGTCGCCCGCGGCGGCGTGCAGGTCACGAAGTCCGACAGGGAGCTCGGCAAGTCCGAGGCCCTGGGCGGCGACTCCCGCGGCGCGCTGGGCTGTGGCTCCACGCTCGCCGACATCGAGTTCGCCATAACCAACGAATCAGCGTCCAAGGTGCTGGTCGGCGGCGAGTGGTTCGAGCCTGGCGAGACGGTGGCCACCGTGACCACGGCGTGGAACGAGGAGGCGGGCGCCTATACCGCGCAGACCGCCGCCGACGCGCTGCCCTACGGCACCTACGCTATCCAAGAGACCAAGAGCAACGACTCTTACCTGCTGACCGACGGAGCCGCCAAGACGTTCCAGGTTCGCGAGAACGGCGCCATCGTAAAAGCCTCCTCGGGCGGCGCCGCGCTCGAGTTCTTCGACCAGGTCGTCCGCAACAATCTCGAGATAGCGAAGATGGTCGAGGACACCAACGAGTCCCTGCAGGTCGCCTTCAAGGTTACCAACGAGGCGACAGGGGAAGCCCATGTGGTCGTCACCGACGGCAACGGCAACGTCTCCACGGCATCCTCCTGGAACAAGCACAGCGCCAACACCAACGGCAACGACCGGCTGCTGGACGCCGGGGCGGTCAACGCCTCGGACATGGATTCCAAGGCGGGTGTGTGGTTCTCCCTCGGCGAGGACGGCTCCGTCGCCGAAGTCGACGACGGTCTGGCGGCGCTGCCCTTCGGCAAGTACACGCTCGAGGAGCTGCGCAGCGACTCCAACGAGGGCTACGACCTGATCAAGAAGGCGTTCGTCATCGAGCGCGACTCCTCCGCCGCCAAGGCGGTGTGGATGAGCCTCGACGACAAGGAGGGGCCCAAGGTCCAGACCGAGGCCACGGACGCGTCCGACGGCGACCATGTGGCTCAAGCCTCTGGCGAAGTCACCCTGTCAGATACCGTGTACTACGAGAACCTCAAGACCGACGGCACCGAGTACACCGTCACGGGCACCCTCATGCTCAAGTCCACCGGCGAGGCGCTCGTCAGCGCCGACGGCAACCCCGTGACCGCGAGTAAGACCTTCAGGCCCAAGCAGCGCTCCGGCGAGGTGGAGCTTCAGTTTGCCTTCGACGGGAGCCTGCTGGCGGGCGAGGACGTCGTGGCCTTCGAATCCCTGACATCGGGCGGCGTGGAGGTGGCGGCCCATGCCGACATCGACGACGAGGGGCAAACCGTTCGCCTCGTGGGCATCGGCACCACGGCGACCGACAAAGCAGACGGCGACAAGCTCGTCACCGGTGCCGAAATCACCATCGTCGACGAGGTCGCATACGAGGGGCTGACCCCCGGCGCCGAGTACACGCTCGAGGCCGCGCTGATGGATGCCGAGACCGGCGACCCCGTGACCGTCGATGGCAAGCAGGTTGCCGGAACCGCAACGTTCGCCCCCGACGAAGCCGACGGCGTCCAGGCGGTAGAGCTCGCCTTCGACGGCACCGGCTTGGGCGGTAAGGGCGTCGTGGTGTTCGAGAAGCTCTTCGCCGCCGGCGTGCAGCTCGCAGCACACGAGGACCTTTCCGACGAGGGGCAAACCGTCACCGTCGTCGAGATAGGCACGAAGCTCACCGACGCCGAGGACGGCGACCAAATCGTTGCCAGCGGCAAGGTCAAGCTCGTCGACACCGTGGAGTACAAGGGCCTCGTCCCTGGCGAAACCTACACCGCAAACGGCGCGCTCGTCGACAAGTCGACCGGCGAGACGCTGGTCGACGCCGGCGGAAATCCCGTGACCGCCACCGCCGAGTTCGTCCCCGAGGCGACCGAGGGCGTTGTGAAGGTCGCCTTCGAGTTCGACGCGTCCCATCTCGAGGAGGGAGCGGCCCTCGTGGCCTTCGAGCGCTGCCTCGATGCCAGGGGCAACGTCGTCGCCGTCCACGAGGACGTCGACGACGAAGGCCAGACGGTAGTGGTCGACAACCCCGACACCCCCGAAGTTCCCGATGCGCCAGGCGAGAAGCTGGACAAGACCGGCGTGGACCTCGTGCCCTATATGCTGGGCGCCGGTATGGCCCTCGTGGCGGCATTGGCGCTCGCTGCATACGGTCTGCAGAGACGCAACCCCGACGATCACGACCCCGATGACCTCGGGCGCGGAGAGGAAGCGGCGGAGCACGAGGCCTAAGGCCGACGCTCGTCCGAAAGCAGGAAGGCGGCCTCGGGCCGCCTTCCTTGCGGATATGGAGGAAACCATGGATGAAACCATCCGAGAACGTGGCGTCGAGGACGTCGCGGGGGCGTTGGAGAAGACGGGAAGCGGCGGCAAGCGCTCCGATGGCGGGCATCGATGAAGGACAAGGCCAAATCGCGCATCGCCCTCGTCCTCGCCGCGGCGCTCGCCTTGGGGGCCGTGGGCGCGCTGTCGTCCATGGCCTGGCTGACCGAGAGGGCGACCAGCCTCGATCCCGATCCGGGCGGGGTCGAGGCAATCGGCGCCGAAGACGAGGCGGCCGGCGAAAACGACGGCTCCGGGGGCGTCGACTGGGGCTACTGGCAGAGCGTCAACCCGGACATCATCGGATGGGTCACCGTGCCAGGCACCGGCATCGACTACCCGATCGTCCAGGCCCATGATGGCGACCCCGACCACTACCTCCGCTACGACGTGTACGGCGGCTGGAACTACCACGGCGTGCCCTACCTGCACTGGAAGTGCGCGGATGGTGGCCTGCTGGGCGCCGGCAACGCCCTGGTGTTCGGCCACCACCTCAACGACGGCACGATGTTCTCCGCGTTGGCGAGGTTCTCGGACGCCGGTTACGCGGAGGGGCATTTCCCGATCATCCTGCAGACCCCCGAGGGCGACGCCAGGCTGAGGGTGCTTGCGGTCGACGTCGTCGATGCCAGCTGCGAGGGTGCCAAGGTTGAGTTCGCCGACGACGCCGAGCATGCGCAATGGCTTGCCCGGGTCGTGGCCGATGCCGACCTGAGCCTCGTCGGAGAGAGCTTCGACTGCTCGTCCGTGAAAAGCGTCGTCACCCTCTGCACCTGCAGCTACAACCGCTGGGGCAACGAGCGCACGCTGGTGATATGCGCTGTCGACGCGCTCGGGTGATACAGGGGCGGGCGCGTTCGGCGCCGATGCGCGCCCGTCGCGCGAAGCGCGGCGCGAATGCGATGTGAATCATGGAAGTTCGCACGGGAAAGGCGGGAACGATGGCAAAAGGCAAGGCAAGAGGCGGCTCCGAGGCCGCAGCGAAGCGCGACGAGGAGCTCAGGCGGACCATGGAGCGCCTCGAGGAGGGCGTGAGGGGCGTCTTCGAGTCGGGAAGGTACCGCCGCTACCTCGCCGTCATGTCGCGATTCCACAGCTACAGCGCCAACAACTGCCTGCTCATCGCGATGCAGCGCCCGGATGCGACGCTGGTAGCGGGCTACCGGGCCTGGCAGGACAAGTTCGGCAGGCAGGTGAGGAAGGGCGAGCATGGCATGAGGATCCTCAGCCCGGTCGTGGTCAAGGCGAAAGGGGAGGGCGACGACGTCGGAGAAGCGCGCGACGTCGGCGCCGGGGATGGGCCCGGGCGCAGGCTCGCGGGCTTCCGTCTGGCCACCGTGTTCGACGTGAGCCAGACCGAGGGAAAGGAGCTGCCCACCTTGGGGGTCGACGAGCTGACGGGCGGCGTTGCCCGGTACGAGGCAGCCATGCGCGCCGTCTCGGAGATCAGCAGGTACCCCGTTTCGTTCGAGGATGTCCCTGGCGGCGCGAAGGGGTTCTTCTCGAGGTCCGAGCCCAAGCGCATCGTGATCCAGGAGGGCATGTCCCAGGCGCAGACCCTCAAGACCGCCATCCACGAGCTCGCGCACAGCGTCATGCACGATTCCGAGTCGAAAGGTGAGGGGCCCGCCCTGCCGGGCCGCGCGACCCGCGAGGTCCAGGCCGAGAGCGTCGCCTTCGTCGTCTCGAGCTGGCTTGGGCTCGACACCGGCGACTACAGCTTCGGGTACGTGGCCGGGTGGAGCGAGGGCAGGGACCTCTCCGAGCTGAGGGCGTCGCTCGACGAGATACGCGGCGCGGCCCATGGCATCATTGGCGCCATGGAGCAGAAGATGGCCGAGAGCCGCGAGGCAGAAGGGCTCGAGCGCGCCCTCGCCCTCGAGCACGAGCCGGACGCAGCCTGCAGGAGCCTGTCCGAGCGCGCGGCCATCGCCAGGAGGGCGTCCCCTCGCGACGACCCCGCGCCGCGCCTCCCCGACAGGTCCGACAGGTGAGCGCCGAGATGCCAGTCCTGGCGTTTGCCCTAACGCGCAGATGCGAAGACGCCCATCATCACGGCGTCGACGAGGAAAAGCGCGACACCCGCAATCGCGGATGCGTTGGGCTGCTCGCCGAAAAGGCATTCCGAAACGCCGCAGGAGGCACTGCTCACGCACGCCCTCCGGGAGTTTCCGACAGCACCATTGAAAAATCGCGTACTCCCCCGCCCGCAAAAGGAACGAAGCAACTGGCTATGCGGCCCTTGCCAGTATAGCCAGCGGCCCGCGCCGCCGTCGCCGATGCTGCTTCCGGGCAGTTTCCGGCCGTCCAGGGCGCAAACGCCCATACAAAAGGTAAAATGGGCTGAAAAGCAAGCAAGAGACGGAGGCCGCAGTTGCAGCTGCTCGAGAACCTCGGGAAATACGAGGAGAACAACCGCATAGAGGCGAAGGTCGCCCAGGGTGGGCTTCCCAAGAGCATATGGGAGACCTATTCGGCCTTCGCCAACACCTCGGGCGGCGTCATCCTGCTGGGCGTCGAGGAGCTGGGCGACCACTCGCTGCATGCCGTGGGCGTGAAGGACGCCCACAAGCTGCTCGACGACTTCTGGAACGCTGCCAATAATCCGCAGCGCGTCAGCGCGGTCGTCGTCAACGACGATGACGTGGAAGTCGGCGAGATTGACGGCAAAACGGTCGTCGCCATCTACGTTCCCCGCGCGCCGCGCAAAACGAGGCCAGTCTACCTGCACGACAACCCCAAGCACTGCTTCCGCCGCAACAACACCGGCGACTACCCCTGCACCATCGAAGAGGTCCGTTCCATGATGCGCGACGCTGCCGACGAGAGCCAGGACTCCAAGCCGCTGCAGGACGTGCGCGTGGACGAGCTCAACGCCGAAACGGTGAGAGCCTACCAGCGCCTCTACAGGGCCGGTCACGAGGGGCACCCCTGGGCCGACCTGCCGACCGACGAGTTCCTGCGCGTCTTGGGCGCCGCCGAGTACGGAGACGACGGAAAGCTCCACCCGACGGGTGCCGGCCTCATCATGTTCGGCGAGGACTGGCGCATCTCCAAGGAGTTCCCCGACTACTTCCTCGACTACCGCCAACAGCTCTCGCCAAAGGAGCGCTGGCAGAACCGCGTTACCTCGCAGAGCGGCGACTGGTCGGGAAACGCGTTCGACTTCTACTACCGCGCCTACAACCTGGCCAAGCAAGCTCTCAAGGTTCCCTTTAAGCTCGAAGGCATCTACCGCGTCGACGACACGCCCGCCCATAGGGCGCTTCGCGAGGCGCTCGCCAACTGTCTGACCAACGCCAACTACCACGAGCCCCGGGGCGTCGTGGTACTGTGGGAGCCCGATAAGATCACGATAGCTAACCCGGGCGACTTCCGTGTCGATCTCGAGCAGGCCAAACGCGGCGGCGAGTCCGACCCGCGCAACCGCAACATGCTGCGTCTCTTCGCCCACGTCGACATCGGCGAGCGCGCGGGGTCGGGCATCCCGCGCATCATCGACGGTTGGGTCTCGTGCGGCTACGACGAGCCCACTTGGGAAGTCCGCACCGACCCCGAACGCACGATCCTCACGTTGCCGCTCACGGGCAAGGAGGATGCCGCCGCACCAACCGACCGCGAACCCACGGGGACGCAAGAACGCGGCCCGCTCGGCGAGACCGAGCAGGTTGCTGTCGAAATGGCACGCGAGAATGGGCGCGTAACAGCGCGAGAGCTCGCAGACGGCGCCGGCGTGGGCCGGACGAAAGCCAAGGACACGTTGAAAGCCCTCGCCGAGGGGGGCGTCCTCGTCTGGGTCGGAAAGAGCGTGAGGGACCCTCGCCAATACTACCGTCTGCCCGACGAGGGCTAAGGGGGACTCCGCTACTTAACGCTACTTAACGCTACTTAACGCTACTTAACGCAGATGGCTGCGGCGCTGTGCGCCTCCACGGTCGTCTGCACCAGACCGTCCACCATGGAGAGGCGCGGTCGGGCAATGCAGAAGTTGAGGGAGACGCTCTCCGCCACGCTGCCGCTGCGCCCCGTCAGCGGACATGCGGCACCGCTAATCATGCCCAGCGTTGTCATGCGTATCGGCGCCGGGCGGCGCCGCCTCACATGAACCATCTGAACACGGCTCGGAAGAGCCATGCGAGGAACGCTCCTGTGGCGACGAGGACGCGCTTAACCCACTTCATCGCAGCCTCCCTCCTCATAATCTATGGTGCCCGCCTGGGCCATCTCCTCGTCCTCGGCCTCCCTGAAGGCGGCGACCGGGTAGCCGAACAGCGGGCAGATCTCGGCCTCGTCGCTGGCGAGCTCGGGGCGGGCCCGCTCCAGGTACCTGAACAGCGCGACGGCCTTGGCGTTGGCGCCGGCGCCCATGGGCCCTGAGTACCACTTCATGCACGCCAGCTCGAACTTGGCGGCATCCACCAGGCACCCGCACTGGGACCAGGCCAAGAGCCGGCCGTCCAGGGACACGCTCTCGACGTCCGGCACCTCGCTGGAGTCGACGAGCTTGAGCCTGGGGCCGCGGATGCGGTCGGCGTTTGCCGACGCCTCGTCGGTGCTCGGCGCCGATTCCTCCATGTGATGTTCGTAGACGACCAGGTGCTGCCCGCCTTCGCCCTCCTCCCAGACGACGTCGAACTCCGTGAGGATGTTCGCCCTGCCGAACACGGCGCCGCCGGTGAGGCTGTTGCTGTCGAAGCACTCGTGGTGGCCGTCCGAGTACGTCACTTCTAGAATCATCTCTCTCTCCTGTCCCTGTCGCTTCGCTGCTGCTCCTGCTGGATCTGCCGCTGGCGCGCCGCCTGCTCGCCTGCGCGGGCGGAGGCGCCGGCGCGCTGCCTTTGCCGGGCATCGTGGTCCATGGCGGTCCGGGGCCTTGCCCCGGCCGCTTCGGGCAGCAGCATCAATTCCTTGGCGGTCTCCTCTGCGTGGCGCAGCTCGCTTGCCGCCCTGTCGTCGCCCCTGCGCCCCATAGCCGCGATGCGGCTGCCGAAGTCGGCCATGCAGCGGATGCCGCACCTCGAGCAGAGCTCGAGCGCCGACGCCATGTCCTCCAGCTGCGCGTAGTCCCTCACCTCGACCGCCTTCGCTGCGATGGCCGCGATTTGGCCGGGGTCGATCGCCGTGTTGCCTCTCATGGCGACTTCGACGGCCTTGCGCCCGTAGGCGAGGCCGAGGTTCTCCCCGCGGATTCTTTTCGATGGGGCTTCCGCCAATGAGTAGAGCCAATCCGCGCGACCGCCCTTCCTTGAGGCCTCGCTGACGTCGACGCCCATCACGCCGAGGATCTGCAGGTATTCGCCCGGCGTCTTCGCCGTCCTCTTGGCGATCGCCACGCGATTGCGGATGTCGGCCACCCACGAGTAGCCGCCCTTCCCGGCTATCTCGCGCTCGGCCCTCCTGACGTAGACGGCCTGCCTGGTCTTCGGGGCGGCCCTGCCCTTCGCGGCCGACCGCCGCTTCTCTTCATCCGAGACGTCGACGAAGAAGCTCAGCCCGCGTTCTTCGGCGAGCCGTTGGATCGAGGCCTGCATCTGCCGCGGGTCGGGGTTCTGGAAACGGTTGCCCGTGGCGAGGTTGGTGTTGTTGACCACGACGTGGGCGTGCATGACCTCGTTGGCGTTGTCGTCGTGGAACACGGCGGCGCACTCGTAGTCGTCCCAGTTCTCGCGGATCCAGGCCCTCGTCAGCTCCCTCAGCTGCGTGAGCGTCACCTTGTCCTTCGGGTCGGGGGAGACGATGAAGTGCATGTAGGTCCGCGCGCGCTTGCCGCGCCATGGGGTGTCGTTGCCGTTGGCGATGCGGGTGAGGTCCATCTCGGCCGCCCAGTCGACGTCCTGCTTCAGCTCGGGGTCGAGCTCCGCGTCGCGGTCCTCGTCCCACGAGAGGTTGTACAGGTCGACTGCCAGGGCGCGGCCCTCCTTCTGGAGGTAGTCGGAGACGCCGCGAACGCTGGTGTGCCCGGCTATGGGTTTTATGACGGGCATGCTAGTCACCGCTTACCATGGTGGAGTCGGCTATGTCCGCCAGCACGTACTCGATGACCTGCCGGCCTTCCTCGACCTCTGCAAGCTTTCCCTCCGCATCGGAGAGCATCTCGCCGAAGGCTCGGTACTCGGGCGGGCTGCCGCGCCGTATGAACAGCGCGATGGTGTTCAGGGCGCGCACCGCCTGGTTGTAGTGGCGGCCCCAACGGATGAGCTCTGAGAGCATCTTGGCCATGGTCCGGTTGTCGATGACGTAGACGGCGCCCTTGCCGGAGGCGCTGGCCGGGATCCTGATGAGGGTCCGCAGGTATTCGGAGCGGGCCATGCCGGCGCGCTGCGCCGATGCGGCGAGCCGGTCGAGGTCGCCGGAGGTCATGCGGCAGCTGACCATCTCGGGGTAGTCCATGGACTTGCCTCCCTTCGTCGGTTTCGTGTTTCCAGGGGCGCGGGGGATCCCCCGCATGAGGGCGGCCGGCGCGCGGTCTCGGCGCGCCATGCCGCCCGTTGCGACTGCGGCCCCGGCGGAATGCCGCGGGCGGGGAGGAGGTCGGAGACGCCGCCGCGGAGCTCCGCCGGAACCGCAGCCGCAAGCGCTATCCCGCATCCGTGATACGGGATAGGTAGCTTGCTAACTCAAGGGGCCGACACCCGGGTGCCGGCCGTTGGCCAGCGGGCTCAAAATGAGCCCGTGGCTCCGGTCCGTCTGCGGGCTCATTCTGAGCCCGCGATCGCGCGCAGGCTGCGCACGCAGCGCTCGATCTCGTCGAGCTGGGAGACGTCGACGGCGGCGTTCTCGTCGGCTGCGCCCGCTGCCTTTCGCAGGGCCTTGAGGGCCTTGGCGACGAGCTTGCCGACCGCCTCGGTCCCTGGTCCGCCGGCTTCGCGGATCAGCTTGGAAGTATCCGCCCTGCCGGCGTTCGCGGAGGACTTCTCCTTGTAGAGCCTCGCCTGGGCATCGGGGTCCATGGCGGCGAGCGTGGCGATGTCGGTGTCCGAGAGGTTTCCCTCTATCGCCTCGGACCTCCAGTCCTCGGTGAGGCCCTGCTCGACCCTTCGCGCGGTCTGCTCCTGGCGTTTTATGGTGGCGGGGCTGACATTGCGTCCCGTCTGGTTTCGGATGATCGCCGCCTTCAGCTCCGCGGTGCGCACTCCCTTCAGCTCCGGGTTCTCGGCGCGCATCCGCTCCACCTGGATGCCGAGCGCCTGCGTGGCCTTGGCCCGCTCGATGACGTTGAGCTCTCGGGTGAAGTAGTTCGCGGTGTGAAGGAGGGTGACCGCCTGGTCGTCGCTGACGCCCTCGACGACGCGGCAGGGCATGCGCCCGAACGCGGGGTCGTCCTTGGCCAGCAGCGCATAGGCCGCCTTGCGCCTGTGGCCCGACAGCATCTGGAAGCCGCCGTCCGACTTTCGGCGGACCATGGGAATGTCGGTGAGGCCGTCCTTCCTGATGGATTCCGCGAGGCTTCTGATGCCGTCCTCGTCCATGGAGTAGGCGACGTTCGCCGGATGGTCCTCGATGGCCGCCACCTCGATCTCCTCGACGGGAAACCTCTGCTTCGCCTGCCTGCCCTCGTCGAGCACGCCCGCCAGGCTGAAGCGCTTGGCGATGTCGTCTACTCGTCCCATAGCCCAAGCTCCCTTCCCAGGTTCTCGTAGTCGACGGCGGCGCGGTTGCCGGGCATGAACTCCACGATGGGCTTCCATTCCCAGCTGCCCTCCTTCACCTTGGCGGACTCGTGGATCACGGTGCGGAACTGCTGGTCGGGGAAGAATCGGTTGAGGATCGCCTCGCCCACGGCCTCGGCGTTGGTCATCCTGCCGGGCACGCAGGTCCGCAGGATCCTCCAGCTGGGCACGGGCAGGCGCAGCTTGGTGGCTACGAGCCGCAGCGAGTCCACCACCGAGGCCGTGCCGCGCATGACGGTGGAGTCGAGCTTCACGGGGATGATGACGTCGCCGCGCCCGCTGGTGGCCACGTAGGCGCAGAGCACCAGCTGCTTGGCGCTGGGGGCGGTGTCGATGATCGCGACGTCGTATTCGCCCGCCACGTCGTCCAGCGCGAAGCGCAGCGACTGCTCGGCAAGCAGCAGCTCGTTCTGGTTGATGAGCGCCAGCGTGGCCGGGATGACGCGCAGGTTGGCGGTTCCGCTGTCGTAGGCCATCTCATCGGCTGTCATGCCCTCGTAGAGCAGTCCGATAACGTTTGCGCCGTCCTCCGCCTGCTCGTAGAGGCCGTAGTAGTCCGTCGCCGACGCCTGGGGGTCCAGGTCGATCAGCAGCGTCCTCTTGCCGTGCCGCGCGCATAGCGTGGCCAGGTTGACAGCGGTCGTGGTCTTGCCCACGCCGCCCTTGAAGTTGCTTACGGTTATGACTCTCACGGTCTTCCTCCTCCTTGGTCGGTTTCGCGCCCGCTGTGATACGGGTCGGATGCTAGCAGCGGGGCGCGCGCCGCCGCCCGTCGGGTCGGCGGGCAGCGAAAGTGTCCAACGCGCCCCGGTTTCCCGGGCCCGTCACGCGCCGGCTTCGGCCAGGGCCGGGATCGCCCTCGAGTTCGCCTTGGCGGCCAGGTATTGGTTCACCGCCTCCTCGAGGCTGCACTCGCCCGCGTAGCTGACCCTGACCTTGATGCCCCTCGCGCGCACCGCGCCGGCGGTCGCTGCGGCTCTTTCGCCCGCCGCCTGCGCGATCGCCCCGACCCTGTTTCCTGTGGCTGCTGCTCTCATGCTGCGTCGTTCCCTTCTCTTCGTCCGATTCGGCCCTGCCCGGATGCAAGCCCGGCTTGCATCCGCTTGGACGCCGATTCGCGCGCGGCGGCCCCGGCGGAGCCGGCT
>ERZ1034876.159-NODE-159-length-45870-cov-16.179963_pt1 | contig 45870 bp, 44 predicted proteins | sample MGYA00520698_ERZ1034876 | MGnify/ENA primary metagenome ERZ1034876 (study PRJEB33766, sample SAMN09781723) | gut metagenome | biome: gut microbiome | host: Homo sapiens | place: Madagascar | study: EMG produced TPA metagenomics assembly of the PRJNA485056 data...
TAGTTCAGCAGCAAAGATACTTCTTTCTAATTTAAGCCCTAATTTGAGTGCTTACTTTTGTTGCTGAATTCATGAATACTCTACCAATCTATCAGCCGATATAGAATAGCCCATTCCGCCAAAGCGAGATACAGACTGGCGGACATTACTCTCCGTAGAAAGTATGCCATTTGAAAGGTTCGATGTCAAGATGCTAGAGAAATGATTTATGTTGGTGTTGTCCATTTTACTTTGATTTACGTTTTAAAACTTGTCCTGTAAAATAATCTCCTTTTTCTTTCACCTTGCCGATATACTTGAATTGGTGAAGAGCGTCCATAAAGTGTAGTGCTCCTTCTATTTGTTTGGAAATGGAATAAACTTCTCCTTGCTTTTCAAGTCCTTCAAATATACCTTTTGTCTTAGCGAAGATATTAGGTAGTTCATTTATTGCAATTATTCTTTTCGCAATACAACATGTACTTGCTAAAACCTTTAGAGCTTGATTGTTCGACTTTTCCATTGCTTTAGTATATAATGCTAAATTAAATTCATTTTCGGATTTACAGAAGTATGATAATAAAGCATCAGCAATAGATGGAGTAACACTCTCCAGATTAATTTTATTCAGAATGACACTTTGGTAATCTTTATATTCTATCCAACTTATCATCTTTATTTCTGTGTTTATACCAAGAACAAAGTCATTCCACTCAGCAATAACAATATCAGGATTCTTACAAAGAAGATATTTGCTCAGGTGTGGATGTCCTTTTATAATACATTGATAAGAACTTGGTGATATAGAAACAATACCATTATCCACAATATATTTTATTCTTTTTTCATTAATTTGCGAGAGTTTTTTGTTCCATACATCTATTAGACTACTATTGTTGAATATAGAGTAAGCAATATTGTCGTTGATATTCTCTGATAAAACGACACTTGACAACAGCTCGTTTTGATGTTCATCTTTACATTCTACAAGTTTCGTAAATTCTTCAATAGATTTTTTTTCATTGCGATTCATGAATGTTACGAGCGTGTTATCTATCTCCCAAGAATTAAAGCAAGAGCAATAATGGTTCACATTTTCAAATGTCATTTTTATTTTGTTTTCAGTAAACAATGTACATACAACATCTTTATCTATAATACCCTTACAATCATCCCACATGGTATCATTGTGCTTGATAAGTTTAATAATATCGCTTACCTCTATATCTTCATCCATTAAAGACACTATAATATCAGAAGACTCACGAGTATTGTTCAGAGCAAACATAAGATTATCCACAAATGTTGGTATTTGCTGATGAATATATTTTTGTAACTCACAAAGTCCTGTTTTTTCTATAGACGTGTAAATAGCATAGTTCAAATCATTTGTTGATAATCCATTATGCTCAAATACCACTTTGATATTGTCAAATGATATAGCATACATATCATTCTCATAGATATAAGAATATGTATTAGTACTATCGCTGTCGTCTTTCAACGATTGAACATTTAAATTTAACAAATCAAGCAGTTTAATAACCTTATCTTTTTCTATGTCCTCAAACAAATGAGGATAGTTACTGTTTTTGTTGATGTATGCATTGAAAGGATATGCGGAATTTATCTTTTTTATGTCATTTATGTCGGCACTCATAAATATCATGGAAATGACATAATACTTTTCTTTGTCGGTATGATTAATATCCTTATATAATGATTTCCAAATATTCTTATCTATATGTGCTAATCGTTTGATGAATGTCGTTAAACAAACACTTTCTTGCATGAACTTGTATAGCAAGTCAACATATTGTTCATGAGCTACCATTTGTTTTATAATGGCATCACATTTATCACCAAATTCGTCTTCATATTCCAAACAATAATCCAGTAAATCTTTGTTCAATACTCCTTTATTGTCATAATCAACAACCGATAAGTTTTGAATCAGAGAAGGAACTTCTTGCAACTTATAATCAAATTCCTTTGGTGCATTGAATTTGATAGAGAGGAGGAATTCCTGATCAGAAGGTGTTAGTCTTCCTTCTTGGAATATGGAAATATAGAAGAAATACTTCTCGTCTATATAACCTTTCTCCAACAGATATTTGAGAACCTCATATTTTTTTTCTTGGCCTTTTGTTATATTTACATGCTCAAAGATATTCCTACCTAATTTTGCAATATCTACGAGTGTATATTTTTCCATGGCAGATATATCATCCATAAAAGCTTTGCGTTCATCTTTTAGGTCTTCTATCTTGTCATCCGCAATTAATTGTATTAAATGTTTCCTCTGACTATAATTATAACTTTTTCCCAAAGTAGATTTGATTTCTTCTACTGTAAGATGCTTTACACCATAATTGTAGTAGGTATTTCTAAAGAATATATTCCCTTCAAGAATATGCTGTATATTCTTTTCTGAGTAAAAAGTGACTCTGTTGGCGACTCTTGATCCAAATACACTAAACGCAATAATTGGTGCATTGTGATATTGCTATCGGATTTTACCTCAGGCAAACCAAGCATCTCAAACAAGATATTTGAGAAACTTCTTCGTTCAGAAGAAGTGTTATATCCAAACTTTTGCCAAACGTCCTTTTTCTTATCATTCAGACTCTCATCCAAAGTTCCATAATATATATACATAGGAGACTTTGAATTGACACGTTGTTCCGTATTTACATCCAAATAGCGTTTCAGTGTGACGACAGTTCCTTCGTTTATGCAGACTTCTGCCATGACATATCTACACTTTAAAGCCTCAGGAACAAACCCAGTATAAGAACCTCCTAAAGCGAAGAAAATAAAGCGGATAATAGTTGATTTGCCACTACTATTATGTCCTCGTATAATATTGACTCCTTTATGGAACAGCTCATCATAAGCAATTTTATTTTCAAGAGTCACTATACGTAAGCGTTGAAGAAATAAACTATCCTGCATCATACTTAGATTCCATTAAATTAGTACGGCTTTTCAAACCATAAATTCCCAACATCGACATTGATTTTGAGAAAAGACTCATGAAAGAAAGCGTATTACTTTCCGTTCGCGAAAGTGCGCCTGTCTTTTCAATGAATTCATTCAATAGGCCTCTATTGGAAATCATTATTTCCTTATTAAGGAAATGTTGTTTGTCAATTATTCCATACGAAACCAAAGAACTTAATGCTGCCATTTGATACGGACGTAATCTGTCAAATAGCTTTCTATTATCTCCATTATACTCGTATGGGTTTTTTGTTTTATTGATGTATTGTTTCCTCCAAGACTTTAAGTCTTCTTCGTTTCTACGAATCATGATTGTGTAAGTCTTTGAAGGGAATAAGACATAAAAGTCCCAAATCCTGATTTTATCAACTTCCAAACAATCATTATCATCTAGTCGTTGTATAATATGTATCATACGAAAGATACAATGGTAAAGATCGAAAGCTGGATTATATGTTATCATAATCTTTCCAATTGAGATGGCACATACCTGTAAGATAATATATCATACCATATATGTGATCCATGTTGAAATACAAAGATTGGTCATTCGCTCCATTCGTCTCAATCATTTGCAAAATTGGAGATACAATTTGCTTGTGAACTTCTTGCATGATTAAATGGACATCTACCCCCGTTACAATCATAGGGTAAATTCTAACGTCAAACTCATTCTTTATCCTTGCAAACAGGCTAAGAATAATTTCTTGTGCGGCTGGATAGCACTCATATTTAGTTGCCCTTTTGGCATACATCTCTTTTTGGATAATTGCCTTTTGTATAAACATTTTTTGAAAGCCTCCGTCTTGAAGCTTTTCTTCAAGCCCTTTGGTGCCGTCCAACTTGGTGGTGTACATCAACAATTCGGCTATAACTTCTTTTCTCGTATTATTCAGAATTTCTTGTTCTAGTCGTTCGAAAGTTGCGGACAATCGAGACCTGCTATTACCGATATTGATAGTACCATTGTTCTCCATGACGTTTGCCTGGGCACCTATGGCAGAGTTATTCCGAACAAAAGAATCACTCATAAAGAAATAGAACCTGAATTGTTGGTAATATTTATCTGTTTTTCAACAGTGCCATTATTTTCAATATTCATGATACCTTGATTGCTGGATTTTTGCTTTAACTCTTGTATTTTCTTTTCGAGGGATAAAGCAAATTCCGCATTTCGCGCAATCTCGGACATTAGTTGCAATTGGATAGCATTTTTGTCAGTCTCGGATGGAGAAGTTGGTAATTGCTGATTATTGCTAAACTTTCCTTTTATCCAAGACCACAAACTTGCTCCCATTTCTTCAGCAATCTTTTCACCAGACTTTACAAGGTATGGTGAAAGCATTGTCATTGCTGATGTTATCAATGTTATTGGATCCATATTTTTGTTAAATTTTAATTAGTTAGAGTCTATATCACCTCACTCACACTCACCTCATCCATACTCTTTCGCCACAAGTCCTTGGCCATGGCAATGGTGGGTGATATAATGAAACTATAATATTGCTTTTTAGAACAGATATTCGTATTGCGACAATATCTCCTGATAGTCATTTTCGTATCTGGTCTTGTCGTTAGGACTGATATAAGGACTTTTGATAATCTGTTCCATTTCTTGGAGTACCTTGCCTCCTTCACGCATGATGGGGTCGAAGTTTTCCTTGAATTGCTCGATAAATGGGGCATAGTAGTAGCCTATCTCCTTGATGATAAAGGTATAGGTATTCCATGCCTTGTTGATGTCCATGCGTTTTTGTGCCAACTCTGCCAACACATATTCTCGCAGATAGTCAATGTTTTCGGCTTGGACAGCGACCTCATTAGCTGTTTTCACAGGGTGGAAGTAGCGGTCGATGATGGCTTCTCGCTCTTGCAGATTACGCTGGTAGAATGGATTGGTATCTGTTATTGATGTGCCGTTTGGCTCCACTTCCTCAAAGTGCTCGGCATGGACACCTGCAATGGTAACGCTGATACCACCCACATCCATCACAAGACGACGATCTCGGTTGATGCGGATGACATAGCCTTCCAATCCTGCCAATTCTCCACTGGTGATACGGAGCAGGATGCGGTTGCGGGCATAGTAATGGAATGGTTTAAGCAGGAAACGGATGCGTTCAGGCTCAGTCTCGTTGACACGCATGAATGGTCGCATCTGTGAATCTTTAATTTCTGCCACTTTGCCTGTGCTACAATTCTTGCACAGATGAGTGCGAGGGAATTTCTTGTCAAGATAGGTTTGTATCTCTTCGGGAAAGCCTTGGAAGAAGACAAGTCCGCTGACAGTCGGTATTTCTTTGTGCTGCACTTTCTGCTTGCCCATTCTCTTGAAATACCTTATAGTTTTATGCACAAAATATGTTCTACCGTCTTTGGTCAACTGCGCTTCCATGCCCTTCACTTTGCTATGATGCACAAAGAGATACGACCATGTGGTTCCGTCCGATTGAAGACACTTCTTTACCTCTGAACCAGTCTTTACGTCTGGCTCAGTAAAGTGGTTGCCCTCTGGAGAAACACGTTTCTCGTCGGCTGTAGAAAAAGAATTCGTACCATCCGGTTTCATAAATTCTGCTCTACTTTATGTAATTAGCTACAACCATACATGATAGTTGTGAAAGCCTAGTCAATTTGTTATTGTCGTGCATAATCTTAATCGCATTTATGAGTATCAGACATTACAGATTTTGCATATGTATTTTACATTCGTTACACTTTCTTCTTATAAAAGAGCAAAAACAGCCGAAACAAGTGCAAATCTGCCACTTGGAGAAATCATCCAAGGCAGATTTGCTAAACATTTGCGTGATTTTTTTAGAATGACTAACAGAAAATGATAAAATCTGACATGTAATCCAACTAATTTTCGTATTTTTGTAGCGAGTTTGCTCTTTTATAAGAAGAAAGCGTGAAATTTGCTAAACATTTCCCCCATCATTTCGGGATGGTGTAAATGCTACCATTTATTTACAAATCTTTTAAAATCTTTTGATAAAATCCTCACGCTCAGCAATCTGAAAACTATTTTTCATTGCACTCGCTTAATCGGATTTCTCTTATAATCCGTGCATTGGCTTCGTTGATGGTTGCCATGTCTAACGACTGTAAATAAATCTGTGTGGTCTTGAAGGAGTTGTGCCCCATACCCTCGCTGATGGTGGCTATCGGTATGTTCATGTGCAAGGCTACGCTTGCCCAGGTATGGCGTGCCACGTAGGTGGTGAGCGGTATCTTCAAGCCTACCATCTCACCAATTTTCTTCAGGTTATAGTTGGTGTTGTGCTCCACCTTGCGGTATGCGGTGTATGGAGAGGATTCCTTACCTGTCAGGATGGGTAGCAGATAAGGAGAGTCCTTGGTTTGCTCGGCATATTTGTCGATGATGGTTTGCATCGGTTTCATCCACTCAATATTGAGGTTTTGGTGGGTCTTGCGACGGTTGTAGTTTACCATACTACATTTCAAATCTGTCTTCTTCAGAAACGCCATATCTACGAATGCCATGCCACGCAGATAGAAACTGATAAGAAACAGGTCTCGCGCCTTGTCAAGGGAGAAACCTCTTGGCAAGTCCAATTTCTCTATCTTGCGAATTTCCTTGACAGTAATGGCACGTTTGGCTGTTCTCACGTTAGCGGTCTGCACGTGAGAAAAGATATCATTTGGTGGAGCTTGCCCTGCTTCCACCGCCTTGTTGTAGAGGGTGTGGAGGGTTCGCAGATAGAACGCTACGGTGTTTTGTCCGACACCTCTGTTCCATAGCCATGCCTGATACATTTCCATCATATCGCTTGTCATTTGTGAGAAGGTAAGGTCTTCATTGCCACGAAACTCTATGAAACGGTTAGCAGCACTGACATAGTTACTCTTGGTGCCGATGCACTGCATTTGTTCTTTCTTGACTATCTGCTGGCGAAAGAAAGCAAAAACGCTCTGGCTCGATGGCAGTTGCTGTATCTCCTTGGCTATGTCGTCAATAGTATAAGAGATGCCCTCTGCATCCTTATCACGGATGATACGCTGCATCTGCTTCACCTCCCAATCTGTCTGCGACTGGATTAGCTGTAGATGTGCCTGTCGGTTGTTGCGGTTAGAAACAATGATAGCCGACTTCTTGTCGTTCCACTCCTCTGGAAAGACATGATAGTCGGTACTAATCCAGCGCAGACTGCGCTGATGGATGAGGTGATAATACAATGTGCCCTCCTTTCCTGGTACCGAGGATGCACGGAACTTTACTTTTACTGTTGCCATAATGCTAACTTTTTTATTTGTGAATAATGTTGCTTTTTAGTTATTTACGCTTTATTTATATATGTAAGCAACGGTATGGCAAGTATGTTTCTTTCGCCTTGCTCTATTTTCTGCAAGAGTCGGCCCTTGGGGAATTTTCCATTCCCTAATATCTTTTTAGAACTTTTAAAAACACCAACAGATAGTATCTGATTATAAATACGTAATTTTGCGCCACAAATAATGGTAAGCAAAAAAAGATATGAAAAGAAATCTTATGTACGCTGCACTCTTGGCTGCAGCATTGATGGTGTCTTGCAATGGCAAGAACACCGCACAGAACGAAGCGAACACCGACTCGACAAGCGTAACTGACACAACAGCTGCCGAAAGCGTAGACCTCGCTGCCGTTGCCGGCACATACGAGGGCACACTGCCTGCAGCCGACTGCCCGGGCATCAAGACCGTGCTCACTATCAACGCCGACAGCACATATCAGCTGCAGCAGGACTATATCGACCGCAAGGATGGTCACGACGAGGCAAGCGGCGTGCTGGAGGTTCTCGACAACAGCGTACTTATGCTTGTTCGCCCCTCAAGTGGCGAGCACACCTTCTACAAGGTTAAGGACAACAGTAGCGTAATTATGACCGACTCGCTCGGCAATGAACCTGAGGGCGAAATGGCCAAACTGTATGTGCTGACAAAGAAGTAAGCCGAACGTATGAATATTCTCGAATTATCACAAACCCGCTTCTCGGCTCGCAAATATACTGACGAGCCGATAAGCGATGCCGACTTGGCATATATCCTCGAGTGCGTGCGATTGGCTCCTTCGGCTGTCAACCGACAGCCTTGGAAGTTTGTCGTGGTGCGCAGCAAGGAGGCTAAGGAACAGCTCTGGCAGGCATACGACCGCGAGTGGTTCCGCACTGCTCCGCTTTACATCGTGTGCATGAAGAACAACAGCGAGTGCTGGACACGCCGCTACGACGACAAGCAGCACGGCGACATCGACGTGGCTATAGCTACCGAGCATCTGTGCCTCGCTGCAACGGAGCGCAACCTCGGCACTTGTTGGGTGTGCAACTTCGATACCGACATCATGAGTCGCCTCTTCCCTTCTGCCGACTTCGAGGCTGTGGCAATCATCCCCGTCGGACACATCGCCGAGGATTGTCCGCGCACCGAAAAGAAGCGTAAGGCTATCGAAGAGATTGTTGAAGAAATCTGATTCTTCAAGAACAGCACGCTATTAATACCACAAATGTTTACAGATAACTTATAAAATAATCATAACGTTTAATTGACAACAATAATAAATATATTTTAGCATTATGTCGCACACTATGTAGTGTGCGACATTTTTATTAAATTAGTTTTACCAAATAGCAATATTACTTATTAAATAAAATGTATAAGGTCGCATATTACACGTACATTCATCAAGTCTTTACACTACAGCAGTAGAGTTTTATACACGCACCCACATAGGGTGCGACTAGGTGGCGAGATTGTTCTGTCGCCTGCTGCCATGTTTCAATCCACGCACCCACATAGGGTGCGACTTTGCCTTATATTAAGTTTGAAGATACCTATAAGTTTCAATCCACGCACCCACATAGGGTGCGACTGGCTGGAGTCTTCCGCTAAAGTTGATTTTGCGCATGTTTCAATCCACGCACCCACATAGGGTGCGACCGTTTGCTTCCGTGTAACATTCTGGCAATGGAGGTTTCAATCCACGCACCCACATAGGGTGCGACTACTTTTCCTCATGTTTTATGCAACGCATTTCCGTAAGTTTCAATCCACGCACCCACATAGGGTGCGACGCGTGTTGATATTGCGCCAACTCCTTACTATTTGTTTCAATCCACGCACCCACATAGGGTGCGACTGGCGACACCGACATCGAGGACGACAACGGAGATGTTTCAATCCACGCACCCACATAGGGTGCGACATCAGAAGCACCCGATACAGAATCGTGCAACTGCTTGTTTCAATCCACGCACCCACATAGGGTGCGACTCCGTTAAAGCAAAAAACCACTCCTTATTATGAGTTTCAATCCACGCACCCACATAGGGTGCGACAACATTCGCACCCTGTATATGGTGCGGATGATTTGTTTCAATCCACGCACCCACATAGGGTGCGACGTTATAGTGGTTTCAAGACCTGTAAGGATATTGTGTTTCAATCCACGCACCCACATAGGGTGCGACTTTATTATTATGAGTAGTTTTTTAGCGTTTCTTGGTTTCAATCCACGCACCCACATAGGGTGCGACTCTTCGGATGCTCCTTTTGTCGCTAAGACTGAAGTTTCAATCCACGCACCCACATAGGGTGCGACACAAAGAAGCACGCTATCTTGACGTTGCGCATGTCGTTTCAATCCACGCACCCACATAGGGTGCGACCGAGCTTCTTGTCGGTGTAGTTTTCGCTCTTCTGTTTCAATCCACGCACCCACATAGGGTGCGACTTGAGAGTTTTTATTTCTCTTCCTCGCCATGCAGGTTTCAATCCACGCACCCACATAGGGTGCGACTTCAAAAATCCAGCTTCGCTGTTGATTTCACGGTGTTTCAATCCACGCACCCACATAGGGTGCGACTCTAACGCCTTTTATGATGTATTTTCAATGAAGTTTCAATCCACGCACCCACATAGGGTGCGACCACCGTGAGGTAGTCTATGCACTTGCGCTCATTGCGTTTCAATCCACGCACCCACATAGGGTGCGACCGTGTATTCAGCAAATGTCTGAATATCACTCTACAAAGTTACAATTTTTGCGGAAGTCTTCAAAATAACACAATTAAAACATTGATATTTCTATAAATAAGTATAATTCATTGATTACCTGCGTGTGCGAACCTATTAGCATTTTATGCAAAGCTAAAGGTTCGCACCTTGTTATATGATTAGGTCTCCTGTAAAGTCTATTCCAATATCTTTTCCTATTGTTTTCACCTTATTTTTCCAATTTTTCCCTAACATATAAAACCTAATACTATCTTGCTCCGTATCTATAATACCATTGAGCTTATTTTTCAATATTACATACTGAGTTTCTGTTAGAATACATTCAAAAACAGAATTTTGGACACGTTTCCCATAATCTATACATGCCCTTGCTACATTACGTAATCGTTTCGCACCATGAGGTGATGTGATATTTACATCATAAGTAATTAGTACAAACATAAGCTACTTGATTAAAAATACGGGATAATCATCAATATCCTTACGGATAAATCTCGCCAACAACATTGATTGAATATAAGGAAGAAGCCCTATACTTACTTTCTCATTCAGATAAGGGTGAGTTATCTGCTCCTTTTTCTTATTTTGCCAAGCAGAAATTATGGTCTTACGACAGGAATCTGTCATAACAATGCCTTCGTCACCCTGCTTGATAAAATCCTTTATTGTGATTTGTTTCCTATTTATTAAAGACAAAACTAATCTGTCTCCTAAATATGCTCTTAATTCCTCCATCATATCCAATGCCAATGATGCGCGTCCCGGTCGTAACGTATGCATAAAACCAACATATGGATCTAAACCTACAGTTTCCAAAGCTGCCGTCATATCATTACATATCAGAGTATATATGAAAGAAAGCAAAGCATTGATAGCATCTTTGGGAGGGCGACGATTTCTCCCTTCAAACACAAAATCTTCTTTTTGATTGAGTAGAAGACGAGAGAAAACACTGAAGTAATAAGTAGCAGCTTCTCCTTCTATACCTCTCACACTATCAATCGAATCTGCATTCAGAACCTTTCTTTTACATCTTAGCAATTTCTCTGCAACCTCTGCTATATCAGCATCATCTCCATTGTCACGAATAAAACGACGCAGAATATTACGGTAGTTCTGAATTTTTCCTCCGATGAATAGCTTGCTGATATGTAATGCATAGTTTGGTTCATCAGAATTTTTATATTGTGCTTTTCTTAGCAAAACGTTTCCTTTTGTCGGTCCTTGAGAACGACTTATGTATCTTCCCTGTGGTGAAAGGAAAGTTAGAGACACATTATTGTCAGCGCATAGTTTCATGAGTCCCGGGCTTGCACCCATGTATCCAAAGGTTACAATTTGTTCTATATTGTGAATAGGAATTCGGAATATCTCGTTTTGTTTAACGGATACTACTACATTAAGCCCGTCTTTGCTGAGATAGGCTTCAGGTGTGGTTATGTATAATGTGTTAAGTAATATCCTCATATAGGTTATTGTTTAAATAGGTTGACACTTTTACGCAATCATTCATCTCCGGCATACATATATTTATTAACGAACAATTCTTGCAATGACGCTGTTTGTTGGCTTTTGGCAATTCACCGGACTTGAAGACCTCGTGCATTTGCTTGGCACACCGAATGGTGGTATTTCTCAACGATTCAGAAATAGAGATAGTTTCTCTACGCTTTACTTCATCATAATACAAAGCTCCGTATGGGATGTTAATGCCATACATCTCCTCCAGGCACATTGCCTGTGCTGCCAATTGCACCTCGTCCCTTTCATCAGGTTTAGGATGTCCTCTTTTATATTCCACAGGGTATAGCTTCCAGTAACCTTTGTATCGGTTATGAGTAATGGCATCTTCTGCTGAATCAGTAGGAACAAGTTCTACCGCATCCGTTATGCCATATAGTCCCAATTCTTTTGAGGCAATATGAAGAGAGCGAAGCGTGATGACATCACCATTTTTCTGACGATAGAAGGGATTGTCTACGTTCTTGTGCAGAATCTGACCTTCTGTCGTCAGTTTGTTTTCAGCCCATTGCTGTTCGATATGTATCAAAGCCCATTGTCGGGGACAGAACATAAAGTGCTGTATCCCCGACAACATGAGCATTTCGTCTTCAGTATACATGATGTTATACTAAATCAATTCTTCAACGGTAACGCCGTTAGGAACAGAGTCCTTGTCTATCGAAACAACATAGTCGCTGAACGATCTTGGTGCGGCTTCCGTATTCTTCTTGATTTTCACCAAGTCGAACAATTTGTTGGCTGGAGCATTGCCAAGAACCGAATCGTGACGGAACACGATGAGTTTCTGTGCGCTCATCAGTCCACGTGCAGCAGAACGGTCCACGTCGAACATGTTCTTTAATGCCTCGAAGAATAGCTCCAAGTCTTCCTCCGAGAAGCCCGTTTGCTTGGCAAGACTTGCTGAGATAAAACCATGGCAGACATAGAGCCCGTAAGGAACTGTAGCCTTGCGACCCATAGTTCGGTTGTCGCCATTTTGTTTTTCTGCTTCTTTTTCTGTAGCCACAGCCATTCGGGTGATAGAATGTTCTGCTGTTGCTATTGGATCAATAGAACGAGCAAAGGTAAACTGGATGGGGCCTCTTACCTGACCAGCATTCTTACCCGTGGACATGACCGCTCCGAATGTACGGATGTCATAATAATTCTTGCACATGAATAGACGAGCTGCTGCAGTCTTGTCTTTAGCCTTCTTCACATCTTCGTCATCATGAGCCTTGTCTATCTCGCTGTTAAGAACCGCCTTCTCCTTAATGAAGATATCATAACCGTCTGACAAATCTTTTGCTACTTGAACGTAGTTGCGAACTTTGCGCTTCAGGCAAACGTCTGTTACCAAGCCCATTCCGGTCTCAGCATCAACACGAGGAAGGTTTCCTGCATCAGGATCACCGTTGGGATTACCGTCCTGTACATCAAACAGGTAAACGAAATCGATTCTGTTATTAATTTCAGCCATATTGTTTATAATTTAAATGTTATTATTTTAGTTCTTGTTTTCATCTTCTTTTTTAGTAAAGAAGTCTTGTCTTTGGTGGTAGTATCCTATAAAGAATCTGCCTTGGTCTTGAAGGTCAAGATGTGCAGGGAAGCCGGTTGCAGGAATCTTGTCGATGATTTCTTGCTTCATCTTCTCATAGAATATTTTTCTGCTTTCGTTAGTCAGTTTCTCCATGTGATGGTAAGAAAGATTGAGGATAGTGGCAAACACCGAAGCAGGTGTTGCACTTGCAGCATTCATGTATCTTTCACAAATGCTTCTGATTCCATTTGCATCTTCTTGAATCTTGTCAAGAACTGCAAAGAGGCGACCGCAGAGGTAACCTTGATTTGTGTTACTTTTGTCTAACATAGTGTTTATCTTTTTATTGTTATCATTTATTCTGTTAAGATAAGCTTTAATGATTGCCATACGAGCTATGCGAATAGCGTTATTATCTTTATTTCCTGACTCTGCTCTTATTCTGCGGATGCATGCTGAGAACAACGTGAATGGATATGGTGTTCCTTGAAAGATGCTCTTGACAACAGCCTCTGGTAGGTTAGGTGTAGCTTCAGATTGCTTTCCGTTAAGAGTGACAGCTGCAAGCATGCTCTTTATTCCCATATATGGTTTCCCGTCTTTACGAGTATCTATAATCTCCATGTCGTCAAAATGACGAAGAATCTTTTCTGCAAATTCTTTTAAAGAGCATTCAGACCAATACACAACGGCAATTCTGGCAGAGTTTGGAGCGAGTCCAAGTATATAGAAGCGGTCGTCCAATGAAGTCTTCAAAGTTCCAGAATAAATGGAAGTAAAGACTTTACGCACTTGCTCTATTCTTGCATTTGGGTCATCCTGCTCTTCGTCTGCAAAACCTAATAGATCGAACAGACTCTCTTCCGTCTGTTCTGCTGCCTCGGCATTGGAAGAAGCCCAAAAAACGAAGGTACGATTACCTACACCAAACTTGTTATGCGACCCTTTTTGCAGCATAGCATTAAGAGCTGTGGTATAGGCAAATTCTGCATCTTCACTAATTTGAGCATTGTAGCCCTGTTCTTTTCCATAAGAGTCATAACCACGATCTGTTTTAAAAGAAACTAAAGGACCCGTATCTTTTGTTAATTTTATTGTGGTATGAAGTCTTGCAATTAAGTTATTCTGCCCGGTTATTAAACATGTTCCATTTATGCCAACATTATTTTGATTCAAAACTAAATCCCATACAGCCTTGTTTTCTGCTGCAATCTTATACTCACCTTGTAACAGAAACGATATGTTTTTGTTGGACTTACGCATTTCTTCGTATAATGGATCATTTTTTATCGTTTCTTCTATGTCATCATTGTTTTTATAGAATTTGGATATTGCGTCTAAATAGCTGTCATTAATCGTACGCTCTTTAAATGTTTCTATCATATTAATGAAAGTTCTATTTTTTTTAGAACTTTCATTTGAACCTCCAATGACGTATTCATAATTGTCCCAAAGATGATTTGGAACGTATTTTTTACCACTACGCTTAATCGTTTGTAATACAACAAATGTTTGAGCGGTCTTTTTATCTTTCATTCTACTTTCTATTCTAATGAAAGAACCATCTTTATCTATCACGATAAGGTAGCCTATTTCCTTTTGTTCTAACCCCTTTCGGGTTAGATTTCCGCATCTGTTATAGTAATCGTATAATGCTTTTAGTATCATCTTAAAATCTCCTCACTATTTATTGGTGGAACAATTATTACGCCATTTTTCATTTGTGGACGATAGAACATAGGCTGGATGTTCTTCGGGTCTTGGAAATCCATGTCATAGAGCATGATGCCAAGATCTTTTGTGCCTCCCTGCTCTTCAGATATAGGAGGAGTCAAAGCTTCGTCATCTGAATTAACCAAGCGGAATGATGCCGAGAATTCGCGAGTGCCAAGATAAGGTTGGTTGAAGCATTGTCCCTTGCTTGCTCTTCGTTCAAACATTTGATAGTATTTCATCGGATTCTCGTCTTTGCCGGGTTCGTGTAAAAACAAGTCTCTCTCAATTTTTCGTTTGGCAACAGAACGGTATTCCATTTTTGCCCAAATCCGATAACGAACATCCTTGAGCAATAAAGAGTTCTTTTGCTGGCGTTTGTCCTCAATAAAGATGACAGACTTGCCGGCAACAGCACCAACTTCATTTCTTCTCACCGATGTCCATTTGACAGGATTTAGTACTTCTATTTTGGTTATTTGCCAATGTATGGCAGGTTTCCAGAGTATGGCTTCGAATATGGCACGTGCTGCCGACGGTGTAATAACATCATAGCTGACGCGCTCCACTTTAAGTTCTGGGCGGGTGAAGCAAGCCATATCGCCCCACACCTCCAAACAATATTCTCTGTCTGTATGTTCCATATTATTATTTATCTTTATTGTATTAATATTTCATTTGCCCAATTATTGTCGGTTCTAAGTCCAATATGTTCATCATACTGTTGTTTGTAATCGACAACAAAAAGCCCTTCTTTCTTTTCGCTGACAACCCCCATGTCTGCCAATGTTTTGAAGTCTGTCTTGTTGATGTTAACCATATACTTTGACAGCTTTTTCATCAGCATGTATGATGGTCCGTTAACTAATAATTGCTGGACAAGATCTATGCTGTTTTTCCAGCAGACAACAACATTTACACCATCGTCTTCTATTAGCTGGAATTCCTTGGCTGCTGTCTGAAAACTCAAATTGTTTGTCGGATAATAAAGATAATGTCTTATATCTTTCTTATCAAAAGACTCTTTTCTGCAATAGAGTTGCTTGAAGAAAGAAGTCATTGTTTCTGGAGCAAACCAGTCATGGTCGTTTCCAAGACTTAGTCTTGCGCTATTTGCAGCTTGTATGTCTCCCTTTGTAAGGTTGTGCTCTTTAGACAATGAAAAGACGTAAGTGGTACTTAAGCCATTCTTTCCTTCACGATTACATCTGCCCGCTGCTTGCAGAACAGAGTCTAATCCTGCCTCTTGGCGGAAGACAAAAGGAAAGTCAATGTCAACTCCTGCTTCTATTAATTGAGTGGAGACAACACGGATTATTTCGTTCTTATTGTCTTTCAGAGCGGTTTTTATAGCTTTTATTGTTTCGCTGATATGGTCAGGGCACATCACCTTGGAAAGATGCAATGTAATGCCCTCTTGCGGAAGACGTTCATATATTTCCTTAGCGTCCCTACGGGTGTTGACAATGCAGAGCACTTTTTTGTGCTGGCTCAGCATCTCTGCCAATTCATCATAGGTTTTTCCTTCGTTATTGATGCTCAGCTTCACTCTACGTAACTTGTCATGTAGCTTGAAATCATCCGGTATTATTTCTGTTATATGGTCTATTCCGTTGAAGGCGGCTTTCGGATTACACCCTTCAATGAGCCCGCTCAACACGGGCTGACTTGCAGTTGTGAACAAGAAGGATACATTGAAAAGTTTATTATAAGTTTTCAGCGAATCTACTATGGGCTGCAGATAATCCGTAGGAAGAGTCTGCACCTCATCTAAGATTATCACGCTGTTTACTATATTGTGAAGTTTTCTGCAAGCCGATGGCTTGTTGCTGAACATAGATACGAACAGTTGCACGTTGGTGGTAACGATAATAGGGTAGTCCCAATTCTCTGTTGCCAGTTTCATCTTCCCTTTCAGTCTCTCGTCTTTTATCTGCTCTGGGTCCACACAGCTATGATGTTCCAGAACATTCTCTTCTCCAAAGATGCTTCTTAGGATAGATGCCGTCTGAACAATAATACTTGTATAAAGGTATGGCAATGACGATTCTCTTCTGTCCATTCTTTATAGCATGCTTTATCGCCCAAACCAGTGAGGACAGCGTTTTGCCTCCACCAGTTGGTACTGTCAAGCTATAGAAGCCGGTTGGAGTATCAGCCATCTTCAGACATTGTTGCAGAATCTGGTTTCTTATGATGTTTATCTCGGAAGAGTCTGCTTTAGCCTTTAATTCCTTTAACTTGTTTTCAAGTAACGGCAACAAATCGTTTAAAGCATCTTTGTTTTGTCTTAACGCAGAAGACTCCTTATCCAGAAATGCTTCCGTATCAAGATAGTCAGCGTCTACTAAACATGAGAATAGCATGCGAGCCAAATGATGAAAATCGTTTGCTTGCACATTTAATCCAGATCGGTTCAGCTTTTCCTTTTTATGGTAGATATTCACCTCGGACGGAATCTCTTGATCGACGATTCCTTTAATCTCATCAGAATCATGTAGCCCTGTATGATGAGACACAATCTGATTGACAAAGATATTACGGGAAAACTTTCCATAATATTTTTGAGCTAATATTCCTCCTACATAGGCGTGTTGATGTTTGCCACAAATCTTAATGTCGGGGACATATCCGCTTTCCTTTTTAATGTATTGCTGAAAGGCGTCAGTCTCTTTTCCTTTATCGTGAAGTAGTCCTAAGACTTTGCCATACTCACTCATACCAAATTCTCCGGCAAATTGTGACGCAAGTTTTGCAACACCCATAGAATGTTCATCATTGGATTGTATAACCCAATTTCCAGAATTGTCTGTATATAAATGAGAGATGATTTGTTTCATAAATAAAGATTTCTTGTCATGACTATCAGAATCTCCTACAAATATACAACAAAGTTATTGTTTATCAGGCAAATTAACATAGATTAAACAAGAAAGTAATGGCATATTAAACGAAGGAAAAACAAAAAAAGAGTCCCTACTCCACTGCGGAATAGGGACTCTTTCTGTGTTTTATTCAATCTGTGATTTCGGTCCGATTACATCATGCCGCCCATGCCCGGGTTGCCCATCGGCATAGCCGGAGCCTTCTCCTCTGGCTTGTCGCAGATGATGCACTCGGTTGTGAGGAACATGCCTGCGATAGAAGCAGCATTCTCAAGAGCTACGCGCTCCACCTTAGCCGGGTCGATGACACCTGCTGCGCGGAGGTCTTCGTAAGCGTCCTTGCGAGCGTTGTAGCCGAAGTCGCCCTCGCCCTCGCGAACCTTCTGAACGACAACAGCACCCTCGCCACCGGCGTTCTTCACAATCTGGCGAAGCGGCTCCTCAATAGCACGACGCACGATGTTGATACCAGTCTGCTCGTCAGCGTTCTCGCCCTTGAGCTCTGCAAGCTCCTTCTGAGCGCGGATGTATGTTGTGCCGCCACCAACGACAACGCCTTCCTCCATTGCTGCACGTGTAGCGCAGAGAGCGTCGTCAACGCGGTCCTTCTTCTCCTTCATCTCTACCTCGCTGTTAGCACCTACGTAGAGAACGGCTACGCCACCGGCGAGCTTTGCAAGACGCTCCTGCAACTTCTCCTTATCGTAAGCACTCTTTGTGTTTGCAATCTCGCTCTTGATCTGAGCAACACGGTCAGCGATGAGGTCCTTCTGTCCGCAGCCGCCTACGATAGTGGTGTTGTCCTTAGAAACGGTAGCCTTCTCGCATGAACCGCAGAGGTCGAGAGTAGCCTTGTCGAGGCTCAAGCCCTTCTCCTCGCTGATTACAACGCCACCAGTCAGAGTTGCGATATCCTCGAGCATTGCCTTACGACGGTCGCCGAAGCCAGGAGCCTTCACAGCGCAGATCTTCAAGCCTGCACGCAGACGGTTCACAACGAGTGTGGTGAGTGCCTCAGAGTCTACGTCCTCAGCGATGATGAGCATCGGGCGTCCGCTCTCTGCAGCCGGCTGCAGGATAGGCAGCAGGTCCTTAACGCTGCTGATCTTCTTATCGTAGATGAGGATGTACGGGTTCTCCATAACGCACTCCATCTTCTCAGAGTCGGTTACGAAGTAAGCACTCAGATAGCCACGGTCAAACTGCATACCTTCTGTTACGCCGATGTTTGTGTCGCGGCTCTTGCTCTCCTCGATGGTGATTACGCCGTCCTTAGACACCTTGCGCATTGCGTCAGCCAGAAGCTTACCAATCTCCGGGTCGTTGTTAGCAGAAACGGTTGCTACCTGCTCTATCTTGTCGTAGTTGTCGCCAACGATCTCTGCGTTTGCCTTGATGTGTGCTACGACAGCAGCCACAGCCTTGTCGATACCACGCTTCAAGTCCATCGGGTTAGCACCTGCGGTTACGTTCTTCAAGCCCTCGGTTACGATAGCCTGAGTGAGGATTGTAGCGGTTGTTGTACCGTCGCCTGCGTCGTCGCCGGTCTTGCTTGCCACGCTCTTAACAAGCTGTGCGCCAGTGTTCTCGAACTTGTCCTCGAGCTCCACTTCCTTAGCTACGGTCACACCGTCCTTTGTAATCTGCGGAGCACCGAACTTTTTCTCGATAACCACGTTGCGACCTTTCGGACCGAGTGTTACCTTTACTGCGTTAGCCAACTTGTCGACACCGTTCTTCAACAGGTCGCGTGCATCCATATTGTATTTAATATCTTTAGCCATTTCTTTAATTATTAATTATTAGTTATTAATTTTTATTTCTGAACAACAGCGAGCACATCACTCTGACGCATGATGAGATACTTTGTGCCTTCAACCTCAAGCTCTGTACCAGAATACCTGCCGTAGAGCACTTCGTCACCTTCTTTCAGAACCATCTCCTCGTCCTTTGTGCCGTTACCTGCTGCAACGATTGTACCGTGCTGCGGTTTCTCTTTTGCTGTATCAGGAATGATGATTCCACCGACTTTTTCTTCTGCCTGTGCAGGGAGTACAAGTACTCTGTCTGCTAATGGTTTAATGTTCATAATTCTTATGCTTTAAGTTTTTATAATTACTATTGGTTGTTGCGACGGCTCATCTGCCGTCCACTTTCGTTAAGGATATAGCCAAAAGCGTGCCAAAGCGCGTAGGATTATACCACATGACAAATATGACAGACCGAGAGTGACAGAATTGACACATACAAACGTTCTTTTACTTTTTTACCCTTTTACTTTTTTACTCTTTTACTTTTTTATTACCTTTGCACGTTAGATTAAGCGACACCTCTAAATATATACTGTCACAAAGCAACAAGACAAACAAAAATAAATGAAAAAGTACATACTCGACCTTACGGTCAACAGCGTTGAAGCTCTGAGCGACAAGCACGTGCTCATCAAGCTCACCGATGACAAACCGCTGCCCGAGATGCTTCCGGGTCAGTTCGTAGAGGTGCGCGTAGACAATACGCCGTCTACATTCCTGCGCCGCCCTATCTCTATCAACAACGTGGATTACGACCACAACGAGCTTTGGCTCCTCGTGGCTGCCGTAGGCGACGGCACACGCCAGCTACAGAAGTTGCAGAAAGGCGACCGCCTCAACTGCGTGCTGCCACTCGGCAATTCGTTCACAATGCCTACAGACAGTACACAGAAGGTGCTGCTCGTAGGTGGCGGCGTGGGCGTGGCTCCGCTGCTCTACTTCGGCAAGCGCATCAAGGCGATGGGCGGCGAACCGACGTTCCTGCTCGGCGCACGCTCGGCTAAGGACGTGCTGGAGCGCGAACTCTTCGAGCAGGTAGGACGCGTACTCATCACAACCGAGGACGGATCAGAAGGCGAAAAAGGCTTCGTAACCAACCACTCCGTACTGGCTCAGGAGCACTTCGACCGCATCTCTACCTGCGGACCGAAGCCGATGATGATGGCTGTGGCTCGCTACGCCTTCAAGAACGACATCGAGTGCGAGGTATCACTCGAGAACAAGATGGCGTGCGGTGTCGGAGCATGTCTTTGCTGCGTAGAGAAGACTGTGGAAGGCAACAAGTGTGTATGTAAGGAAGGTCCGGTAATGAATATAAAGAAACTGACATGGCAGATTTAAGTGTAAAGATTGGCGGTCTGAAACTGAAGAACCCCGTAATGACCGCATCGGGAACATTCGGATACGGTCTGGAGTTCGCCGACTTCGTGCCGCTCGAAGAGATTGGTGGCATCATCGTTAAGGGCACCACACTCAACCCACGCGAGGGCAACGACTATCCGCGTATGGCTGAGACACCGCAGGGCATGCTCAACTGCGTGGGCCTCCAGAACAAGGGTGTCGACTATTTCTGCCGCAACATCTATCCGCAGATCAAGGACATCGATACAAACATGATTGTCAACGTGAGCGGTTCGTCGCCAGACGACTACGCCGAGTGCGCTGCACGCATCAACGAATTAGAGAACATCCCGGCTATCGAGCTGAACATCTCCTGCCCTAACGTGAAGCAGGGTGGCATGGCTTTCGGCGTAACCACAACGGGCGCAGCCAGCGTGGTGCGTGCCGTACGCGAACGCTACAACAAGCCCATCATCGTGAAACTCTCGCCGAACGTGACAGACGTAACCGAGATTGCAAAAGCTGTAGAGGCAGAGGGTGCTGACAGCGTATCGCTCATCAACACACTCATGGGTATGGCTATCGACATCGAGCGCCGTCGCCCAATGCTCAGCATCAACACCGGCGGACTGAGCGGTCCGGCTGTCAAGCCGGTTGCCGTGCGCATGGTATGGCAGGTGGCTAAGGCAGTGAAGATTCCGGTAGTAGGTCTTGGCGGCATCTGCACCGCTGAGGATGCCATCGAGTTCCTCATGGCAGGCGCAACAGCCATCGAGATTGGCACCGCCAACTTCCTCGACCCCACCGTAACCATCAAGGTGCGCGACGGCATCAACAACTGGCTCGACAATCACGGTTGCTCTTCTGTAAGCGAGATTATCGGTGCATTGGAAGACTAATTTCTATAGCCCTGCTTCAGGACTTCAGAAAATTGAGATGGTGAGCCGTCAAGATGTCGACATCGCTGCATCTACAATGGCAAACTATTGACATTTACTATAAATAAAAACGTAGCGGAGAGTCTCCGCTACGTTTTTTTGTATGTACAATAATATACATATTTCATTGTATCAACATTCATCTCCGAACTTTTTCTCTCCGAACTTTTTGAGGTTGTCTCCGAACTAATCTCTTTTCTCTCCGAACTTTCATTATGAGTTTCCGAACCAAGTAAATCTGTTTCCGAACTTTCGCCACACACTTCATGAACAGGAATAGTTACCAAGAACGTCAAACGTTCGTCTGTTGTTTCTTTTATTTTATACAAATATCCAAAAGGCTATCTATCGTTTTGTCCAAGGACTCCTTATACAAAAGACCGTCTACATATTCTTTGGGAATGGCGTGAAATCCATACTTCGCACCAAGAATGGCACACGCAACTGCAGCATTTGTGTCTGCATCTCCTCCTGCATTCACAACGGCAAGCAATCCTTCTTCGAATGAAGAGGCATGCCAATATGACCATAGAGCTACAGATAGAGTAGACAGGGTGTAGCCCCAATTGTCATAGTCTACAAGCGGTTTGACATGAGGTTCCGCCCATGCGTTGTCTATATAATCACATATTTCCACATCATATTGCTTGGCAATATCCTTCATTTGGGAGCGTGTAGGAGGTTCGATGCCATAGACCAATGCGTGTATCAGCTCCGAAACAATGACACATGAGCCTACGCATCTTGGATCGTAATGAGTGAGCTGACATATTTTCTCAGCACAGGCTGTTGTTTCTTTTGGGAATAGTCCGACTACAGAGGTGCGCATCAGCCCACCATTTGCAGCAGACTGATACTTGCTCATTTCCCATACCTTGTGGGATACCTCAAACGGATGCTCCACATAATCGCCAATCATCAGCACCTTATAGGTGTTTTCTCCAATACCCATAGGAAAGCCATTGACCCAGTCTTTGAAGTGTCGGGCGATGTTGTAAAAATTAACACCCTTGTCTTCAATGACCGCATCAGCAATGCATAGCATCATGTCGGTATCATCCGTCCAGTCGCCTATCTTCCAGCGTTTCCGATGTCTGTCTTGGTATATCTGCTTGTAGTGTTGTAGTCCATGAGGATATTTCCAAGCAATATCCTCATCTGTCATGAATTCCGTCCCCAATCCGAGTGCATCGCCAATGGCTTGACCATAAAGGCAACCTCTAAATCTGTCAATAGTTTTATGCTCCATAGTCGTATGTATCTAAATTTCTATATAATCATCTCTTTTCAACAGAGGAAGTTCTTCAAGGATGACAACATACTCTCCATTTACCAAATAATAATCTATTCGGTCATCCACAACTTTGGTAAGATAGAGATGGAACACACTAATGCCATAATCCTCCATCTGCCATTCGTCTTTAGGAACAAGGAAATATCCATCTCCAATCGAGTTGTTTTGATAGTCTGATTTTCTTACTACTAAAACATCTTCATTCGTGTCATACATTCGTATCATATAAATGTAAAACTTTCTATGGTATAATATCGTTACTTTTAAATAGTTATGTGTAAAATGTTTTTTATGTTTTACTTTTGACACTGGAGAAATCTTTAAGATTCTGTAATGGACTTCCTGCTAAAAGAATATTATTGATTTTAATATTGTTTGCAGAATATACAACCTCAAGAATATCCTTCTTCAAAAGTTTCTGTTGTTTGTATTTTTCAATTACCAAAATCTATGATCCGTACTAATATCATCACCAGAGAAATCGAATCGTTTTTTTTGCAATCTATTGACATACCTTATATTTCGTTCATCTTGATTTTTGGGATATTTTTGCAAATCATCTGCATATATGCTTACATACACCGAATTATCAAACAATTTATGAATACCATCTCCAAAATACTTCCAGAATGATTTTGTATAGTGATTTTTGAATTCATTACTAATTTCTGTCCGAACTATCCATACGCTTCTGTTATCTTGCGATTGACTCAATACTCCTCCGTGAAATAAAGCTATTTTAGAAATTTTAGCAAGCAACATTTCTTCTGTCATCGGAATGTTACCTAAGTTTAAAAATATAAGTATTTTCATTTTAAGTTGTGTTAAGATAGGAAACTAATATCTATAATATTGTTCTTTGTTGTAACAATATCAAGGTTTAATCGATATCAACAGACTTTCTTTTATAGGAATTGTCATTTATTGACTACAAAGATAAAGAATCTTATTCAGACGAAAGAATAAATCATTGGAAATCTTTATTCTGGCATCACATTTCTGTAATTTGAAGTGCTTTGTAGTATCGGCTGCTACAAGTTACATCTCAATGTTATTGTCTGAATTTTTGCTGTCAGCTAAAACTTTTCTATGACACTATATGCTCTCAGTAAAAGCATGAATGACAAATCCTAAAACATTGTTTCTTCTAACACTGGTTCATTTTTATGCGTAACCTTTCATTTAAATTATAAAGAACATGTATTACAAATCAAGTCTCTTCTTTTCTATTTGTACTCCTATTGATAACATAATCATTAGACTATCTACAACAAATAAAATCTGGGGTCCTATGCCTTGCCTTTTTGCCTCTTCGTTTATATAAATCCAATTTTCGCAATAGGTTTTGTTTATAAAAGAAAGAAGTTCGTTATACTCCTCTGATTCATATTCAATACCAATTTGTTCAAGAAGATATTCGTCGAATGTATCAATAGATGATTCTTCAATCATTTCATCATAGATATTTTCAGGAATTTCTTTGTTTCCTTTAGCCCACTCATTTGTAAGTACCATACCAACTAACACAGATAAAAGTGAGGAGTAGATAGGGGCATATATATTTACCTCATTAGGCTTTATCTTCATAAAAAAAGACGTCATCTTCATTGAAATACTGCTACAAATCTCAATGGAACAATCTTCTATAGATTTTATCGGAATCAACTCTGAATCACCTATATATCCTTTCTCCATAAAAGAATTGAATATTCTATTTCTTGCTTCCTCAATAATATGGGGAGCAATGCCATTGCGGTATTTAAGTTTTGCCATTTTTATTATTAAATTAAAGTCATAATACTACAATCTTCTTCTTTGCTTTTCAATAAGGAGCAGACGAAGTGTCTGCCTATAAGCACTTAACCTACTTGCCAGTATGCCTCTTACAGAGGGATCATCTTCGTCCTCAAGATATTCTTGTGCTGTTTCAATTCTGTTTTCGAAAGTATCAATCTCATCTTCAAGTTTATCATCGCTGAATACCCTTTCTGGGTAAACATTACGCATTTCTTCCGACGTAGAAACATTGTCAACTACAAGTTCTTTATAGACCTCCTCGTTGATATCAGACTCCAAGAAAACAAACCTAACATTGATGTCATGTCTGATAAACTCAATTGAATATATCTTTTTCTCATTCTTGTCAAAAGAATAAATAACGTCTATACATTCACTTCTGTCCTTAAAGAAATATTTATCATTGTCAATCTCCTTTTTCATAACATCAAAGGAAACTATTCCTTGAATAAATACCTTAACGACAATATTGTCCAAAGAATCCTCGTCGCCAGCGCCTAATGGAATATTCTGGAAATCATAGACAGAATACGAAACAGATATTAGTTTACCTTGCTCGAATCTTTTTTGATAATTTGATTTAAATCTAAAATTTGCCATACCAATCACTTATTATGAGTAAAAAACACTTAAATTTGCATCAGTTATATTTCTGTTAGATTGTGATAAAGTAATTGAGCCGAATTTAATATGAAACAATAAATATCATATTTCCATTGTTTAGAATCCGAAGACTTCAGGATCTGGTCCATATCCTGCCAATGATCTCATAATAAGTTTTTCTTCATCAATTGTATTTATGTTTCTTACTGATTCAACATTTCTCTGAGCCTTCTTTTCCTCTTCTTGTTTCTTTCTGAATTCATGCAAATCAATGCAGAATTGGCCAACCATTTCGTCGAAGATTAGTACCAAACTATACATAGCAATAACTGGCTTTTGTTTTACTCTTTTATTGCGAACGCTATTGATGATATAGTTCTTTCGTTTAATTGTGGTAACGAGGTCTATAATAATTACCACAAGTTGTTTGTCCTTTTCTGCAAACTTATTAATATCTCCGACCACAAAATTAATATGATCTTGTTCAAGAAGCTTAATAAACTCTGTTTGGTATTTTTTTTGAGCATCTTTTTCTACCAACTTATTCGAAGGAAAAAATACAATCAGAGACTGGTCTGAGTTCAATTGAGTCTTTAACTCAGCGATTGCACGAGTAATGTTAGCATAAGCATTGTGGTTGAAATTCCACTTCCCCGAATTAAGCCTATTGACAATAAAACGATCACTTTTCAATTTAGGAGCTTTATCATAGTCCAAGTTTTTTTCAAAACTGCAAGAATTATGAAAATAATGCCAATAATATGCTTTACCATCAGAATCTATACCATCGTTATCAAGCTCTTTATCAACCTTTAATATGGTTATACCTCCATCTATAGAATGACGGAAGCGTCCAATTTCATATCTTTTCTTTTGATGATCTTTGAAATAGTTGTAGTAAATATTCCTACCGAAAATCTTTCTGCTTGATTTGGAGAAAGTATTTTGACTTTCGACCCAATTAATATTATTGATATCTCCCATAATGTTATATATTATTTACCAGAGAGCCTCTTGAAGATTTTCTAAAATTCTGTTCTCTGGGAGTTCGTTTGAAATATATAAATCATGCCCTGTTGAACCAAATGGCCCTTTCATTGAGATTCTGGCATGGTAAAAACTCGTTGTATCAGGCTCCCAAAACTGTTTTTTATGGGGTTCTAATTTTAGAGCATCATTTAACATCAGCATATTATAATCGTCGTCTGGGAAAACAAAAAAAGCCATTTCTCCAGAATTCCAACTGAAACCGCCATCAAGATTATCCCTAACGGTAGTCTTCGTTGCTGAGAAGGTAACAATCTTCATTCCATCAACAACCTTGTGCTTGAATTGCCAGTCGGCTACGGGGGGAATGTACTTCTGACATTCAATTCTTAGTGTTCTACGCACAAGAACCGTCGATTTATGAATTGACACACTACCATTGGAGGTGCTCAGTCTTGCGTCAATAAACTCACTCATGTTTAGAGTCCAAAAAACACCAGCTTCATGTCTGTGCGCTAATCGTATTAACCTCTGCGTAAGTTCCTCCGAGTAATGTAACATGAACACTTCAGTTTCATTACATTCATTTATGGCATAATTGAAGTATTTCTTCCCAAACATTTGTTCGAGATGTTCAAATCCTTTTGCCTCCTTAACCGGATTGGCTTTAACAATCAAAACTTCTCCATATGGTTGAACTGTATTACTTTCTATGTCAATAATTGCAAATTGTCTCATGTCCAAATTATTGTTTTTTTTTACGAAAAGTATCTTGAATACATTTTTCTTCATTTGATTCATTCTTCAAATGTTGTATCCATAGGTTACGTAAAACTAATTACTTTTGCAGATTAAAATTGTCATTTATTAACCACAAAGATAAAGAATCTTATTCATACAAAAAAATAATTCATTTGAAATTTTTACTTTTGGGAGGCAAGATTCTGTAATTTGAATAGCTCGCCAAACTGGTATTCTTACTACCAAAACAGGTATAGAGAGAAAATCGGAAAAATGATATTAAAGGCGATATTTGGAAAATAGTAATTGATATCTATATAAAATCAAGTACGTAAAAAAATCTGCCATATCTTCCAGGATTGCTGTACGGCGCTCATTATCAACATTGTAAAGGCTGGAAGATATGGCTGAGAAGGGATTATCTGCCAGCCTATCTGCCAGTCTGAATGGGCTATCTGCCTGCCTAAACGGGCTATCTGCCTGCCTGAACGGGCTATCTGCCAGCCTACTGCTCTACCCTCTTCACAAGATAGCGCGTGCAGGTTTCGCACTTGCGGCGGTGCATGCCTGGCATGTTGGCGAGCTTGCGACCGAAGGCGATGAGGGTGTTGGCTTTTAGGGAGGAACCGACCTTCTGCTTAATGACGTCGAAGATTTCGGCGGTGGAGAGCCACTCAGCGGAAGGGTCGAGCGGGTCGTTGGCGACGGAGAAGCAGAGGCTGAAGTATTGGTCGGCGGGTTCCTGTATCTCGTAACGGCGATTCCAGAGCATTATCTGCTCGGTCTCTGCCTTGTCGAACCAGCTGCGACGACCGTTGCGCAGGAGCTGCAGTGCCTGGGCGAAGAGCTGACGATGGTCGGGCACGCGACTGGTGTCGATGGGCGCGGTTAGCTCGATGCCGATGAAACGGCGATTGCCCGAGGGGTCGGCGAGGATGTCGGTCATGTTGCTGGTGGCGATGAACGATGCTTTGCGAGGTAGTTCCTCGATGTGGGTGCCGAACGGGCGTTTCACTTTTACCGACGGCAGCTGAATGATATTCTTCAGAAAGCCTTGCTGCACACGTGGCGAGATTTGGTTGAACTCGTCGAGGTTGATGAGCAGTTGCTGCGACATGGCGAGCATCACCTGGCGACGATCGGAAAGGGCAAGGCTGTCGGTGTAGCCCCACTTCAGAGCATCGGGCAGCAGGCGACGGCAGAACGTGCTTTTGTTGTAGCCTTGTGGCGAGATGAGCAGTGGTGCAACGCTGTTGCCGTAGAGTCGGGAGGATTGGTTTTGCCACTGGCTCACCATGGCGAGCAGCCACGTGGTGAACCACTCGCGCCATAGCGGTGTGTCGGTTGGTACGGTGAGGGCGAGGTCGCCGATGTGGTCGTGTCCGTCCCATGCGCCTTCGCACTCGGCGAGGTAGTTGCCGACGGGGTCGTACTGGCGAACGTAGTCGGAGTCGATATAGTTGCGTATGTCGTTCTGACTCACCTCGATGCCTTCGCGCTGCACCTCAAGAATGATGCGTCGGCGCGTGCGCAAATCGAGTGGTTCGAAGCTGCCGACTGGATTGTCGACGGGGCGATACTCGGTGCAGTTCATAACGGTGTTGTAGCGAAAGGCGTAGTGCGTGGTGAGGAAGTCGATCATGCGGTCGATTGGGCTTGGTGCGGTTGTTTCGTTTTTCATGGTTATTGGTGTTTTGTGTTGTTGTTATAATTCTCACGCTGCGACAACGTTATTGCCACGCTGCGACAACTTTATTGCCACGCTACGGCAACACGGTTGGCACGCTACGGCAACATGGTTGTTGTGCTACGGCAACATGGTTATCGCAGAGCGAGAATAATAGGAAAAGGGTAAAAAAACTACAGAAAGTCGACCTCTTCTTTCGAGTCATCAAAGACTACGTTCGTGTAATCGTACTGTGCGAAGAGCTGCTTTATCCACTCTTGCTGCTCGGGCACGAGTTTAGACTTTCCATAATGATAGCGATAGTACATACTTGTTCCACCGAAGTATTTCCTCATCAGTAGGCGCAAGTTTGAGGCATCGCGTAGTTTCACGTCTTCAAACAGCTGCTTAAATCCTGATGCCAAGCGCACCATGCGCACTGGTTTGAAGTGATCGCACGAACCGTCTGCCCGCAGGGCTGTGGGAAAAATCGCATTACCCTGCGTGCGTGAGGAGTCGAGTGCGACGGACGAGCGAAAGTGTATGCACTCGTTGCAGCGTTTGCAGTTGGAATTGAAGCAATAGGACCAGTTGTTTGGGATGTTGCTGCGCTTGATAGCAGCGTCGTTGATGTTTGTGTTTTCCATTGTACTGTGTTTTTTTAGTTTATAGTGTTTCTAAAATTGCTTGCAAAGGTATAATATTGCGCAAGCGTTGTCAAGTTTTTTCAGAAAAAAGTTTTTTCGAGACTGGAAGATAGAAGGTCTTGGATGGAAGAAAGGCTGGAAGATAACTCGTTTTTAAAGTTATCTTCCAGCCTTTATTTTGCTGAGAATAAATGACTTACAACATAACTGGTAGATATGGAGGATTTTTTCGCGTATTGAGGTATAATGTAGGAGGCTACGGCATTCCGCCAACTCAAAACCTATCTTCTGGCTGCGTGGGTATGGCAGGATGCCATACCCTCCTACATAAGTTTCAAAGCTCACAACTGAACATCTCAACACCTCAACATCTCAACATCTCAACACCTCAACATCTCAACATCTCAACACCTCAACATCACTTAATCTTGTCGAAGCCCTCGCCGAAGACACCCTGGCAGAATGTCTGCGAAACGACGGCGTCGGGGTCGATTGCCTTGATTACGGCGAACACTTCCTGCGACTCGTACTTACGCGTGAGGACGATGAGGAGGTCGACATCTTTCTTGCTGTACCAACCCTTACCCTCGATGAGCGTCACACCGCGACGCACGTCGGTGTTGATAGCGTCGGCTATCTCCTGATACTTCTTCGAGATGATGAGGAACTGCACCGTCTGGCGTGAGCCATTGATGACATAGTCGCAGACGATGGTGGCTACAAGCGTGAAGGCTACACCGTAGACGATGGTCTCGGTGCTGCGGAAGAGCAGGTAGGATGAGCAGATGATGGTGCAGTCGACAAACTGCATGGCGCGTCCAAAGCTCATGTTGAAGTACTTGTTGAGCAGCACGGTGATGATGTCGGTGCCACCGGTAGAGCCATTATGCGAGAAGACCAAACCCAAGCCTGCACCGCCCATCGCACCGCCAATGAGCACGTGCATGAACTTGTCTTCGCCTGCCGTGATGATGGGGTGAGCCTCGAAGAACGGCTGAAGCACACCGACGAAGAATAGCAGGATGCCAACGCCGGTTAAGGTGCGTATGATGAACTGTAGGTTCAGTGCCTTGAGGGCAATGAGCAACAACGTACAGTTGATTACGGCAAGCGAAATCCATGTAGGTATCTCGGTTGCATAGAAAACAAGTGCTGCAATACCAGACGCACCACCCATAACGACTTTCTCGGGCAAGATGAACGCTGTGTAACCAACAGAATACGAAAGGATGCCGAGCATGATAAAAACAAGGTCCTTCATGTTACTCTTGGTGCGCGACTTCATCACCGTTGTTTTAGCTTCTCCCATAATTAGCAATTTTAAAAGAACAAAGCCATAGCCCCCAAGGGCGTATTGCCTACTTTTGGGCTATGGCTTTGAGCATTAGAGTATTTGATTTTAAAGTTTTATTTACACCTTATTACTTAGCGTAAGCTACCGAACGTGTCTCGCGGATGACTGTGATCTTCACCTGTCCCGGGTAAGTCATCTCGGTCTGAATCTTGTTGGCAATCTCGCCTGAGAGTTTCTCAGTCTCCTTGTCGTCCATCTTGTCGGCACCCACGATTACGCGGAGCTCACGACCAGCCTGGATGGCGTATGTCTTTGTTACGCCTGGGTAAGACATAGCGATTGCCTCAAGGTCGTTGAGACGCTTGATGTAAGCCTCTACAATCTCGCGACGTGCACCTGGACGTGCACCCGAGATAGCGTCGCACACCTGCACAATCGGAGCGAGCAGCGTGTTCATCTCCATCTCGTCGTGGTGGGCACCGATAGCGTTGCAGATATCGGGCTTCTCCTTAAACTTCTCTGCTATCTTAGCGCCGTAGAGTGCGTGCGGCAACTCGCTCTCCTCGTCTGGCACCTTACCGATATCGTGGAGCAAGCCAGCACGCTTTGCCTTCTTCGGGTTCAAGCCGAGCTCGGCAGCCATAACAGCACAGAGGTTGGCTGTCTCGCGAGCGTGCTGCAAGAGGTTCTGACCGTAAGACGAACGATACTTCATCTTGCCGACGATGCGAATAAGCTCCGGATGCAAGCCGTGGATGCCGAGGTCGATGGCTGTGCGCTTACCAGTCTCGATTATCTCGTTGTCGAGCTGCTTCTTCACCTTTGCCACTACCTCCTCGATGCGTGCCGGGTGGATACGTCCGTCGGCTACGAGCTGATGGAGGGCAAGGCGACAAACCTCGCGACGAACGGGGTCGAACGCTGAGATGACGATTGCCTCTGGTGTGTCGTCTACCACGATTTCCACGCCGGTAGCAGCCTCAAGAGCGCGGATGTTGCGACCCTCGCGACCGATGATGCGACCCTTCACCTCGTCGTTGTCGATGTGGAACACCGACACGGAGTTCTCGATAGCGGTCTCGGTTGCTACGCGCTGTATGGTCTGGATGACGATTTTCTTTGCCTGTGTGTTGGCGTTGAGCTTAGCCTCGTCCATAATCTCGTTGATGTACGATGCGGCATCGGTGCGAGCCTCGTCCTTTAGGCTCTCTACGAGGCGGTTCTTAGCCTCCTCTGCGCTAAGACCAGAGAGTTCTTCGAGCTTCTCGCGCTCCTTGGTCTGCATTTTGTCGAGTTCGTCCTGCTTGATGGCGAGGAGTTTCTTCTCGTTGTCGATGCGCTGCTGAGACTGCTCTACCTCCTGCTTGCGACGTCCGAGTTCTTCCTGACGCTGGTTGAGCGATATCTCGCGCTGCTTCAGGCGGTTCTCGCTCTGCTGTATCTTCTGGTTGCGCTGCTGCACTTCCTTCTCCAGCTCCGACTTCTTGTTGAGGAACTTCTCCTTCACCTCGAGGAGTTTCTTCTCCTTCACTACTTCTGCCTCCTTATTGGCGGCTTCTACCATTTCATTATATTTTCCTTTTATCACGTAACGGAAAATAGAATAGCCTACAACGCCACCTGCTATAAGTGCCACTAAGGCTGTAATGAATATCTCCATTTTTTAAGTTATTATTTGTTAGTTATTATTTGTTAATGTTTATTTGCAGTTTGCGATGGTAAAGATACAATCTCAAGACGCGACGCTACACACCTTATTATATATGGTGGGCACCTCAACACCTCAACATCCCAGCACCTCTTCTATCTCCGAGGTGAGTTTTTTGATGATGTCGTCATACGGCTCGGTGTTGTTACGCGACTTCTCCATCTCGTAACGCAACGCTATCTCGATGAGTGCCATATAAAGGATTTCCTTGTCGTTCTTAGGACCTTTATATCGCTCGGCATAGGTGTTCATAGTCTTCGTTATCAGACTGGCGGCATCGCGGTAGAGCGGTTCGTCTTGCGGACGGATATTCACCGGCATGTCTGTGTCGTAGACGTGGAGCCTTATGCGTAGTTTCTCTGTTGATTGTTCAGCCATCGTGAAGTTGTTTTTAAGGCGCAAGAATGGTTATTCTTGTTTCTCGTTGACGAGCGTTATGCACTTATCAACATCGCGTATGAGTTTTGCAAGACGCTTCTGCGCCGACTGCATGTCACCATCGGTGATCTCAACCATTCGTGCCAATTTTAGACTTTCGTAGTCGTTGCGCTGTTGCTGCAGCTGAGCCTCGAGCTTCGCAATACGTTCTTGCTGCTCTGCCACCTGACGACACAAGTCTTCGTTCTGCTTCGTTACACTCTGGTACTGCAGAATCATTTGCCTGACACGCGTCGCAAACTGGTTGATAGTTTTCGATTCAGCTTCCATATACAGCGTTTTGACTATTGGCGTATATTTACTACGCCACAAAATTATATTATTTTTACGAATATGGCAAAACTATTACGAGTTTTTTAATCTGGCGAAACGTGTTTTACGCCAGAACATGCCACATTACTTCTTCTGCTCGTCGTCTGCGCCAGCCTTCGGTTCCTTCTTGGCAAGCATCACCACCTGGAACACAAAGTCGGTAATCCACTTCTGCGAGAAGCCCAAACGCTGGTCGTACTGACGTATAGCCACAACTGCCTTCATCACGGCAGCATCGCTATAGTCGTTCTTTGTAAAGATGTCAGCCACGGTTTTCTCGGTCATCTTGTAGATGGCGTTCTTAAAGAACGAGGGCAGGCGGAGCTTGAACTTCATAAGGTTGCCCATGAGCATCATAATGTCCTGCGTGAAGTTCTGGAACTGAACGAGATACACCTGCACATCCTGCAGCTTGCGGCAGTTCTTGCGGATACTTGCATCCACTTCCTTAAAGAAGTTGTCGTCAACGCCGTATATGTCGCGCAGCATCTTGCGACATGCGCTCTTCTCACCAACACCGAGTTTGTTATTCACTGTCGGAACGTGGAGCGTCGACTTGAACACACGCAGGTCGGGGAGCATTGCAAGGTTGGCAATACCTACGTTTGCAGCTATTGAGGCCTGGAAGTAAACACGCACAAGCTGCATGTAGTTTTCCATACCATTCGCTTTATCGTTATCAGCTTTCTTTCCGAATAGTTTTGAAAAAAATCCCATAAAATATTTAATTTGTTTATTACATCAAATCAGCACACGTGTCAGTTTTACATCCACGGCACCAACTTAAACTATATTATGCAAAATTACAAATAAATTACATAACCGCCAAGTAATGCCGACTTTTTTCTTATTTTACGAATTAAGGTTTCAAAAATCAGCAGATAAAAGCATATTTTCTGACTTATTATTATTAACTTTGTGCACTTTATATTTATATCAATAGAATATTGTTGAACAATTAAAGCATTTAACAAATATGAAAGGTATCGTTTTAGCCGGCGGTTCGGGCACACGCCTCTACCCCATCACCAAAGGTATTAGTAAGCAGCTCATACCTATCTTCGACAAACCGATGATATACTATCCTATCTCAGTGCTCATGCTCGCTGATATAAAGGAGATCCTGATCATATCCACCCCCACCGACCTGCCAGCCTTCAAGCGTTTGCTTGGCGACGGTAGCGACTTCGGTGTACACTTCGAATATGCAGAGCAGCCCTACCCTGGCGGTTTGGCGCAGGCGTTCATCATCGGCGAGAAGTTTATCGGCGACGACAGCGCGTGTCTCGTGTTAGGCGACAACATATTCTACGGTGCTGGCTTCACCAAACTGCTGCGCGAAAGCGTGCAGAACGTCGAACGCGACGGCAAGTCGACAGTATTCGGCTACTACGTGAACGACCCGGAGCGCTACGGTGTGGCTGAGTTTGACGCAGAGGGCAACTGCCTCAGCATCGAGGAGAAGCCAGAACATCCGAAGAGCAACTACGCCGTGGTGGGACTCTACTTCTACCCGAACAGCGTGGTAGAAATAGCCAAGAATATCAAGCCAAGCGCACGTGGCGAACTTGAGATAACCACCGTCAACCAGGAATACCTGAAACGCGGCGAGCTGAAAGTGCAGACACTGCAGCGCGGATTTGCATGGCTCGACACCGGTACACACGACTCGCTGTCGGAAGCAAGCACCTTCATCGAGGTGATTGAGAAACGCCAGGGACAGAAGGTGGCTTGTCTGGAAGAGATAGCATTCAAGAAGGGATGGATAACCAAGGAAAAGCTCGTAGAGGTGGCACAACCGATGGTGAAAAACGAATACGGCAAATACCTGCTGCGACTCGCTGAAGGCAAGTAACACTTAACACTAAGCGAAACTCAAACAAATAAGCAAACGTAACAAACACGCTTTAGATACACAACGCAAAGAAAAGAAAATGGAAGAGAACATCAACCAAGGAACAAACAACGTACAACAAGAACTCGAGGAGAGCTCTTCATTCAACTTTAGAACCATCTTCACAGCACTGGTTCTGAATTGGCAATGGTTCGTACTCTCGATTATCATCTGTCTGAGCGCAGCTGCCATAAAGTTGCGCTACGCCACACCAATATACCAATCGTACGCAAAACTGCTCATCAAAGAAGATGAAGACAACGGACGACGTGGTAGCAGAAGCTATATCGCCAATTCGTCAACACTCGGCATAATGAGCAACTCTGCTGGCATCGATAACGAGATGGAGATACTGAAATCGTCGACACTCGCTTGCGAAGCCGTAACCGAGTTGAAACTCTACACCGTGTACACACTGGAAGGACGCATCAAAGACCACCTTCTGTACAAGAACCAGCCCATCAACGTAGACCTTGACACTGCCCACGTCGCAACATTGCAGATGCCTATCCAACTCACCATTGGCAAGGAGGGCGACAAGCTGCGTGTTGTGGGTTCGTACACCTATGTACCAGAGAACCCTGACAAACCATCGAAGTGGTACTCCATCGACCGCACCTTCGAGAGTCTGCCGGCAACTATCAACACAAGTGTTGGCGCAATAACACTCTCCAGCAACTCCGGTATCCAGCTGCCTGCCAACCGTAAGGAGTTCGTGACTATCTATCCGCCGAAGATGGTTGCAGGCAAGTATAGCGGTTCGCTCGATGTCAGCCAGTTGTCGAAGAACACATCTATCGCAGGTCTCACCCTTACCGACGAGATACCACAACGTGCCAACGACTACCTCAGACAGCTCGTCTTCAGCTACAACAAACAGGCTAATGAGGACAAGAACGAGATAGCCATGCGTACAGAGCTGTTTATCAACTCGCGTCTGGAGAAGATAAACACCGAGCTGGGCGCAACAGAGGGCAATCTGGAGGCAACAAAGCGCCAGTATAAGATTGTAAGCCCGGAGGCGACTGGAGCCTTAGGCTACACGAACACCGACTCGTACACACAGAAGCTTGCCGATATGGACATGCAGATAGAGCTGCTCCGCAGCCTGCAGGAGTACATCAACGACCCAAGCAACAAGTATCAGACACTGCCGTCGAACGTGGGTCTGAGCGACGCAGCCGCCTCTACGCTCATCAACGACTATAACAAGATTGTGATGGAGCGCAACCGCCTGCTGCGCAGTGCCAACGAGAACAGCCCTACAATCACTCCGCTCACCGCACAGCTCGACGACCTCTCAGCAAGTATTCGCCGCGCAATGGCTCAGGTGCAGCGCAACGCAAAGATACAGCGCAACTCCATACTGCAAGAGTACAACCGCTATTCGAGCATGATCTACTCGACGCCCGAGCAGGAGCGCGTACTCACACAGATTGGACGTCAGCAGGAAGTGAAGTCGGGTCTGTACCTCATGCTTCTGCAGAAGCGCGAGGAGAACTCTATCTCGCTCGCTGCGACAGCCGACAAGGGTAAGCTCATCGACAACCCGGTATCTTTAGGAAAGATTAGTCCGAAGACATACATGGTTCTGCTCATTGCCTTAGTATTAGGCATTGCTATACCTGGCTGTATCCTGTTCCTCATCAACTTCTTCCGTTACAAGATAGAAGGACACGACGACGTGGCACGTCTCACCGAGTTGCCTATCATCGGCGACGTAGCCGTTGCCAGCGAGTCGGTAAAGACAAAGGCTGACATCGTGGTGCATGAGAACAAGAACAACGTCATGGAGGAGGTATTCCGCTCGATACGTTCGAACATTCAGTTCATGCTGAAGGAAGAGGAGAAGGTCATCATGTTCACTTCTACCACATCGGGCGAAGGAAAGACGTTCACGGCAGCGAACCTTGCGGTAAGCTTCGCGCTGCTGGGCAAGAAGGTGCTGGTCATGGGTCTTGACATCCGCAAGCCACGACTCACCACTCTCTTCGAACTGAACAAGGAGAAGATAGGCATAACAAACCTGCTCGTGCACGAAAATCCAACACGCGAGGAGATACTGGAGAACATCACCAATTCGGGAGTCAACCAGTACCTGGACATCATGCCTGCAGGTCCTATCCCACCAAACCCTGCAGAACTTGTGTCGCGCGAATCGCTCGACAAGGTGTTCGCAATACTGCGTAAGGAGTACGACTACATTATCGTGGACACGGCACCTGTGGGTCTCGTCACCGACACGGTGGTGATTGCACGTGTAGCCGACCTTACTGTATATATGTGTCGTGCCGACTACACTCCGAAGTCGAGCTTCGAGCTCGTCAACTCACTGAGCAGTCAGAAGAAGTTGCCACAGATTTGCATCGTCATCAACGGCATCGATATGTCGAAGAAGAAGTACGGCTACTACTACGGCTACGGCAAGTATGGCAAGTACGGACGCTACGGCAGATACAGCGGTTACGGAAGCAAGTATGGTGGCTATGGCAGCAAATATGGAGGCTATGGAAGTTACGGAAGCTATGGCAGCACATATACCTCTTACGGTGCTTACGGCAACTACAGCGACAGCAACTACGGCAACAAGAACGATGACTCTATAAAGCGTAAGAAGTAAAATGGTTATAGCAGTTGACTTCGACGGCACCATCGTGGAGCACAAATACCCTGCCATCGGCAGGGAGCTGCCCTTCGCCACGGAGACGTTGCGTATGCTGATACGCGACCGCCACAAGCTGATATTGTGGAGCGTGCGGGAGGGCGCGTTGCTGGACGAGGCAGTGGAATGGTGCAGGGAGCGGGGCGTGGAGTTCTATGCCGTGAACCGCGACTACCCGGAGGAGCGGAAGGAGCACGAGACGTTCTCGCGCAAGCTGAAAGCCGACCTTTTCATCGACGACCGCAACATAGGGGGTCTGCCCGACTGGGGTACTATCTATCAGATGGTGAGAGACCGCAGCACGTGGGAGGAGGTGTTGGCGCAGCGCAACAGCAGCTTTGAACAGACGGAGGCCCCGAAGCGGAAGAAGAAGTGGGGCATCTTTTAGGTTGGGTGCACTCTGAACGAATAACATTGAGGTTTGTCTATATAAGGACTTACAAACAAAAAGAAAGACCATGCCGGAATACCGACGTGGTCTTTTTCGTTAAAACATCTGTTAGATTATATTATTACTACTACATTATCTTTCTACTCCAGCACCAATACATGGCTTGTGCCGTCCTGCGCTGTGAAGACGTTCAGACCAATCTTCATCAGATAGTCGCCGCTATACTGCTTGCCGTTGCAGTCCAAGTCCGACTGCTTGCCAGGCATGAGGTTTGTCTCCTTCACGGTGTACATCTTTGCGGCATCCAGACCCTGCAGCTTCACGTTCTGCTGCGGTTCCATGTAGCGCGGATGCAGGTCGTAGGCGAAGAGCACTGCACGCTGCTTGTCCTTGCTAACGTAGTTGATGGCGCAGTGGCTGCCTTCGTACGGCGAAACAAGACGATACTGATCGCCTTCGAGAATCATCGGCTTCATGCTGTTATAGTTCTTTACAGCCTGCTGCACAAACTTGTAGTCGTCGGCAGAGAGCGACTTGAGGTCGATGTCGAAGCCCAACTTGCATGAGCTGCATACGTCGGTGCGGAACTTCACGGATGTGTTCTTGTTCCAGTTGGTGACGTGCGATCCCATTGTCTTTGCGGGGAAGAACTTCGAGAGGCTCCACTGGATGTAGATGCGCTCGTACGGGTCGGTGTCGTCAGAACACCAGAACTCGGTGAAGTACTTGAGCATCTCGTAATCCATACGTCCGCCACCGCCAGAGCAGAGCATCATCGGCAGATTAGGATACTTGTTGTGGATGCGTGTGAGCACATTGTAGATGCCACGAACGTGGTCGATGTAGAAGTTGCCCTGATTCTGCTTGTGGTATGGCGAGTAGATATTGGTTATCACGCTGTTGCAGTCCCACTTGAAGTAAGCCACGTCGGGGTTCTCGGTCATGATGCGGTCGACGATGCCGAACACATAATCCTGCACCTTAGGATTAGAGATGTCAAGCACGAGTTGGTTGCGATAGTAATATGTGTCGCGCTGCGGCTGCAAGATGACCCAGTCAGGATGCTTCTCAAAGAGTTCGCTCTTCGGGTTCACCATCTCCGGTTCAATCCATATACCGAACTTCACACCAGCTTTCTTTGCATCTCTAACGAGACCCGGTATGCCCTCCGGCAACTTGCTCTTTGTAGCCTCCCAGTCGCCCAGTCCGGCGTGATCGTCCTTGCGCGGATACTTATTGGCGAACCATCCGTCGTCGAGCAGGAACATATCCACACCAAGGTCTTTGGCATCCTTCATCAGTTCGGCAAGACTCTGCTGGTTGAAGTCAAAGCCTGTATTCTCCCAGTTGTTCAGGAGCGTGAGGCGGTCGCCCGTGCCCATGTTCACTTGATACTGACGAGCCCAGTCGTGCAAGTTGCGCGAAGCCTCGCCCATACCTTTGTCGCTCATCGCGAAGATGAATTCAGGAGTGGTGAACACCTCGCCTGCCTTCAGCTTATAGTCGGAAGCATAAGGATTGATGGCAGGAATGACGCGCAGCGCGCCGACGTTGTCCACCTCAAAGGTGAAACGGAAGTTACCTGGCCAACCTATCGTTCCAAGCATCACCTTACCCTCGTTCTCCTTAGCAGGCTCGTCGAAGCCCAACTCGAAGAAAGGCTCAGCATGCATAGCGGCGCGTGTGCCGAGTTTTGTGTCTATAATCTTTTTGCCCGTGCTCAACTGGGTTGTCTCGGGCTGACCTTCCTTAGCCCAGTCGCTGTGATAGTTAGTGAGATAATACTTTGAAGATTTGAAGTAGAGCATCGTAGAACTATAGCGCCAGAGTGTGATAGCAGACTTCTCCTTGTGAGAGATCTCGCTCCATGCCTTTATCACATTCTCCTTCGGATACGCCACATAGTGGAGTTTGACAGTGAGCGGATACACTTTATCCTGAAGTGTGATGACTGTCTCAGTGCCGCCCTTCACAGCCTTCTGCTCCGACGACTTATAATATAAATATGTAGACATATTGCCGTCGGCATGTGTAACGGCTACAGCCGGTTCGAAGTAGTCTTCAGCACCCGAAGTGGCGTACACCTCATGACCGCGCTGGCACACAGCACCGTCGGAAGCTGCATATACATCCCACTTCAGATTCGCGTAGTCGGCAGGATTCTGCAACTTGTCGCCGAGATAGACCTGATAGAGTCGGCCTTTGGGCGACACTTTCATCACGAGGTCGGTCTTTTCGGTAGACACACGGATGATTTCTTGAGCGAATGTGATGGCAGAAGTCATGCACATTGCTGCGATTAGCATAATAGTTTTCTTCATTTTCGTATGGTTTTTTATTAGAATTTAATGCTTGCGTTGAACTCTACGGTGAACGGGCGGAGATAGTTGCCGCTCATGTACTTGCCGGCATACTTGCCCGCCTCATCCTTTGTGATAAGTTCCGAACCGCTGATTGTGCCCTTGGCACCCTTCTCGTTGAAGATGTTAATTACGCTGACACCGAGACTCAGATTCTTGTTCACATTCCAGTTGACACCACCGAATGTCTCCCAGTGGCCGTTGAAGTAGAGTGCCTCCTGAAGGTTAGCGTAGGTCTTGCCGAAGTAGCGGAAGCTGAGCCAAGCACTGAGGTTCTTCGTGATGTCGTATCTCGGGTCAAGCTCAATGAGCACCTGCGGAATCTCCTTCACAATCTTGTTGTTGGCATTCACGCTCATAGTCTGACCGTCGCTGAACGTAACGCTCGCGTTGTAGTTCTTGTACACCGGCTTCTGATAGGTGAAGAGAGCGTGCATGTGGAAGTTCTTGAACGGGTTGATTTCGGCAGACGTTGTCCAGCCCAATGTCTGGATGTTGTAGATGAGCAACACGGTCTTGCCCTCAGAGGTACCAGGCTTGGTGAGGTTCTGCTGGTCGATATTGTTCGACTTTGAGATGTATGTTACCATTGACGAGAGGTCGAGCCATGAGTTCTTGTAGAAGATACCACCGCGAACCAACGGAATGGTCACGCGCTTGTACTGCTCCTCCGTAGGACCGGTGCCGGCATACTCGCTGATGCGCGGGAAGCGTGTAGCGATGGTGGCGTCGGCAGTAAGACCGAACTGGTTTGTTACGTTGTATGTCATCTGCAATGTGGCTGCATAGTTGAGTTTGTTCTTCGTAACATTGGCTGGCGCGATGCTATGCTCTGTGGCAACGATAGATCCGTCTGCGGCTGTAGAATACGTATTGAAGTTGCCGAGGTGGAAGCCACGGAAGCGTGACGCAGAAATCTGATCTGCCGACATACGATAGTATTCGAGACGTCCGCCGTAGAACAACTTAAACTTAGGAGTGACGCGCCATTCGTCGGTGAAATAGAGAGCGAGTTTGTTCTCCGAACCCTTTGTATATTCAGGACTCAACTCGTTGTAGCCGAAGGTCTCAGAGCGGTGTGCAGTCTGTGTCGGGTCGAGCGGATTGACGTACATCTGGCTCAGCGTACGAGGATAAGCCTCAACGGTGCCCGCCCACTGGAACGAAGACGAATAGTAGTTGAGGTGGTAGTACCACTCGTTCAAACCAATCATCAGTTTGTGGTTATTCAGCTGCTTGCTCATCTCGGTTGTAAGGAGGGCGTTGCTCACCTTGCCGAAGTGCAGCCAAGTACGGCGACCTTCGATGAGTCCGCTGTATGCTGAACCGTCAGAAAGCTGGTAGCCGTCAGACTCGGTAACCTCAGAAATCGTGCTGCCGCCGTAGTCTACGCAGTTGGCGCGCGGAGCGTTCATATACTTTGCGTTCAACTTCCACAACCAGCCGTTGTCAAACTGGTACTTGCTCACCAAAGCCACCTCATTGGCACGGTTGTCATTGTCGTCTGTCATGTTCCAGGTCTCCATCTTGCCGGTCTTGGTGTTCAGGTATCTGAACGAACCCTGACGCTGCACGTATGAATCCATACCTGGGTCGAAACCTGCAAGCTGCTTTATGCTGCCGTCGCCAGCGTAGATGAACGGGGCGGCATTGGCGAAGTTGCCGGGGTTCTTGCTATTCGAATACTTATATAATAAAGAAATGTGACCTTTGCCGCCGTTCAGTATGCGCGTAAGACCCAAATGGTATATCTGCGTGCGGTCGGCGTAGTCGGTAAAGCGCAGTTTGAAGCTGCCCGGGTCGAAGTTCTGATACATTCCGGCGGTGTAGAGCCAGTTGTTTCCGATTCCGCCAGAGAGGTTGAGGTCGAAGTTCTGCATACCGAAGTGGTTCGCCTTATAATTGAGTTTGCCGCTGAACTTCTTCTCGCCCAACTCGCTGAAAGCCGACACAGCATAAGCGATGTTGCCGGTCTTGATGGCACTCTCCGACGGAGTCATAAGGTGGTGCCTTTCAGCGAAGCGTCGCTGCGCCAGTGGGCAGAGAGCTTGTGCACGGACGACGAGTAAACGGCAGGCAGTCCGTTCTCGTATACCGTTACGTCTTCGCTCGGCAAGCCAATCTGAATCTCGCGCGGTTTGTTAGCGTCAGAAGCGTTGAGCATCACGTTGCGCTCTTCCTTCTTCTGCGGTTCCGAATCGTTTGTTGAATTGTTGTCTGTATGCGTCTGTGCATACATGCCCGTAGAGGCAGAAGCCAAGAGGGCGAATGAGAATGTTTTAAGCTTTAGGTTCATATCCGTTGTGTTTATGTTTACGGTTGCAAAGTTACAAGATATATCGGCTGATTGTATGTGTGCGTAAAATGAAAGTAGACATAAATTAAGGCATAGAAACTTATAACTTATTATATATCAGAACGTTTAAAGATTTAGGCTTTTTTATCAAAGTAAATGGTTTTATCTTAATAATATTAGCTAAATTTGCAGCATTAAAACTAAAAACCCACTATTATGCGCATCTTTTTATACCTATTATTCATTTTTTTGCCGCTGCAGACTACAGCCCAAACCAAGTTGGCTACAGCCGGTATCTCTGGCGAGCAAGACCTACTGGGCCTTCTCGACAGTTATGTCGACAAGCGCGAAATGTACTCGAAGCAAAAGGAAAAGAAGATTGACCAACTGAAACTAAAGTTGCGAACGGTGGAAGACATCCCGCAGCGACTCGCACTCCTGAACAGTATCTATCGAGAATACTATACATACCATTACGATTCGGCAATGGTATATGTGAACCGCGGTCTCGCCCTATCAGAGAGCGAGAACAACGCCTACTACACAACGCTCAACAAGATAAACCGTGCGGCGGTGTTGTCTACGGGTGGTTTCTACAGTCAGTCGGAGGAACTGCTTGATGATATAAAGAAGAGAGGTGTGCCTAAGCAGCTAAAACAATACTATTATTATACGCGCACGTGGCTGTACAACTATTGGGAAGCGTTCAGCAAGAAGTCGGAGTTCATGGACTATTACCATAAGAAGAAGTTCGAGAATCTGAAGCTCACGGTGGAAGCCACAAGCAGCAAGGATGTGGCTCTGCATGCCTATCTTAGCGGCGAAATTGCTTTCCTCACCAACCCCATGAGCAAGGCTGTGCTGCAATTCTACACAAAGGCTCTGCAGAACAGCCGGGTAGACAGTAGTGTGCATGCCTCGGCAGCCTACTGCATAGCACGCTATTATCGCGAGTTGGGCGACATACAGCGATATGAAAAGTACATTATTGAAGCGGCTATCTCGGACATAACATGCCCTTTGAAGGAGAATCTTGCGCTGCAGGAGTTCTCTACATATCTGTATGAGAAGGACCAGAAGTATGCCGACCGTGCGGCACGCTACATCTATTGCTCTATGGAGGATGCCAGATTCTACAACAACCGACTGCGTATGCTCGAGATTTCGAGCATTCTGCCTATCATTGCCACAGCCAATCAGGAGGCGTTGGCGCATAAGGAACGCATCGTGAGAGGTGTGCTTGCGGTGGTTAGTTTTCTGTCGCTGATGTTGCTGGCAATGGCTATTTTCGGCTACAAGCAGAATAAATGGCTGGCGAGTAGCCGTAGAGAGGTGAAGACGCAGAACCGGCAGTTGAAGGAACTGAACGAACGCCTCATAGCGACGAACCATCGCCGCGAGACCTACATGCGCCTGTTCATGGACATCAGTGCGGTGTACATACGCAAGCTGATGGAGTACCGTAAACTGGTGAGCAGAAAAATAAAGGCTAACCAAACGGCTGACCTTCTTAAAACTATCAATAGCTATAAGCTCGCGGAGGAGGAGGCGGCAGCGTTCTACACTCGTTTCGACCGCGCCTTCACGGAGCTGTACCCTGGTTTTGTTGACGAACTGAACAGTCTGCTGCTTCCGGAAGGAAGGATTGCGCAGCCGTCTCCGAACACCCTGACGACGGAGGCGCGCATCTATGCGCTGATGCGCTTGGGCGTGACGGAGAGTCAGGAGATAGCCACGCTGCTGTTCTACTCTACGCAGACGATATACAACTACAGGTCGGCGATGCGCACTCGGGCTGTTAACCGCGAGACGTTCGACGAGGATATCAACAGGCTGTGTCGTGTGGGGTAGAAAAATCTTTTCCCAAAACGGGAGGGGATTACTTCAGCAGGAAGTGCTCGGGGTGCTGGAAGCCGTTGAGGTAGTCGCGGGCAGCCATGCGTTTCTTGCCGGCGGGCTGCAGCTCCAGAATTTCGAGCCACTCGTCGACGGTGGCGACGAAGAGGCGACGGTTTTCGGCTTTGAGTGTTCCGACTTCTACGCCGACGGACGACTCGTGGGTCTTTGCTGTCTTATAGATCTTAAGCACTTGGGCGGGAGCGTTAGCATCGCGTGGGGTGAGCAGGCACCAGGCGCCGGGCACGGGCGAGAGTCCGCGCACGAAGTCGTAGATGCGCTTTGCTGTGAGCGAGAAGTCGATGGCGCAGGTCTCCTTGAATATCTTGGGGGCGGCGTGGTGAGCCTCGCTGTCCTGCTGCGGTTGCGAGGGGGCGTTGCCGTCGGTAGAGAGGACGAGGTCGACGGTGTCGGTGCAGAGCTGGGCGCCAAGCTGCATGAGTCCGTCGTAGACGTACTCTACGTCGGCATCGTCGGGGATGGGGAACTCGCGCTGGGCGATGATGCGACCGGTGTCGATGTCGTGGTCGAGGAAGAAGGTGGTGACGCCGGTGCGTGTCTCGCCGTTGATGACTGCCCAGTTGATTGGTGCTGCGCCGCGATAGTCGGGGAGCAGGGCTGCATGGACGTTGAATGTGCCGAAGCGTGGCATTGCCCACACCACTTCGGGGAGCATGCGGAACGCCACGATGACCTGCAGGTCGGCATTGTAGCTGCGCAGCTGCTCGAGGAAGTGCTCGTCCTTCATCTTCACGGGCTGCAATACGGGCAGACCGTGGGCAAGGGCGTACTCCTTAACGGGTGAGGGACGCAGCACGGAGGCGTGGCGACCGACGGGTTTGTCGGGCTGCGTCACGACAGCCACTACGTTATAACCGTTCTCTACAAGTCGCTGGAGCGAGCCAACGGCAAACTCGGGTGTTCCCATGAACACTATGCGGAGGTTTTTCTTTTCCATTGTTTTTTGGTTTTTGTTTATTTTAAGCCGAACTAAGCCGGTATAGGGCGGCGGTTAAGCCGAACTAAGCCTTCTTGGGCCTTTCTAAGCCCTCCGCGACGGGGAGAGGTTGGGAGGGGCTTTTTACTTTTTTACTTTATTTCTTTAAGCCGAACTAAGCCTTCTTAAGCCTTTCTAAGCCCTCCACGACGGGGAT
>ERZ1034876.162-NODE-162-length-44628-cov-7.250623_pt1 | contig 44628 bp, 39 predicted proteins | sample MGYA00520698_ERZ1034876 | MGnify/ENA primary metagenome ERZ1034876 (study PRJEB33766, sample SAMN09781723) | gut metagenome | biome: gut microbiome | host: Homo sapiens | place: Madagascar | study: EMG produced TPA metagenomics assembly of the PRJNA485056 data set...
GGTGCGCCCTACATTGCGGGCGACATCGGCCCGACGGGCTCGCTGCTCGAGCCGATGGGAACGCTTTCCTTCGACGAGGCCTACGACATCTTCGCTGAACAGGTGCGCGCAGCTGTCGCCGCGGGATGCGACATCATTCTCGTCGAGACGATGGCGGATCTGCGAGAGGCGAAGGCCGCTCTGCTCGCGGCTCGCGAAAACTCGACGCTGCCGGTGTTCGTCACGATGACCTTCGGGGAAGACGGGCGAACGTTCCTCGGTACCACACCCGAGATCGCGGCGGAGGTCATAAGCTCGCTCGGCGCGCAGGCGGTCGGTCTCAACTGCTCGCTCGGTCCTGCCGAGCTGACCGGTGCTGCGCGCGCCATGGCATCCCGTGTGCGCTGCCCGCTCATGGCTCAGCCCAATGCCGGCTTGCCCCATATGGAAAACGGCGAGACCGTCTTTGACGTCGGTCCTGAGGAGTTCGCGCGAGCAATGGGCCCTCTGCTCGATGCCGGCGCGAGCATCGTCGGAGGCTGCTGTGGAACGAGTCCCCGGTCGATCGAGCTGCTTTCAAAAGAGATCGCGCGCCGCGGGAAGCCGACGCCACGCGCCTTCAAACCTGCCTGCGTTCTTGCGAGCGCCCAGGAAGCGGTCGTGCTTGAAAAGGGAAAACACGCTGTTGCCGTCATCGGTGAGCGCATCAACCCCACGGGCAAGAAGAAGCTTAAAGCCGCGCTGCGCTCGGGCGATCTGGACTACGTCATCGGCGAAGCGGTCACTCAGAGAAACTCAGGCGCCGATGTGCTCGACGTGAACGTCGGCCTTCCCGAGCTCGACGAGCCTGCCATGCTCTCCGCCGTCGTCGAGAAGCTCTCGGCCACGGTGACGCTGCCGCTCGTCATCGACTCGAGCAGCCCTGACGCCATCGAGCGCGTGGTCCGCAGCTATGCAGGAAAGCCCCTCATCAACTCCGTAAACGGCAAGCGCGAGAGCCTCGACGCCGTGCTGCCGCTCGCCAAGAAGTATGGCTGTGCGATCATCGGGCTCGCTCTTGACGAGTCGGGCATCCCGCCTACAGCCGAGGGCCGCTTTGCCGTTGCCGAGAAGATTGTCGCCGAGGCTGAGCGCATCGGCATCCCCCGCGAGGACATCGTGATTGACTGCCTCGTCATGGCCGTCGCCACAAATCAGAGCGAAGCGATGGAAATCGTGAAGGCGGTGTCGCTTGTCAAAGAGCGCCTCGGGGTGCGCACGGTGCTCGGCGTGTCCAACGTAAGCTTCGGCATCCCGCAGCGCGCGCTCCTGAACAGCACGTTTCTAGCGGCTGCTCTCGGCTGCGGGCTCGACTTCCCGATCCTTAATCCCTCTTCGGCGCGCTATATGGACACGGTGCACGCCTTCCGCGTCTTAAATATGCAGGATGAGGGCGCGGTTCGCTACATCGAGGACTACGCGAATGCGCCCGACCCCTACACGGCGCCCGCAGGCACGGCGGCGGCGCAGACGGGAACCCTTCCGCAGCCGCAGCCCTCGAAGCCAACCGACGCCGCCTGCCCGATCGTCATACCGGAATCGCTCGCGCATGCATCGGGCGAGGTCGAGAATGTCGTCAATCTCATCATGTCAGGACGTAAGGGCCCTATGGGGGAAATGACCGAAAAGTTGCTTGCGTCCTGCGATGCGCTCGATGTCGTGAACGGGGCATTCATCCCCGCGCTGGACGTCGTCGGTAAGAAATTCGATGCGGGCGAGTTTTTCTTGCCCCAGCTCATGGCGTCGGCTGAGGCCGTGAAGGCAGGCTTCGACGTCGTGCGCGAGCGTATGGGCGAATCGGGCGCAGCCATCGACGACGGGCGTTCGATCGTCGTCGCGACCGTGAAGGGTGACATTCACGACATCGGCAAGAACATCGTGAAGATGCTGCTTGAAAATTACGGGTATCGCGTCATCGACCTGGGGCGCGACGTTGATCCGAGCGAGATTCTGCGCGTCGTGCGCGAGCAGAACGTCCGCCTCGTCGGCCTATCGGCCCTCATGACGACGACCGTGAAGGCGATGGAGGAGACAATCGAGCTGCTGCATCGCGAAGCGCCGGGTTGCTCGGTGTTCGTTGGCGGTGCCGTGCTCACGCCCGAATACGCTGCTCAGATCCACGCCGACCACTACAGCAAGGACGCGGCAGATTCGGCGCGCTATGCGGAAGAATATTTCGCGAGCATCGGCCTGTAAGAGGCGCGCTGCGTCATACAATGCGAAGGAGCCTTCCCTTTCTCGTGCTCGGAAAAGGGAAGGCTCCTTTAGTTTGGAGGCGCCATTCCTTCAGCGAACGCTCGTCTTACACAACGGGAAACCCCAGCTAGAGTGTGACCTCAATCATCTCGCCCGCCTTCGCGTTCTTTGGCGCAGGGACTTCGAAATAGCTCTCCGTGAGGGCAACTCCCTCTTCCTCGACGACAGCGAGCTCGCGTGTGCCCTTGCGGGCCTCGCGCTCGTTGTCGCGCAGCAGGTCTCCCAAATCGCGAAGCCGCTGGGCGCGGTCGGCCTTTACGCCGGGAGGCACCTGGTCGATGCGCGCCGCCGCGGGCGTTCCCTCGCGCTTCGAGTACGGGAACACGTGGATCTTGGAGAACCGGCAGGTACGGGCGACGCGGAGCGTGTCCTCGAACTCCCCTTCCGTCTCGCCGGGGAAGCCGCAGATGATGTCGGTCGACAGCGACAGCTCGGGAACGCGCTCGTACAGGTTGGCGACGATTGCCTCGAAATGCTCGGCGCTGTAAGGGCGGTGCATCTCGCGCAGTACCTTCGAGTTGCCCGATTGCAGGGGGAGGTGAAGATGCCGACAGACGCGCCCGCCGGCCGTTGCGAGCACCTCGATCAGATCGTCGTGCACGTCGCGCGGCTCGACGCTCGAAACACGAAAACGTACGGGGTATTCCCCATCTTTATGCAAGTCAACCGTCTCTTCGAGGAGCGTCCGCAGAAGGTCGGCAAGGCCGGTCGCCTCCCCCGTCTCCTCGTCACGCCAACGGTAGGAGCCGAGGTTTATCCCGGTGAGGACGATTTCCTTCACGCCGGCACTTGCAAGCGCGCGGCATTGGCGCACGACCTCGCGGGGATCCACGCTGGTCGCCTTCCCGCGCGCGACGTGCACGACGCAGTAGGTGCAGGCATTGTTGCAGCCGTCCTGGACCTTTACGCCCACGCGGGTGCGGTAGCCTTCCCCAACGGGAAGCGCGGGCCCGTGTGCCGCAGCGTCAAGTCCCCAGGCGCCAGCATCGATCGAAGATGCAAGCTCGGCTTTCCCCATGACGCGCACGCGAGGATCCATTGCAAGGAAGGTGTCCTTGTCGATGGCGGCGGCGCACCCGGTGACGATGACGGTCGCACGGTTGTTCGCGCGCAACGCTCCTCGAACGGCCTTGCGCGTCTTCTTCTCGGCCTCGCCTGTAACCGTGCAGGTGTTCACCACGATAAAGTCGGCGTCGGCCGCGTCGCAGCTTTTCGCACCGTGGGCATCGAGGGAGGACGCAAAGGCGTCCGACTCGACGCGGTTGACCTTGCAGCCAAGGTTGACGACGGCGTACTTCATCGAGTGCCTCCGAGTTTTCCCAGCTCATACAAGGTAAGAGCTGGTGCTACGACGCCCGCCGTCTCCGTACGGAGAATCGATGAGCCCAAGCTGACAAGCGATGCGCGTGGGTTCGCGTCCAGGAAGAAGCCTACCTCGCGTTCGGTAAGCCCGCCCTCGGGTCCGACAACGACGGCGATGCGCGCATCGCCGCGGGGGCAGGAGCACTCTGAAAGTCCCCGCCCGATCGCTTGTGCAAGCGAAGCAGTCTGGGGAGCCTCCTCCCAGCAGATGAGCACGGCGGTTGCTTCTGCGAGCTCGGACGCCGCCTCCCTCGCGCTTCGAGGCTCGAGTACCTCGGGGATGCGCGGCTGGCCCGACTGCATCGCGGCGCTCTTCGCGATCGAGCACCATCGGTCAAGGCGGGTCCTCGTTTTCTTCGCATCAAGCTTCACGATGGAGCGCTCGCAGGTCAGGGGCATGAATGCCGCCACACCGAGCTCGGTCGCATGTCGAATGACCGAATCCATCTTCTCACCCTTGGCAAGTCCTTGCACGAGCATCACAAGCGGGCCGTCGTCGGTCGCGTCCTCGTGGCGCGTGATGCGCACGAGGGGGAAATCGTCGTCAAGGGACGCAATCTCGCATTCGAAGTAATCCTGAGCCGCATCGACGACCGCGATGTGCTCGCCTGGGGCCAAGCGCAAAACCTTAGCGTGCTTGGCGTCATCGCGCGCGAGCCGCAAGGGGAAAACCTCCTGCGGCTCGTCGGCGATAACCTGATTCTCAAGGAAGAAACGTGGCAGTGACATGGGTTTTTGCAACCTTACCCTTCAGGTGCGCTAGTTGAAGGCGTCGCGCAGCTTTTGCAGCGGGCTTCGGGGAGCTGCCACCTCTTCGCCCATCTCGTCCGCGAGCTTCTCGAGCAGCTCGCGCTGCTTCTTTGTAATCTTCTCGGGGATGACGACGTTCACGTGGACGTACATACTGCCGCGGATGTCGCTCTTTAGGCGCGGCATGCCGAAGCCCTTAACGCGAACGACCTGCTCGTTTTGGCAACCCGCGGGGATACGGACCTGCACCTTCTCGTCGGGCATGATGCCGTCGATCTCGATTTCGGCACCGAGGATCGCCTGGATGAAGGATATGTTCGCGCGCCCGTGCAAATCGTCGCCGTCGCGTTCGAAGAACTCGTGCGGCTGGACGCGGCAAGTAACGATAAGGTCGCCCGCCTGTGCGCCCTGGATGCCCGCTTCGCCGAAGCCGCCCACGCGCAGCTGCTGGCCGTCGCGGATACCTGCGGGCACCTTCACCGTGACGCGCTGGCGGTCGGGCACGCGGCCCTGGCCTTCGCATTCGGGACAGGGGTTCTCGATCGACGAGCCGGTGCCGTTGCACTTCTTGCAGGTCGTGGCCGTCTGCATGTCACCCAAAAACGTGCGCTGAACGCTGACGACGCGGCCTTTGCCGCCGCATTCGGGGCAGGTGACTACCTTGCCGTTCTCGCCGAGGCCCGTCCCCTTGCAATCGGGGCAGGGTGCGAGGCGGTCGTAGACGATCTCCTTCTCGACGCCGCGTGCGACCTCTTCAAGCGTGATACGCAGGCCGACCCCCATGTCGCGGCCTTCCTTGCGCGCGGGCCGTCCGCCCTGGCCGCCTTGGCCGCCGAAGAACGACGAGAAAATGTCGCCCATTCCCCCGAAGCCGCCGCCGAACAGGTCGTCGAAGTCAACATAGCCGGATCCTCCGCCATATCCGCCGCCCGCAGCGCCGGGGATGGTCCCGAAGCGGTCGTATTGCGCGCGCTTGTTGGGGTCGGAGAGAACGTCGTATGCCTCGTTAAGCTCCTTGAACTGGTCCTCAGCGTCGGCAGCTTTGTTCACGTCGGGGTGCAGCTCGCGTGCGCGGCGACGAAACGCTTTCTTGATCTCGGATTCGGACGCGTCCTTCGACACGCCGAGAATCTCATACAGGTCCTTGGCCATCTCTTGCCTTTCTCAACTACTTTCGTCAGCGGCTCGCCAAAGCCGCACAGTTCACTACGATTCGCCAAGCGCCACGCTTGCCGCACGCACGGCTTGGATAACCTTCGAATAATCCATTCGCGTCGGCCCGATGACGGCGACGACGCCTTCCGCCTCTCCGCGCCCGTAGCGGCTCGCCACGACGGAGACTCCCGAGAGGCCCTCGGTCTTGTTTTCCTTCCCGATCTGCACAGAGAGGTCCTCGTCGGTGCTCGTCAGGTCGTCGAGGATATGCAGAAGCACCGTGTCGTCCTCGAGCACCTGCACAAGCGGCAACACCGCGTCGGTGTGCGAGAACTCGGGCTGCGCAAGAAGCGCGCTCATGCCGAGCTGGTGGGTGCGCCCCGTCTGCCCTTCCTGGATGCAGGAGAGCACCTCGTCGAGCACTGCGCGCACGAGCGGATCGGAGAAGGCGCGCTTCATGCCAAACGACAGGCCGCGTTCCACGTCGGAGAGCGATTTCCCGCAAAGTGCCTTGCTGAGCAGGACCTGGATGCGCGAAAGCTCGTCGCTGCCGACGGGGATGGTGAAGTCCATTTGGCGGTTGAAGACATTGCCGTCTTCGGTCACGACAACGCAGATGGCGCGAAACGCCGTAAGGCTCACGAGCGTGATCTGCTTGACGCGCGTCTCAAGGACCGTCGGCGCAAGGACAATCGAGAGGCAATCGGTAAGCCTTGCGAGGGCGCTTGAGGTCTGCTCGAGGAGCGAATCGAGTTCCGAGGCGCTTTTGCGCAGGTCCTCGGCGACCGCTCGGTAGCGCTCCTCGTCAGGAAGCGAATCATTTGCGAGCAAATCGTCCACGAAGGTGCGGTACCCGAAATCGGTCGGGATGCGGCCTGCAGAGGTATGGGGTTGCGCGATGTAGCCCTCATCTTCGAGAATCGAAAGCTCATTTCTGACGGTGGCAGGGCTCACGCCGAGCTTGTAGCGCTCGGTGAGCGTTCGAGACCCGACGGGCAAAGCGCGCGCCACGTATTCCTCGATGAGCGCCGCGAGAACGCGCTGCCTTCTATCTGAGAGCATGACTTCACCCCTTTCATCTCGATGTCTGCCATGCCAAAGAGCCATTCTAGCAGCCGATGCCTTCGAGTGCTAAAAAATTTGGCAAGGAGCGCCATATCTTGATAGATGCATCACAGGAGTTGTGCCCGCAAAGGCTTAGGCGAGGTCGAAAAGCGCGCCGTAGAGCTCGTTTCCGAGAAGCCATCCCCTCTCGGTCGGGCGCAAGCGATCCTCGCTCCAGGCTGCGAGGCCTTCCTCGACAAGCTTGTCGATCGTCTCGTCGAGGCGCGGGAGCACGAGCCTGGCCTCGGCGATCTTCTCGCCGGAGACGCCGCGCGTCATGCGCATGCCGAGCATGAGGTCCTCGGCGACCATCTGCTCGGCGTTCAAATCGTCAGTCACCGAACCATCTGTCATGCGCATCCGCCGCTCGCTGTTCTGCGTCATAGTTGCCGCCGAAGTGCCGATTCCCAAATAGGGAACCCCCGTCCAGTAGGCGATGTTGTGACGGCACTCGTAGCCTGGCTTCGCGTAGCTTGCGACCTCATAACGCTCGAAGCCGGCGGCCGCAAGAAGCGACTGCGCGATTTGCATCTGCTCGGCTTCGACATCGTCATCGGGCTCGGGCAGCTCGCCTGAGAGCACCATGCGGTCGAATGAAGTGTGCGGTTCGATGGTGAGCGGGTAGACGCTTATGTGCGAGACGCCAAGCTCGATAGCGCGAGAGACGCTTCGTTCGAAGGATTCCGCGCTCTGCCCGGGGATTCCGCACATAAGATCGCAGCTCACGTTGGTGAATCGCTCGTGAGCCGCCTCTATCGCTCGGCATGCAGCCTGCGCATCGTGCGCGCGCCCGATTGTTTCAAGCACCTTGTCGTCAAAGCTCTGAACGCCAATGGAGAGCCTGTTCACCCCAAGCGCCCAGATGTCGCGGACCATGTTCGGAGTGAGGCTTTCTGGGTTCGCCTCCATCGAGCATTCCACGTCGGGTTCGAGTCGCATCGACGTCGAGAGTGCGTAAAGCAGCATGGACAGCCGCGACATCCCGATATGACTCGGAGTACCCCCGCCAAGATATACCGTTTCGATCGCTGAGAGCTCGCCCACTTTCGACTTGCGGCGGATCGCAAGGCAGAGGTCTTCCACGTACTCGTCGATGCGCGGGTCGTCCGCGGCAACGGCGGATGTGGTGAAATCGCAGTACGAGCAGCGCTTCACGCAGAAAGGCAAGTGCAGATAGAGTGCGCGATAGGGATCGTGCGGCATCAGTTGGCCTCCTTGTTTACGAAGGTGCTCGACGCTGGGTTGTGCGCGCTATCGTGTGCTGCTGCGAAGGCGAGCAGCTCGTCGAACACCTTGTCGAAATCTTCCGGCGTGACGCAGGCGTTGATCTTCCCGCGCGCGGTCGCTGCCCCGGGAAGGCCCGCCATGTACCACATCGCGTGTTTGCGCATCCGCACGATGTTGCGCCCCTCCCGCTCGGCGAGCAAGTGCGCATGGCGGCGCGCCATGGCAAGACGCTCGGCAACGCTGGGCCGAGCGGGCTCCTCTTCGCCTGCAAGTGCAGCTTTTACCTGGGCGAACACCCAAGGGTTGCCCTCAGCGCCGCGTCCAATCATAATCGCGTCGCAGCCTGTCTTCTCACGAAGGGCGACCGCATCGGCGCCGCAGCGCACGTCCCCGTTCCCCACGACGGGGATGGCAACGCTACGCTTGACCTTCGCGATGACGTCCCAGTCAGCACTCCCGCGGTAGAGCTGCTCGGAGAAGCGGCCGTGCACGGTGACGGCGCACGCGCCCGCGGCTTCCATCCGACGGGCGAACTCGGGGGCCGTCTCCTCCCCTATCTTGAATCCACGGCGAAATTTCACCGTGAGAGGATGCTTCACGGCGTCGCGCACCGCGGACACGATAGACGCGGCGAGCACAGGGTCGCACATGAGCGCCGAGCCGTCTCCTTTCGTCACGATCTTGCGCGCAGGGCAGCCCATGTTGATGTCGAGGTACGCGAGCGTGTCGCCCATCGTATGCTCGATCCATGCGGCCTGCTCAGCCATGACGGCAGGCTCGTGTCCGAACAGCTGCACAGCGACGAGGTCCTCTCCAGGAGCCAGGCGCAGCAGGTGGCGCGTCTTCTCGTTCGCGAAGGAAAGGCCCTTCGCGGAGACCATCTCGGTATAGGCGAGCGAGGCCCCCTGCTCGCGGCAAAGCGCACGGAACGCTTCGTCGGTCACGCCCGCCATCGGCGCGAGGAGCAGCGGATGCTCGGCGAAGAAATCATGCATCATGTGGGTCTTTCGAAACGTCGTTGCTATCAAACACTCGCAAGCGTGCCGAGCGCGAGGGCGCCCATGACAAAGAGCGCCACGATGAGAATCAAGGCGACGACTCCCGCGATGAGGCATCCGGCTACGGGGAAAGCACCTTTTGCATTCATACGCTCGCGTTCGGCGGCCGCTTTCTTCTCGTCGAAGGGGTCGTCTAACCAGTTGTAGGATTCTTTATCTCTTCTCGACATGGTTAATCGTCGACCTTCAGGATCGCCATGAACGCCTCTTGCGGGACCTCCACGTTGCCGATAGCCTTCATGCGTTTCTTGCCCTGCTTCTGCTTCTCGAGCAGCTTTCGCTTGCGCGAGATGTCGCCACCGTAGCATTTCGCGAGGACGTCCTTGCGCTTCGCCTTCACCGTCTCGCGAGCGAGCACGCGTCCGCCGATGGCGGCCTGGATAGGCACCTCGAACATCTGGCGCGGGATGATTTCCTTCAGCTTTTCGGTGAGCACGCGCCCGCGGTCGTAGGCCTTGTCCTTGTGGACGATGAACGACAGCGCGTCGATCGGCTTGCCGGAGAGCAGGATGTCGAGCTTCACGAGTTGCGAGGGCTTGTAGCCGGCGAAGTCGTAGTCGAGCGACGCGTAGCCCTTCGTGTTCGATTTCAGCTTGTCGAAGTAGTCCATGATGAGCTCGGAGAGGGGAATCTCCCAAAGCATCTCGACTGTGTTCTGCGAGAGATAGTTCATCGTGACGAACGTGCCGCGGCGGGCGACGGTGAGGTCCATGACGGCTCCGACGTAATCGGGCGGGATGAGGATCTTCGCCTTAAGGTAAGGTTCCTCAATGTGCTCGATCTCACCGGGGTCGGGCATTTCCTGAGGGGAGTGCAGGCTCATCATCTCGCCGCCCTGCTTGAAGACGTGGTATTCCACCGAGGGAGCGGTCGCAAGCAAATCGAGGTTGAACTCGCGCTCGAGGCGTTCCTTCACGACCTCCATGTGCAAAAGCCCCAAAAAGCCGACGCGGAAGCCGAAGCCGAGCGCGTGGGACTTTTCGGGCTCCCACAACAGCGCGGGATCGTTGAGCGAGAGCTTCTCGAGGGCTTCCTTCAAGGGCTCGTACTGGTCCGACTCGATGGGGAACAAGCCCGTGTAGACCATGGGTTTGGCCTCGCGATAGCCCGGCAGCGGGTTGTCGACGCCGCCTTCCGCGAGCGTGATCGTGTCGCCGACCTTCACGTGGACAAGGTCCTTCAGCCCCGTGACCAGGTAGCCGACCTCGCCGACGCCAAGCTCGGGCAGCGGCTCCTCAACGGGATGGCGCGCGCCTACTTCCTCGGCCAGGATGTCCTTGCCCGACGCCATGAGGCGCAGGCGCTGGCCTTTCCTCATGGAGCCGTCGACGATGCGGACGAGCGCAACGACGCCGCGGTAGGGATCGAAGTAGCTGTCGAAGATGAGCGCGCGCAGCGGGGCGTTCGCGTCACCGGTTGGCGCGGGGATGTTGTAGACCACAGCCTCGAGCAGGTCATGCACGCCGACGCCTGTCTTTCCCGAGGCGAGCACCGCGTCGTCCGCGGGGATCGCAAGCGCGTCCTCGATTTCGGCGCGAACGCGCTCGGGGTCGGCCGAGGGCAGATCGATCTTGTTGATAAGCGGGATAATCTCGAGGTTCGCGTTCATTGCCATCATGGCGTTCGCGACTGTCTGCGCCTCGACGCCTTGGGTCGCGTCGACCACGAGCACCGCGCCCTCGCATGCAGCCAAAGAGCGGCTCACCTCGTAGGTGAAGTCGACGTGGCCCGGGGTGTCGATAAGGTTGAACTGGTATTCCTCGCCGTCGTCGGCCTGATAGCTCACGCGCACGGCCTGGCTTTTGATCGTGATACCGCGCTCGCGCTCGATGTCCATCGTGTCGAGGAGCTGGGCTTGCATATCGCGCTCGGCGATGGTGCCCGTCATCTCGAGAATGCGGTCGGAAAGCGTCGATTTCCCATGGTCGATATGGGCGATAATGGAGAAGTTCCTGATATGCGAGGGGTCGGTCATGACGATCGATAGGTCCTTATCTCTTGCAGTATTTGTGTTCAATGTATACGTTTGCACCGTAAAAGGGCGCAATTCACTAAAAACTACGTGCAATTGGCGCAAGCGTTTGCTATTCTATCGCATTGCGTATCCAGCAAGCGTTCGCATGGTGATATTCATCGGCGAATCCGCAGACATGGCTGCAACAGGGAAAGCGCTTGTGCTGGATGGCCGATTGGCCTGCGAGACAGAGAAATCCTGACTGTTTCCTATGCGAGACGCGCATCTATGCGGTTTCTTCGTCTCGCGTGTCAATCTTGCCTTCCAACACTCTTTCCTGCAACGTGTCGTGCTGCATGCGCGGACTGTCAGTTGTTTTAGGAAAGGAACGAACATGGCAAACATCAAGAGCCAGAAGAAGCGCAACATCACCAACGAGAAGGCGCATCAGCGCAACAAGGCTTGCAAGTCCGAGCTGAAGACCGCAGTGCGTCGCGTGCGCGAGGCTGTCGCTGCCGGCAACGGTGCCGAGGCTTACGCCGCCGCTCTCGCCGCGAGCCGCCTGCTCGACAAGGCTGCTTCCAAGGGCATCATCCACAAGAACCAGGCTGCCAACCGCAAGTCCGGTGTTATGCAGCTCGCCAACACCATCGTGACCGACGCCGATCGCGCTGCTTATGTGAAGCCGGAGCCGAAGAAGCAGGAAGCCACGGGCAACAAGAAGGCTGCCAAGAAGGCCGAGCGCAAGGCCGCCCTCGCTGCCGCTTCCGCCGAGAAGGCAAAGCGTCGCGAGAAGCAGCTCAAGGAAGAGGCTGCTGCTAAGGCTCGCAAGGCCAAGGAAGCCGAAGAGGCCGCCAAGGCTGAGGCTGCCGAAGCTGAGGAAGCTGCTGAATAAGCAAATCGCTTAACGTGACTTTCGAAGTGTCCTGGGTTCACCGCAAGAACCCAGGACACTTTTTCTTTGGGACACCAATGCGGGATAGGGATCGAGTGGTTTGCCTCGATCGTGGATGGTGGGGCTATCTTCCCGTGCAGACGGAGGTGATCCAGTCCATGAATGCCGCTTCGGGATCAGCGCCGCTTTTCATGGCGCGCTCGGCATCGCGAGCGGTGATGATCGCGCGGCGAAGTTCCTCTCGCGAGAAGCGCCGCGCGAGGGTGCTATGCCCTTTCACCTGCCATGCCTGTTTGGGGCGGGCCTTGGGGTTCGCAATTTTCGCATACTCGGTCAGCGCTGATGCAAGCGCATTGGGGTTGCCCCGCTCTGCCAGGACCTTTGCGCACATGATCTCGCGCAGCCGGGTAGTGCACATCGCAATGAGCGCATGGGGCGAAGTCGACTCCATTTTCGCGCGATAGGTGAGGCACTTCTTAAGGTCGCGCGCGGCAAAGGCATCGACGAATTCCCAAGGAGTTGCCTCGGTTGTGCGGCTTACAAGCGAGCGCACCTCGTGCTCGGAAACAGGGTCGTTTCCCCGATGCGCGAGCGCAATCTTAGCGATTTCGCTGTCGAGATGCACCGTGTTCTCGCCCACGAGCTCGACCAGGGCATTTGCGGCTGCCTCGGTGAACGTCGTCCCGTGCGAGACGGCTATCGACCGGACGGTGTGGGGTAGTTCCTTCTTCTTCAGTGGGATGCATTCGATGACAGCGCTCTTCCCCACTGCGGCGACAGCCTTGTACAGGCGCGTGTTCTTTGCAAGCTTCTCCGCCTCAAGCGCAAGCACCGTCTGATCACTCGGGGAATCGAGATAGGCTACAAGCTCCTCCGAATCGGCCTTCTTCAGCTTGTCGGCATCGCGTACGTAGACCAGTCGCTTCTCGCTTGCGAAGGGCATGGTGTTGCAAGCCGATACGATATCAGCCCCCAGCGCCGTCTCGCCGTCAAAGGTGTCGGAGTTGAAAGAGAGATCACCGTATTGCGCGAGGCGCTCGCGGAGCCTCCTCAGCACGGTCGAGCGCTTGAGCGCGTCCTCCCCCACAATCAGATAGGCGGGAATGAGTGGTTTTTGCTTAGCTGTTTGTGTCATGCAGCCATTCTATCCCAGGGTTGTAACGCGGATGCCATCGTTTGAGAATTCGCATGAAACGTCTCCCATCTCGTCAGTGCGGAAGACGTGCGATCCAACGCTGTCGAGAAGCGAAAGCGTCTGCGCAGCAGGGTGGCCGTATCGATTGCTCGACCCTACGCTGACCAGCGAAATCTCAGGGCGAATCACCTCAACGACGCTCTCGGTGAGTGCTGCCTTCGAGCCGTGATGACCGACTTTGTAGATATCGATATCCCCTAATTCCCCCTCATCAATTATCTCTTTCAGTTGATCGGATTCAGCGTCGCCGCAGAACAATGCCGTCCACGTGCCCCCACTCGTCGCAAGAGAGGCTAAAAGGCAAAGACTATCTGCATTGCCACCTTCGTCGGAAAACCCGTGTGGCCAGATCACTTTCAGAGAGAAGTTCCCGCAGGCAATTGCATCCCCAACAGCAAGAGGTTCGACGTTGGCGGATCCCACGACCGACGACGCGTTCTTGATGAGGCTTTCGCACGACTCACAGTCGCAGGTGAGGGCATCGCGCGCCACGAGCACGCTATCGATTGCCACAACACCGTCAAGTGCCTGCAGCGACCCGCAGTGGTCGTCATCGGCGTGAGTGATAAGCACCGCATCGAGGTGGAATATGCCTTGCCTGGCAAGCGCCTCCTTGAGGAGCGTGTCGTGGTTTCCCGTATCGATGAGAATTGCCGACCCTTTACTCCTCACGAGGAACGCGTCTCCCTGCGCGACGTCGAGCATGACGATCTCGCTTGGCCTGAAAAGCGGAGCAACGACAACGAGAGCAATAGCGCACGCGCAGGCCGCTGATCCCATTGCGAAGATCGTCGCACCCGTGAGCTCGGGCCATAAGAGCCAGAGCAGAAGCGGCAGCGCAATCGAGAGAGCAAGACCCCACGACACGGAAAGCGATACCGGTACGCAAGCAAAGGGAATCTCCGCGAAGATCGTTATCGCTTGGGCAAGCAAGAAAGCAGCTCCGTTCGCGAAGGGTATCGCGAGTGGCGCAACAACGGGAGCTGCTAAGGAGGCAACGGAACCTACAAGGCTTACGGTGAGCGCAAGCGTGAACAGCGGTGCGACAACAAGGTTCGCAACAGGGGAAACGAGCGGCAACTGCGAGAAGAGCGCCGCGGAAAACGGTGTCGTCGCCGCCATGGCGGCCAACGTGAGCGCTAAGGGCTCGGCTATCCGCCGCACGATGGGGACGGCTGACAGCCATGATGAGATCAGCGGCATGAGCGCGATGATCCCCAGCGTCGACATCGCTGAGAGGAAAAACGATATCGATACGCTCGATTGCGGGGAGATAGTAATGATCACGACAATGCACGCGCCAAGCGCTGAGAGTGTTGCCCGACGTCGGCGTGCGAGGAACGACATCATGCCGACGACGGCCATCGCCGCAGCTCGGAGTGCGGATATGGGCATCCCCGTCAGTACCAGATAAATCGAAAGCACAGCAAGTTGTATCGCAAAGGAGAACCTTCTCGGCGTTCGGACGACCTGAAGCGCAGACGCAATCATCCCGCACGCGATGGAAAGATGGGCTCCTGAAACTGCGACGAGATGGGCCACACCCACGGTCTTGCATGCTGCGTACAAATCTCTATCTCGCAGCTGCTCCCGATATCCGCAGACGAGCGCCTGGCAGAGCGCACCGACATCTCCCTGACCGTCGAACAGCGCAATCGCCGATTTCCGAACATTTGCGAGAACGCCCCCGAAGGAGCGCGAATTGTCCAGTCGTTCGATCGCTCCAGGCGACGACACGGCATCGGTGCCTTGAAGATAGAACCGCTCGGCAGAGGCCTCCCTCGGCTGAGAAAGCGCGCACGTCGCGCTGAACGAGTCACCGTAGAATATGTCGCTTTCCCCTTTTGGCAAGGTAACGCTCACCGTGTGTTCCTCGCCGTTCGATTCCGAATGAGCCACCACGTGCACCGTGGCGCCGAAATCACCCTGCCTCGCGTCTTCTTCGGCGGTGAAACACCATTCCTGAACGGGTGAGGCTATGACTTGGTCGGCCTTCGTTATATACGAAAGTGTAGCGGAGAAGCCGAGTGCGCACCCGATTGCGAGCCCCAGAGTGAGGACGGCGAGCGTCGGCGGGGCGCCTCGCATGAGGGCGAAAATCGCAAAGGCGAAGAAGACGCATGCAACGAAAATGAGGGGAACCAGGAACTCCCGCGCGCATTGAAATCCCAGAGTATAGCTTCCCGCACAGGCGCCCCACAATGCGAGTGCAAGGATCGTAAGCGGTGGCATCGACGGACGCTTTACCGAGCCTTGGGCGCATGGGTCGTCAAGAGTGTCGCTTGAATGCTGGCCGAGAACGCTCGCCCTCATCCTGAGGCGGCGAGCTGCATCTTTTATGTGTCCGCCTCTCTCGTTATCCAACGGTAATACACCCCTCGAGCTGGGAAAACTTCTTATCGCCAATTCCCGAGACACGCTTTAGGTCCTCGACAGTTTTGAAGGGGCCGTTTGCCTCGCGGTCAGCGACGATTTTTGCGGCAGTCGATGCCCCAATTCCAGGCAGTGTATCAAGCGTTGCCGCATCGGCGGTGTTGATGTTGACCTTCCCAGCCGCCGAGCCAGCTGAAGCAGCGGTTGCGGGCGCGGCGTCCGAGCCGCCGTCGGTTTGACTGCTGGGAACGATGATCTGCTCACCGTCGGTCAAGACGCGCGCAAGGTTCACCGCGTCATGCCTCGCGTCTTCAGCGAAGCCCCCAGCCGCTTGGATAGCGTCGTACACCCGCGAACCCTCGGAAAGCTCGAGCAACCCCGGGGCGACAACCGCTCCATCAACGTGCACGAATATCGTCTTCTCGGCAATGGGCGTATCGGAGGCTGTATCTTCGATAGGCTCCGAAGTGCTCGTCTGCGCCTTTGAGATTGAAAACTCGGTTCCAGGCAGCAGGGCATGGGCAAGCTGCAAGCCTGCGATGCAGAGTATCGCCACCGCGAGCGAGACGATTCCGACGACAACCGCAGATTTCGGCTTGCGCTTGCTCGGCACAGAAAATGGTATTTTGTCGCGACGCTTCATCGCTCCCCTTTCGATTAAGTAAGGGAGTATAGCGATGAAGCCTGGCGATGAGCTGACCCAATGCTTCCCGAATTGCGTCGCCTTATCCGCGCATTTGCTGCAGGAATGCAACGGTAAAGACGCAAATACTCTGCCACTTCTCGCCCAGAATATACAAAACCCTGTCAGATTCCTTGCAGAAACCTGGCAGGATCTAGTCTCGAAAGGCATACAGCAAAGCGAACGGCGGAAACACAGTCCCAACCACCTATATCACACAAGCCAAAGAGAGGACCTGATGAAACAGATCCTCTCTTACGTTTTCCTGAGGAAGGCACCGTAAATACCTTTGTAGCGCATCACAGCGAGAGCGCATTTACACAAAACCACTGCGCAGACTAGTTAGTCCCCGTCGTTCTCCGTCATAAGGTCGTGCAACGATTTCTTGCGCGGCTTATAGGCGGAGCAGGCATAGTCGTGCGGCTCGGCAGCACAGGCGAGCTCCTCTACCCACTGATCGATGGGGAAGGCGGCCTCGGCCTCGCGCACGGCCGTCAGGTTCGCGTGCGTCTCAGGGTTTCTCGGCATGAAGAGCGTGCAGCAATCCGGCGCGTCCTGCGACGAGATGGGGAACGTGCCCAACTGCTGCGATTGCGCGATAATCTCGAGCTTGTCGGAGCCGATAAGCGGGCGGAATACCGGAAGCGAGACAGCGTCGTTCGTCGCCCTGATATTGTCGAGCGTCTGCGAGGCGACCTGCCCAAGGCTCTCCCCCGTGACGATGGCCTTCGCATGCTCGTAGAAAGCGATGCGTTCAGCGACGCGGAACATAAGACGGCGATACAGAATAACGCGCAGCTCAGGTGGCGCCGAAAGGGCAATCTCGCGCTGATAGTCGCCGAAGGGAACAACATAGACGCGCGCGATGCAGCCCGTCTTTTCGAGCACATGCGCGATGTCGTCGACCAAGAACTCGGAGGTATCGGAGGTCTGCGGCCTGCCCGAGAAATGCACGCCGATGCAAACGGCGCCACGGCGCGCGATGCGCCAGAGCGCCACCGGCGAGTCGATTCCCGAGGAAAGCAAGCTCACAACCGTGCCCGAGCTTCCGACGGGAAGGCCCCCGATGCCGGGGATGCTGCGCGCGTAGACATAGGCCGCGTTTTGCACAACTTCGATCCCCACCGTAAGGTCGGGGTCCTTCATCTGGACTTTGACCTGGGGATAAGCATCGCTCAAACGCCCGCCCACAATCTGGTTGATCTCCATAGAGTTCACGGGGAAATCGGTGTGGTTGCGGCGCGCATGCACCTTGAAACTCGCAAACGCCCCCGACTCGCCCATCGCGAGGATGCCCGCCTCGGTCATCTGATCGAGGTCGCGCTCGCACTTGAACCCGCACGAGACACGCGCGGTGCCGGGAATCGAGCGGATGGCGTCGGCGCATTCAACCATGGTGTCATGCGTGGTTCCCTCCTTGAGGAACACGCAAAGACGCCCCGAGATGCGGTGAATCGTCACAACGGGGTACGCGCAAAGATGCGCCTCCAGATTCTTCAGAAGGCGCATCTCGAATTTTGAGCGATTGTGGCCCTTAAGGCCGATCTCGTGGTAGTGAACCAGACAGATTCGTTGATACTCAGCCATTAATGGTTCTTGATGTCGATGCTGTCAGGATCATAGGAAACATCGCCGGCAGCGATCTCGTTGAAGGCGATCGTGAGCGGCTTCTTGTCCGCAGCGCGTGCAATCTCGACGGCGGTCTGCAGCTGGATTGCGCGATCGCGCTGACCGCGCATCATGTCGTTGATGTCGTGCGCGCGCTTGGACGCGAGGGCACACAGAAGGAAACGGTCCTGATCAGTTTCTTCCAGTAAATCGTTGATTCTCGGTTCGATGATGCTCATCTTTGATGTTACCTCGTTATTCTTCAGCTTTTTCGTTCACGTAATCGACTAACTGCCTGGTGGCGGTCTCAAGGTCGTCGTTCACGATGCGAATGTCATACTCCATCTTGCGCGCAAGCTCTTCCTGCGCCGCTTCCATGCGGGAGGCTATCACCTCGTCGGTTTCCGTACCGCGTCCGCGCAGACGCTCTTCAAGCACGGTAAGCGAAGGCGGCTCGATGAAAACCAGGTGCGCTTCGGGAAGCTTGTCCTTCACCTGGAAAGCGCCCTGCACGTCGATTTCAAGAACGACCTGCTCACCTTGGGCGATATGCCCCAGCACGGCGCTTTTCGGCGTGCCGTAGCGATGATCCGCATACGTGGCCCATTCCAAAAGCCCGTCCTCTTTGACAAGCGCGTCGAATTCCTCGTCGCTCTTGAAGAAGTACTGGACAGCCTCCTGCTCTCCTTCGCGTGGAGAACGCGTCGTTGCGGAAACCGAAACCCAGCAATCGGGAACTTCGCGCAACAAACGGGCCACCAGGGTGCCCTTGCCAGCACCTGATGGCCCTGAAATCACAAAGAGATTACCGCGGCGCATGGGCACGATTAGCCAAGACGCTCCAGAAGTGCGGCACGCTGACGGTCGCCAAGACCACGAAGGCGGCGGCTCTCAGCGATCTGGAGTTCCTTCATGATCTTCTCGGCCTTGGCCTTGCCGTAACCGGGGAGGGTCTCGATGAGGGTGGAAACCTTCATGCGGCCGACGATCGGGTCTTCCTTCATGTCGAGAACCTTCTCGAGCGTGAGCTTGCCGCTCTTGAGATCGTCGCGAACCTCAGCGCGCTTGATGCGGGCGGCCTTGGCCTTCTCGAGAGCTGCCTGACGCTCTTCGGGGCTGAGTTGAGGAATTGCCATCGTGAATCTCTCCTTTTGTTTCTCGGCACGACGCCTACCGTCGATTGCCGTTAGCAACAATTATTCTAAATGCCCAGTTGACCATTAGAAGGAAAATAACAGTTGACGGGCATTGTTTTTCCGCGACCACCCGCAAGCTCAATTCTCCATCGACTTGCCCAAGGCGCGGCTAACGTTTGATAATCGTCGTGGATTTCCGCCGAATGGTCAAGTGTTTTTCGAAGAAATCACTGCTCATCAACGGAAAAATAAGGAGCAAGGCCAAATCCGGACGCATCACAGCGCATCTGAGCACAAAGCATTCACAAATGGCAAACCCTCGATGGTAACCTGCGCCAGGATGCGAGCTGTCCCATCAGACACCGAGGGGTGCACGGAATTCCGCGCACCCCTCGGGTTTGAACGTGTGCTCACTTCGCGAGCGCTTATCGAGTTGAAAGAATTACGCCAGCTCTGCGGCGATTGCCTCGAACGCAGCGACCGGGTCTTCGGCCTGAGTGATCGGACGACCTACAACAATATGAGAGGCACCGTTCTCGAAAGCCTGCGCGGGCGTGGCAACGCGGCTCTGGTCACCCTTTGCGCTCCCCGCGGGACGAACGCCCGGGGTCACGATAAAGGCATCCGGGCCAAGCAGCTCGCGCATGCTGCTCGCTTCCTGAGGTGAGCATACGATGCCCGAAAGCCCCGCCTCGCGCGCCTGTATAGCGAGCGCGCTCACCTGCTCAGGCAGAGCCCTTGATACGCCCGTAGCTGCAAGCGATTCCGCATCCATGCTGGTGAGAACCGTGATCGCAAGCGTCGCCGGCACGGGAATCTTACGCTCGAACGCGGCCGCTTCCGCACCGCGGTGCCCAGCTGCCATCATGGCAGAACCGCCGACAGCGTGCATGGTGAGCATGTCAGCCCCCGAAAGCACCGCTGAAGCCGCGGCACCTTCCACCTGATGCGGAATATCGTGGAACTTCAGATCGAGGAAGACGTTGAACCCGAGCTGCTTGAACGTCTGTACAATCTTAGGGCCCTCGGCATAATAGAGCGTCATGCCGACTTTGAGCCATTTTGCCTTGCCGCGCAGCTGCACGGCAAGGCAAAGCGCAGTCGCCGCATCGCAGTCGAGCGCGACGATCACGCGGTCGCGGGCGGGTTGAGCGTGGAAATCCTCTAGCATTCAAGTGCTCCTATCAGGTCGTTCACATCGTTTACGCCCTGCTCTTCGCAGTAGTCGATAATGCCATCGATCACGTCGACGGTCGCTTGGGGGTTCATGAAGTTCGCCGTGCCGACGGCAACTGCTGTGGCACCGGCCAGCATGAACTCGACGGCATCGGTGCCGGTGGTAACACCGCCCATGCCAAGGATGGGAACGGAAACCGCCTTCGAGCACTGCCACACCATGCGCAGCGCAACCGGCTTCACGGCAGGGCCCGAGAATCCACCGACAACGCGCGCAAGCACTGGCCGGCGTCGCTTCACGTCGATCGCCATACCAAGCAGCGTGTTGATAAGCGAAATCGCATCGGCGCCCGAAGCCTCAGCGGCGCGCGCGATCTCGGTGATGTCGGTCACATTCGGCGTAAGCTTCACGATGAGCGGGCGCGACGTCGCCTCGCGGCAAAGAGAGACCACCTTCTCGACGCTTGGGACGTGGGTACCGAGCGTCATGCCGCCGGCATCGACGTTCGGACACGAGATGTTCACCTCGTAGGCATCGACGGGTGCATCCTCGAGCGCTTCGATGACCTGCACGTATTCATCGAAACTATGCCCAGAGACGTTCACGATGGTCGTGGCACCCTGCTCGCGCAGCCAGGGAAGCTCCTCGCTCTTCAAGTGGGCGACACCGGGGTTTTGCAGGCCGATCGAATTCAGCATGCCCGAAGGAACTTCGGCGATGCGCGGGCTCGCGTTGCCTTCCCAACCGTTAAGGGAAACGCCCTTCGTCGTGACGGCGCCCAAAGCGGAGACGTCGACGAAATCGGAGTACTCCATACCCGCAGCGAACGTGCCCGACGCCGTGGTAACGGGGTTCTTCATCGCAAGGCCGCCGAGGTTCACCGCCAGATTAACACTGGTTTCACGTGGGGTTTTCGCTGCCATTACCACGCCACCTCCTGGGCATCGAAGACGGGGCCGTCAACGCAGGAGCGCTTCTTGCCGTGAACGGTTTCCACGACGCAGGAAAGGCAAGCTCCGACACCGCACGCCATGCGTTTCTCCATCGACACCTGGCAAGGGATGTTCGCTTGCGCCGCTTGGCCGGAAACAATCTTCATGAGCGGCTCGGGACCGCAAACAGCCAGGTAATCGAAGGGCTTCCCACTCGCGTTCGCCTCGCTTACCGCATCATCGACAAGCGAGGTGCAAAAACCCGCACGCCCGAAGGTGCCGTCGTCGGTTGCGCACAGAGGCGCGTTCTCCGCGCAGCAGCCGGCGGTGGAAAGCACGCGCGCGTAGCGTTCACGGCATACAAGCGCAGCCTCGGTTTGGGCGCCGAGCACCACGGTGACGTCGACCCCCGCAGCAACCAGCTGCTCGAAAAGCAGGTACAAGGGAGCCGCCCCGACGCCGCCGCCCACCAGAAGCGCGCGCTCGCACTTCTCGGGTGTTGCCCAGCCGCGACCGATGGGCCCGATGAGCTTAGGGGCAACCTCATCGCCAGGCGCAAGCTTGGTCATCCGCTCGGAGCCGAAGCCCACCACCTGGTAGAGAATCTCGATCGTCCCCTCGCTCACGTTCGCCGCATAGACCGAGAACGGGCGGCGCAGGATATGGCCTTCCATACCCGGAATCTGCATATGGACGAACTGCCCGGGCTTGATGTTCGAAGCAATTTCGAGCGCGCTCAGCGTCATGAGGTGAAGCCTGGGACCCACCTGGTGGTTATCGAGCACGGGCGCTGTGATATCTACCATCATTTAGCCTTCCCATTGTGGCAGGTCTTGCAGCGCGATGACGTCGAGCCCCGTCTCGCGGACCGCCTCCATGCCCGCGATAAGCGCCTGCGCGCCCGCAAGCGTGGTGCAGTAGCTCACGCCGTGGCGCACGCATGCCGCGCGCATCTCATAGCCGTCGGTGTTGGTGGAGCTGCCGAACGGCGTGTTGATCATGAGCACGATTTCCCCCGATGCGATGCGGTCGAGAATCGTGTGCGAGCCGGCATGGATCTTGCCAACCTCTTCGCATTCGATGCCTGACGCGCGAAGGGCGCGGGCAGTGCCCGTCGTTGCAACGAGTGAGAACCCGAGGCGCGCAACGGAGCGAGCGATCGCCGTGATGTTACGCTTGTCGCCATCGTTCACCGAGATGAACACTTCCCCGCCCCGCGGCGGCTCGTAATCAATCGCGAGCTGGGTCTTGGTGAACGCTGCAGGGAAATTGCCTGCGATGCCCATGACCTCGCCAGTCGATTTCATCTCGGGGCCGAGCACGACATCGGAGCCGGGGAAACGGCCGAACGGCATGACGGCTTCCTTCACGCAGAAGTAGTCGAACTCGCGGTCGTCGGCGGGAAGGTGCAGATCGGCGAGCTTCTCCCCCGCCATGATGCGGGCCGCGATCTTCGCTAAGGGGACACCCGTGGACTTGGAGACAAACGGCACGGTGCGGCTCGCGCGCGGATTTGCCTCGATTACGTAGATGACCTGGTCTTTAATGGCGAACTGAATGTTGAGCAGGCCAACGACGCCCAGGCGCAGCGCAAGGCGGCGTGCGATGTCGCGCAGCTGCCCCTGAAGGCTGAGCGAGAGCGAGAACGGCGGTGTGCAGCAGGCGGAGTCGCCCGAGTGGATGCCTGCCATCTCGATGTGCTCCAAGATGCCGCCCACGAACACGTCCTTGCCGTCGCAGAGCGCATCGACGTCGACTTCAATGGCAGCTTCGAGGAATCGATCAAGATAGACTGGGTGGTCAGGCGAGATCTTCGCGGCTTCAGCCATGTACTTGTCAAGCTGGTCGTTGTCGTAGACGATGGCCATACCGCGGCCACCGAGCACGTAGCTCGGACGGACGAGCAGAGGGAAGCTGATGTGCTCAGCAACCCGATGCGCCTCTTCGAGAGTCGATGCCTCGCCCGCAGCGGGGTAGATGATCTTGAGCTCGTCGAGCACCTGGGAGAAACGGTCGCGGTCTTCGGCGAGGTCGATTGCCTCGGGGCTCGTGCCCATAATGGGGACGCCCGCTTCCTGCAGAGCGCGCGCGAGCTTGAGCGGCGTCTGACCGCCGAGTGTCACGACTACGCCGTCGGGGTCTTCCACATCGACGATGTCCATCACATCTTCGAAGGTCAGCGGCTCGAAATAAAGCTTGTCAGAGGTGTCGTAGTCAGTCGAGACCGTCTCGGGGTTGCAGTTGACCATGATGGTCTCGAAGCCGGCGTCGGCAAGCGCGTAGCTTGCATGCACGCAGCAGTAGTCGAACTCGATGCCCTGGCCGATGCGGTTCGGGCCTGCGCCGAGAATCATCGCGCGCTTCTTGGTCTTGGGAGCGACCTCGCTCTCGCATGTGTCGTAAGTCTTGTAGTGGTAGGCCGTCTTGCTCGGCGTTTCGGCAGCGCAGGTGTCGACCGTCTTGAACGCAGGGACGACGCCGAGCGCCTTGCGGTGGGCGCGCACGGAAAGCTCATCCGACCCGGTCAGGTGCGCGATCTGCACGTCGGAGAGGCCGAAGCGCTTTGCGAAGCGCATGTCATCTTCGTCCAGCTCCTCGAGCTTGTGGCCCGAAAGCGCCTGCTCGACGGCGACCATATCAGCCATGCGGGCCAAAAACCACGGATCGATGCCCGTCTTTTCATGGAGTTCCTCCACGCTCATGCCGCGGCGCATCGCCTCGCCGATGAAGAAGATGCGGTTCGCGGTCGGGCGGCACACCATGTCGTCGAATTCCGCGCCCTGCATGGTGCTTTCCGCACCCTTGCCGTCGGCACCGAGGCCCACGCGGCCATTTTCAAGGGAGCGAAGCGCCTTGCCGAGCGATTCCTCGAAGGTGCGGCCGATTGACATGATTTCGCCGACCGCCTTCATGCGGGTCGTGAGCGTGTCGTCGGTGCCCTGGAACTTCTCGAACGCGAAACGTGGCACCTTGACGACGCAGTAGTCGATGGAAGGCTCGAAGCACGCGGGCGTCGCCTTGGTGATGTCGTTCACGATCTCGTCGAGCGTATAGCCCACTGCGAGCTTCGCCGCGGCCTTTGCGATCGGGAAGCCCGTCGCCTTGGAAGCGAGCGCGGAGGAGCGCGACACGCGGGGGTTCATCTCAATGACGATCATGCGGCCCGTCTTCGGGTTGACGGCGAACTGCACGTTCGAGCCACCAGTTTCGACGCCGATCTTCTCGAGGATGGCGAGCGAGGCCGTGCGCATGCGCTGGTATTCCACATCGGAGAGGGTTTGCGCAGGGGCGACGGTGATTGAGTCGCCGGTATGGACGCCCATCGCGTCGAAGTTCTCGATGGAGCACACGATGATGCCGTTGCCGGCGCGGTCGCGCATGACCTCCATCTCGTACTCTTTCCAGCCCTCGATGGATTCCTCGACGAGCACCTCGCCTGCGGGCGAGAGCTCAAGTCCTTGGCTCACGATGAGATGAAGCTCGTCCATGTCGTGCGCGATGCCACCGCCGGCACCGCCGAGCGTGAACGACGGGCGGCACACCACGGGAAAGCCCAACTCGGCGACAATCGACTCGGCGTCTTCCATGGAGTAGGCATAGCCGCTGCGCGCGACCTCGATGCCGAGTTCCTCCATGCACTCGTTGAACAGCTTGCGGTCCTCGCCGCGCTCGATGGCGGGAAGGTCGCAGCCGACCATTTCGACGCCGTACTTGTCAAGGACGCCAGACTTCGCGAGGGCGACGGCGGTGTTCAGGCCGGTCTGGCCGCCGAGCGTCGGGAGAAGCGCGTCGGGGCGTTCCTTCTCGATGACTTTCTCGACGAACTCGGGCGTGATCGGCTCGACGTAGGTGCGATCGGCGAGGCCCGGGTCAGTCATGATGGTCGCCGGGTTGGAGTTGACGAGGATGACGCGGTAGCCGTCGGCTTTGAGGACCTTGCAGGCCTGGGCACCCGAGTAGTCGAACTCGCATGCCTGGCCGATGACGATCGGACCCGATCCGATGACCAGGATGGACTTGATGTCGGTACGCTTAGGCATTGACTTCTCCCCCAAACTTCCATCCGGCCAAACGGTCGGCGGCGATGTCGATATCGAGATAATCCTCGCGTCCATCCATCAGACGCGAGAAGGCGGTGAACAGGTAGTGCGCGTCGGTCGGTCCGGGCGACGCCTCGGGGTGGTACTGCACCGAGAACGCCGGGATGTCAAGAAACGCGATGCCCTCGGCGGTGCCGTCGTTCAAGTTCACATGCGTGAGCTGGATGCGGCCGAACTTCTCGTTGCGCACGACGGGCGCCACGCGCTTCTCAACCCAGAAGCGCAGGTCGTCACGATGTTCGGTCTCGCCTGCCGACTCCTCGGGGATAAGCTCGCCGAGCGTCGGGAACAGAAGACCGAACCCGTGGTTTTGCGCGGTAATCTCGACGCGGTGGGTGCGCAGGTTCATGACGGGGTGGTTGCCGCCGCGATGGCCAAACTTGAGCTTCTCGATCTGAGCGCCCGCGGCCTTCGACATCATCTGATGCCCAAGGCAGATGCCAAAGACGGGAACCTTGCCGAGCAGCTTCTCGACCTGGGTATACGTGCCCGAAACGGCATCGGGGTCACCGGGGCCGTTGGAGAGGAACACGCCGTCGGGGTTCATCGCGAGGACGTCCTCGGCGGGAGTGTCCCAGGGAACAGCGGTAAGCTCGCAGCCCACGCGCACGAGATTCTGGAAGATGGAGAGCTTCGCGCCGCAATCGTAGGCGACAACCTTGTACTTCGCAGGCGCGGGCGCCGAGAGCGCGAACGCCTGAGTTTTCGGCAGGTCATCGATGCCGAAGGTCGCCTTCTCGGAGCGAGAAACCGTCTCGGCGAGGTTCACGCCGACGATAGACTCGCTTGCGCGAACCTTCGCAAGGAGACTCTCGACGTCGGTGTCGAGCGTGGAGAGCACCGCGCGCTGGGCACCGTTGTCGCGCACGTGGCGAACGAGCGTGCGCGTGTCGACGCCTTCAATGGCGACGACGTTATTCTCACGCAGGAAATCGGGCAGCGTGAGCTCGCAGCGCCAGTTAGAGGGCACCTGGCACATGTCGCGCACGACGAGCCCGCGCAGTGCCGGCTTCTCGGACTGGCAGTCCTCGCGGTTCACACCGTAGTTGCCGATCTGGGGGTAGGTCATCGTGATGATCTGGCCTGCGTAGCTCGGGTCGGTGATCACCTCGAGGTAGCCCTCCAGAGAGGTGTTGAAGCAGATTTCGCCGAACACTTCACCCTGCGCCGCGCAAGAGGTGCCGCTGAACACGGCGCCGTCTTCGAGCACGAGCAGCGCCGGTACACCGAGCGGCTTCGAGGTGTTCTCGAGCAGCTTTTTCGTGATCTCGCTCACATCGTTCCTTTCCGTTCAAGCCCGCCATCGCGGGCGTCATCCGCTATCGTATCGAAATCGCCGTAAAGGCGCCTTACTTTTTGACCGTGGAGCAAACCACACCGTCTTCCATCGTCGCGTAACCGCCGACGAACACGTCGGTTGCACGCCCACGAAGATTCCACCCGACAAACGGCGTGTTCTGCGCCTTAGAGCAGAAGTCGTCTTTGGCAACCGTCCACTCCGCATCGGGGTCGATGACCGTCAAATCGGCGATGGAGCCCGGCTCGATGGCCACGCGCTCGTCTCGCAGGATCGTCCGAGGGTTCACAGCCATGAGCTCGACGAGACGGTTCAAACCGATCACGCCCTCACCGACCATATGGGTGAGCATGAGGCCGAGCGAGGTCTCAATGCCCGTCATCCCGAAGGGGGCTAGCTCGAACTCGCGATCCTTCTCGTAGGTCGCGTGCGGCGCGTGATCGGTGACGATGGCATCGACCGTGCCGTCGGCAAGACCGGCGCGAAGTGCAGCGACATCGGCCTTCGTGCGAAGCGGCGGGTTCACCTTGTAGTTCGTATCGTAGTCCTCGCCGACCATCGAGTCGTCGAGAAGCAGATGGTGCGGCGTGACCTCACAGGTGACGGGCAGCCCCTCGGCTTTAGCGACGCGAATGAGCTCGAGCCCGCGCGCGGTTGTCACGTGTTGCGCGTGGAAATGGCATCCTGTCAGGCGGCAAAGCGCGATATCGCGCATGATTTCGAGCTCCTCGCCTTCCGCAGGCCAACCTAAAAGGCCGAGGCGCGTGGAGCATTCCCCTTCGTTCACCTGGCCCGCGCCCACGAGACCCTCGTCTTGGCAGTGGCACATGACGACGCGGTCAAACTGCTTGGCGTAGTCCATCGTGCGGCGCATCATACCCGAGTCCTGCACGCCGCGGCCGTCGTCGGTGAAAGCGACGGCCCCGTGAGCGACCATGTCCCCCATCTCGGAGAGCACATCGCCTTTGAGCCCCTGCGTAAGCGCGCCCGACACGAGCACACGGCAGAAGCCGACTTCAGAGGCCTTGCGCTGCACGTATTCCACGATAGTCGCGTTATCACAGACGGGGTTCGTGTTCGGCATCGCGCACACCGCGGTGAAGCCGCCGTGAGCCGCCGCCTTCGTTTCGGACTCGATGTCGCCTTTGTACTCGAATCCGGGATCGCGCAAGTGAACGTGCATGTCGACCAGGCCGGGGACGATGATCTTTCCCGAAAGATCGCGCTCGATGCCCTTCGGCATCTCAAGGTCGTGGCCAATCTCCACGATGCGGCCATCGCGGATCAGGATGTCAGCAACCTCGTCGAGCCCAACCTGGGGGTCGAGAAGCCGCGCGTTCTTAAGCATCAACGCCATTGTCGGTTCCTCCTAACAGCAGATAGAGAACGGCCATGCGGACGAGCACGCCGGAATAGACCTGATCCAAGATGACGGAGCGCTGCGGGTGGTCGCACATATAATCGTCGAGCTCGACGCCGCGGTTCACCGGTCCTGGATGGCACACGATGGCTTCGGGCCGCATGAGCTTCTCGCGCTCCTCGGTCAGGCCGAAAAGGAGATTGTACTCGCGAAGGCTCGGGTACGGCGCGCCCTCGAGGCGCTCGCGCTGGATGCGCAGCATGTATACCACGTCGAGCTCGGGCAGCGCCGCGTCGAGGTCACTCGTGATTTCATCGGCCCCTAAGATTTCGGGAGCTGCAGGCATAAGCGTCGGCGGCGCGATGACGGTGACATGGGCGCCCATAATCTTGAGCGCGGGGATAAGCGAGCCGCAGACGCGCGAATGGCCAATGTCTCCGACGATGCCGACGCGAAGGCCCTCGATGCGGCCGAAACGCTCGCGAATGGTGTACAGATCGAGCAGCGCTTGCGTAGGATGCTGATGCTTGCCGTCACCTGCGCAGATGACGGAGACGCCGGAAACATCGGCGACCTTGTGCGGCGCTCCCGCGTGCTTGTCGCGCACGACGATGGCATCGATCTTGTACGAGCAGAGCGTCTGCACGGTGTCGCGTAAGCTCTCGCCCTTCACCGTGGAGGTAGAGGACCCGCCGAAGTTGAGCGTATCGCATGACAGGCGCTTCTCGGCGAGCTCGAACGACGAGCGCGTGCGGGTCGAAGGCTCGTTGAACATGTTCACGACGGTGAAACCCTTGAGCGTTGGTACCTTCTTGATGCGCCGCTCGTTCACCGAGCGGAAACTTGCGGCGGTATCGAGGATCCGCGTGATGTCTTCCGCAGAGTAGTCGGAGATGTTGATGAGGTGCTTGTGGTTGAAGGCCATGGTTGCTACGCCTCCCTTTCCTGGGGCTGTTCAGCGCCAAGCGGGGCGGACCCTGCGCGGTCCCCTGGCGCCATCTCGAGGACCTCGACAGCAGAGACGCCATCGACTTCCTCCAAAAAGAGGCGGACGTTCTCGTGCGAAGAGGAAGGGACGTTCTTGCCGACGAAATCGGCGCGAATGGGAAGCTCGCGGTGCCCTCGGTCGACGAGGACTGCAAGCTGCACGCAGGAGGGGCGACCGAAATCGCTCAGCGCATCGAGCGCCGCGCGGATGGTGCGGCCGGTGAACAGGACGTCGTCGACAAGCACGACGGTCAGTCCGTCGATGTCGAAGCGGATGTCGGTCGAGTGGACCTCGGGGGAAAGATGCGTCGCGAAATCATCGCGATAGAAGCTGATGTCGAGCGCGCCAAGCGGTACGTCGGTGCCCTCGATCTGCTTGATCTTGCTCGCAAGGCGATGAGCGAGCAGGTCGCCTCGGGTGAGGATTCCGACCAAGGCGATGTTCGAGGCACCATGGTTGGCCTCGAGAATCTGGTGCGCGATGCGCGTGAGCGATCGCTCAATTTCGTCTGCGTCCATACAGACGGATTTCACTGTTCTAGTATCTGTCATTAGCACCCTCTTCCAATCAGGGATGCAGGCAGACCGCTCGGTTCTGCGATAGTGCGACTTCACCTGGGTGAATCGCTCGCACTCCTTGTCGGTCTCTCTGTACCGCTTTTAAAGGACTGCACGCAAGTATAGGGCAGCTTCGCGCCGCGCGAAACCCCGAAATGCTACATTGGCGGAAAACGCACGATTAGATAGATTGCTGACACGGCGACGGTCGCGAGCATCGTGGGGAAGCCGACTTTGAAGAAGTGTGCGAACGTGATGACGTGGCCGTTCTTGCGCGAGATATCGGACATGACGACGTTCGCCGACGCGCCGATCAAGGTGCCGTTGCCGCCGAGGCAGGCGCCGAGCGAAACGGCCCACCACAGGGGCGCGACGTCCATGCCAGTCGCCTCCATGGACAGAAGGATCGGGATCATCGTGGCGACGAACGGGATGTTGTCGAGGAAGCTCGAGATGATGGCCGAGGCGAAGAGCAGCACGAGCATGGCGACGAAGGTCGAGCCGCCCGTGACGTCGATCAAGGCCTGCGCCAGCATGCCGATGACGCCGACCTCCGAGAGCGCGCCCACGATGATGAACAGGCCCGCGAAGAAGACGAGCGTGGTCCACTCAACGTGCGCGAGCGCCTCCTCGATGCGCTCGCCCGAGATCAGCATGAGGACGCCCGCCGCGGTGAGCGCGACGACGCAGGACTCTATGCCGAGCGAGCCGTGGGCCATGAAGCCCACGACGACGAGCACGATCATGACGACGCTCTGGCGCAGAAGGACGGGGTTCTTGATCTGCTCGCGCTCGTCGAGGCCCGCGAGCGCGTCTTTGTGCGCGTCGTCGACGTGGAGCTTTCGGCCGAACAGCAGGTAGAATAGCGCCAGCATCACGGCAAGCGAGAGCAGCGCCGCCGGGGTGTCGTAGAGGATGAAGTCGACGAACGAGTAGCCCGCCGCCGAGCCGATCATGATGTTGGGAGGGTCGCCGATAAGCGTTGCCGTGCCGCCGATGTTGGAGGCCATGATCTCGGCGAGGAAGAACGGCACCGCGTCGATGTCGAGCAGGCGGCACACCGTGATGGTCATGGGGCCGATGAGCAGCACCGTCGTCACGTTGTCGAGCAGGGCCGAGAGCAGCGCGGTCAGGCAGACGAAGAGCACCATGACATGCCAGGGGTTGCCCTTCGCGAGGCGCGCGCACTTGATGGCGAGGTACTCGAAGATGCCCGAGAGCCTCACCACGGCGACGAAGAGCATCATGCCCAGAAGCACGCCGAGCGTGTTGAAGTCGACGTGGCTCATGGCCTGGTCGAAGGTGACGACGTGGACGACGAGCAGGATCATCGCACCGACGATGGCGACGAGCGCGCGGTGCACCTTCTCCGACATGATGGCGACCATCGCGACGACGAACACCACCACGGCCACAATCTGCATCAAGCCCATACTTCTACCCCACTTGTACCGTGAATTGCAAAAACGTTCGACATTATAGGAGTCTTTTGTTTCGAACGTGCTAACAGTTCCTAGCGGTATTCCGTAAACGGGGGTGCCGTTTCCGAAAGGGGCGTTTTAAAGTCGCCTGCGCCGATGAAGCTGCACCTTACTCTCCGAAGAAGGCGCGGGCTGTTCGCGCTGCGGGGAGATCCTTGCCATTGTCGGCGGCGAAGCGCATGCAGCCTGCTGCCGCATCGCGGTTGCCCGCCGCAGCGTGAAGCTCGCCTTCCTTGGCAGCATACACGACGCGCAAGCGCGTGCACTGGTCGTGGTTGCCCCAGATGGAGCGGTAGAGCCCGATGAGCTTCGACTCGTCGTGATCAAGTTCTGCCTGGGCGACCTCGCGCGACCATGAGAGATAGGCGCGGCGCTGCTGCGTGATAATATCATCCCCCAAGTTTGGCAGCGAGAGCGCCTCGTCGATGAGCGCGATTACCCGATTGTTGTCGAAGAGGCTCTTCACCAGAGGTACCAGATCGGCGTACAGCGCGATTTTCGCCTCATCGGTCGGCGCGTCCTTCACGCTGTCCTGAATCATGAGGCCGAACTTCGCGGCCTCGCTCTTGCGGTCGACGTTAATGAGCGCGCACGCGTAGAAGGACAAAAACCACGCAGGAAGTTCCCCCAAGGGCGGCTCGGCGGATTCCGCGATTTTCGACGAGCCTTCGAGGAAGGCCGCAACATCGCAATCATCGTTGTAGAGGGAGACGAGCTTTTCGAGCTTGGCCTGCGCGGCGCGAGCGAACACGCGCGTGAAGATGAACAGGCCAGCGAGCAACAGCACGACAGATACGCCCGCGCCCGCTGCGGTGAAGCCCATCGCGCGCCCCTCGATAGTCGTCCAGATGAAGACCACGACGAGGGGAATGGCGACGGCAATAGCACAAGCCGCTATCTCATAGCGTTTGAAATACGTAAGCACGAACCTCACCCTTCCCCGTGGACTGTTGAAAGGTAAGTGTAGCGTATGCGCGTGGGTTTACGCGCGATTCCCACGAGTTCGATACGCGAACCAATACGCCGTGCCGACCGCCACGCCGCCGACGATGTTGCCGAGCGTCGCGATGACGATGTTCGCGACGAGCCCCTCGAGCGCGATCGCCCCCGGGTTGCCGATGCCGAGCATGTTCATGAGAAGCCCGCTCGGAAGGAAGAACATGTTCGCCACGCAGTGCTCGAACCCGCAGGCCACAAACGCAGTGATAGGAAGAAAAATACCGAGCACCTTATCGACCACCGAGCGGGCGGAAAAGCCGATCCACACGGCCAGGCACACGAGCACGTTGCAGAGGATGCCCTTCGCGAAGATGGTGGCGGGTGCAAGCGAGGCCTTCGAGGAAGCAACGTTTACCATGGTCGTCCCGACCGCTCCCCCGTTCATCGCGCCCATCTGCGAGGCGCATACGAGGAACACGACGACAAGCGAGCCGGCAAGGTTTCCCAGCCACACGATCGCCCAGTTGCGCGCGAGCTGGCCTGCGCCGATCTTTTTCGAGAACAGCGAGCACACCATAAGCGAATTGCCGGTGAAAAGCTCCGCGCCGCAGCAGAGCACGAGCACGAGGCCTAAGCAGAAGCAAGCGCCGCCGCCAGCGCGTTGCACGGCGAAAGGAAGCGATGAATCGCTTGTGAACAGGCAAAAGAACATTGCGCCGAAGCCGATGAAGGCGCCTGCGAGCATCGCGGCGACAAACATGCGGCCAGCGGGCATCGAGCCCTTCGAGATGCCGAGAGTCTCCGCCTTCGCCTCGGTTTGAGCCGGGCTTAACGCGTCGACAGAAATTGATTGATCTGCCATAATTCCCCCCCCATTTCCTGGAAAAGACAACAAGCACGCAAGCACCTTGCGGCGCCGATCGCGTCGTTTCATGGAAATATTGGCGGAGATGCGTGCGAATCGAACACACCCAAGACGTTCTGCGCGCCTCACAACGGCTTTGAAGGCCGCGGGGCCCACCAGGACCCATCCATCTCCAAGAAGAAAGCTTCCTAAAGCGCGACAATCATACCGCATGCCCGCGCGCAACCCCCGACCCGTTGAGCAAAGGGCGAAAAATCCCGCCAATGACACCACGGCGGGCGCAATTACGGGGGCACCTTAGCTACACAAGATATGCTTCCGTAATGCCGAACGGCACGAACATCAGCAAGGTCCCTACGAAAGGCTCCGCAAGAAGCCGAAGCGGACAACACGAACATCAGCAGGCGAACGCAAAACGGGCAAAGCATTAGCGGCGGGCAGTGGCGAGCGCTTGTTTGACCTTCTCCATGTCGATGGGTTTAGTAAGATGCCCGTTCATGCCTGCATCGTGGGCTCGCTGGGCATCCTCGGCAAGTGCAGGGTCGCCCACGGTAAGACCGCCGCGATCGGGCTTCACGTAGATGTAATAGCGCTCCTTGCCCGAAGGGTTCGTCGAGTAGAGAAGGTTCTCGGCTCGTTCGGGAGTATAGGAGATGTTCGACATGAGGTCGATTTCCCCCGCCTCATGCTTGGCAATGAGCTCGGAGAACGTTCCCAGGACGTACTCGTATTTCCAGCCCTCGGTGTGGTAGGAAATGTCTTGCAGGTATTCGTATCCCCAGCCCGACATATACGTGTCGGGCGTTCCGGATTGGTAACCCTGATTGTCGATGAGATAGCCGACGCGAATCACTTTCGAGGAAGTCGCCTCGTCCTGAGGTTGCTCCTGCTCGTCGGCCGAAGCCACTCCTAAGGTGCCGACGGATGCCAAGGAAAACGCGAGCATGATCGCGAGAACGAAGCGCAACGCGATAGTACGTGACCTCAAGGCACCCTCCGACCTACTGATAGCGTAATAGAAGTATCATACCAGCAACTTGCAAGTAAAGAGGGCGCGGCACGCGAATCTCGCGTGCCGCGCCTCAACTGGGGCTTCGCAACAAACCGTGCGTCTTTAAGGTTAAGAAGTTGCGGCGAAGGGCGTCCCTTTAGCGCCCCGCGCCGCGCACGCTGCCCTTACGCCTCGATACCGAGGGCGAGGGCCTGCTTGTTCTTATCGAGCATCGCGGCTTTGCGCGCGGGAACGCACTTCTCAATCGCCGCCGTGAGCACCTCAGGATCGCAGAACGGGTCCGCCGCAAAAAGGGCGCCTACCAACACGATGTTGCCCAAGCCCTTAAGCCCCGCCTTCTCGGCGATATCGGCAGCGGGAATGGCCTTCACCGTGACATCACTGCGCTCGGGAATGTTCTGCACGAGCGTGGAGTCGGCGATGACAAGACCGCCGGAAACGACGGCGTCGATGAACTTGTCGAGCGAGGGTTGGTTCATCGCAATAAGGACATCGGGCGCGGTGATGAGCGGGCTGCCGATGGGGTCTGCAGCCAAGCTGACGCTGCAGTTCGCGGTACCGCCGCGCATCTCGGGGCCGTAGGAAGGCAGCCACGAAACCTCACGATCGCTGATGAGCCCGGTATAGGCGATGACCTTGCCGGCGAAAAGAACGCCCTGCCCGCCAAAGCCTGCGAGCACAATCTTGCGATCAGGATACGTCGTCTCAGCCATTAGTTGCCCCCTTCCGACTTCTCAGGATGGGCAATGGGGCACGCCGCCGAGCGCGCCGAAGCAGCCTCGGCCGCGTTCGCGTTACCATCGGCGACGACGTCGCGATAGACGCCGAGCGGATAGTACGGCAGCATGTTCTCGCGCATCCACTCGAAGGCCTCCTGCGGAGTCAAACCCCAGTTCGTAGGGCAAGTGGAAACGACCTCGATGAACGAGTAGCCCACGCCGTCGATCTGGTACTGAAACGCCTTCTTGATGGCGTTTTTCGCCTTGCGGATGTTCTTCTTGCAATCGACGGTGACGCGCTCGATGTACGCCGGGCCGTCAAGCGTGCTCAAAAGCTCGCACACGCGCACGGGATAACCCGCCTTCGAAACGTCGCGCCCATAGGGGCTCGTCTGCGTGACCTGGTTCGGAAGGCTCGTAGGCGCCATCTGACCGCCCGTCATACCGTAGATCGCGTTATTGATGAAGATGACGGTGATGTGCTCGCCGCGCGTCGCCGCATGGACGGTCTCGGCCATGCCGATCGAGGCGAGGTCGCCGTCGCCTTGGTACGCAAACACCACGTGGTCGGGCAAAACGCGCTTCACACCGGTGGCCACCGCGGGAGCGCGGCCGTGAGCAGCTTCAATCATGTCGCAACCGAAGAAATCGTAGGACATGACCGAGCAGCCGACGGGCGCGACGCCAACGGTCTGACCCTCGATATCAAGCTCATCCATGGTCTCGCACACGAGGCGATGGACGATGCCGTGCGTGCACCCTGGACAATAGTTGGTCACCACCGGCAGCAGGGAATGCGGGCGGGAGAACACGAGCTTCTCGTCTTGCGCCATTAGAGAATCCCTCCCCTCTTCGCAGAATCCTTGATAGCGGAAAGCACCTCTTCGGGCGTCGGGATGACGCCGCCGGTGCGACCGTAAAAATCGACTGCCGCGCGCCCGTTCACCGCAAGGCGCACGTCGTCGACCATTTGTCCCATGTTCATCTCAACCGACAGGAGCGCCTTCGCATGCGAGAGCGTCTCCTCAATAGCCTTCGTCGGGAACGGCCACAGCGTGATCGGACGAAGAAGGCCCGCCTTGATGCCCTCCTCGCGCGCCGCAACAACCGCACTTCTCGCCACGCGGCTCGATGCGCCGAACGCGACGACGACGATTTGCGCATCGTCGAGCATGAAAGCTTCCGAGCGCTGCTCCTTCTCGCGGATGACCTCGTAGCGCTCGAAGCGCTCGATGTTGAGCTTCTCGAGGGCGTCGGCGGTCAAGTAGAGCGAGTTCACGATATTGTGGGCGCGTTTGCCCTTATGCCCCGTCGTTGCCCAGGGCTTCTCAGGGAGGCTCTCCTTGGGCTCCGGCAAAACGACGGGCTCCATCATTTGCCCCAGCATGCCGTCGGCAAGCACCATGACAGGCGTGCGGTACTCGTCGGCCAAATCGAAGGCGCGGTAGACACAGTCTGCCATCTCCTGCACTGTCGAGGGCGCAAGCACGGGCATAAAGAAGTCGCCATGCCCCGTCGCGCGCGTGGCCTGCCAATAGTCGGACTGGGAAGGCTGGATGCCGCCGAGGCCCGGGCCCCCTCGCTGCACGTTGATGATGACGCCCGGCAAATCCGAGCCTGCCATGTACGAGATGCCCTCGCCTTTAAGCGAGATTCCGGGGCTCGACGAGGACGTCATCGCGCGAGCACCGGCGGACGCGGCGCCATACACCATGTTAATGGCCGCGATCTCGCTTTCAGCCTGCAAATACGTCCCGCCAATCTTCGGCATGCGCTTGGACATGTAGGCCGCAAGCTCGGTCTGCGGCGTAATGGGATAACCGAAGAAGAAACGGCACCCGGCGCGCAGCGCGCTTTCCGCAAGCGCCTCGTTTCCCTTCATAAGAACCTTTTCAGCCATAACTCACCTCCAAACCGAGATGGCGACATCGGGGCACATGACCGCGCATGAGCAGCACCCTGTGCATTTTGATTGATCGATGCAGTGCGCAGGATGATAGCCCTTGGCCGTTATCCTCTCCTGATCGAGTTCGACGATGTGGGTCGGGCATGCATCCACGCAAAGGCCGCAGCCCTTGCAGAAGCCCTCGTCCACGCTGATTCTTGCCATTTGACATTAACCCCCGCCCTCTTGACCATCAGTTACTCCACGGCGTTTGCCGATAGGGATCTATTTCGTAGAGCGCCACGTCGGCGCCCTCTTGGGAAAGCCGCTCCCTCGCCGCGTCCGCGCAAGATGCGGGAACGCAGACGGCCGCAAGAGGCAGACCCGCCGCACACGCCACCTCGCGGGCAAACGGCAGCGACTGGGAAATCGCATCCTCGTCGGTGTCGCCCATGAGATGGGAGTTCGCGACGATTGCCGTCGCGCGAAGGCGAGATGCGCGCTCGATTTCGTAGAGCACCTCGCACGCTTCGTACGGATCGCGGGTAAGCGCTCGGTAGCGGTTCACGACATACCACATCTCGTAAGGTGCCGAAGCGATTGTTCGTGAGAAACGCCCAAGCGCCGCCGCACCCGCATCGTCGCCGCCGACATCGATGATGCACAGCTCGCCTGCATCGGAGCTCGCGCGCTCGATCGCAGGAGCAACCGCACCCGTGAGCGCTGGCATGTCGATGTTGCAGTCAGGGCCGGCATAGACCGGCGTTATCACCGAGATGCCCGCCGCCCTAAGCGATTGCGCCTGGTCACTCGACCTGAAGTAGGGATTCACCACATCGAGGTCGACGAGCGTGACGTGTTTTCCCGCGCAGGCGGCATCCTTTACGAGCGAAAGCGAAAGCGCCGTCTTCCCCACACCGTAGTGGCCGCACACGACAAGCACGCCGGCCAGCTGCGAAACGTCGAAGTCGCGAACCTGCGCCATGTTAGATAAGGCCCTCGGGAAGCTTGGGCGACTTCAGGTCCGCCCCGTCCTTCTGCCTGATGGCGACGCGACGGATCTTGCCGTTCACCGTCTTCGGAAGCGCGTCGACATATTCGACGATGCGCGGGTACTTGTAGGGAGCCGTACGATGCTTCACCCATGCCTGCAGTTCGCGAGTCAGATCATCAGAGCCCGTAAAGCCATCGGCAAGCACGACCGTCGCCTTGACGGCGAAGCCGCGAACGGGGTCGGGCACGCCGGTGACAGCGCACTCGCGCACCGCCTCGTGCTCGAGCAGCTCGCTCTCGATCTCGAAAGGCCCGATACGGTAGCCAGACGACTTGATGACGTCGTCGTTTCGGCCGACATACCAGAAGTAGCCATCCTCGTCGACCCATGCGGTATCGCCCGTGTGGTACCAGCCGTCGTAAATCGCGTTCGCCGTCTTTTCGGGGTCGCGGTAGTATTCCATCATGATGCCCGCAGGACGCGGTTCCATACGGATGCAGATCTCGCCCGTCTCGCCGGTGTTGCAGCGCGAACCGTCGTCGCGCTGAATCTCGACGTTGTAGAGCGGCACGGGCTTGCCCATCGAGCCGGAACGTGGCGTCGAATGCTTGAGGTTGGCGATGGTAAGCGGCGTCTCGGTCTGACCGAAGCCCTCGTAGATCGTAAGCCCCGTGTGCTCTTTCCAGAAGTTGAACAGGTCGGGGTTAAGCGCCTCGCCCGCGGTCGTCGAGTACTGAAGCGACGAGAGGTCATAGGCATCGAAGTTCTCAGACATCATAAGACGATACATCGTCGGCGGGCAGCACATAGACGTGACCTGGTACTTCGAGATAAGCGAGAGAATCTCGCCCGCATTGAAGCGATCGAAATCGTACGTGAGAACGCAGGCTTCCATAAGCCATTGCCCGTAGTATTTGCCCCAGACGGCCTTGCCCCAGCCCGTGTCGGCGATGGTGAAGTGAACGCCGTCGGGCTGCACGTTGTGCCAGTGCTTGGCGGTAATCAGGTGCGCGACGGCATAACCGGAGTTGTGAAGCACCATCTTTGGGTTGCCAGACGTGCCGGAGGAGAAGTACATGAGCATGGGATCTACGGCTACGGTGTCGCGACGCTCGAAGACCTCGCTCGCCGCGCGGACGCCGCTGTTGAAATCGACCCAACCCTCGCGCTCGATGGATGCCGCACAAATGCCCTCCTCGCCGGAAAGCGCCGCACCGACGGTGCCTGCAACAGCAATAAGGTTGCCCTCGTCGTCGCATTTCGTCGTGCCGCCGCCCGCGCCGTTCACGAGAATGCGCGAGGTGACCGTGGGGCATTCATCGATAACGTTGTCCGCGATCTGGGAGATTTCCCCGACCGAGGTGCAGATGATGGAGGAGATGGAGGCACCGTTCAGGCGATACTCCAAGTCGTGCTCTTTCAGCATGAAGGTAGCGGGGACCATGACCGCGCCGATTTTGGCCAACGCCGTCGCGACGAACCAGAACTGGTAGTGGCGGCGCAGGACGACAAGGACGTAATCACCGCGCTTGATGCCCTGATCGACCAGGAAGTTTGCCGTCTTGTCGGACCAGCGCTTCATATCGGCGAACGTGAAGATATGCTCCTCGCCTTCGGGATTGCACCAGATCATCGCACGGCGGTCGGGGTCGTTCACCGCGATGTCGTCGACGACGTCGTAGCCGAAGTTGAAGTTGTCGGGATAATGGACGCTGAACGTTTCGAGCTGTCCATCGGGAGCGTAGGTCTCGTCAACGTAGCGCAGATTGATATTCCTCATGGGATAAAAGAACCTCTTTCAGTGCAAGCAGGGCTAAACGCCCTTGAAGTCTCGTAGGATCCGAAGGGGTGGCGCAACCCGGGGCAAGCCCGGGCGCGCCTACATAATCTCGATATCCTGCGGCTTCAAAACGATCGCGTAAAACACGCACGGCTCGCCGCCCGTGGCGATCATGCCATGTCCGCGGCCCGAATCGTACATGAGCACGTCGCCGGGGCCTAGTTCCTCGACGTGGCCTTCGTAGGCGAAGCGCATATGTCCGGAGACGATGCAGTCGATTTCCTGCCCGCGATGATAGGACAGATGGATGGGCTTGTCTTGCTCTTCGGGAAGATAAGGCATCGTGACCAAGAACGGCTCGGCGAGCTTGTTCTTGAACTGCGGCGCCTTGTGCAGGTATTCGAAGCCGGCACGGCGCTTCACGGACAGCCCGTCGCCCTCACGGATAAGGGAATACCCGGTCAGGTGAGGGTTCTCGCCGGTAAGCAGCTCGACAACGTCGACGCCGAAGCGCTTCGCGCACTTCGAGAGGAAGGTGAAGCTCAAATCCTGCTCGCCCGATTCTTGCGCGGCGTATTCCGAAAGCGAGCGACCCGTCGCCTGAGCCATTTCCTGCATCGAGATGTCGAGGTCCTCACGCAGCGACCTAATTCGCGAAGCCACCTCTTCGATCTTCGGTTCCATATGCGACTCCCCCTTTCATAATGCTCGAACGATGCATCTAAAACGATGCCTAACGCTTGGATTGTATCGCAACGTTGCGAAATGGAAGTAGTTTGATATGCAAACGGCGGCTAACCGTCATATGGATAGCCGCCGCATCAGGCAGGCCCCCGCGATTGGGGGATTATTTTATTCCGCCGCCTTCACAAGTCGCACGGCGAAGTGGGCATCGGGAGAGCCCGGTTTGAGCGCGGGGTTGAAGCACGGCGCCCCGCCAATCGGGGCCAAGGCAAACGAAGCCCCCTCGTCGCTTGCGAGGAACGCCTTCACGACATCGATGTTCTCGGCGCGCGTGATGGTGCACGTGGAGAAGACGATGCTGCCGCCCGGGGCAACATGGGTCGAGGCGGACTTCAGAAGCGCCAAGCCGGTCTTCGCGAACTCGTCGATCTTCTCGGGGTTCAAACGCCAGCGGATCTCCGGGTGGCGGCGCAGCGTGCCCAGGCCAGAGCACGGAGCGTCGATGAACACGACGTCGAAGGCACGTTCGCCCACCACGTCATCGAGCGCCGTCGCGTCGCCGGTGATCGACTCTGAGACATGGATGCCGTATTCCTCCGCGCGCTCGGCAGTGATGTTCGTCTTGAACTCCAGGTTGTCGACGGTCACGTACTCGTCGATCTGCGAGCCGTAGCGTCGCTGGGCGTCGCTTTGGATGAGGACGGTTTTCGTCCCGCGGCCGGCGCCGACTTCAAGAAGCGACGCGGGCTTTTCCTCGGGAAGCACAAGGCGCGCAATCTGCTGGGAAGACGCGTCGGAGACGAGAAGCTGGCCAGTCTGGATCATATGGCGGACGCGCCCGTCGAAGAGCACACGCCCCTCGGAGAGGCAATAGCACCCGGGGATGTCCTCACCGTTGACAGATACGGCCACTGGATCGCCGTGGGCCGCCACGATCGTCTCGACGACCTCGGACTCGTCCGCCTTCGCCGCGTTGATCGCGACGAACAGGGGTGCCGGCTCGTTCGACCCCGCGAGGTAATCGCGCGTGGCATCGGGGCCCAAGTCAAGCAGCGCCCGCTTGGCGAGCCACTCGGGGAAGGCATGCAGGCGCGCGAACGCCTCGATGTCGGTGCGAGGGTCGCCGAAGGGGAACTTGTGCGCCTTGTCGGCGATGCGGCGTAAAACTGCATTCGCCAGGCCGGACGCCTTCGGTGCGATTGTCTTCACCAGCTCGACGCCCTGGCTTACCGCGGCATGCGGCTCCTTCTTCAGGAAGATGATCTCGTAGGTCGAGATGCGCAACGCGTCGCGCACGTCGTCGTCGATGTCGCTAATGCGGTCGAGGCAGCGGTTGATGACGTCGTCGAGCGTGCCATACGAGCTCACCACACCGAGCGTGAGGCGCGTCGCGAACGCGCGGTCCTCGCGGGACATGCGGGAGGAATCGATGTACTTGTGGATAAGCTCCTGAGCGAAGGCATCGCGCTCACGGACGATCGACGTCACGCGCAGAGCTGCCTGGCGAGCTGGGGAGGCGCTGCGCTCGGAATCCTTGTGGACGACGCCGCTCGTGCGGGGCTTGTCGCCGAAGGAGTGCTTCGCACCGCGGCGCTCACCGCCCTTGGGACGATTGCGGTACTTGAGCTCGCCGTTCTCGTCGAGCTCAAGCTCGCCGCGATAGACGCCTTCCTGCGGCTCGCGACCCTCGGCGAGGGCAGCATTCTGCTCGTTGGGACGCCACGGCCCGCGGCGTTCGAAGCCGCGATGCTCGCCTGCGTCTTTGCGCGAGAAGCCGCGATCGTCGGCACGATCTTTCTTGAAGGGGGCGTCGCCGCGAGGAGCGCGGTCGAAATCGCGCGCTGTGCCGTCGCGCTTCTCGAAGGGCTTACGGTCGGCGCCATCACGCTTTTCGTAGGGCTTGCGGTTATCGTCACGCTTTTCGTAGGGCTTGCGGTCGCCATCATGTTTATTGAATGGCTTACGATCGCCGTCACGCTTTTCAAATTTGCGCTCGCCGTCGCGCCTACGATCGTCATCCCGCTTGCCGTAGGGCTTTCGATTGTCGTCTCGCTTGCCGTAGGGCTTGCGGTTGCCATCCCCTTGCTTCGAGAAGGACTTGCCTCCCGAGCGACGGTCATCGCCGCGCTTACCGTAGGATTTGCGGTCATCGGAGCGCTCGTTGTCGAAGGGCTTGCGGGAACGATGCTCGCCATCGCGGGAGGAACCGCCGCGCGAGTCGCGCTTGCCATAGCCGCCCTTGCCGCCGTCGCGCGAGCCCTTATAGGAACCTCTGCGGTCGCCGTTTCCCTTCGAACCGTAGGAACCTGAGTTCGAGCGGCCGCGGCGATCTTGCGATCCCTGGCGCTTCGCGCCGCCGTTGCCGCGATGTTCTTCGTTATGCTGGTTGTTGCCATCAGGCATGTTGTGCCGTCCATTCTCCGTCGCGCCCATGAAGCGCCGCAGCTCCTGCCGCGAATGCCTGGGCATCCATTTCTTTCTTTCCATCTGGTTTCAAGCGGAAGACCTCGAGCGCGCCATCGGCACACCCAAGCAGAAGCCGCTTCGAGGCGAAGCGCACCTGCCCCGCACCAAGCCCGCTTGCCGCAGCCTTTCCCTGCTCGTCGTAATCGGCGCGGCATGCGTCGATGATCGTCGCGCCCTTGCCGAGCACCAAGCATTTGCTCGGATGACCCGCGCTCGCTGCGCGGACGCGGCGAACAAGCAGGTCGACGCCGAGTGCCGGGTCCAAATCGAGCTCGCCCTTCTCGATCTTATGGGCATACGTAGCGTCCGATTCCTTCTGCACGACCCAGCGCTCTTGCCCGCGCAGGATCTGCATGATCGCCGTCAAAAGGGCATGCGAGCCCAAGTTCGCAAGTTCGTCAGCGAGCACAGGAAGGGTCTTCTCCCCCACGTCAAGGGTCCGGCATACGCAGAACGGGCCAGTGTCGAGGCCTTCCTCCATGCGCATGATGCACACGCCCGTCTCCTCGTCATCGGCGAGGATTGCATGCTCGATAGGAGCCGCGCCCCTCCAGCGGGGCAGAAGCGAGGCGTGCACGTTCAGGCAATGATACGTAGGGCACTCGAGAACTTCGACAGGCAGGATCATGCCGTATGCCGCAACGATGATGAAGTCGGGCCGATACTGCTCGAGCGTGGCGATGGCCTCGGGGTCTTTGAAGGTCGTCGGCTGCTCGACGGGAATGCCGAGGCTTATCGCCGTTTCCTTCACCGGGGACGCGACGAGTTTCTTGCCACGTCCGCGAACCGCATCGGGGCGCGTGTACGCGGCGACGACGTTGTAGTGCTGCGAGAGATCCTCAAGGATGGTTGCCGCGAAGCTCGGCGTGCCCATGAAGACGATGCGCATTCAATCCACCTCGATAGAGGTGTCGCCCGGCTTAGCGCCCTTCTTGCGCGCCTCGTCATAGGCTTCGAGCGCGCGGATGCGCGTCAGAGGATCGCACGACTCGAAAAGTGTGCGTCCGTTCAAGTGATCGATCTCGTGCTGAAGGCAGCGCCCGAGAAGGCCGTCGCCTTCGATTTCCCACAACTCTCCGTCGAGGTCGTAATAGCGAACGCGGGCCCAGGGCTTGCGTGAAACAGGAACGGTGATGCCGGGGCAGGACAGGCAGCCTTCGCCCTGAGTCTCGGACTCGCCTTTGAGCTCCATGATCTCGGGGTTGACCAAAACGATGGGGTTTTGCTCATTGGAGTCGTCAACATCGATGACGACCAGGCGCTTCGTCACGCCGACCTGCGGAGCTGCGATTCCGCAACCGTTGTTGTTGTACATAGCTCGCGCCATCTGCTTGGCGAGCTTCTTCAAGCTGTGGTCGCCCGGCGTGCACGGCTCGCACACCTGGCGAAGAAGCGGGTCGGGGGCAATAACGATACTGACCACTGGCAACACGTCCTTTATTCGATTGACATGCGGGCGCGCAGATAGAGCGCGCCCGACTTTTTCGCTTGCGACATTGTGGCAAGCACACCCGCGCCTGTCCACCCGAAGTGCCAGGTTGAGCGGGAAACGAACACAAATCTACGGGATGCGGGCCCGCGTGGGGCCCAAAACGCGCTACGCGCTCGGTGTCTCGCTTTGCTTCGGGGCGTTCGGGTCGTCGGTCACGATTTCCTTGATCGACGCCGCGAGACCGGCGATTCCCTGGATATCGGAGGGGATGATGAGCTTGGTTGCACGACCGTTCGCAACGCACTTCAGGGCCTCGTATGCCTGAAGCGTCAAAACGGCGTTGTCGGCGCCCGCCTCGCGCACCATCGCGATGCCCTCTGCGGTTGCGCGCTGGACGTTGCGAATTGCCTCGGCCTCGCCTTCCGCCTCACGGATCTGCTTCTCCTTCTCGGCTTCCGCGGCGAGGATGATCGCCTGCTTCTCAGCTTCAGCGGAGAGAATCTGCGCCTGCTTCTCGCCCTCGGCGACCGTGATGGCACTCTGCTTCTGGCCCTCTGCCAAAAGAACCGCCTCGCGCTTCTCTCGCTCGGCCTTCATCTGCTTCTCCATCGCCTGCTGGATGGCAGCGGGCGGCGTGATGTTCTTCACCTCGACGCGGTTGACCTTGATGCCCCACGCGTCGGTTGCCTCATCGAGAATGGAGCGCATCTTCGCGTTAATGGTGTCGCGGGAAACGAGCGTCGTGTCGAGGTCGAGCTCGCCGATGATGTTGCGGATCGTGGTGGCGGAGAGGTTCTCGATCGCGACGATGGGGTTTTCCACGCCGTAGCAAAAGAGCTTCGGGTCGAGAATCTTGAAGAAGACGACCGTGTCGATCGAGATCGTGACGTTGTCCTTCGTGATGACCGGCTGCGGCGGGAAATCGAAGACCTGCTCCTTGAGCGAGATCCCCATGCGCACATGGTCGATGAAGGGAACCTTGATGTGGAGGCCGTTGTTCCAGGTGGTGAGATACGATCCCAGACGCTCGACGATGGCGGCTTCAGCCTGCGGAACGATCTTCACGCAGGTGACGGCCAAGACCACCACAATGACGACGAGCACGATGAGGAAGGTGAGCAGTGGCATAGCGTTTCCTATCTTCTAGTTGTTGCATTTTCGAGCCGAATACCGAATGCTTGAAGGTG
>ERZ1034876.166-NODE-166-length-44413-cov-34.860138_pt1 | contig 44413 bp, 44 predicted proteins | sample MGYA00520698_ERZ1034876 | MGnify/ENA primary metagenome ERZ1034876 (study PRJEB33766, sample SAMN09781723) | gut metagenome | biome: gut microbiome | host: Homo sapiens | place: Madagascar | study: EMG produced TPA metagenomics assembly of the PRJNA485056 data...
CTCTGCAAACTATGATCTCGCTTTGGCAGGGATAAAAAAACAGCACGAGCGTCTACCCCAAACGGCAAACGCTTGTGCTGATTTTACTATGTAGTTTTAGCAGCCATCAAGCTTGATTCGCTGATCAAGGCTTATCGATGGGAAACTTTGAAATTGCCTGAATGAACGCCATAACGATAATATCATGCAGATCCTCATCTTTGCGGTTAGCACTGCGGCTCGCATTCTCTATCATGGGGTGAAAAAGGTCAAACATTTCCATCAAGGCTTTTTCATCACCATTTTTAGCGTTAATCAACAGTTCGCGAAAAGAAATCATATCAATCATCCTCCAGCATTTCTTTCTTCAGCTTATCGAGAGCATTCTTCTTGTGAGACCGAATTGTAGAACTGGTGACACCCAACTTCCGGGCAGCCTGCTCGGGGGTAAGTTCGTCCTTATAGAGCAGCTTGATGACCACGCGCTCCGGCTCCGACAGAACGGAAAGGCTCTTGCGGAGCTTTTCCCGCAACCATTTTTCGCCGAGGATCTCCTCCACCGTGAAAGGGCTGCCCTGGCAGCGTTTTTTATCCTCCGCTGAGAGATCTTCATAGAGATGCTCATGATTCAAAATGGGTTTTACTTTTCTATAATACTCCGCCCTTTTGTTAGCTAAGGTGCGCTTTGCGTATACTGAAAATCGCGCAAGCAGCTCGGCATCCTCTGCCGTAAGCACATACTTATCGCCGGCATTCTTTTTAATCATATAAACCTCCTAAATTTTGAGTTTCATAGAATAAAGCTCAAAATCGGGAGGTCCACGAATGCAGTTGGGCAGCAAGGTACCGGCGAAAGAACACAAAAAAATATGCCAGATGGTCACAACAACCATCTGGCATAGAATTGATATACGATCTACGTTGTACGGCGCAGCCTTAAAGGGTGCAGTTGTCCGCAAGCGGAAATTTGCTTTAATATGGCGTTCCTGCGCCATATAAATCAACAAATGATTTCGCCATACATACCGAACCTTTCTGCCGAATCCTGCAACAAAAACAAAAATTGCCCGACAAGTAAATACCTGTCGGGCTGAAAGCGTATTTGCTTACCTTTCATCCAACTGTGATTTGGTTCTCATTCCTGTGTTAAGCCGATGCCTTGCAGTCTACAATTGGTTCTCTTAGTGAGATACAATTTGCCTATGACAAAAAGTGCAGGAATGTCCAAAACCAAGTATAATTCAGAAACAACGATTACACAAGCAAAATGTACTAAAAAGCGAGACAAAATATATGAACTTTGCCAAGGACATCAGCCGCAGACAAAGTATGTTCCCAGACTGCTAAATTTCTATTTTTAGTCGGCAAGGGACACCTTCTCACACGAGTATCTGTGATCGTGCCGAGATAATCAGTGACGTTTGTGTGTTAACTGAAAAGGTTCTTGCCGGGAGTGGTTTTTCCAATTTAGTGCTCTGCAGCAAAATCAAGAACAAAAATGTGCGAATTTCGACACATAGGATTGAAAAGAACACTTTTTTGCGCTATAATAGAAATAAACTGGATTCAATTCAATTCCGCAGTGGTTACGCACACCCCAAAGGAGACTAAGAAATGGCTGTACGGTACAACAAACTTTGGAAGATTCTCATTGACAAGAAAATGAAGAAGAAGGATCTGCAAGAACTTGCCGGTTTGAATCGTTATCAAATGCTCAAGTTGGCAAGGGACGAAAATGTGACCACCGAGGTGATTGGAAATATATGCCAAGCCCTCGGCTGCACCCCAGATGAAATTCTGGAATTCTATGACGATTAAAATCCGGTGCATTTATAGACTGTTATTTTAAATGTGTTTAGGATGGGTGTAGGCAATGGAGATTATCAATAATATTACGAAAACACTGAAAGACGACTTGTCAGTGGAAATCAAGCAAGGCAGCAAACTATCCATTGCAGCGGCTTGTTTCTCTATCTATGCCTTTCAAGAGTTGAAGGAGCAGCTATCACAGATTGAGGAACTCCGCTTTATTTTTACATCTCCGACTTTCGTGACAGAAAAGGCCAAAAAAGAACGCCGTGAATTTTACATTCCGCGCTTAACCCGTGAACGAAATCTTTACGGTACTGAATTTGAAATTAAGCTCCGCAATGAATTGACCCAAAAAGCTATTGCACGAGAATGTGCAGAGTGGATCAGGCAGAAGGTCACTTTCAAATCAAATGTCAGTGACAAATCTATTCAGGGACAAATTGTAGTTGACGGCGTAGGCTATACCCCCATCAACAACTTTACTACGGTTGAACTTGGTTGCGAAAAAGGCAATGTAATCAGCACCACAATTGTAAAGGACGAGTCCCTTGCCCGCACTTTGCTTGCTGACTTCAATGAAATCTGGAACGACAGCAAGGTGCTTCAGGTCGTCACAGATGAGGTGATCGACAGCATCACGGCTGCCTATAATGAGAACTCGCCCAACTTTATCTACTTTGTGACTCTCTACAATATTTTCAGCGAGTTTTTGGAAGATGTGTCCGAGGATGTTTTGCCAAACGAGGCAACCGGCTTCAAGGAAAGCAAGATTTGGGGGATGCTCTACAACTTCCAAAAGGATGCCGCTCTCGCCATCATAAACAAACTCGAAAAATACAACGGCTGTATTCTTGCAGACAGCGTTGGTCTCGGTAAAACCTTCACTGCGCTTGCTGTTATAAAATATTACGAAAACCGTAACAAATCCGTTCTGGTGCTTTGCCCCAAGAAGCTGACGAACAACTGGAACACCTATAAGGACAACTATGTCAACAACCCGATTGCTGCTGACAGACTCCGCTACGATGTACTTTACCACACTGACCTGAACCGCACCCACGGCAATTCAAACGGTCTGGATCTTAGCAGATTAAATTGGGGTAACTATGATCTTGTCGTGATTGATGAATCTCACAACTTCCGCAACGGCGGCAAGCTGATTGAAAACCCGGATGAAGAAACTAAGGACAATCGCTATGTAACCTTGATGAAAAAGGTCATCCGTGCTGGCGTGAAAACAAAGGTGCTGATGCTCTCCGCCACGCCGGTCAATAACCGCTTCAATGACCTGAAAAATCAGCTTGCCCTGGCTTATGAAGGACACACCGATTATATTGACGAAAAACTCAATACCAGCCGTTCAATCGACGAAATTTTCAAAAATGCGCAGCGGGCATTTAACACATGGAGCAAGTGGGAGCCCTGTGACCGTACAACCGAAAACCTGCTCAAAATGTTGGACTTCGACTTTTTTGAGCTGCTGGACAGCGTTACGATTGCCCGTTCCCGCAAGCACATTCAGAAATACTATGATACAAGCGCCATCGGCACATTCCCCACGCGCCTGAAGCCTATCTCTCTGCGCCCGCACCTGACGGATTTGAAGGATGCCATCAACTACAACGAAATTTTCGAGCAGCTGATGCTTCTGAATCTGACGATTTACACGCCTTCCCACTTTATTCTGCCGAGCAGAATGGAAAAATACGCGGAGCTTTACGGCGACAACACTGTCAATGTGGGCTTTACACAGGCCAGTCGTGAGCAGGGCATCCGCAGGTTGATGGCCATCAACCTGATGAAGCGTATGGAAAGCTCTGTTTATTCGTTCAATTTGACACTGGAACGAATCAAGGGGCTTATCGACAGCACAATCGACACCATCAACCGTTTTAACCATCACACGGGCTCCACATTGAATTTGACGGACATTTCCAATGTGAACGAGTTTGACGGCGACGATCAGGATACCGATGATTTGTTCGCGTTTGGCAAAAAGGTCAAGATTGACCTTGCGGATATGGACTATGAGTCGTGGCGCAAGGAACTGCAAAAGGATGCCGAAGTTCTGGAGTTGCTTACTTATATGGTGCGCGACATCACGCCGGAGCACGACTTGAAGTTGCGCGAGCTTTTCCGTGTGATCAACAATAAAATTACTGCGCCTATCAATCCCGGAAACGAGAAAATTATCATTTTCACGGCGTTTTCTGACACGGCAGAATACCTGTACAATAATGTCGGTCCCTTTGTAAAAGAAAAATTTGGTCTGAATACCGCCATGATCACCGGCAATGTGGAGGGGCGCACCACCTGCCCGAGATTGCGGTCTGACTTAAACACAGTTCTGACCTGCTTCTCTCCTATATCCAAGGACAAAGAGCTGCTGATGCCCGGCGACAATACGAAAATCGACATTCTGATTGCCACCGACTGTATTTCTGAAGGTCAGAATTTGCAGGACTGCGACTATCTCGTCAACTATGACATTCACTGGAATCCGGTTCGTATCATTCAGCGTTTCGGGCGTATTGACCGTATCGGAAGCCGCAACAAGGTTATTCAGCTTGTGAATTTCTGGCCTGATGTGACCCTTGACGATTATATCAACCTGAAAGCCAGAGTTGAGACCCGTATGAAAATCGTGGATATGACCGCCACGGGTGACGATAACCTGCTCAGCAATGACGAAAAGACCGATCTCGAATACCGAAAAGCGCAGCTGAAGCGCCTGCAGGACGAGGTTGTTGATATTGAGGATATGACCACCGGCATTTCCATTATGGATCTGGGGCTCAACGAGTTCCGTTTGGATTTGCTGGAATATGTCAAAAACCACCCGGATATCGAAAAAACGCCTTTCGGTCTGCACTCGGTTGTTCCTGCCGGTGAGGACGCGCCTGCCGGTGTGATTTTCGTTTTGAAGAATCGCTCCAACAGCGTAAACATCGACAACCAGAACCGATTGCATCCCTTCTATATGGTTTATATCGGGGATGACGGCGAGGTTGTCTGTAACCATCTTTCCCCGAAGCAGATGCTGGATAGAATGCGTTTTCTCTGCAAAGGGCAGACAGAGCCAATCCCTGCAGCCTATAAGCCGTTTAACAAAGAAACCCGCGACGGCAAAAATATGTCCCGTCTTTCCAAACTACTTGGCGACGCCATTGCCTCAATCATCGAGGTAAAGGACGAGAGCGATATTGACAGCTTGTTCAAAAGCGGGGGGACTTCTGCACTGACTAACGTGGTGTCAGGACTGGATGATTTCGAGCTGATTTGTTTTTTAGTCGTGAAATAAGGATGATTGTATGAAAAACATTGTTGACTTCTTGAAATTGCCTCCGCATATACTCGGCGCTTTAGCGGTTGCAAGCGGATTATTACTCCTTCTTCCAGATGCAATAATAGCGCGACTGTATATGACAAGCTTTCGCGACAAATATGGATTTTTCATTGGAATTGTGTTTGTTGTATCAGTGTCAATCTTGGCAGTGCTTTTAGTTGTATTCATTGCGAAAAAAATAGCGGATGGATATACCAGCAAAAGAGTGCGAAAAGGTCAAATCAAGTACCTAAAACGAATTGGCGATAATAAAGTAAAAATAATAAAAGCGCTTTTAAACGAATCCTCTCATACAGCGATGCTTCCGATGCACGATGGAGCAGTTATAGAGCTACAACATTTTTATATTATTTCTCCTGCAGGGTCAACCCATGCAGTAGATATGAACGATCCGCAAATAAGTTATTTCCTACAGGCATGGGTAATTGATCTAATAAATAGCATTCCTGAACTACGAATTAAATTTGGTAGGTGATTAAAAATGCTCGATTTTCCCAGAACCACTGAATTTAACAAGCGAATTCCAAAGCAGAAATTCTATGAGAACCTTACTATTTCCCCGGTCTTACGCCGTGTGTTTATTGACCAGATTCAGATGGTGTACTGGAAAAATAAGCTGGCGACGTCTACGCTGAACATTGCTGCGGGTGAAGCTGTAACCGAAATCGAGGTATTTGAGGTACGCTTGAATGAACCGTTGCTTGATGATGCTGTTCTGAAACAGATCGACAAAGAGATCCCGTATCATATCCTCTTTATTCTGGCCCGTGACGGCAAGGCTCAGGCGTGGATTGGCTATAAAGAGGCTGCTGCGTCCGGCAGCAACGCCTTCAAGGTAAGCCGCTATTATCATACCGACTGGATGCCGGAAGACGCACTGCATCTCAGCATCGAAGGCTTGAATATGGACGCCGTCTACGAAAATCTGGTACGTCAAATTGCTGGGGATAGACTGCAAACGGATTCCGCTGAGAGCCTGAAAGAGTCTGTCGAGCGAGATGAAAAGAAGAAGCAACTTGAAAAGCAGATCGCCGCACTGGAAAACAAAATACGGAAGGAGAAGCAGCTAAATAGGCAGATGGAAATGAACGCGGAGTTGAAACAATTACAGAGAGAATGGAGGAAATGAAGTGATTCAAGAATATCTTTTTACGTCTGACCAATACAAAGCTGATTTGGAGAATCTGAGCATTCCCCCAAAGGTTACTAAAGAGATTACAACGATTGAGAATAGTAAATGCTGGACTCTGTTGATAAGTGTTCCTGGCGTAAGTATGGAAGCAGCAAAAGTTCTTGACCCGCTTAACAGGAAAGTGTGCGAAAATTACAGACCTACAGTTCTCGCAAACGAATGCTCCGCTTATTTTAACAAAGCATTGTATCCAATGGTAAATGAATTCGAACGAAAACTGCGAAAGCTTCTGTATCTTGCAAGTTCACTTCATGGCGATGAAAATTCTCAAAAAGTAATTGTGGGATTGGAAGAACAGGAGCTTGGGAACATTTTTGAAACGCTCTTTTCGGATGCGGCATTTGTCAAAAAGGTAAAAGAAACGATTAACAAAACATTGTCATGGCAGTTTACGCGAGCTGAACTGCTGGATGCTATCAACAAATTAGATGAAAATAGATTGTGGACACTTCTTCTGGGAGATGACTGCGTAGAGACACTTTGCAGCTCATTTTCTGAAATTCGCAACTACAGAAACGATGTAATGCATGCTCACAATATAGACTATGAGCAATTCAACAAGGCACATAAGCTTTTTAAGAAAGTGAATACAGAACTGGATTCAGCCATTGGAAAACTAATTGGTGCGAAAGAAGCAAACACCGAAGTTACATCCACAGATTTTAATAACACACTAAGTTCAGCTTTGGCAGCTTTACATTCTCCGATTGACACAAGTGGCTTGCTTGTCGTATCCGAAGCATTAAAAAGCATTACATCAAATCAGCCAATTATTAGTCCGGAAGTCTCAAAAAACTTGTCGCAGATTGGACGGTTTGCGACAGGTGAATACACTTTGAAGCCCGAAGTAATTGCCGCCATTGCCAACCTTGGCAAAATTGCCGCTTTGCAAAGCGATATAGCCCCAGCGACAAGAGCCATGAATGAAATTACAAAGCAGTTTGCATCATATAAAATTAACATTCCCCCGGCTGTAACAGAATTGCAGCAACGGCTATCTGAGATTGACTTTGGCGTGCTGCCAGATAGCAATACCACTCAACAAGAAGATGAGGAGAAAAATCCTAATGAACCACATGAAATTTGAATCGCCTGATATGACGGCGCAGAACATAGACCGCATTGCCGCCCTGTTTCCCAACTGCATCACGGAGATGCTGGACGAGGAACACAGTACGCCGGAGAAGAAGGTGTACAAGCGGGCGGTCAATTTTGAGCTGCTGAAACAGATGCTCTCGCCGGACGTGGTGGACGGGGACGAGGCATACGAGTTCACATGGGTCGGCAAGAAGGCTGCCATCGTGGAAGCCAACAAGCCGATTCGCAAGACGCTGCGCCCCTGCAAAGAGGAAAGCAAGGGCTGGGACAATACCGAAAACCTCTACATCGAGGGCGACAATCTGGAAGTCCTCAAGCTTTTGCAGGAGAGCTATCTCGGCAAGGTCAAGATGATCTATATCGACCCGCCGTACAATACGGGAAGCGATAGATTTATTTATCCGGATGACTATGGCATGACACAAGATGAATACGAGACCGCATCCGAAGTATACGATGAAGAAGGCAATAAAGTCTTTTCAGAAAATCTGTCAAGCAATCCAAGGTATCATTCGAAATGGTGTTCTATGATTTATCAAAGACTGCTGCTTGCACGTGGATTTCTTACAGAAGATGGCGCAATTTTTATTAGTATTGATGATAAAGAGCAGGAGAATTTGAAGAAAATTTGTGATGAGGTTTTTGGTGCATCAAATTATGTATCAACAATCGTTTGGCAGCACAGTATTCAGCCTAAAGGATATCTAGGCAATTTCTCTATTCAACACAGTTATGTGTTGATTTATTGCAAAGACGCATTATCTTTCAAACTCGGCAGTTTAGAAAGAACGGATGAGGACAACAAAGCGTACTCAAACCCTGACAACGATCCTAAGGGTCCGTGGCGCAGCGGAGACGTTCGCAATGCGTTATATCGTCCCAATCTTATTTACGATATTATTTCTCCAAGTGGAAAGGTGATTAAGCCTTGCGAAAACGGTTGGCGTTGGAGCAAGGAAACGGTAGCTGAAAAAATTAAATCCGGAGAAATTATTTTCAGTGCTGACGAAACGAGAATCATTCGGAAAATATATCTTTCTACACTTGAGGGCAGGGCACCAGAAACAATATGGTTTGGCAAAGATGTTGGAACGACGCGAGAGGGTATTTCTGAGCTAAAACAACTCTTTGGGCAAGCGCCTTTTGACACGCCAAAGCCAACACGCTTAATTGAACGGTGTATAACTTTGATGAATGATCCTCAAATGCTGATTATGGACTTCTTTTCGGGTAGTGCGACTACAGCGGAAGCAATAATGAAAGCAAATTCAAAAGACGGAGGGCATCGCACAAGCATTCAAATTCAATACCCTGAGGAATGCGGTATATCCAGTCCTGCAAGAAAAATGGGATACTCAACCATTAGTGAAATCGGCAAAGAGCGCATCCGCCGCGCAGGGGACAAAATCAAGTCCGAAAGCCCCCTGACCACGCAAGACCTCGACATCGGTTTCCGTGTCCTCAAGCTGGATGACACCAACATGAAGGATGTCTACTACGCACCGGATGACTATGATCAGGGAATGCTTGCCGGTCTGGAATCCAACATCAAGGAAGACCGCACCGACCTCGACCTGCTGTTTGGCTGCCTGATTGACTGGGGTCTGCCGCTGTCCCTGCCCTACAAGTCCGAGCAGTTGGGCGGCTGCACTGTCCACACCTACAACGACGGCGACCTGATCGCCTGCTTTGATGCGAATATTCCCGAAAGCGTGGTCAAGGAGATCGCACAGCGCAAACCTCTCCGCGCCGTCTTCCGCGATTCCGGCTTTGCATCCAGCCCGGAGAAGATCAACGTGTTCGAGATTTTCAAGCTCTATATGCCGGAGGATGCAAACGACATTTCCAAGCGCGTGAGGGTGATCTGAGGAGGTTGCACTGTGACACATTTTATGGAAGAAAAGATAAAGATAATCGACGAGTATATTGGGCTGCTAGCTGATGCTATCGAGGGAAATGATATAGAAAAAGCAAAGAAGCTACAAACAGAGATCATCGCAGTTTATGAGCCCGAAATTGATTCATTAAAGAGCGAATTGGATAATTACAATTTTGCTCGCTTTGGAACAAACACACCCGCTGATTATATTGGAGATGCAAAACTGTTAAAAGCAAAGCTCCAAAATTACAAATTAAATCTTGCATCTGGACTGTATAAGCCATTTCAAAGTGCAGAGGGAGCTGTCACCGTAACACAGCACGTGAATCAAGATGTAAACGCAACATTAGTCGTAACTTTTGAACAAGTGATTCACAATATACAGCAGCTACCGGACTCTGTACTGTCCGATGAGGAAAAGGAAGTGCTGTCCGGCAAAATAGCTGCTGTTTCAGCCGAAAAAGATAAAGAAAAGCGATGGGGTAAAGTGTGTAGTGCTTTGAAATGGATTGCGGAGAAAGGTATTCAAGTCGGGATTGCAGCACTACCGTATATTGCTAAAGCGCTGGAGGAAACCCCATGAAACTCCAATTCAAACATCAAAAATTTCAAGCGGATGCGGCAAAAGCAGTCGTTGACGTCTTTGCCGGACAGCCCTACCTCACGCCCACCTACATGATGGACAGAGGCTACGGTCAGCAGACGCTCACAGAAGACACGGACTTCACCGGCTGGCGCAACGAACGCATCGTGCCGGAGCTTTCCGACAAGCTGATTCTGGAGCATCTGCAAAAAGTGCAGCGTACCAATCAAATCAAGCCGTCGGACAAGCTGGAAGGTCGCTATAACCTGACGATTGAGATGGAAACCGGCGTCGGCAAGACCTATACCTACATCAAGACCATGTATGAGCTGAACAAGCACTATGGTTGGAGCAAATTCATCGTGGTCGTGCCGAGCATTGCCATCCGCGAGGGCGTTTATAAGTCCTTTCAGGTGACGCAGGAGCATTTTGCGGAGGAATACGGCAAGAAGATCAGGTTCTTCATCTATAACTCTGCGCAACTCACGGAAATTGACCGCTTTGCGTCAGACAGCGCCATCAATGTCATGATCATCAACTCTCAGGCATTCAACGCCAGAGGTAAAGATGCGCGGCGTATTTACATGAAACTGGACGAGTTCCGCTCCCGCCGTCCAATCGACATTATCGCTAAGACAAACCCGATTTTGATCATTGACGAGCCGCAGTCAGTCGAGGGCAAGCAGACAAAGGAACGCCTGAAAGAGTTTAATCCGTTGCTGACGCTGCGCTACTCCGCCACTCATAAGGCGGACAGCATTTATAACATGGTCTATCGCCTTGATGCGATGGAAGCGTACAACAAGCGGCTGGTCAAAAAGATTGCCGTTAAAGGCATCACGGAGTCCGGCAGCACAGCAACCGAGGGATTCGTCTATCTGGAAAGCATCAATCTTTCCAAAGCAGACCCGACGGCGACCATCCAGTTTGATTACAAGGGCGCGTCCGGCATCCGCAAGAAAACAGCGACGGTCGGAATCGGTTATAATCTTTACGACAATTCCGGCAATCTGGACGAGTACAAAGTCAGCTTTGTGGTGAAATCTATCGACGGACGCGACAACTCCGTGGAGTTCCTGAACGGCGTCAAAATCTTTGCCGGTGATGTGATCGGCAAGGTCAGCGAAGACCAGCTTCGGCGCATTCAGATCCGCGAGACAATTCTTTCTCACTTGGAGCGGGAACGTCAGCTTTTCCATAAGGGCATCAAGGTCCTGTCCCTGTTCTTCATCGACGAGGTTGCGAAGTACAAGCAGTATGATGAGGCGGGGCATCCGTTCAACGGCATCTATGCGGATATGTTCGAGGAAGAGTACAACGACATTCTCAGCTCCATGCAGCGGGAAATCGGAGACGAGGACTACATCCGCTACCTGGACGCGATTTCTGCCCATGATACCCACGCCGGTTACTTCTCCGTTGACAAAAAGGGCAAGATGACCGACAGCAAGCTCTCCGACAAGAAGGAAGGCATATCCGATGATATTGACGCCTATGACCTGATCATGAAGAACAAGGAACTGCTTCTGGATCGTGATCCGAAAAAGTCTCCTGTGCGTTTCATTTTTTCGCACTCCGCATTGCGCGAAGGCTGGGACAATCCGAATGTGTTTCAGATTTGCACTCTGAAACAAAGCAGCAGTGAGGTTCGCAAACGGCAAGAGGTCGGTCGCGGTCTGCGCTTGTGTGTCAATCAGGACGGCGAGCGTATGGACGCCAACGTGCTTGGAAATGATGTGCAGTCCATCAATGTTCTGACCGTCATCGCCAGTGAGAGCTATGAAAGCTTCGCAAAGGGCTTGCAGACTGAGCTTGCCGATGCAGTTGCCGGACGTCCTGTGGCTGTTACCGCTGATCTGTTCAAGGACAAGGTCATTGTGGACGCCAGAGGCAACGAGCAGGTCGTGGACGGCGATACAGCGCAGGCAATTTATTTTGATTTGATTGTCAACGGCTATATCGACAAGAAGGGCGTACTGACCGATAAATATTATGCCGACAAAGCAAATGGTGCAATTCAGGTCGCGGAGGAAGTGGCGGACAGCCGCGATTCTGTGATCAATATTCTTGATTCCGTCTATGACAGCCGCGCCATGCAGCCGGAGAACGCCCGTGACAAGAATGTGGAGCTACAAGTTGATCCCGACAAGCTTGCCATGCCGGAGTTCAAAGCGCTCTGGAAGCGCATCAGCCCGAAATCCGTGTATGTGGTGGACTTTGATACGGATGAGCTTGTGAAGAAAGCCATCGCATCGCTCAACCAGAATCTTCATGTGCCGAAGATATTCTTCAAGGTTGAAACCGGCGCAATGGACGAGATCAAGTCGAAGGATTCTCTCCTTGACGGAAGTGCATTCTCGAAATCAAAGTCGTCTACTTATGATAGTCGGAAGCAGATTCGCACCAACAGCAGCGTAAAGTATGACTTGGTTGGCAAACTCGTTGGCGAAACAGGCTTGACGCGCAAGGCAGTTGTTGCGATTTTGACCGGTATCGAAAAGGGTGTATTTGAACAGTTCAAATTCAATCCGGAAGAATTCATCATCAAGGCAGCAGCTTTGATCAATGATGAAAAGGCAACTGCAATTATCCAGCACATTACCTATAATGTGCTGGATGAGCATTACGACACAGACATCTTCACCGAGCCGACCATCAAAGGCAAGCTCGGAACGAACGCGATGAAAGCGCAGCGGCATCTATACGATCATGTCGTGTACGATTCCACGAACGAGCGCGATTTTGCGGCCGATCTGGACACCAACACAGATGTTGCGGTTTATGTAAAGCTGCCGGACAGCTTCTATATTGCAACACCGGTCGGACATTATAATCCGGACTGGGCGATTGCCTTCTATGAAGGAACTGTCAAGCACATCTACTTTGTTGCTGAAACGAAAGGCTCCATGTCCTCTATGCAGCTCCGGCTCATTGAGGAATCGAAAATTCATTGCGCAAGGGAGCATTTCAAGGCAATCAGCAGTCAAAATGTGGTGTATGATGTGGTGGACAGTTATCAAACGCTGCTTACAAAAGTGATGAAGTGAACATTGTAAAAATGGCAGTGACACAACTATAATCATGGCAATCAACTGCAAACGGGCAACCATCCGGATTTTCCGGATGGTTCAAGCCGAACACTCAGCTGATTCGTCATTTCTGTTCTCCTCAATGTTTTGTTCGGAACCAAAGGATGCAGAACAACATTCTCGCTTTTTCTTTATGGACGATCCAATGCCATTGCCATCTCGCCACCGTTCGCTTATTTCAAAAAAATGCAGCGGCAGTTTCTCCACTGCCTATTACGAAGTATGGTCACAGAGATACACGGTAGTTATCCGCATAGTGCTACACTTTGTTATTGTTTTGATGGAATTAGCGTTGCTAAGCGAAAAGCAATTACTGTCTGCTATGTGGCTTTAAAACCTGTTTCGTGAATGAGGAATTTCTCAAATGATTATTTGTTGCTTTTTAACGTTCAGTATTAACAATCAATAAATTTTGAAATGCGCTAAAAAACAAACGACAGGAGGTTTTTATCTATGGCAAATGTTTCTACTGGTATTCTCGGCGATGCAAATTTGATGAATCTAAGAGAGATTTCTGCTTCACAGGTTCGTCCGGAAGTAGGAGGTTTTTTCACTTTAGGTGAGGAGATCGTTCAGTGCTTCCAAACCATTCGAGATCAAGTGATTTTCACAAACAAACGTGTGTTCGTAGTAAATGTTCAAGGAATCACCGGGAAAAAGGTATCGTACTTTTCCTATCCATACTCGAAAGTGCAGTATTGGGGAATTGAAACAGCCGGTGTGTTGGACATTGATAGCGAACTTGTTCTCGTGTTCAATGACGGGAATAGACTTCAGTTTGATTTTAAAACGAAAGTTGACATCAAACGGATATGCGCAGATATTTCCGCATTTGTTTTGTAATTGCAGAGCAATTTATACTGTATATACATGGAGCAAGCATTAAAGCAGCAGTTATTAAGAAAAGCTTAATAACTGCTGCCGGTGGCTAGACTGTATTTCCGTCTAGTAGGTTCAAATCGGAACTATCTGGGAATTCCGGATAGTTCATGCCGTGAATTCTCGGCAACTATTCAAGTTCGGCAGCGGAATATCTGATTTTTGTAGTGGTCTTTCACCACCTAGTTGTTGCCCATGCCGGGCGCACTAAAAAAACGCTATCCGATTTTCCCATCGGATAGCATTTTTTTATTTCTCCGGCAGCTCTGCCCACAGGGGCAAGTGGTGCAGGGCGCGGACGATGTTGCACTGCTCCAGCAGCGTTCCAGCGGCGTCGCACATGGTGGCGTACCATGTGGGACTGCGCAGGGTGTTTGTTTCGGGGTCGAACAGGTGCTCGGGGCCGCTGGCGTACTGGAAATGCAGGTGGCTCAACAGCCCACCAGACTGCCGTGCGGTGCGGTGCGGCATCGGCTCCATAGCCAGCAGGCAGCGGAACGGCCAATCGGCGGCGACGTTCTCGGCCATGAAAAGCGCGTTTTCCTTGCCTTCCAGACCGCGTTCCAGCACGCGGTCCAGGTGGTAAATGGCGCGGCCCAGCGAGGCACCGTCGTCGGCCAGCCACTCAATGCAGAGCTTATCGCTGCCCGCGGGGGTGATTTCCCATCCACCCAAGGTGCGCGGGTTGCCGATGCTGGTGGTCACGCAGGCCATCTGCCAGAACGCCTTTGCGCCGTTTTTGAACATCGGCAGCGCAGCGGCCACGCCCTCGGCGTCGCGCCAGGCGGCCTGCATATGGGGGTCCGTGCTGGTCAGGTAGCTTTCAAAATTATTCCACCGGCCTAGCCAGTCAGTTTGATGAAATTCCATAATAGATAGTTCCTTTCTGTGAGATACTCGGCCACCTCCCTACTATGTGAGGAGGCTTACTCGCGGGCGAAGCCCGCGCAAAAAGGTTCCCCATCCTGGGGAGCTGACCCAGTCCGCTAGGCCTGAGGGGCTTTGCCCGTTTCCATATTACGACAGCGTGATAACCCTATCGCACCACGCGGCAGCCAGTTCCTCGTCGTGGGTGATGACGAGGAGTGTCTTGCCCTGGGCCTTTAACACCTGCATCAGGCGGCCTACCTGCTGCATGCTGCCCCAGTCCAGGCCGCTCGTCGGCTCGTCTAACAAAATCAACGGTTTATCGCTCAACATGGCGACGGCCACCACGACCCGCTGTTTCTGCCCTCCGGAAAGGCTCATAGGGTGGCGGTCGGCCAGGCCCGCCAGCCCCAGCGCCTGCATGACCTCGTCGCAGCGCTCGGGGTGGGCTGCACCCAGGAGAATTTCCTCTCGCACACTGTCGCTGAACAGCTGATAGTTCACGTCCTGCATGACGAGAAAACTGTTGTGCAGGCGTTGTTTTTCGTTGGTGGGGCGGCCATGCCAGCAGATTTGCCCGCCCAGCGGCTTCATCAAACCGCAAAGCGTGCGGGCCAGCGTCGTTTTACCGATGCCGTTGCGGCCCATCAGGCCGACGATTTCCCCCGCCCCGAACGCGAGGTTCGGCAGCGTGCGCAGCGGGTTCTTCTTGTCGTAGCCCAGCGTGACATTTTTCAGCGTCAGCACCGGCGCGCCCAGGCATTCTCTGCGCTGTTTCGCGGTGATTTCTGCCCGGCAGTCGTCCAGCGCCCGCCCGCGCAGGCCGTATTCGGTCAGGCGTTCGGGGGGCAGGGCGGCAAACTCCGCCGCCGTCCACTGGGCCGTCAGCGCACCGTCCGCAAAGTAAAAATAGCGATCCACTAGGTCGGTGATCCAGGCCAAGCGGTGCTCAGCCAGCACGACGGTGACGCCGCACTGTTTCATCATAGCAACCATGTCGTGCATACGTGTAATGGCAGCGGCATCCAGATTGCTCGTAGGCTCGTCTAAAACCAGCAGTTTGGAGCTGAGCATACAGGCCGCTGCAAACGCGACCTGCTGCTTCTCTCCGCCCGAGAGCTTGAACACACTGCGGCCCATCAGCGGCTCAATGTGGAACTTCCGGGCCGTCTCGGTCACCCGGGCACGGATGGTTTCCGGCGGCAGGCCGCTGTTTTCGCAGGGGAAGGCCAACTCGGCGGTGGTGTCCACGTTGAAATATTGTGTCTTAGGGTTCTGGAACACGCTGCCCACCTGGGGTACATAGTCCTCAATGGCGGCCTCGCCCGCGGCCAGACCAGCCGCCGTACACCGCCCGGCCAGCGCACCGGGGTAGAACACCGGGGCCAAGCCATTGAGCAGCCGTGAGAAGGTCGTTTTGCCGCAGCCGCTGCGGCCGCAGAGCAGCACGCATTCGCCGGGCTGTACGGTCAGCGCCACATCCCGCAGGGCGGGTGTGGAGCTGTTCTGGTAGGTAAAATCCACGTCAGAACATGAAAGTATGGGTTTCACAGCAGTGTCACCGCCTTCCAGACCAGCGGCAGCGTGCAGAGCGCCGGGTAGAGGAAATCCCACACGGTCAGCCGCAGTTCAGTCATGCAGGTGTGCCGCCCCGGCAGGCCGATACCCTTGGTCAGCGCAGCGGCGGACAGATCCTGCGCCACGTTGTTGCTGTTCATCAAAAGCGGCATCAGAATGTATTCCAGCGACTGCATCGGGTGAAGCAGCAGGGCGCCGCGCCCCTCGGCGATGCCGCGCAGCGCCATAGCCGCACGGATTTGACGGTAATCCTCGCCCACGGTGGGGAAAAAACGCACCACCACCGCACAGGGGATGATGACGCTCTCCGGCACGTGCATCCGGCGCAGGGCGGCAGTCAGCTCGCCGATGGTCGTGGTCGAGAACGCATACGCACCGGTGATGATGCAGGGCAGCATCATCCGCACACCGACCGAAACCAGCGACAGCAGGTTCAGCAGCACGCCCTCCCCTGCCCGAGGCACGACGAAGATATCCACGACCAGCAGGCCAAAATACAGTGCAGACAGCCGCAGACCCATCCCGATCTTGCCCGAGAGGAAAAACAGCAGCAGGCACAGTGCGGTGGTCGCAGCCTCGGCCGCCGTGCCTACATGGAAGAGCAGCAACAGGTTTGCTAGCAACAGCAGATACAGCTTGGCGCGGGGGTCCATACGGAACGTCATGCGACGATCCCCGCTTTCTCAAAGTGCTTTTTCATCATGCGCTGGCCGAACAGCCCGCCCAGCACGGCGCAGACCAAAATCGCCGCCATAGCCGTGACGAAACTGCCGTTGTTGATGGGCGCAAACAGCGTATCGATGTAGGCGGCATCCTTGCCGCGGGCGGTCAGGTTGGCAATGTAGGCGTCCTTCATGAACCAGAGCGGCAAAATAGGCCCGGTCAGGCCGTAGGAGAAAACGACATAGCTGACCAGCAGCAGCTTTTTACTTCGGAACTTGCCCCGCGCGGCGATGAGATCTGCCAGCAGGCCGCAGACGATGTTGGTGGCGAAGGACAGCACAAAGTGGCCGGACACGAAGAAGAACAGACCCATGACAAGGCCCATGATCGTGATACCGCCGAATTTTTGCAGTTTGGCGGCCAGCAGCATATACACGCTGCCGGAGATGAGCGCCGCCAGCGCGGGCAGTACGATGTTGCCCACACCCGGCAGCAGTGCGCAGGTGAAGGTGGCGACCGTGACGAGCACGAAGTAGAGAGCCGTGAACACGCCGACTGAGATAAGGTCGGGCACGGTGAGTTTGTTGGGGGTGATGGAGTTGGTAGTTTGCGGCATTGTGATGTAGTCCTTTCTTTAATGTTAGTATTGGCTAACTTACAGGTATACTTACACAGAAAAAGCGCAGCGGGCTGCGTCCTTTCGGAGCACGGAAGTTAGTGTATCATAACTGTGGCGCATCTGTCAACTGTTGCTTATCATTGGCAAGGCCAGGCATACCCTTTGTGTTCCACACTATCTCTTTGCAGGAAGCCCTCGTCTCCTTGGTATTCTGCTTTCAACACACTGACCTCCTTCCGGTCTGTACTTGAGACTTACGATTGTTCGGCCCTTCCCTTGAAAAATAAGATCAGGTACTATGGCCTCGGCTGACTTCTTGCAGTTCGTTGTTACTGCGGCTTTCGGATTCTCCTACTTACCGTCTGCAAGACCTCCCTGAGTAAGAACAACAACTTTCCTCCCATGTAACCGCCACATTTACCGCACGGGATTCGGGCAGCATTGGACTTTGTGTTGATTTGCACGCTCGTCCGTCCCTGTACGGCCCTACTATGTGATTTCTGTTCGTCGGCTCGGGAGTTTGCCCGCCAGCGCTTTTTTCGCTGACATCCGGCTTCCTTCAGATTTCACCTCACGATTGATACCCTTGCCTTCGGCTAACGCTTCCTCCTGCCGAGCGCGTAGTGGTCTTGCACCACCCAGTTGTTGCCCATGTCGGGCGCACCATCCAAAAAGACCGACACGCTGTGCCGGTCTTTTTTCGATGGCGCGCAGAACAAAAATCTGCGCACGGCTTACTTCACTTTATAAAATACACGATTGCCTGCATTTCTGGCTGCCAGCAAATCCATGTCATGAAATTTCATAACAAAGGTCCGGATTGTGGCGTAGGCGGCATTGCGGAAGTCTTTTTCCAACTGCTTGGTCGTAAACTCCGAGTTCCCGTAAGCCGACAAAACATATTCCCAAAGCAGCCGTTCTTTTTCGGTGATTCTGCCTTCCACAAGGGCCTGTTGGTACACCTTGAAATCTGTATGCGCCGGTGCCGTGTCTGCCTGCAGGCGGTTGTACACCTCTTTGCAGAAATACGACAGGAACGGAGTCACATCTGTATAGCCTGTGAGCATCGCATTTTTCTCCACACGCTCATAGGCTTTATAATATGCCGCCTTACTCTCGGCAATATAACGCGAAAACGGTGTAAACAGGGCTGCCGGGTAGCCATGCCGTGCAAGATACCACAGGTGAAGCAGACGGGCGGTTCGTCCATTGCCGTCAAAATACGGGTGGTAATAGGCAAGTGCAAAATGCAGAATGGCCGCCTTGTGCAGCTCATTCAGGTCATCTTCCGCATTGGCAAAGTCGATCAGTTGCTTCATGACCTGTGGCAGCAGCTTGTCAGAGAGTCCCTTTCGGCTTTCCTCGCCGCCCACAATATAGACAGCATCATGGCGGTAAAAATGACCCGGCAGCAGTTTGTTCTCTGCCGGCAAATACTCTCCGGTGCTGATTTGATACAGTCGGTGCAGATTTTCCTCGGTGATTTCATTTTGCTGGTCGGCAATAAAATCCAGTCCGCGTTTCATGCCGTAAATGCGGTTTTCCTCCTCATTGCGGGGGGCGTTACCGTACAATATATGCCGAATGCTGTTGCGCGTTGAATGGATATTTTCGATTTGCAGCGTGGCGTGGATTTCCTCTGTCATAGCCTGCACACCAAAGGGCTGGCTTTCTGCCGGGACAGACAGCAGCTGCTTCATGCTCTTGGTGGAAATTTGTGCCAGATTCGGCAGGCAGACAAGAGCCTGCCCGGCAAAATCCACCAGCGGCAGCGGCTGGGCAAAATTCTGCCGCAGAATTTCGGAAAACTCCCTGACATCGGCAGCGGAATACTTATATGCCATGCGGTCAAGCTCAAACAGATGTTTATCAGAAAGCATTTTTGCAAACTTTGTTCCGTCCATAGTCGCTCCTCACAGCTGATATAAATTGATACCAATATATATCATATATACTCCGTTTGCAATAAAAAGTCAAGCATAACAGATAATCCATCGCAACGATGCTTTTTATTATGTACGCTATTTTAATTTGGTGACAGCATATCCATTGGATTTATCCTGATCCCGCCCTGCATCATTTCAAAATGCAGATGGTTGCCGGTGCTGTCGCCCGTGCTGCCTACATACCCGATCACTTGACCAGCCGTCACGGTTTCGCCCGCCGTGACGGCTGTTGCTGTCATGTGGGCATAGCGCGTGGAAAGTCCTGCACCATTGTCCAGCAGCACCTGATTGCCGTAGCTGTCGTTCCAGCCGCTGACCAGCACCGTGCCGCTGTGGGCAGCCAGGATGGGTGTGCCTTCCGGCGCGGGAATGTCTGTGCCGCGATGCCCGGCGTTGCCGAAGGCGTCCACCTCCCCGAAGTGGCAGGATATATAAGTGTGCCCCGGCAACGGCCATTGCAGGGTGCCGTCACCGACCACGCCGCCGACACCGCCGCACAATGCCAGCAGATAAGGGCGCAGTTCGTCCGACAGCAGCTCGTCAAGAATGTCGCGCTGGTCTTGCGTGAAATTGTATTCCTCGGCCAGCTCGGCTACACTTTTGCTGCTGACCGTGATGTGCAGAATATGCTCTGTAACAGCAACCAAAAGCACTGCCATTTTGAATACGCGCTCAATTACGCCAAACGGCGTTTCATAGTCCCCGCTCTACCCAGCGAAGAGCAGCACAAAAACGTTCAGCCTTCTGGTCATGATGACCATATTTATCCAACACGGTTTCGGCTCTGCAGGCTGTTCGCAATGCAGTATGGACACGCTGAGCGTAGGCGGTGGCTTCACTCAGGCGATTGGTGTGGCCCTCGCCTTCTCGAGCGCCGTTCTGGAGATATACCCGAGCAGAACTGTTCAGGATCGGATGTTCCTCGACAAAGTCTGCAACTCCCGGAAACCAGAACGACCCGCAGAGAGAAAACACCGACGCAAATACCTTCGTTTCCCAAAGGCTCATCACGGCAGCCAAACCGCCCAGCGAGAAGCCGCCATACGCCAGCTTTTCCGAGTCAAGAGTGTATTCGTCTATAAGGGGCGGGAGAATTTCGTTGATTAGTTCTCGATGATACTGCCCTAGTTGCCCACCAAAATCCGGTGTGCCCGGTCGAATAGCTGATTTCGGCCATGGGGTATACTCTGAAAGCCTGTTGTTGGGGTACACTCCCACCAGCACTGCCCGTTCCGTGCGCAGATTCAATTGCTCAATCAGGTTCCCGTCGTTGATTAGGATTGCTGGTTTTTTACCTTTGTACAGTCCCTTTTCTGGGAACTGGACTCCAATTCGGTGTGAGCCAAGATTCAGAATTTCCATCCATAACCGTCCTTTTTGTCAGTTTTACGCAGTGTGGGTTGCTCCCCATGTAGACAATCGGCAGCATTTTGTGCTATATTAGCAGCAGCTAACCGCTTTTGCACAAAGGAGCTCCCAATGAATCAAATATCCGATCTTCCTAATCCGCTGAAAATTTTATTTCAGGAATACAATCAGGGCCGAATCGAGTCTGTCGGCTTCCGCAGCTTTACTCTGCACGCTGGTGAGAGCAATAGCTACCGCACACTGAAAAGTGCACTGATTGTTCCAGTGTCAGGCCGGGCCATCTTCTCATTCGAGCACGAACCATTTATTGCCAAGCGAGGACTATTCCTGCACGGATGCCCCAACAAGACCCTGACCATTTCGACTATTGGCGAGCAGGATTTCCGCTACATCAATATGTACTACGAAAACGATTGCCCGTTGCTGTTCTCCCACAAGCTCAAAAATACGGAACAGACTTTTTCCATTCTGGAGCAGATTTTGAAGCTCCAGCCGGACGCTGACATCCGTAGTCAGTACCAGCAGGAAAAGCTGACAGAAGCGTTCTTCGCCCAGATTTTTGCTGATTTTCAGCCCGAGGAAACTTACAACGAGAGCCAGATTATGAGTATCCTGCTGGATTTTATTGCCCAGCATTACGCCGAGCCGCTGACACTGGACACATTGGCTGAGCAGGTCAACGAGAAAGCGGCTCATGTCAGTTACCTCTTTTATAAGTATAAAAACATCCGGCCCATCGATTATCTCATCAACTATCGGGTCCGGGTGGCCACCGAACTGCTGCGCTCTGGTGGCTACACTGTGACACAGGCCGCTCATGATGTCGGCTACCGGGATGCCTGTTATTTCAGCCGCATTTACAAAAAACGGATGGGCTTTCCGCCCACCCGCATTCTGCAATAACCGAAATTTTTGATTTCAAGTTTTGTTAAGATGCACTGTACATGAAGTTGTACAGTGTCTCGGCGGCATCGATGACTCGTGTACCGTAGTCCATCACGTCATCATAATCCATCTCGATGACTTTCTGGTTGGCGATGGCGGGAACTGCCTGCACGACAGCGTTAGAGGTCAGCTGCTCCACCGCGTCGGCATCGGTGGCACCGAAGCGGTCTGCGCGGACGTAGACGATGACATCCGGATTCATGGAGACCAGATTCTCCAGAGTCAGTCCGTTGCCGCCCTTGTCCAGAACATTCTCAGCGTTTAGAGTATTCAGCATACAGCTGCTCATCTTGGAATTGAAGGCCACGAAGGTGCCATCGGCGTAGCCAGCCATGAACAAAACCTTCAGAGGTTCTCCACTCTGGCCGCTGACCTTGTCCATCAGCGCGTCGATTCTCTCCTGCAGCTCGTCAGCGTAAGCGTTTGCAGTCTCCTGCACGTTGAAAATCTCGCCGATGTTCCGCACATCTTCTACGATGTTGTCCAGAGACTGGTCAGTGGAAGCACTGGCCAACTCGGTGTAGACAGGAATGCCAAGTTCCTGATAGGATTGGACGGTGCCAATGCTGCTTTCGGTGAACATCAGAGGACCCTTGCCAAGAATCAGGTCCGGCTCTGTGGCAAGGATAGTCTCCTTAGAAACAGACTTCTTATCGCCAAGGCTGTTCAGCGAAGCAACTTCATCGGCGATGTCGCCTTTCAGGGCGTTGTCATTATCGAACACACCGACAATTTTGTCCTTGAGACCCAGCTTAATGAGCAGCTCGGTCATGGACAACTGGGTGGACAGCACCTTTTCGGGGGCATGATCGTAGGTCATATCTACAGCATTGCCATCAGCATCATAAATCCGCAGGGTCAGGGGGTAAGAGGTCTCCTCGGCAGAGACTGTGCTCTCTGCAACAGACGAAGCAGCCTCGGAAGATGCAGCAACGGACGATGCAGCAACGGACGATGCCACAGAAGATGCAGTCTGACCGCAACCAGTAGCCAGCATGACGGCGGCCAGTGCCGCAGCAGCAACGCTCAGGGGTTTCTTTTTCATAAGCTTTCCTCTTTCTGCGGGGTACTCCCGCATTTTGTTATAAATATTGGATCATCAGTTTCCCGTTTATCGGGCTAGGGTAGACACAAGCTTCGACATCAAAGATACTGTGTAGATTTTCAGGGGTCATTACGGCTTCAGGTGCCCCATGAGTAACGATCTCCCCCTGTTTCATCAGGTAGAGATAGTCACAGAACTGCGCCGCAAGGCTCAAATCATGCAGAGCAGCCAGAACCGTAATGTGCAGTTCCTTGATGATCGAAAGAATCTCCAGCCGATAACGGATATCCAGATGATTAGTCGGTTCGTCTAGAATCAGGATTTTGGGCGACTGGGTCAGTGCGCGAGCCAGAACTACCCGCTGCTTTTCACCGCCCGAAAGGGACTGGAAGTTCCGATCGCGGTAGCTTTTCATGCCCACCTTGTCTAATGCTTCCAAGGCCACCTCGTAGTCCCGTTTCCTCTCCTGCTCTAGCAGGGAATGGAAGGGATACCGTCCCATCAGGGCGATGTCCAGCACGGTATAGTCAAAATTGATCTGATTGAATTGCCCCATCACCGCCATGTTCCGAGCCAGCTTTTTTCCTGAAAAGTGTGTGATGTCCTCGTCATCCAGACGAACGATACCGCTGTCCATCTTCTGTGTGCGATAGATGGATCGGAGCAGAGTGGTCTTGCCGCTGCCGTTGGCTCCAAGCAACGCTGAAAACTTCTGATTTGGAACCTCAATGTAGAGATTCCGCACGATGGGTTTTCCAGCAATCGAAACGCTGACGTTTTTCGCATCCAGTTTCATTCAATTGCCTCCAAATCCATACTTTTTACGCACCATCACATAGACGAAGAACGGCGCACCCACCAAGGCGGTGAAGATACCCACAGGCAGCTCGGTGTTGGGAATCAGACTGCGGGCGATGGCATCCACCCAGAGCATGAACAGTCCTCCGGATAATGCCGCAATGGGCAGTAGTTTTCGGTGTGCTGTGCCTGCAATGGCGCGGGAAACGTGCGGAATGATAAGCCCTACGAAACCGATCGTGCCGCAGACCGATACCAATGCACCAGTCAGCACTGAGAGCACCAGCAGATAAACCAACCGACACCGGAAGGTGTTGATGCCGATGGTGGAAGCTGCTTCCTCACCAAGCATCAGACCATCGAGTGTCTGGGCCTGCGTCCGAAAAAAGACTGCTACCGCCAGCACGATTAGTGCAATGAGGCCGATATTTTTCCATCCGGCGCGGGTCAGTGAACCCATCGTCCAGAACTTGATGGACATCATACCGTCCGAATCGCCGGCTACTGCAATGATAAAGTTGGAAAATGCGGTCAGCAGCGCATTGACGATCATGCCAGAGAGAATCAGCTTGACCGAGGTGGTTTTACCGTCCGCCGAGGAGAGGGTTAACACGAGAAAGCAGGCACCGCCAGCTCCTACAAAGGCCCAGAAACCGGAAATCACGCCCAGCCCCAGAAAAAGCGAACCAGTGGCTCCCAGCGTTGCGCCTGCCGACACACCAAGAATGTATGGGTCTGCCATTGGGTTTTGGACAACGGCCTGCATCACGCAGCCGCAGAGGGCTAGACCGCTTCCAGCCAGAAAGCCCAGAATAATGCGAGGCATCCGAATCTGCCAGATAATCTGCTCAAAGGCAATGGACACAGGGATGCCAGTATCTGCCCCAAACAAATGTTGAAGCAGGACGGACAAGGTATCCTGTACCGGAATTTGAACTGCGCCCATGCAAAGCGTGATGACCGCAGATGCAATCGAGGCTATTATCAACAAAAAGATCGTCAGCCGCGTCCTTTTCATACATGGATCATCCTCTCAGCTCGTTTGCGGTTAGTCTAGACTATCCGCAAAGTATTTTACAAGTTGTTCTTGTGTTTGTCTATGGACGATTATTTATAATATGGACGATTATCAAAAACAATCGATTGATTTATTTTCTGGTTATCCTTTTAGTCAGGTAGAAATGATGAACCGACAGCGACAGCCATGCGTTCAAACAAATTCATGTTTCTACGGTTAAACCTAAAGCAGAATTCCGACAGATAGAGGTCGAGATTCTGCTTGGGTAAGCCGTGAAATGTCCCAAGGATAAAAACTTTTGCATTGCTAATCATTACATGCAGCCAATGCAGCAAACCTGTGTTAGGATTATAAACTTTTGGCTGGTGTTCATAACCAACCAAACCCTTTTTATAACTGCGGTATCCGTCTGTATGAATGGTAGAAGCCGTGCTTACCGGATACACATATTCTGTTGTTTATAGTCAAAAGGTATGTCAATCTCGATACGCTATTTTAATTTGGTGACACCATATCCAATGGATTCACCCTGATCCCGCCCTGCATCACCTCAAAATGCAGATGGTTGCCGGTGCTGTCGCCCGTGCTACCTACATACCCGATCACTTGACCAGCCGTCACGGTTTCGCCCGCCGTGACGGCTGTTGCTGTCATGTGGGCATAGCGCGTGGAAAGTCCTGCACCATTGTCCAGCAGCACCTGATTGCCGTAGCTGTCGTTCCAGCCGCTGACCAGCACCGTGCCGCTGTGGGCAGCCAGAATGGGCGTGCCCTCCGGTGCGGGAATGTCAGTGCCGCGATGCCCGGCGTTGCCGAAGGCATCCACTTCCCCGAAGTGGCAGGATATATAAGTGTGCCCCGGCAGCGGCCATTGCAGGGTGCCGTCACCGACCACGCCGCTGACACCGTCGCACAATGCCAGCAGATAAGGGCGCAGTTCGGCCGACAGCAGCTCGTCGAGAATATCGCGCTGGTCTTGCGTGAAATTGTATTCTTCAGCCAGCTCGGCTACACTTTTGCTGCTGACCATGATGTGCAGTATATGCTCTGTGACCGGCTCCGGGTCCGGTTCGTCCTCAGTCGGCTCCGGCGTGGTAGTTACGGTTTCAATTTCTGAATCAATTTGGTGCATGGACCAAAAGGTATTCTGAATCAGCAGCTTTTTGGTTTCCTCTATCACCACCACATCGCTGTCGGAATTCAGATTGGTGTGAACCGCAAAGACGGCCAGCACTTCGGGCCAATAGCTCGCCCAAGTGTGACCGTCCTCGTAGTCATATTCGATGGTGGTTTCGCTGCACTCCGGGTGGGCAGCTACGATCTCGTTGATGGCTTCACCAAAGTCGGCATTGGTTTCCGCAACAATTTCCGCAATGCGGATGCTGTTCGGGTCGCCGGATTCATCGGCAAACAAAATGCCCATCGGTGAGCCGATCACCGCCGCAGCAGCGCTGATGACCATAGCTAACAGCAGCACCACGCCGCCGGATGCCAAGAGCGCCAGCAGCGCCGCAACGGCTCGCTGCATGGTTTGCGCCAACAGTCTTTGGATCGCTGCCATAAGTATTTGAAACAGTCTGCCAATTTGTGTGGTGGCCGCCCGCTTTGGCGCGGCACCGGCATATTGGAACGCGGGCAGGCTGCTTATCGTTGTGGACGCAGCTTTATTTCCCGCTTCTTTCTGAAAATATCTGCTGATTGCATCTTGGATCAGAACCTGCCGCCTGAGCTTTTGGCGGGCAGATACCTGCGGCGTTTGCATAGACATGGCAGCGGATAACACGGTGGTTTGCGATGGGGTTGGTTTTGCTTTTTCGATTGCCAGCACACGAAAGCGCCCGCGCTTGAATGCCTCGCGGCGCACCTGCCCGGATGCAGCATCGGCGGCAGGGTTATTCTGGGCGCGCTTTGCCTGCAAGGCGCGAAACATGGTGTAGCTGATTCTGCGGCTTGTGTAGGCTGTGTTTTCGACAGCCCGATCCGCCTGATTGACACCGTTTTGAATGGCATTCTCATCGTTATCCGATGGCGATGCATCGCGCTGTGCGGCACTTTCCGCCTGCCGGGCGGTGCTGTCAATGCTGCGGCGCACCACAGAATGCACCATGGCACGGCGGGCAAATTGAGTGCGGCGTCGGTTATCGTTCATTGTGGCTTCGGTGCTCCTTGCCGGCGTTTTTTCGCATTTCGGTATCTCTCATTACGCGGGCGTATTGCTCCGGAGTTGCCTTCATGGGGATGATTCCCATGCGGGATGGCACAAACACAACCGGATCATGATAAAGCTGTTCATAGCGTTTCATCTGCTCATCGGTCAGGCTGGTAAAATCACCTTCCCCAAGGCCGCAGACAAAGAAATCCCCGGAAAGAACATCATAATCTTCCAGCGGGCGATTCAAGGGCTTGTGCTTCAGCTTTCCCTCGTCATCACAAACAACACAGGCGTTATCCTCCCAAGGGTACACGGCTTCAATATCGCCGCCGACAAGGGCCTGCATAGCTGCAAGGGTGTGCTCGATGACCCGTTCCTCCGGATACTTGCCCGGCTGAACATATAAAACTCGGATCTTGTTTTCGTTAGACATGGTAAAACTCCTTTTTTGATAATAAAAATACCGCTGTATCGGGTGGATACAGCGGATGCGGCAAATTATGCAGACGCCCCTACATTGTGAGAATGACTGATTTCAAAACATACGATTTTACGATTTTAATCCGGATTTCTTGCGGATGCCGCCTGCGAGCAGTATAATAAGGATAACGTTGTGTGTGATAAGACAGTGCCTGATGAAGTGACGGCAGTTAGGAGAACCCCATGATTTTACATATAAGCAACAACGAGTATGATTACCACACCTTGCTGAAGGGTGCGAGGATGGCCGGGCTGGCGGGCATCGTCGGCTTTCACGAATCCGAGGATGGCTACATTGTCAGCTTTCCCGATGGAGAAAACACGCAGGCGCTTATCAAGGACTACAAGGCGCGTTTGCAGGATTTGAAAAACAATATCTGGCAGCATTAAAACAGTTCTATAAATCTGAATTTGCAGGACGGAAAAACTTATGGAAGAATTGATACAAAGATGTTCATGGGCAACTACCGACTTATATAAAGAGTATCACGATAATGAATGGGGAAAGCCCGTTCATGATGAGAATAAACTATTTGAGATGCTAATACTTGAAGGTATGCAGGCGGGACTATCGTGGCTGACAATACTAAACAAAAGAGAGGCATTTAGAATTGCTTTTGATAACTTTGACTGCAAAAAAGTAGCGCTATATGATGATGCAAAAATAGAAGAGCTAATGCAAAATAGCAGCATTGTTCGTAATCGGTTAAAAATCAAATCAGCAATAACAAATGCTCAACAGTTTATAAAAATCCAAGAATCGTATGGCAGTTTTGATTCGTTTATATGGTCTTATGTTGATGGTAAGCCAATTCTCAATCAGTTCCAAACTGAAACTGATATACCCGCAAGGACTGCACTCTCAGACCAAATTAGTAAAGACTTAAAAAAGCTTGGCTTTAAGTTTGTTGGTAGTACAATTATATATGCCTATATGCAGGCAATAGGGATTGTCAATGACCATGTAAAAGGTTGCCATTTGTATGCAAACAAATAGCATTTCACTTTCGATTGATAGAACATCAGCTCAACAGGGTTGTTAAAGACTTTCTGTATCACAATTTCCAGTTTATCAAAACACAATAACCATTTTACGGCGGGCCTCGGCCCGCCGTTTCTTTTTGCTTCCTATCAATCACATTCTCCCGGCTTGGTGCTGATCAGCTTATACACTTTTCCGGTTTGGTGCTGCGTGATTTCAAAGGATTATAATTAAGATTAGACACATGATTGCCGAGTTTTCCGAGTAGTCTGGATTAAAAATGCTCGACCGGAGCCGTTCAATTCACTGCTCAAGAATCCATTAAAAAACATTCACAGCACTAGGTAGTTGCTTTGTATACATAGCGAGAAATTCTTCCGGATCGAGCGCTTCCAACCATTTTGCCGATGGGCAGGCAAATAAACCAGTCTCTTGCTTGCTGTGCAATGTTGTGCAGGCAGGATACAGTATCAGATCTCCGTTGGCAACATAGAAATCGCATAACTCCTGGCATAGAATCTCGTTTGCAATGTAACGCGCGACATCCTCCGGCAGAGATTTACGGGCGCAAAAGTAGGACGGTATCAGAACTGCTCCTTCCTGAGGAGTATATAAAAATGTTTCTCTCTCATCTGCGCGAAGACCATATAACGAGGGGCAAAGCGCAGTGTTTGCTTGCTGTTGGCGTACCGCTTGATATGCGCCAATTGGCATATCCGTCACGAGGCTACTACTCAAGATATTCTCTGCGGCTTGCTTGCCATATGCTTCCCATATGTACTTAACTACGGTCTTTACAGCAGAGTTATTAATGCCACCAAATGCCAAACTTGTTTGTTCGGTGAGGCGTTTGGTGCGGCAACTCTCTGGAGTATGTGTAAAGTATGTTAGGGGAATTGATGCTACAGGCAGAAGTTCCGGGGCTCGACAAACCTGTTCGAGTGATGGAATATTGCGCAGAGGCACCCATTCTTCTACATTATACAGGTTATGCCTAATTTTATTATAGATACGGGAATCCTCAAACACCTCCAAATCAGCAGATACTATGATGTCCGGCAATTCTGCATTAGGTTGTGCCAGATATTCGAACATGTGTTGTGGATATCCAAGACCAAAATATCGAACTTCAAGCTCGATGTCGCGTGCGCGCAGCTTTTCTGTTAGTTTTGCTAAAAACATTTTTTCTTGTCGGTGCAATACACAAATATGGCTCCAATATAACAGTACATGCTTCATGCCAAGGTGTCTCCTTTCCTTAGTAGAGTTTGATAATGTAGTTGGCGGTGATAAGCTTCACCCAATTCTTTGTACAGGGCGGCTTCTCCGTCTGTTCGTGTTACGACTGAGCACACTGCGCCACCTCGCAAAACGATTCGCTGATGTGACATTAAAGCAGTGTGAGTGTCATGGGTTACTACAAGAACAAGCTTTTCCTTACTCTGCAGAAGTTGAAGTGCGCGTTCTTTGTCAATACCTGCATTTTCAATCTCGTCTATCAGTACAATGGGACTATCACATATTAAGGCAATGTCCGCAATCATCAGAGCACGAGATTGACCACCACTAAGTTCGTTCAAATTAGCAGTTAATAGTACCGGCTCAGGGGTTATCTCATTTGTGAGCGCAAGAACCTCTGAAGGGGTTACACTGCAACCACGGCAATGAGCGTGTAAACGCAAAAACTCATCAACAGTAGAGTCCAGCACAAATCTCATATTTTGCCCCAGATGTGCCACCAATTGACTGGACATCTGTTGCCGCTTCTCGGGGGGAACAACGGCATTATCAAGCAGCACATGTCTATGCGTAATGGAATCTCCACCAGCAAGTTGCTCGATATCTTTGATGAAACGCGATTTTCCGGACCCTGTACTTCCTACAATGGTATACAGTTTACCGCGTTGCAGCTCAATAGAAGTAAACGCTTCACATGTGCCATCTTTACCGCTGCCCGGCAAAACTGTTATTGTTTGCATATTGCGTTCTCCTTAAAATCTATTTTTCCAACGACACCTTGCTGATAAGCTGTACCAACTCGTGTCTCGCCTACGCAGTAGGAGCACACACCACTGGGCATTGTGTGCCGCAATGTATCCTCAGTAAAGTCCATATGGCGGGGTTGGGTAAGTAACCATTGTGCCAGTAGGTCAATACCATAACCAGCAAGAGCATCAACAGGGAAAATTTTCGCTTGGGGATTGATTTGCCCAATTTGCCAGCAAATGATCTCCATTTCGGCCTGTGAAATCATGTCCACCTTAGTGAGAACTACAAAATCAGCTTGCGTCAGCATTGGACCAAGTTGTCCAGGCGCTTTGCAGCTGACGGTAGAATCGACAACGCAGCCGGCCAACATATGTTTGGTGGCTGGTGAACAACGATGACAAAGACCGGCTGTTTCGATGACGAGCAAATTCCTTTGCATTGCGTCGGTCCATTGCCAGAGTTCCGGAAGATTAGAAACCAGAAAATGGTCCGGGCAAATATCACCGCTTAATCCAGTCACGCAGGGATATTTCATTTTTTGAAATGTTACAGCATCTTTAGATTGCAGACAGTCAATCTTACAAACACAAGGTGATTCGCCTGATTGATCTAAAAGCGGTAACAAGCTTTTCAATACTGCGGTTTTGCCCACAGCAGATGCTCCGGAAAAAAGAAAAACATGGAATGGCAATTGAATTCGTCCTTTCACTGATCTTTGGTTAGGTATAGCTTACTCCTGCGCTTGCACTTTGTCAGTATCAGGTGAGACTCACAAACAAAATTACTCTCTTGACGCTGATGCTAAATATGGTGTATTATATTTTAGCGGTTAGTGAGCGCTAACTTAGACGAGATTTCAATGTATAGAGTTGATAGAGAAATGGATATTCGTGAGAAACTTTCTATATGTCCATTACTTGCAGAGCTTCCGCTTAGACAAACAGATGTTTCTGAGCGGAGCTTCCGTGCAGGACAAATCATAAGCGATAGGCTGGGAGGAATTCCGGCTGTAGGGATGATTTTGTCTGGACGTGTAGATGCATATTCAGTGGCTTTGGACGGCAAGGATGTATTGCTGAATTCATTGACAAGCGGAGAATGTTTCGGAGTTTGCAACCTTCTGGCTAAAGCTGAACTCAAAACTGTATTGCGCTGTGCAGAGGACACTACGATTTTGTATGTGACGAAGCCTGTACTGCTTTCATTGATGAAACAGAAAGTCGATTTTGCCGTGCGCTATGCAGAAATGTGTAATCAGAAAATCCAGTTTCTTATCCATCGAATTGAGCTTTTAACCATGCAATCTTGTCGGGGTCGTGTTATTGCCTATCTACTGGAAAAGAAAGATGCTTCTAACATGGTTCATGTGACAGTATCTCGTGAGGATTTAGCCAGACAATTAGGTGTAAGCCGTGCTGCTCTCTTTAGAGAGTTATCTACCTTGCAAGGTCGGAACGCAATTAGTGCCGAAGGAAATACAATACACCTGTCGGACATAACATTGCTGGAAGATATACTTTACCATTCCAATGACACAAAATGAGAAAGGAATTATACTATGAAAAAAATTGTTTCGATGATATGCGCAGTTTCTCTTTCTGCAGCCTTACTTGTCGGATGTGGCTCTTCAGCCTCGTCTAAAGGCGCAGTTCCTTCCGAATCAGAGGTGGCATCTTCTAAAGAGGCAGTGGAATCTACGCCGGTTTCTGCTGAAGCAACTTCCGAAACAGCTACAACGAACCCGGTCAACGTCAATGTTACTGCTATGAAGGGACCTACGGCCATGGGCATGGTTGAATTCATGAGCGAAGCCGATAACGGTGAGTTAACTGACAATAATTACAGCTTTACATTGGCTGCAGCGCCAGATGAAGTTTCTGCCGCTTTGGCTCAAGGCACAACCGATATTGCAGCAGTGCCTGCAAACCTTGCTTCTGTTCTTTATAACAACACTAACGGCGGCGTAGAAGTGCTGGCAATCAATACCTTGGGTGTACTTTATATCGTCGAAAGCGGAGATACTGTACAGTCTGTAGAGGATCTGCGCGGCAAAACAATTTATGCAAGCGGTAAAGGCAGCACGCCGGAATATGCCTTGAATTATATCCTGTCTCAGAACGGAATTGATCCGGATACAGATGTGACCATTGAGTGGAAAAGCGAGCACGCTGAGTGCTTGTCTGCTTTGATGAGCGAGGAAAACGGAATTGCGATGCTGCCCCAGCCGTTTGTGACGACCGCGCAAACAAAAAGTGACAACATTCGTGTGGCGTTGGATCTGACCAATGAGTGGGACGAACTGCAGGTTGACAGCGATACTCCCTCTGCACTCATTACTGGTGTAGCCGTTGTTCGTACAGAATTTGCCGAGGAGCATCCTGAAGCAGTGACCGCGTTTATGGAGCATTACAAAGAGTCCGTCAATTTTGTGAACGAAAACACTTCTGATGCTGCCCAGCTGATTGGCTCTTATGATATTGTACCTGCAGCTGTCGCAGAGAAAGCTTTGCCTGCTTGCAATATCGTTTACATTACCGGAAATGAGATGAAAAACAAGCTTTCCGGATACCTGAATGTCTTGTTTGAGCAGAATCCGAAGGCTGTTGGCGGTAATGTACCCGGCGATGATTTCTACTACGCCGACTGAGATCAATGAAACATTATAAAGCTATCCGTGCATGGGCTGTGGTATTCTGGCTGATAATATGGCAGCTTGGCGCAATGGCACTTAACCAATCGATCATATTAGTATCGCCTATTCAGGTATTGGTGCGATTAGCGCAATTAAGTGTAACAGCGGATTTCTGGAATGCTATCGCATATTCATTGTGTCGGATTGCCTTAGGCTTTATAGTGGGAATTATATTCGGCACATGGTTAGCAGCATTATCAGCACATTTTCGCCGGATTGAAGAACTGCTTGCCCCCGCCATGCTTGCAGTGCGCTCAATTCCTGTAGCATCATTCATCATTTTAGCGCTAATTTTGTTTTCGTCACATAACCTATCTGTATTGATTTCGTTCTTAATGGTTCTCCCCATCATTTATGCGAGCGTACTAGAGGGAATCAGGGTGGCAGATCATCAGCTTTTAGAGATGGCTAAGTTGTTTCGCGTTTCACCGGTACGGTGCATTCGATATGTATACCTTCCGCAGGTAATGCCGTATTTCCATTCCGCATGCGGATCGGCACTCGGTCTATGCTGGAAAGCAGGCATCGCAGCAGAGGTTATCGGAATGCCACGAGGTTCTATCGGCGAATGTCTCCAACAGGCAAAAGTATATCTGGATACTCCAGACTTGTTTGCGTGGACGCTTGTTATTGTGGTCATCAGTCTGGCATTCGAAAAGGTTTTCATTGCCTTTATGAATGCCTGTACCGTATGGCTGGAGAGGATCTGATATATGCAGGATATTGTGATACGAAACTTATGTAAAGCATATGGCGCAAAAACAGTATTGCGCGATTTCTCTTGCATACTCCCTGCCGGAACGATCACAGGACTTATGGCACCATCTGGAGCTGGCAAGACTACTCTGCTCCGAATTCTGATGGGATTTGAATCACCTGACCGTGGAACAATACACGGTCTCGATGAATTACGCCTCAGTGCAGTGTTTCAAGAGGATCGATTGTGCGATAATCTGACACCCATTGGGAATCTTCGTCTCGTCACCCCATCTATGGCGAATGAGGACGCCGCAAAGGCCTTGTGTGATATCGGACTGTCGGATTGTTTGACACAGCCAGCGCGGGAACTATCTGGCGGTATGCGCCGCCGTGTTGCAATCCTTCGAGCCTTACTTGCCGACTATGATTTCCTACTTCTCGATGAGCCATTCAAAGGGCTTGACGAAAAGACAAAGGCCAATGTCATTTTTGATACACGCCGCCGTTGCAATAAGCGAACGGTTCTGATGGTTACACATGACAAGGATGAATTGTCTGCGATGGGTGCGGTTCAGACTATAAATTTATAGCGACAAGAACGGCAAAGAGTGAAATCAAGTAAAAGAGCATAACCATTTTACGGCGGGCCTCGGCCCGCCGTTTCTTTTTGTTTCCTATCAATCACATTCTCCCGGCTTGGTGCTGATCAGTTTATATACTTTTCCTGTTTGGGGCTGCGTATTTTCAAAGGGGATCATATTGTTGCCCATTTTCAAAAGCCCGTGTCCGGCTGTGGCCAGCTTCAGGTATTCCGCTTGAGAGGCAGACAGATTGTAAATTTCCGTAATACTGCCAATATCTCTTGTCTGGCGCATCAAAACCAAAAATTCGCTGTTGGAAAGAATGGCACGTGCGGTGGGGTTTGCCGTACAATCCGTCACATTTTGGGTGATGCCGGTGGCGAATGCATTGTATTTGCGATACCTCTTCCAGCTTTCATTGAGAAAGACCGCGCTCTGTTCATCGCGCAAAAGCAGGTAAATCTCATCAAAGTATACCCATGTACCGGCTTCTGCATCGGTGCGGTCGTTGTTCATAACGGTGGTGTTGATGAATTCCAGCATCGAGAGCATCGCCACCGGCTTGAGTTGCTTGCCCAGCCGGTTAATGTTAAAGCAAATCAGACGGTTGGACATATTTATATTGGTGGGCTGCGCAAAGGTTTTCATGCTGCCCGTTGCAAAAAGCTGCAACGCAAGGGCAAGCTGCTGGGCGCGCGGCTCGCGCTGCCTTTGCAGTTCTTCCCACAAATCCACCAGTGTCGGACACGCAATCGTGTAGTTGGAATTGATCAGCGGCTGATAAATGTTTTTTAGGCACGCATCCACCAGACTTTTATCTCCCGGCATGACATTCTGCGGCTCCATGATTTTTTCAAACAGGGACAAAACAAATTCTGACTTTTCATTCTGCGGCAGAATGCCGGTATCCTTGTTGTATTTGAAATCCAGCGGATTGAAATGCGTTTCGCTGACAGGAGAAATATCAACGACCTCACCGCCCATAGCTTTGACCAAGGGCGCGTACTCATTTTCTGGGTCCACAATAAAGAATTTTGCATTGGGATACCGCAGATACACCATCAATATCTCCAGCTTGACAAACAGTGACTTGCCGCTGCCGGAGGTGCCCAGCACCATGCCGTTGCCGTTTGCCTGTTTAGAGCGCAGCCCCACGATCAGGTTTCCGGAAATCGAGTTTACACCGTAGAAGATACCCCCGGGGTTCAGAATTTCCTGCACATTAAAGGGCACAAGCGCCGTCAGCCCTCGCGTGAGCATGGTGCGCATACTGGAAATCTGCCGCAATCCGTATGGCATAGCCGTATTGAATGCCCGTTCCTGCTGCAAACGAAGCTCGGTAAAGCGGCAGTTAAAGTTCGCCGCTGTGGTTCTGAGGGCAGCAGTTTCAGCCTTGAGGTCCTCCAGTGAATCCGCAAAATATGCCACGGATAACAACACCAAGAACATCTGCTGGTCGTGCTCCGCCATCTCGGTACGGATATACTCGATGTTCTTTTCCTGTGCCTGTGTTTTATAGGGCACGGTTGCCACAAAGTCGAGGTTCTCCACGGTCTTGCGATTGAAGCGCACTTTTTCGGCATCTGTTTTCATGCGGGAATCATCGAGTTCCCGGTAAGCGTCCTCGGTTTCGACCGGCTGAATGGTAATGGACAGCACAATATACGGCACCTGCTGCAGCAAGGTGGAGATAAACTTGTCGTCCAGCTGCCGCGGATACCATGAGATCGTCATACATTTGGCGTAGTGATCGTCGATCTCAATGTGATCCCGGCAAAAGCGCATGGCATCCGGCGCAATTGCATCCCGGAAATCCTGCCCCAGCTTTTTGCAGTGATCAAAATCAAACTGAAAATGTCCCTCTTCTCCAATGCGGAAAAAGTTGTGCAGCACTTCCAGCCGGGCGTTGTTATTCAGCGCACACACCGTGCATCCAAGGCTGGCCAGCTCACCCAGCAGGTGGCGCTGCACCTGATTCAAACGATCCTGTGCATCCTTGGCATCTTTCTTGTTGGTAGAGATGATCAGATACTTTTGCTGTTTTACATTGCCGATCTCTTTGGCACAACTTCTGATAAGCCGGTTGCGCTCTCGGCGGTAATCGTCAAGTCCATCGTTGGCACGGTGGTACAACACATCCCGTTCAAAGGAAACTTCGTCCATGCGCTGGCTGACAACACAAAGCTGTGCCCAGCAATCCGTGGGAATATTGGCATAGATTGCGCCCATCTGTTCCAGAATGCTCAGCTTGGCTTCGTCGCTCTGCATGGCGTAATTGATGTCGGACACGCTCCACATCTGGCTGTACACATCGCCGGACCGCCACGTGCCGTCGGCATAGATTTCATCAATGGGAATGGATTTCTGTACAGAGCGCGGGAAATGATAACTTCCGCGCGTTCTGCGCGTGGAGGCATATTCATTTAATCTCAATTTTTTTCACCTTCTTCTTGCTATTAAAGTTGTATTCAGTCGTCCATAAGCGCCAACTGCTTCCCAAAACCGTGCTTTCCAACGCGGCGATGAGAAACTGCTCAAAGTTCAAGTCGTCATAACGGAAAAAGCCCGCGGCAGCAATGGGCACAGCAGCCACAATGCACACCCAGCTTGCTGTTTCCCGCCCCAGCACCGGTTCCAGCGTCAGATACACTAAGACGGCTGCGCCGATGGCGATGACGGAGCAGATCAGCTGGCGCAGAGTCAGGCCCATAAAAATTTCTTCCTGATAATGGCGGATTTCTTTGTTGATCGGTATCTGCATATTTTATAACCCCAACATTTCGTGAATAATACGGTCAGAGCCTTTCACCAGCCCGACCAGAACCAGCATATTGAATACGGTTTCGGCAAGATAGCTCCACACCATGCTGGTGGGTTCACTGCCCGTCACCGTGGGTGTGCTGACAAAAGCGGAGTATATGATGCAGGCCAGCACGATGACCGCACCCTCCAAGCACACGCCGATATAGCTTTTTACAAAAGAAATGCCCACAGACTGTGTGCTTTCCCCAGCAAAGCTCGCCAGCGGCAAGGGTGCCAGCGCCGTGTACATATAAATGCGGAAAAAGCGCCCATACACGGTGAGGATCATCACGAACGACAGCACGGTGATAAACAGACTGCCCAAGATCGTGACAAGCCATAGCGGGATGCTGGCTAAGAAGCCGACATTTTCAATGGCAGACTGCATCTCACCGGGCAGTGCGACCATCGCCTGCGAGATACCGCCCATACTGGCAGCCATATCGCTGACCACGCCGTTGCAGATGGAAAAGATGTTGAGCATGATGTCCATGCCGTATCCCACCAAGGCTTTGGCGGCCACAAAGCGGATGAGATAATGTAGTGCCGCTTCGGGGCGTTTGAGTTCGTGAAAATTCAGTGTGTTTTTGCATAGCGATATAGCAAAGAACAGCACGACCAGTGCATAGCCAATGCCAACCATACCATTGTGCAAGGTCTGCATCACACTCCACACAGCCCCGCCCTTAAAAGTTTGGGGGTCGGTTGTCACCAGCCCCCAAAGCTCTGTCAGCTTGCCATTCCAAGTGGAGAAGGCGCTGTTCAGATTTTCTACGATCCAGTTTTGATTCAAAGGTTCACCTTCTTTCCGGCATAAGAAATGACCGCCTTGCCCGAAAGCAAAGCGGTCAAAGACTGGTTTCATACGCCGTATTTCTTATTCAATGATTCCCACACACTGTCGTGGCTTTGCCACTGCGTGTCCGTAGAAGCAGCTTGTTTCTTGGCTTTTTCTAATTCTTCAGTTACATAGCCCTGATACAAAAGTTCATTGTGCGGCGGTTGAACGGATGCTTGCATTTTATCGGACACCTCTTTTTCTTGCTTTAATGTACCACAGTGCGCCAATACACACAAGTACTGCACAGCATTTTTCACAGAATCATATCCAAAATATCCTTGGCAAAGTAGATAATGACACCACCAAAGAAGGTCATAAAGCCCTGCGCGCGCTGGCTGGCATCATGCCCTTTCAGGGCAAGACCGATCTGCACAATGCCAAAGCCCAGCAGAATAGCACCAATCGCCTTGATGGCGCTGAACACAAAATCGCTGAGGGCATTGATGGTCGCCAGCGGGTCGTTGGCGGCAAAGGCGGGCATTGCCATGGTAAAGGCAAGGGCAGCCGTGGTGGCAGTGACCAGATAGATGCGTTTGATTTTGCGCTGGCGGGCATCGTTTTGGTCGGGCATATTATAGGTTTCTTTCTTGTTCATTGTGAATTTCCTCCATGATTTTTTGAATTTCTTCGTACATTACATCGGTGATTGCGGGCTCGGTCAGCCCGGTCACAACATCGGGCGATATGGTCTGTGCGGTTTGTGCATAATCGTCCGGCATACGGTAAGAGGCGGCTCCGCCGTCCGGGGTGCGCTTTACATTGGGATGGCGCATCAAATCAAACTTGTGGTCTATAACCGGCGGTTCGCTGCGCAGCAGTACCAGACAATCCCCATCATCCATGCGGCGGATCTCATCCGGGCTGCAAAGGTCGCGGGCGGTAAGCTGATAGCTGTCACTGCTGGAACCGCGGCTGCCGCGCCCAATGCTCTGGCTTTTGGTGCGTTCTGTCATTTTGCCGATGTACTTGGAAAGCCATTCAAAGGTGGCATATTCGTTGCCGCCGAGGTATATCAGGCTATCGCAGTTGCCGATCATGCCCTCCCAATCATCCTTGTACAGGCTTTGAATCTGGCTTTTGGACTGCAAAATAATATCACAGCTGATATTGCGGCTGCGGCATACCGCCAGAATATTCTTGAAATTAGCAGGCAAGGCGACATTGGCAAACTCGTCCATCATAAATCGCACATGGACCGGCAGTGCGCCGTCAAACTTCGGCTCAGAATCCGCCAGCCGGAAAAGCTGGTCAAAAAGCTGGGTGTACAGCATCGTGATGAGGAAGTTATAGGTTTTGTCATTGTCCGGGATGACACAGAAAATCACACGCTTTTCCAGCCCAAGACGCGGCAGGAACATGGTGTCGGTGTTGGTCATTTCGGCAAACTGCGCGGTGTTGAACATATACAGGTTGGCGGAAGCGGTGATCAGCACAGATTGCAGCGTTTTGGTGGAGCCCAGCTTAAAGCTGTTGAACTGCAGCACTGCCGGATGCAGCGGGTCGCGCTCCTGCAGCTCATTAAAAAGCATCTCCAGGGGATTCGGCCCCATGTCGCCCTCTTCCATCTGACAGTTCTGGATCATGTACATCAGTGTAGAGAAGTTCTGCTCATATACCGGTGCTTCGTAAATGAGATACAGGATCAGCGCGGAAATCAGCAGTACGGAGGCATCGTCCCAGAATTTATCGCCGCCGCTGGCCGGGGCATCCTTGGGCTTGGTGTTGTTGACGATGGCATACGCCAGCTTAACGGCATCTTCATCCGAGCCGATGTAGTGCATGGGGTTATAGTGCCCTTTGAAATGCACAAGGTCGATCACAGTGACCGGAATCCCCAGCGATTCATAAAACCCGCCCAGAGAGCGCACAAGCTCGCCCTTAGGGTCCAGAAATAGATAAGAGCCGCTGGCCTGCATGGCATTCGGCTTCACATAAAAGCGGGTCTTGCCGCTGCCGGAGCCGCCGATGACCACCACATTCAAATTGTGCCGGTGGGCATGGCTGTCTGTGCTGAATCGGATATTCTGTGAGAAAATATAGTTCTGCACCTTATCCTTGCGGTTTTGGTATTTTGCATTGAGTTGGCGCACACTGCCCCAATGGGCAGAGCCGTGTTCCTCACCGGGGCGGCGGTCAGCCTGATCGAGCTTGTAGCAGTAAACAGCCAATGGATAAATGACAAGCACCGCCAGCAGAAATTTCGGTGTATTTTGGCACCAGTGCAATGCGGCAGGGTTCTGTATTAGTTCTGACAGCAGCGCTGTGATTTCTGCAAGACCGTGCGCCTGTTCTGCCGCCTGTGCAAGCGCAGCCGCAAGCCAGAGCAGCGGCAGCAACAGCAGCGCCCATAAAATCAGCTCGGTTTTATCGGTGCGGTTGGAGCGCATTCGGCATCACCGTTCTTCTCGCTGTGGAGCAGGCTGACCGCGCTCCAGTTTCAGGCGCTTGCACACGGCATCCCCAAAGGTGACTGCCGTTTCCCGCACTTTTTCCAAAGCTCTGCGTTCCTCGCCGTCCGGGATGTATTCTTTCATGCCCTCCAGCGTTTGAACCGCATCCGGCGGCATCGGCAAGCCCAGCCGTCCGCAAACTTCCACGCTTATGGCTGCGGCGGTCTGGCGCAGCAGCTCGTTTTCCGAAATACCGGCATAGGCGGATTCAGCAGCCGCCATCACGATCTCCGCGGGCAGTCGCTGCAAAAGTTCCTGCGGGGGGATAGCAGCGCAGAATACCAGTTCCTGACGTTCGGCATCATAGCAGAACCCTTCGACTTCGTTTTTCGACAGAACCGGGATCGGTGAGATCTCGCGCATCACATCAATGGCTTTCTCGATCTGTTTCGTGTTTTCCACAGCGGCAATCGGGTACGGCTTGTTGCCGTAGGTCTGGGAAATATCAAACACCTTGGCAACAGCATAATATCCATTGCTGCGCACGATCTGCGCAATTCCCGTGCAGCCCTTGCTGACGCGCCGTCCGTACTTGCTCCAGTCGTCTGCCGACATAACCGCGCAGGCCAGTGGGTTGGCGCGCAGGATCAGTGCCGTATTCCCGGCAGTGATGTGGCTGCCCAGCCTGCCGCGCTGGTAAAAGTAGTTGGCAAGGGTCTGCCCGCCGGCAAACACATCTTTCAGCGCTTCTTCCTGTGCAGCAAAGGTTTCCTGCCGTTCTGCCAGCTTTTTTGCTTTCCATTCTTCAATATTGAAACCATCTTCGTACATCATCGAGCCTCCTTTGTGACCGCTTCTTTGGTTCCTTTTTGCAGAGCCTTTTGCGTTTCGGATATTGCTTTGGCGACCGCACGGTAATAATCGATCTTCATCCGCACCGAGGGGCGCTTATCATAAGTCATAGAGCCTTTCTCTGGCACCCGCAATTCTGGCCCTTGCGGATTGCGGGCGGACGCTTTTTTTCGGTCGGTCTGTCCCTGCGCTTTCGGAATGTTGTAACCCATCTGCTCATAGATGCGGTTGAGCTTGCTGACATCCTCCGCCTTGAACATAATGTCAACCTTTTCCCCTTGGGCAGATTTATCTTTGATAACAGCAAAGAGTACGCCGTATTGCTTGGCATACTCTTTGAATTGGGATACATCTTCGGTTTTGATGGGGATGACCTTCAGCTCCTTGTTTTCGCGCAGAAGCCGGTCTAAGCTGGTTTTCCCTCGAACCTTCGGATTCTCTTTGGCATAGGCCAAGGCCAGTGCCAGAGAATTCTTAAAGCCGAGAGCCGTCAGCTTAATAGCCACCTCGGAAAACTGAAGCGCCTCTCGCGCCATCTGGTCGGCTGCTTCGCCGCTTGTACTCATCTTCCTTCACCACGTTCCTTTCCTGTTGTGCGGCAAGCTCTGCCTGCCGTAGCTTTTCCTGCATCATGGCGGCATCTGCTTCAATGTCGGCGCAGATATAAAACTCATGGCGCAGGGCTTTGATTTGTTTGGTCAGTTTTTGAATCTGTTCCTCCCGCGCGACGCGTTCCGGCTCTTGCTTTTGCCGGTACAAAACCTTTCGCTGGCGGGCAAGCTGTTCGATTTGATTCTCTAAATCGCTCTTGTGGGCCTGCACCTCGGCAAGAGTTTGCAGGCGGTGTTCCCACAAAAGATGTGTCTGCTGCTGATAGCGGTTGAATTTCTTGAAATCCTCGCGCAACAGAAAATAACAGCGTTTCGTGGCTTTGCCGTTGTAGGCTTTGCGCAGCAAGGCGCAGTAGCGATAATAGCAAGCCATAAACCCGGATACTTTGCGGTGCGGTTTGGATAGGCTGCTGCGGCACCGCATTTGTTTGCCCACAGGCGTAAGCTCCGAGGGCAGCCACTGGGCAGGCTCCGGGACGTGCTGCGCTTTATATTCCCGGCGCATATCCGAGGGCAGGTGCCGGAGCTGCCGGTAATAATCGCGCAGCGCCGATTCGGAATACCGTGCATCCAGCCGGTCAATGCGCACGCTGCGCTGCGCACTTTGGTGTCGAACCGCCATGTGTTCTACGTGCGGACCATATTTGACCATGTAGCCCATAGCCTGCAATTCGGCAACAAAGCCATCAAAGGTGTCAGCAGCGGCCATGGCAAGCTCCACATCCTTGCGCACCATGCTGCGGATGGTCGGCTTGCCGGTTTTGCCGCTGAGCCAATCGGCATAGCCTTGCCCTTTGCCGTCGGTTTCAATGACGGAGAGCTTGTTTTCCCGGCAAAGTTCATCGGAAATTTTGCGGATACCCTGATAGTAGGTGGCAAAGTCATTGCGGAACATTTTGCCATCCATATAGGATACCGAGTTCACAACCACATGATTATGTAGATGTCCCTTATCAAGATGGGTACTGACAGTGCATTCAAATCTGTCTGCCAGAAAGCGGCGGGCAAACTCGCAGCCGATTTGATGCACCTGCTCCGGCGTAGCCTCACCGGGTGCAAAGCTCTGGATAATGTGGTACGCCAGAATGCTGCCATCATCCACAGGCTGATTCAGGCGTTTCTTGGTGCGGTACATTCTGCGGCAAGCATCAGCCGGAGTACAATTGAAGCCTGTTACATATAGCTGATGCTCCGTTTTGTCCTGGTTCTGTGTGTAGGATAATAGCCGGTTCAAATCATCTGCGCTGAATTTTTCTGTCTTTTTAGGGTTACTGGTATAGTCCAGACATCTTTGCAGATGATGCTTCACCGGTTTGATTTTGGTGTAGGCCATATCAAAGCGTATCCTCCACATAATCCCATGTTTTCTCCAAGATTTGCAAAGCTGTGTCTAATTGTTCTGCTGTGGCTCTGCCGGTTGCATTGACCACATGGGCAATCTGATTCAGATTGTTGCCGTATGACGAAAGCTGTTGCAGAACTTTTCCGTAATTATCGGGTGGGCGCGGGTGGATCGTAATGCCCATCAGTGCCAGCCGGATATACTTTTCTCGGCACATCCCGGCTGTCGCCGTATCCTGCTCCAACTTTGAAAGTTCAGCATCGTTCAGATGAACAACAACGCGGTTATTTCTTTTGCGAATAGGAATCCCCCCCTATAAAATCTGGACATAAAAATAGTGCATCGCGGTTGGGCGATGCACTTATGCACATATTCAATTTACTTTTGTGGTTCAATCAGTTTGTAGGCCGGTGAGAGAATCAAGTCGTACCGAGCTTGTAAATAGCGTGAGTAAAATTGCTTTTGCAAATCGGAAATTACAGGTGTGCCATCAATGAAAGCTGCGATTTTTTCCATATCAATTTTGGGGAAAACACGTTCCAATGCAGCATTGCAGTCATCGTTTTCCGCGCGGGTGATAAAATCGTAGTAATTGATCTTCCGTCCGTTCAGTTTTATAGCCGAGGTAGGAAATTGGAACACCCGTGCATGAAGTTCTGCTTCATTGGTAAGCACAGCTTGCATGACATTTTCATCTGCCTGTGGAAGTAAGCAGCTACCGCAATCGAAAACAGGGGCAATTTCTGTTCTGTGGGTCTGGTCGTCGTAAAGAAATCCCCAGTTTCCATTGTGGCGGTCAAAATTTCCGAGCAGCGCATCCACGATAAAGACATTCCAGAAATGCTCCCGCAATTCTACCGGCGATACATATTGCTGCTTGTCAATGGTGTCCATCACATCTTCCAGTTCCGTGCCGCTGCCGTTGCTATCAGAGTCGAGAATTGTGTTTTTGATAGAGCAGAAGTCGAACAGGCGCTTGCTGCCTGTTGCAAAGTCCTTGCAGGCACAGACAACTTTTGTTTTGCCTTTAATAGAAAAGGTTCCAAGTTCGGTTTTCTGCGCGTTGATTCCAATTAGATTGAAGATGCTGCTTGCAAGGTGTTCACTAATGCAGCTATTGGTGTACGACAAGTTTGTGGGTTTTCGTTCCCCTGACGGAGGAAATTTCAGCATATAAATCCCGCCGCCATATTCAACGGCAATCTTGCTGCCGTTTGCTCCATTGTAAGCTCTACCGGGAACAATGGGGCAGTTTGTAAAATCAGTCATAGCTTTGCTCCATACAAGTATTTCTTTC
>ERZ1034876.169-NODE-169-length-44102-cov-11.275229_pt1 | contig 44102 bp, 44 predicted proteins | sample MGYA00520698_ERZ1034876 | MGnify/ENA primary metagenome ERZ1034876 (study PRJEB33766, sample SAMN09781723) | gut metagenome | biome: gut microbiome | host: Homo sapiens | place: Madagascar | study: EMG produced TPA metagenomics assembly of the PRJNA485056 data...
GGTATGATAAGCTCACACCAAAGCTGTTCTATCTGTTCACAAGACAATCTGCCATAGCTGGTTTCATCAATCTGCTCGTTAAGCATTCGCTCCTTTCTCTCTGCGGAGATTGGGATTTTCTCAAACTGCGAGTGTGACATGATGATACAGTCATAGTCACCAGTTGCAAGCTTTCCAGAAGTGTCGGATTCTGCCTGCGATCCAGTTCGGCTTTCATTTCCTCATACGCTGTCTTCATCCACTGAATGGATTCTTTCAGAGAAATAAACATCTGGTTGAACTGCCGGATAGCTCGGTTCAGTTCCCCAATCACTGTTTTAATTCCCTTTTTCTCCATTGCCCGGACTTCATACCCTTCATGGATCGTCGGAATCAGATCAATTCCCTGCTCTTTGTAAGAGCGGTGATCAATTCTTGCTGCCATGTGACATTCCCGGAATTTTTCGTTCACCTTCTCTGTCCACGCTCTTCTCCATTCCTTTAAAAGCTCCGGATCATTCCATCCGGTAGTGGAAACAGCATTGAATATATCCTTTCCTTTGGCATCTTTAATCTGATTTCCGTCTTCATCCAAAACATATTCCCTTCTTTGCTTGTTGCCCCAGCTTCCTTCTTCTGTAAAAGGTCGGATAGGAGCAAGTACATGAAAATGTGGATTATCTGGTTCATCCTCATTCTTGGATTTTCCCTCATGAACTGCCAGATCTACAATCATGCCACGTGCTACGAACTGCTCCCGGCAAAACGCTCTTGCCAGTTCTATATTTTCATCCAGCGTCAGTTCATTTTGCAAAGCAATATCAAAAGTATATGCTAACTGCGCCCTCTTCCCGTTCTCTATCTTCTCCACCTCGTTCCAGAGTGTCTCCCGATTAGTCAGACGCTCCGGCACATACTCTGGTGTCAAAATTTCTGTAAAAACTACACCAGACTTTTTTGTATAATCATGTGTCTGTCCATAGTAATCGTTATAAAGTTTCTGCCCCGAAATATAAGCTGCGGAATTAACCACTGTCTGACCTTTTCCTCTAGAAACCTGCTTTACTGAAAAATGATACAGTGCCATTAGCTGTCATCTCCTCTTTCTGTTTTTTCCACTGCTTCTGCTATCTTCTGTCTGCCAATTTTTTCAGCAGCATTACTTACATTCCTGACAACATCACGATTGTAACCAGAGATTTTTAACTGACTCATTACTTTCTGAACATCTTCCTGTTCCATATCTTTGGATAATGGAAATACTTTTTCAAACTCTGCTCCTTTGACAATTAAACGATGCGAACGTTCTTTTCGCTCCACCAGTTTTTTTCTCTGCTCCAGAATATTTTTATTGTGAATCGCATATTCCAATTGCTTTCTACTTTTTTCCATGTTGGCTTTCAGTTCTTCCAGTGACATGGATTCATATTTCGGATTTTTTGCTCTGCTCACTTTGTCATCCTCCTTCATTTTTATGAAAATAAAAAAACTGTTCTTCTCATAAATTCCGATTCCTGGATATAAAAAACAGAGGTCGTTGTTTCACAATAAAGAAATACTGACCTCCGCAATTTTTAAATAGCTTAATTGTTACAATAGGATAGGCTTCTTGCCGCAAGGGGAAATTATCCCCTTGTCCGAAATCTGTGATTTCGCTAGATTCCTGGATTGAGCTTTTTCGGAATCGGGAACAGCACCGCAGGTCGCACGATACAGGCAGATGTAATTGCCTGTATAGAAGTGCGCTCTTAGCTTTGCTAAGAGAATTATGCCGTATCCGGCTTGCTACCTTTAATCTGTAAATTCCATTATCTCATCAATCGTACAATCCAATTTCTTACAAATCTTCTCGATTGTTTCCATTGATACATATTGATTCTTCCCCATCCTAGCAAGAATATTTGCACTAATTCCGGTGAGGTGTTGCATTTCTATTCGCTTCATATTTTTATCAATGAGCTGTTTCCACAATCTGTTATAACTTACACCCATAAATAACCTCCACATTTTTATTAGTCAAACGGAATTTCTCCGTCTTTCGCTTCCATAAATCCATCTTTATCTGTTTTCGCTGTTTCTAATGAATCTGCTCCAGCACCGCTGTCCTTGTTCTGGGCAAATTCATGTTCTTCCACAATCACATCTGTGGTATAAATTGTTTTCCCGTCCTTATCCTTATAACTACCGGTACTGATACGACCGCCAATCACAATCCTCATTCCTTTGTGAAGATATTTCTGTGCGAACTCTGCACTCTTACCAAATGTTACACAGGAAATAAAATCTGCTTCCTGTTCTCCGTCACGTTTATATCTTCTGTTCACTGCCAGAGTATATCTGGCTACTGCCATATCATTATCTTTTCCGGCATATTTGATCTCCGGATTCTTTGTCAGTCTTCCCATTAAAATCACTCTATTCATAGTTGTTACATCCTTTCCGGGCATGATACCCTTTAATCATTGTTATTAGTTACTTGTTACATCAGCGGTCTGTCGTGCGTTTCCCTGTCACCTGCAGCCGTCTCAGACTGCCTCTGCCTGCATCAGCAGGTCACTGACCATAAGGCTTTGGTCAGCCGCCCATCATCGAGAGTGTCATTATGATTCCGCTTGCTTTCAGAAAAAGAAAGGTCATGGCAGAACTCCTGGTAGGCTTTCAGGGTGCACTTTTCAATTGTCAAGGTTCAACGAAGGAACATCCCAAAACGTCCTTTAATTACTAAAGTCAAATGACTTGGCACGATGCAAAAAATTCGTGATATTTTTTTACATTTTTATCATTTTTTCTTTTAATTTCATTAGTCCCTTCACATACTCTGTACTGGGACAAGCAAAATCGGACATGATTTTGGGGATTTTTGAAAATAATTATTCCTCTACCTATAAAGCGTTGGAAATGATATTTACCAACCCCTTTTTACAAGTTTTTTATGCGTAAATGAAATATTTCTTCACTAATTGCAAGTTTCAAAGGACATTTGGACGGTGCTTTTCTAAGAAAATTTATTTTTCCACTAATCACACGTTAGAATTTGAAGAATGTCAGATGATTTTAAAAAAATCGAACAAAAAGAAGCACCGACTGTCATAGTCAGTGCTTCTGCTACATTTCTACTAAATATATTTTCTTAATTAGTGCCATTTTTTTTACATAGGCTTTTCCCATATTTTCTAAAAAACAAAATTCCTGTAACTGTTACTGCAATCAAATCCGCAAACGGTTCTGCCAAAAAAACAGCTTTCACCTGTCCTGGTAAGACGTGAGGCAGAATGAAAATAAGCGGTAACAGCAATATCACCTTTCTTAATAAAGCAAGAAAAATAGAAACTGTCGCATTTCCTAATGCAAGAAATGTATTCTGACAGGCATATTGCAATCCCATCATCCCTACTATCGCAAAATATATGCGAATCATTTTGATACTATATTCTGCTAATGAAGCATTTGAAGTAAAAAGTTTAATAAATGTATCGGGAAATAATAATATAATTCCCCATAACAGGCAGGCATATATCATGCTGACAGCAACTAACAACTTAAAGTTTTCTGAAACTCTTTTCCAGTTTCCTGCCCCGAAATTATAACTTGTGATAGGCTGCGCTCCCTGTGAAAATCCCTGCAATGGCATGGTAACCATCTGCATAATAGTTGAAAAAATAGTCATACTTCCCACTGCCAGATCTCCTCCATACTGTAATAAGGAACGATTGAAAGCGATAGAAACAAAACTTTCTGTCGCAACCATAATACAAGGAGACAATCCTAATTTCATGGATGCGAATATCCTTTTTCTGTCGAAACGGATGTATTTCATTCTCATTTTGACAGAATTTTCGTGCCTCACAAGAAAAAGCAGAGCAATAAAAACCGATACCATTTGCGAAAAAACAGATGCTATTGCTGCTCCTTTTACTCCCATATTAAATCCAAATATCAGCAGCGGATCAAGAAATACATTTAGTATCGCTCCCGTCGTCACGGATACCATTGTAACAGCAGTAAAACCCTGTGCAGTGATAAATGCAGTCAGACCAATCGTTAGTTCAACAAAAATAGTACCTGCTAAATAAATGTTTAAATATTCTCTTGCATAAAAGATCGTATTGCTGCTTGCTCCAAAAAAGAACAGTATTTTTTCAGAAAATACCAGACCTGTGATTGTCAGCAACACGCTGACAACAATCATCCCAAAACAACAAGTTCCTAAAATTCTTTCTGCTTCTTCTTTATCATTTCTGCCCAGAGCCATGGATGCAAGAGGTGCACCTCCTACACCTGTCAGCTGTGCAAATGCAGAAACAATCAATGTAACAGGCATACAGATTCCCACTCCTGTCAGCGCTGTGCTTCCGATGTCTGGTATATGTCCGATAAATATACGATCTACCATGTTATAGATCAATACAACTAACTGTGAGATTACAGAAGGAATTACCATTTTCATAAACAGACTGGATATTTTTCCTGTTCCAAGATTATCTGACATAAATTCTCTCTCCATCCTCCGGAATCAATAGTTTATCTGAAAAACCATTCTTCTTGGCAAATGCTTTCAATTCTTTTCTCGAAAGTACCCAGTGATTTTCAGCTTCCATGTGTGTGGCAATCAACTGTGCTGACGGAGCTTTCTGATGAACAAGGAGTACATCTTCTTTCCCCATGATCAGCTGTTTCTCCATAGCACTGTTAGCTCCTGCATTTACAATGATAACGGACGGTTTATATGACTCTATTGCATCCGAAACATCTTGATTCCATATGGTGTCTCCCGCAAGATAAATCGTTTTTTCTGAAGCTGACCGAAATACAACACCACAGACATTTCCCAGCCGTTCCAGATCTTCTTTTCCTACATACCCATGCTGCCCCTTTGTTTTTGTAAGTATTACATCATGAAAATCTGTGTGTTTGTCGAGAATTCTGACATCCTGAAAACCATATTTTATGAGAGTTTCCTGATCTTCTGTGTTTTGTACAAATACAGGAATCTTTTTTTCTAAATGTAGTGCAGCTTCTTTATCAAAATGATCTCTATGCTGATGCGTGATGATTACAGCATCTGGATGACATATTTCTTCTATCGGAACCGGAAGATCTACCAGTGGGTTATATTCCTCTGCACGGAGCAGGCTCGGAAATGGAGGATACGTTGCTTTTTGAGCAAATACCGGATCAATTAAAAATTTCAAACCAGCATAATCTATAAACAGTGTGGCATTTCTTATCTGTCTGACAACCATAATAAAAATCTCCTTGCATAATTCTCTTACATGTTGTAAAGTTTATTTACATACTGTTAAGATTTTAATATATCTGTCCGGCAGTGTACACTACAAAATCGTTATAATTCAAACATTTTTTAACACAATTTCTAAAACTGTAAGGAATTTTATAGCAGAGGAGAATTTTATTGGACTCATTAAAAAAACGAAAAACAGACAGAAGAACTCTATATACGCGGAAAGTTATAAAAGAAGCTCTTCTGGAGCTGTTAAATGAAAAAAAATTTGATAAAATATCTGTATCCCAATTATGCCAACAGGCTGAAATCACCAGAACCACTTTTTATTCTCATTATAATAATATTTCTGAAGTACTGGACTCACTCCTTGATGACGCACTTGAAATAGCATTCGAACATACCAGTGCAGATGCTCCTCTTCCTGTATGCCAGCGTCTTACAGAGCTTCCAGAATATCGTGTTCTTTTCCTGGATGAAACATTATCCGGCTACATTATCCAGAAGATATATCATTATGAAAAACCTTTTCTTATCCCGAAACTGATACAGAATGCTTCTCTTTCTGAAAAAGAGGCGGAGCTATTGTTCTGCTTTCTTCTGAACGGTTCCTTCGCCGTTAATAAAAATATCGGTTGGGAAAGAAACGAATTATGGAACACATTTCAGAGTATCCTGATAAAATTTATTCACGGTGGACTGGATCGACTGTCTGGGAAATAAAAAAATAATATAAAAATATTGGTAGTATTAGGAGGAAATCTGCCGGAGATGATGAACTGTATCATAATCCTGAGATTCCCCTTATACATAAATCAGTTCGTGTTTGATAATATCCGTGACCCGGTCACGGATATTGTTGCAGTGGCGTACCCATTCCATAGGATTCTGTCTCTTCAGTTCCTCGGTTACTCCCTCCGCACTTCTTATCTGTTCTTCAATCAATTCATACCGTTCCTGCGCCTGTTCATTCAGATCTGCCAGATAGCTGTCCAATTTTCCAGTCAATAGAAGATAAGAATACATGCCTGATTTATGGTTTTTCATATATTCTTTTCGAATCATTCCCCAATAACCAATCAGTCTGTTTTCCTCTGGCAAGGCTAACATTGGTATGTAATAATCTCCTACCAATACATAATCTAATCCATTCCTGTCATCATGTAGTATTTTTTTCTGATCGCTCATGTCCTTCTCCTCCATCAAATCTTTCTCTGCTCTCTCAGATATGCTTCAAATATACTTCTCCGAATCAACACTTTCTTCCCAATTTTGTATACTGCCCCAGCTTCATGTGCCATACGGACAACGGGTTTGATTCCCAGTCTATAGTATTCGCACGCCATGTTATAGGTCACATAGTCATGACTCATAAATTCCAGATCTTCGTCATCAATCTCATCTGAAAACATCCATACATTACCGCTCATCTCCCATTTCCTCCTTACCCTTTCCTGTCGCCGGTTCATGGAATCGTTCCAGATAGGCGTCAAAAATATCTCTGTTAATCAATACTGTTCCATCTATTCTGTAAATCGCACCTGCATCACTTGCAAGTTCCAAAAGTTTCTTATGGGAGATACTGTAAATAATTTCTGCCTGTTGATAGCGCAGATACTGTCGGCGTAATTTTCTAAGCTGCTCTGGTACTTCTTTCATACTTGTAATTGGTTTATAACTTTTACCCATGATGTTTTCCTCCAAAATTGGATTTACTGTTTTTCAGAAGCTGACCGCTGGGATGTGACTTTCCAAGGACGAAAAAAAGCACCTCTTAGATTAACTCTAAGAAGTGCTCTTACTTCATTGCCCAAACCTGTGCCCTTTCACCTGAAATTCGTCATGCTTCATAACGATTCATCATTCTCCCAAATTTTGTTGTCAAATTGTTGTCAAATGCGGTCTGACATCATGGTTTTAGACATTTTATATTTAATTTTAGTACAGCTTTGCACCAGCCGGAATATGGTTATCAACCATCAGAAGATGAAGTTTTTCTTCGCCCTCTTCCTCATGGATTGCACTGAGAAGCATTCCACAGGATTCAATTCCCATCATGGCTCTCGGCGGCAGGTTAGTGATAGCGATAAGCGTCTTTCCAACCAGTTCTTCTGGTTCGTAATAAGCGTGAATACCGCTTAAAATCGTACGATCTGTACCTGTTCCGTCATCCAGAGTAAACTGTAACAGCTTCTTGGATTTCTTAACTGCTTCACAAGCTTTTACCTTTACAGCTCTGAAATCTGACTTGCTGAAAGTATCGAAATCAACAAATTCCTCAAATAAAGGCTCTACCTTTACCTTGGAGAAGTCGATAACTTCTTCTTTCTCCGGTGCTGCTGTGGAAGTGCTGTTTTCTGACTTCGCAGATTTCTTATCAGCGTCCAGTGACTTCATCGTCGGGAACAGCAGTACGTCACGGATTGCCTGACTGTCTGTCAGTAACATTACCAGACGGTCAATTCCGTATCCGATACCACCTGTAGGCGGCATACCGATCTCCAGTGCATTCAGGAAATCTTCATCGGTGTGCTCTGCCTCGTCATCACCGGCTGCGGCATTGGCATCCTGTGCAGCGAAACGCTCACGCTGATCAATCGGATCGTTTAACTCGGAGTATGCATTACACATCTCCCATGTATTACAGAATAACTCGAAACGCTCTACCTTGGTAGGATCGCTTGGTTTCTTCTTGGTCAGTGGAGAAATCTCGATCGGGTGATCCATGATAAAGGTCGGCTGGATCAGTTCCTTCTCGCAGTATTCCTCAAAGAAGAGGTTGATGATATCACCCTTCTTGTGACGCTCTTCGTATGCAATATGATGCTCGTCAGCAAGCTTCTTTGCTGCTGCATCATCCGGTACCTGATCAAAATCAATTCCGGTATATTTCTTGATCGCATCGTTCATTGTCAGACGTGCGAATGGCTTTCCAAGGTCAATTTCCACGCCGTTGTAAGAGATCTTGGTAGATCCGCATACTTTTTCAGCAAGGTAACGGAACATGGATTCGGTCAGTTCCATCATACCTTCGTAGTCGGTGTATGCCTGATACAGCTCCATCAGGGTAAATTCCGGATTGTGGCGGGTATCCACACCCTCGTTACGGAATACACGGCCGATCTCGTATACACGCTCCAGGCCACCAACGATCAGTCTCTTTAAGTAAAGTTCCAGGGAAATACGAAGCTTTACATCCTCATTTAATGCATTGTAATGTGTCTCAAACGGTCTTGCTGCCGCACCGCCTGCGTTTGCAACAAGCATCGGAGTCTCTACTTCCATAAAATCACGGTCTGCTAAGAAGTTACGGATCTCCTTTAAAATCTTGGAACGCTTTACAAATACTTCCTTGCTCTCCTGATTCATGATCAGATCAATGTATCTCTGACGGTAGCGCATGTCCGTGTCAGTCAGTCCATGGAATTTCTCCGGAAGAATCTGTAAAGACTTGGAAAGCAGTGTCATCTCCTCCGCATGGATAGAGATTTCTCCTGTCTTTGTGCGGAATGCATATCCCTTGACACCCCAGATATCACCGATGTCGGATTTCTTGAAAGTTGCGTACAGATCTTCTCCGATTGCGTCACGCGCAACATAGATCTGGATGTTTCCCTTGAGATCCTGAATGTTTGCGAAAGATGCTTTTCCCATGACGCGCTTGAACATCATGCGTCCTGCAATGGATACGTGGATCGGATCGGCATCCATGATGCTTCTTCTCTCCTCATAATCTGCTTTGACTGCCTCTCTTGCAGCTGCCTCGTCCATACCATCGGTATTAACTGCCGGTCTGCCGGCTAAAAGCTTCTCTTCGTGTGCATTGTAAAGTTCCTTCACATCTGATGTGTGATGGGTTACGTCATATTTGGTAATCTGAAACGGATCCTGTCCCGCTTCCTGCAGATTTGCAAGCTTTTCACGGCGCACCTTTAACAGCTGGTTGACATCCTGCTGCTGTCCGCCCTGCTTTCCGTTATTCTGTCCTGCCATTTTCATTCCCTCTCTTAATCTACGGTTGATCTCTGGATCTCGAGTACCTTGTAAGATAACTCTCCAGCCTGTGTCTCTACGGTAATGGTATCGCCTACTTTTTTACCTAACAGTGCGCGGCCTACCGGTGATTCGTTACTGATCTTTCCCTTTAAGCTGTTTGCCTCTGTGGAACCAACAATCTTGTACTCTAACTCATCGTTGAACTCACAGTCAAGAATCTTTACCTTACATCCGATGCTGATCTTCTCCAGATCGACCTCTTCCTCAACAACGACTTCGGCATTCTTTAAGATCTTTTCGATCTCCTCGATACGCGCCTCGATGTCTCTCTGCTCGTCCTTTGCTGCATCGTATTCTGCGTTCTCGGACAAGTCACCCTGCTCACGGGCTTCTTTGATCTTCTGAGCAACTTCCTTACGCTTTACAACTTTGAGATTCTGCAGTTCGTCTTCGAGCTTTTTCAGACCTTCATAGGTCAAGATATTTTTCTTATCCATTTGATTTACCCCTGATTCTATATTTTTTATATGCAGCTTTTTGAAAAAAGCGCATAAATAATCCACAATAACCTAGGTATTATAGCGAATTGTCCACATTCTGTCAAGATATTCTCCTTCAAATCGGACTGTCGCTCATCCGTGAAGTTACCGCCCGCCCCACACCGTGTCCACCCAGCAACCTGAACAGCAATTCCGTGAACATCGACACAGCTTTCTATGCATCAGACGAAATACTCCATCAATAGTGTCTCCAGCTGTTCGTAATTTTCCACCTGGTTGATTGCCACACGCAGCCGTGCTCCATGCGGATATCCGGCGGTATACCATGCCGCATGCTTGCGGATCTCACGGATACCGATATATTCACCTTTAAACTCCAGCATCATCCGGGCATGACGCAGAATCATCTGTGCCACCTCCGATGCCGGCGGCTTCGGCAGATGCTCCCCTGTTTCAAAATAATGCAGGATCTGCCGGAAAATCCACGGATTTCCCTGTGCGCCCCTTGCGATCATGAAGCCATCACATCCGGTCTGTTCTTCCATGGCAATCACATCCTCCGCCGTAAACAGATCTCCGTTTCCGATGACCGGAATCTTTACGGCTTCTTTTACCTGACGGATAATGTCCCAGTCTGCCTTGCCGGAATAGAACTGCTCCCTGGTCCGTCCATGCACGGCAACTGCTGCCGCACCGGAAGCTTCCGCAATCTTTGCCATCTCCACCGCATTGACATGCTCGTCATCAAACCCTTTGCGGATTTTTACCGTAACCGGTTTTTTGATCGCTTTTACCGTCTTTTCAATAATCTCTCCTGCGAGTTTTGGATTTTTCATGAGTGCCGAGCCTTCCCCGTTGTTCACAATCTTTGGCACCGGGCAGCCCATATTTAGGTCAAGAATATCAAATGGGCGATCCTCAATCTGATGTGCAATCTCTGCAATAATATCCGGATCTGATCCAAACAACTGCAAAGACACCGGGTTTTCCCGCGGATCAATCGTCAGAAGTGCCTGTGTGTTGCGGTTTTTATAGAGAATTGCTTTGGCACTTACCATTTCCATGCACAAAAGCCCTGCCCCCTGCTCTTTGCACAACAAGCGAAATGGCAGGTCGGTTACGCCTGCCATAGGAGCTAATATTAAATTGTTTGGCAGTGTCACACTGCCGATCTGAAGTGGTCTGATCATAACTATTTTATTTTCCGATTCTGTTTTTTATACACAAGATTGATCCCTTTTAACGTCAGGTTCGGATCGTAAATATCCACAGCATCCGTCTCATTGGCAATGATGCGGCCAAGTCCTCCGGTTACAACGGTTTTGATGTTTTCAAGTCCGACTTCGGCTTTCACGCGGTTAATAATATATTCGGTCTGCCCGATCTGTCCGTACACAAGCCCTGCCTGCATACTTGTGATCGTGTCTTTTCCGAGAATTGATGCCGGCTTTTTGATCTCGATCTCCGGAAGTTTTGCAGCATCTTCCCACAAGGCTTTTGCTGAAATCCGGATTCCGGGTGCTGTGATCCCTCCCTGAAAGGCTCCGCTTTCATCCACATAATCATAGGTTGTGGCGGTACCGAAATCAATGACAAGCACCGGACCTCCGTATATTTCGTATGCCCCGACTGCATCCACAATACGGTCAGCTCCGATCTGCTGCGGATTCGGTGTCACAATGCGGATTCCCGTTTTGATGCCCGCCTCCACCACGATCGGTGTGATATGGAAATATTTGACAAGTCCGCCCCTCAGGGAATGCATCACATTCGGCACCACGGAACAGATAATGGCATCCTTAATTTCTGCCGGATGAATATCGTTCTGCTCCAGCAGATTCATAAGCATCATCCCATACTCATCCGATGTCCGTGGCATTTTTGTCGTAATACGAAAACTTGCGGCGATCTCATCGCCCTGAAACACCCCGCAGGTAATATTCGTATTTCCAACATCTATGGTTAATATCATTTGTCTTCCTCCTCGTCCAGTGCCTCTAAGCCTTCGCCCAGATACAGAACTTTGTAATACATCTCAAGTGCTTCCAGCAATTCCCTTTTTTCGTTGCGCAGCTGCTTGATTTTCAGCACGCTTCCGATCTCATCATAGCAGAAATCGCCTTCTTCGCAGGAAGTGCGAAGTTCCAGATTTCCCGCTTCATCAAATACCAGCTCCAATACTCCGCCGATATCCTCGGTGTAAATGACGCACATGATTTTTAACTCGTCACGGATGGACTGTGGAAGTCCGTTGAAGTTTTCATTCAGATAAAATTTTTTCTGGTATGCGTTGGATACGCACAATACTACCTCATTTGCCTCTTTAGACATATCCATAGATTCCTCTCACGGAAACTTCTCCGGAAGACACCAGTTTTCTTGACTCCCAGGTGTCTACGATCAGTTCTCCCTTTTTTGTAATTCCCATAGCCTTTCCCTCAAATGGCTCCTTCGGATCCAGTACGCGCACCTGCCGGCCACGGTTCACCAGCAGCTGATCGTACTCTTCCTGTAATGCTGACAGATCCTCAGTTTGCAGATAGATCGCATACAGCCGTTCAAATTCTTCCAGAAATACCTCAATCAGATCTGCACGGTGCACACGTTTTCCGCACTCCAGCAGCAGGGAACCTGCATGATCCTGCAGTTCTTCCGGGAAGCTTTCATTGTGCACATTAATTCCAATTCCGATCACTATATGGTTGATATAGTCAAACTGTGCACTCATTTCCGTAAGAATACCACAGATCTTCTTACCATTTATGACAATATCATTCGGCCATTTGATCAAAGCCTCTGCTCCCGTCACCCGGTGCATTGCATTTGCCACTGCCATCGCTGTCACGAGGGTCAGCATGGATGCATGGTTCGGATTGATGTCCGGTTTGAGCATGAGTGTCATATAAATTCCCGTTCCCGGAAGGGAATCCCATGACCGTCCGCGACGTCCTTTTCCCGCAGTCTGCTGGTCCGCTACCACAAAAGTTCCGGACGGATGTCCTTCTTCTGCCAGTTCTTTTGCTTTCGTATTCGTGGAATCAATCTTGTCAAAATAATACGTTTCCGCGCCTGCCCATTCGGTCTTTCGGATGCTTGCCAGCTCCACTTCGTCCATACGGTCCGGCACAGATACCAGATGATATCCCTTATTCTGCACCGCCTCAATCTCATAACCGGCCTCTTTCAGCTGATTAATTGCCTTCCAGACAGCGGTCCGGGATACGCCAAACTGATTGCACAGCTCCTGACCGGACACATATCCGTCCGTCTCACGGAGCAGTCTTAAAATTTCTGCTTTCATAATCATACTTTCCATTCACAAAAACATGTAAACGTTTTTTCTTAGTCAGATAACGTTGCCTTCATGATCGCCTTGATGGAATGCATACGGTTCTCAGCTTCATCGAAGACAACGGAGCGCTCACTCTCAAATACTTCATCGGTCACTTCCAGCTCGGATAATCCAAACTTTTCATAAACCTGTTTTCCGATCGTGGTCTTTAAATCATGGAATGCCGGCAGACAATGCATGAAGATCGCGCTGTCCTTTGCATTTTTGAATGCATCGGTATTTACCTGATACGGTTTCAGGTCATTGATACGCTCTGCCCATACTTCTTCCGGTTCACCCATGGATACCCATACATCTGTATAAATGACATCAGCATCCCTGGTTGCTTCCGCAACACTGTCTGTCAGTGTGATGGTTGCTCCTGTCGTGGAGGCCACGTCCACACAGTAATCCACGAGCTTCTTGTCCGGATAATATTTCGGATTGGTGCAGGCAACAAAATGCATGCCAAGCTTTGCACAGGTAACCATCAGAGAATTGCCCATATTGTAGCGCGCATCTCCCATGTATACAAACTTCACACCCTTAAGTTTTCCAAGATGCTCCTTGATAGTGAGCATATCGGCAATCATCTGTGTCGGATGGGATTCATTGGTCAGTCCGTTCCACACCGGAACCCCTGCGTATTTTGCCAGTTCTTCCACAATCTCCTGTCCGTATCCGCGATATTCGATTCCATCAAACATACGTCCCAGAACACGGGCCGTATCCGGAATACTTTCCTTTTTTCCAATCTGGGAACCGCTCGGATCAAGATATGTCACATGCATACCCAGATCATGTGCAGCTACCTCGAAAGAGCATCGGGTTCTTGTACTTGTCTTCTCGAAAATCAGTGCAATATTTTTTCCAACCAGACTGTCATGCATGATTCCCTGATGTTTCTTCTCTTTCAGCTCTGCGGACAGATCCACAAGATACAGGATCTCCTCCGGTGTAAAATCCATCATTTTTAACAAATTACGTCCCTTTAATGTCATTGCTCTTCCTCCTTAAGTGTACGTTGAAAACATTTTACTCCATTTGCCGGAATTTTACAACAATGGTATGGAAAATTGACCGATCAAAAAAGGAGCCCTGCCTTTCGACAAAGCTCCTGGATTTTTAAGTTTAATAAAATACAATCGGTCCTACAACCGTTCCCGCATGACCGCTGGATGCCAGTTTGAAGTATTTTGCTCCACCTGTCGGATCACTGCCGTTTAATGCGGCTCTCGCTGCCTGTCTGGCGCTTGCGCTGACACCGCTGGCAAGTCTTGCTTCAAGTCTGCCGGAAGATGCCGGTCCAAACTGACCTCTCTGATAGATAACTCCGTAGATAGAGTTTGCAAATCCGCCGCTTCTCACACGATTAACTACAACAGCTCCAACCGCTGTCATACACTGTACGCTGGTTCCTCCGGCCTCACACTGTACAAGTGCTGCCAGAAGTGTCTCTTCATCTGCACTTGCGGCAATCGACGCATTCTGTGTTGTCTGGGAAGATGTCGACTGACCGGACGATGATTTCTTTTCAGCAGAAACAGAAGCATTCTTCTTTGCTTCTTCCGCTGCCTTTTTCTCTTCTGCAGCCTTGATTGCTGCCTGTTCTTCCTCAATGGTGACTGCTTTGCCTGTATCCAGTGTGACGGTCACATAATCGTCACTCACATAACAGGTATCTGAACCAACTTTGACGGCAATCCATCCGTCTGTTTCTTCGGCTTTTGTATTCACATCCATGTGCTCACCCGATGCAACGGTTTTCACTACCTCCGCATCTGTGTCGGGTGCTTTACGAATACGAAGACCGTCAATGGAAACCTTCGCAACCGTATCACAGTGCTTCTTTGCATAATTTAATGCATCTGTTCCTGTCACACAATACTCATTCTTTACATATCCTGTTACATTGCCGGACTCAATCTTTGTCCAGGTGTCGCCTGCTTCTTTCACAACTGCGCGATCCCCTTTGTACATCTTTCCGACAATTCCGGAATCAGAATCTGCCTTTTCGCGAACGTAAAGAAAATCATCCACCTTCGCCATCAGCTTATTCTGCCACTCCTGTTCCTCTTCGGAAACAGTTTCCTTTTCTGTGGTTTCTTCTTTTTTTGTATCATTTCCGGATATAACCGTTCCATCTGCTGTTGCCGCAACCAAAGCCGCATTTGTCTTTTCAACAGAAATATATCTGTCCAGATAGTCTGCCGACTCCAATTCATATTCATTCATGGCAGATGCCACTCCGGCAATTCCGTTATTGACAAACTGTGTGTCTGCTGCATCCTTTGCTGCAATATTCACTCCATTACCGGTAACTGCAGTGACCGCAAGTGTGAGTGCCAGTCCCGACACGATTACACTTTCCATCACCTTTTTGCTTGCTTTCATTGATGAACCTCCGTAGTTTGTTTCATCCACCTTTTACCCGTGGATTCGTAACATTTTATGCAATAAGTATTACACTTATGTTGCGTTTTTAAACACTTTATTTCATTTGTTACAAGTTTGTTACGTGGCTTATTGTAGCACAGGAATTTCCATTTGTCAAATTTTAGTATAAAAATGGGTGATGTTCTCCACTTTTGCTCATATTCCGTTTAAAAAATGGGTGTGCGTTTTCACTGCACACCCATGCCGGTTTTGAAAATGTTACATATTTTATATTCCTGTGTCAATTTATGTATTGTTTTTTGATAAAAAACATTCCACTATGGGAAAATTTCCTGCAAAACAGTTGAAATTATGCGGTTTTCTTCCTCATCCTCATGTAAATTTTTATTTTGCACTTTCTCCGGTGATACACTTTTTTCTTCCTTTTTCCCAGGCTTGTCCATGTGTTTTTTTAAGTACAATTCCAGGCGTCTTCTGCACCGGTTTGCTTTTTTCTGTTGCCGCACAATACAAAACACCCCAATTGTTAAAAATAAAAAAAGTATGATCTGCAACCCCATAATCATTAACTCCATTTCATTTTGCCACCTGCTGATCCACATCAGTATTGTCATATCTGCTCCCATCCTTTCATATTATATAAAATCATTTCTTACTGTATAAATCTTATTATAATGAAAGAACGTCATCACCGGAATATCCTTTCGGTCGCAAGTTTCGACATATGTCGTTACTGCTCATGTTGCTTGACATTTCTATATGGATCATATAGAGTTGACTTAAGTAAAGAAAAGAGGAAATATCGAATGGCTAAATCAAAGAAAATTGTTATGACCGGTGGCGGAACTGCCGGACATGTTACTCCAAACATTGCCCTTATGCCGGCACTTCAGGAAGCCGGTTATGAAATTACATATATCGGTTCCTACAACGGAATGGAAAAAGAACTTATCGAAGCACAAAAAATCCCTTATATCGGAATTTCTTCTGGAAAACTTCGCCGTTATTTTGACTGGAAAAACTTTTCCGATCCTTTTAAAGTATTAAAAGGATATGGGCAGGCAATCTCCATCCTGCGCAAACTCAAACCGGACGTTGTCTTTTCCAAAGGTGGATTTGTGTCTGTTCCGGTTGTCCTTGCCGCAAAACACTGCCATATTCCGGCAATTATCCACGAATCCGATATCACACCGGGACTTGCAAACAAAATCGCAATCCGCGGTGCAAAAAAAGTATGCTGTAATTTCCCGGAAACCATGAAATACCTTCCAGCGGAAAAAGCAGTTCTTACCGGTTCACCGATCCGCCGGGAACTGTTCCACGGAGATACGGAAAAATCTCTTCACTACTGCGGTTTCCCGGATCACAGCAAACCGGTACTCCTGATCGTCGGCGGAAGTTCAGGTTCCAAGGTCATCAATGAAGCGGTACGGAAAGTGCTTCCGGAACTGTTAGAGCAGTTTTATATCATTCATCTTTGTGGAAAAGGAAACCTTGATGAGAAATTAAAAGGCGTGGTTGGCTATGCGCAGTTTGAATATGCAAGTGCAGAACTGACCGACATGTTTGCCCTGGCAGATCTTGCCATTTCCCGCGCAGGAGCGAATTCCATCTGTGAGCTTCTTGCATTACACAAGCCAAACATCCTGATTCCGCTTTCTGCCGCTGCCAGCCGTGGTGATCAGATTTTAAATGCGAAATCTTTTGCAAAGCAGGGATTTTCTTATGTGATTGAGGAAGAAAAACTGACCGATCAGACATTACTTGATGCAGTACGCGAAGTATATGCCGACCGTGAAAAATACATCCGTACCATGTCAGAGAGCGGTCAGATGGATTCCATCGGAACGATATTAAAACTGATTGAAAGTGTTTCTAAATAATTCACACGCCAAAACAAAAAAAACATGCATATCTGCTGTACGTTTTTCCAGCGATATGCATGTTTTTGTATATAGAGATGCAGATTTTTTACATCTTCATCTTATCACAGATTTCTTTCATCTCATCATCGGAAAGAGATAAATGCTCCCACTCAGGAACTGCCTGATCTCCTGCTTTACGCGGAATCAGATGCATATGGAAATGAAATACGGTCTGTCCTGCTGCTTCTCCGTTATTCTGAAGCACATTGTAACCGTCACATCCCAACACTTCTTTTTCGTGTGTAATAACTTTCTTTGCAAGCTTTGCAGCCTTTGCGAGTACTTCATCACCAATCTCAAACATATTTGCATAGTGCTGTTTCGGCAGAATCAGCGCATGTCCCTTTGTTGCAGGACTTGCATCCAGAATCACACGGAAATCCGCATCTTCATAGATCGTATTGGTCGGAATATCTCCGTTTGCCAGTTTACAAAAAATACAATTGTCATCTCTCATTTTTTTGCCTCCTAAAATACAAATATCTGATCGAGCATACGAAGCGTTTTAAAATTCCCTTTCGCTGTCATCTCACCCGTCATAAACGCTCTCTGGAATGTCATCCGTCCGTCAATGATTGACTGCAGAACATCTCTGCTTAATTTTGCAACCACGTCAATCTTTTCTTCCTGACCGTAATGAATCTCCAATTCTCCGTTTTCAATTGCTACATACAATGGCTTTTTAATTCCCTCGATAATAAAGGAATAGCTGGCAGCAAAATCCTCGGTAGATACAAAATGGCTTTCGAGTTCCTTCACAAACGGTGTATTCATATCATCATCCGATTTTCCAAGCATATCTTTGAACATTGATGCCAGTTCCTCAATATCCTCTTTCTGCTGCTTCACATAAGTATCATCCGATACATACTTCGAGAGCTGTTCGCTCTCCTGTGGTGTCAGATTCAGCTGCTGCGTCCGCAGAACGCTCTGCTTTACTGCCTGATTACTGGTCGGAAGGTTTTTGATCTTCTGGGAAATGGTCCGGTACAGGTTTTCCGCTTTCTTTTCAATGATCAGCGTATAATCTTTATTCTGCTTGAATTCCACCAGATCCTCTACATATCCGCATAACCCTGCACATGGTAATCCACCCAGAATCTCCCATGCATTCATCAGCGTCAGTTCTCCCTCACGCTCCCCATAGGTTGTGGACATAACAATCGGCTGCATATAGGTATGGCTGATTTTTTCCTTATCACCATATAACCAGCAGGCATCCAGAAACTGCTGCATATAACCACCGATTCCCAGCCACTCAATCGTTGTGGCAAGAATAATTCCGTCTGCCTCTTTGAACGTCAGTGGAAGGGTTGCAATTTCATTCTTATGCTCATATATATTGAATCGTTCGATGTTTACCCGAAGTTCCCGTAAAACATCTTCCATCTTTTTTAATACATACAGTGTCGGGTCATCCAAAAGTCCCCGGCCTCCATAATACACGTTGATTTTCATCGGTATACTCTCCTTGCTTTGATACTAATTAGTATAGGGATTTTCCCCCGATAAATCAACTGCTTTACGAGGTTTCCGGTATAAAATAATTGCAAGAACAAATCCCATTGCAAGGCCACCGATGTGTGCCCAGTTGTCCACATCCACGCTGGTAATTCCATAATACAGGCTGATCACAATCATAAAAAGCAGCCCTTTGCCCGTAAGAGATTCATATCTTCCTTTGTGTATCATCACAATCCACAGCAATGCCCCGATAATACCGAAAATAGCACCGGATGCCCCTGCCGATACATCATACTTTCCCCATGCGGTCATTTGCACATAGGACAGTGTACTTCCTCCCACACCGGCGATCAGATACAGACACAGGTATTTGATATGTCCTATCGCTTTCTCCAGAATCGGACCGGCACAGATCAGTACCAGCATATTATTCAAAATATGTTCAAATCCAAAATGCATAAAAGTAGCTGTAAACAGTCTCCAGTATTCTCCCTGCTTCACATATGGCGGCCAGACCGCCCCCATTCTTACCATAAACTCCGAATTTTCTGTATTTCCAAGGATTTCCAGAATCACATAAACAAGAACATTCACAGCGACAAATCCCACGGTTACAAATGGAAGTTTCTTTTTTTGTGGCATACTTTTCCCTCCTGATTTTTTCACATGCTATCAGTATACTCACTTCCATTTGGAAAGACAAGGCAGTTAGCAAAAACGATATCGGACATCCGCGAAACGGATCATGTCATTACTGTTTAATTTTCTTCTCTCTTTGTAAGCCAGCGGCTCATCATTCACAAACGTACCATTTGTCGAATTTAAATCTTCAATATAATAGATCTCTCCATCATGATCAATCCGCGCATGCAGCTGACTGATCGTATCTGCCTGTATTTGTATGTCCGCATCGGGACCGTACCCGATTCTTGTCATTTTCTTTGTAACACAGATATCCTCGTAAGATTCAGCTCCCTGATACAACAACATTCCCCTGACTTTCCCTGTCATGCTGTTCAGGCATACCGTTGGCCGATATTCGGGTTGTGCCACCGTTTTTATTACTTCCTCCGGATATACAACCGCAGACTTCGAAAGTTTTCTGGTATCCTGCAGGCATTCCCTACTTCCATGATAAGATTCATATACCTGTTTTTCGGTTTCTTCCTCTTCCAGAAGACCTATTTCTATCAGTAGCTTTTTTAATTTTCTGATCCACTCCTTCTGCTCCTTTTTCTTTCCCTCCTTTTTCTTTTCCCCCTTTTTCTTTCTGTTGGCTCTTTTTACAGTTTCATCTTTTCTTTTTTTGTCTGGATGATCTTCATATTTTCTTTCAGGAACTACGGGTTGATTGTTTTCCTCTCTCCAAACTTTTTCCATTCCATTTCCCCCGGATTCCTCCACGGCCGCCTTTTTCCCCTCATTTTGTCTGGATCTTACAATTTCATCCCGGATATCTGTAATAGAATAACCATCCAGAAGCGTCTTCTCATAAATTCCATATGCTGCTTTTACCGCCCGTGTGTCTTTATGATCCACTTTTGTAAGCAGAAATTCCATTAACTGCTGAAATTCTGTCTCAATGGTTCCACTCCCACCTGGATATACGGTAAAAATAATTTCCTGGTTGCTGTTGGTAATAAATATTAACTCGGGATCCAGCATCAGGCAATTGGTCTGAATCAGATTCCATTCCAGAATCTCCATCTCACTGCAAATGCTCATAATCAGTTTTTCAATGAAAGAAATATCTACTTCTTTTACCCTGCAATACATATCAAGCGACTGTTTGCCGGATATGTTATACCAGTACTGTCCCTCCCCATCCATATATGCCTTTTCCACTGCAAGAAGTCCCGGCAATTTTCTCCGCAACATCAGCTTTTCATCCAGCCCCGCATGGATTCCCGCCGCAATTTTCATAAAACTTCCCGTAAGATTTCTTTCATATATTATTTCCCGATTGATCATTTTTTCACCTCTTTTAAAATCTGATACTGATAAAAGGAATCTACCGCCCACATATCTTCCATCTGCTTTTCTTCATGCTCCTCACGTACTTCATGCAACAAATCAATTCCTGTACACATAGCTGCTGCCATCGTCCATATCAGAACCGGTATAATCACAGCCGCCTCTACGGTATAACTTCCTCTCCATTTCATATTTTCTCCTATTATCCCTGTAATCCCCACATGACCAGATGTGCCCCTAGCAAAAATGGTACAAACGGAAACTCGGATTTTCTGTTTTTATGTCCGAATACCAGCAAACCAAGAGCCGTAATTCCCGCAATGGTAATGGCAATCATGACAATTCCCATTATTTCACCCAGTGCATAAAAACATCCCATGCATAAGATTACCAGACCATCCCCATATCCAATACTTTCTCTTGTACTCCAGGCCAGTATAAGCATAAATATCCCCGGCAGTAATCCCAAAAACCATACTGGATTTTTCCAACAGCCTCCCAGCAGTGATACAGCCATACCTGATATTCCCAGCAGCAAAATTGCCCAGCCATGAAGTTCCTGTTTTCTCATATCTTCCCAGGATAGTCCTGCCAATCCAAAGGTCAATATGCACATTCTGATTATTTCATAGTTGTTCCGTATTATTTTACCTCACCTCCGCATTCGCCCCACATTTGCCACAGGCCCTTTTTCCTCCCGTCTCTTCCAACAGAATCAGATAAATGGTTCTTTTTAATCCACTGCAGGCAAGATCACTGTGATAACAGGTTCCGTAATCCGTCACATACACCTTTCCAGAGACATAATTTTTCACCACGCACCCGGAACATGCGCTGTATTTATGTTCATTTTTGTTTCTCATGCCGCTGATCTGTGCATAATCCGCACTTTTAATACTTAAATCCAGATAATGACACTTTCTGCTCCTGTGATAAACGGTTCCATGTTTTGTAACATACACATAATCACTCTGCTTTCCATCTGTACGGTCGCCAATCCACTTATGGCTCTTACTTTTCTGACAGATACCAACACCCTTTACCTCAAAAAAGCTAATTGGAATTTTAATGTAATAATTAACCTGCAAATTAATATAATTTCCTGACAGATCGGATTTCGCCATCGTAATCGCATGTTTTCCACCGCGAATATATTTTTCCGGCAGGCTGTATGTTCCCAGCTCCTTTCGAAAATACGCTTCCGCCGATACCAGAAGTCCCGTTTGCGACGAAACGGCAGCCGCTTCACATGCTGTTTTTCTACTTGCATAATTCAATGCCTCCTGAACTTCTGTCTGAATCTGCAACACCCGAAAGAAAAATAGGAGCGTAAGGAAAAACACCGCTGTAACAGGAATAATCACTGCTGCCTCCAACGTATACGATCCTTTAAAAAGGGAACATAAGGATGCCTTTTGGCAAGGATGTTCTCCCAGGTTATAGATATCGTCTTGCGGATTCGAATCTATTGGTTCGTTTATTATCTTATGAATACATGCCTGCTTCGGAAAAGATTGAAATTTGAGGGTAATTGTCGGTTTCCATTGTCCAAAAGACATCCTTATATCCCCTCCTTCCCATGAAAATAACTGTACCCCGAATGATTCTGAATCCGGAACCCATTTGAAAAATTTTCAAGGATGGATACAAAGCCAAGAAATACCGGTTGGAATTCATAGGTGGCAGTAAGCTCAGTTTCACACAAAACGTGGTCCATCTGAAAATTTTCGTACCCTTCCTGTGTCTGTACATACGCTTCCTCCACATCCATGGTGCGCATTGCAAGGGTATTTCCCTTATGAAACAAAAGCAAAATGGCAGCATATTGTCCATAATCCAATCCCTGAGAACAATCTTTCGCCACAGACCAGCCCGACAAAAGTTCCGGAATCATATGTACATTTGAAGTCCAGTCCGCATCACTTTTTATCATTGTAATTTTCCCACCGGACAATAGTGTCCTTACATCTAACACACTTTCTGCAAATGCCCACGCTACTAAGATTCCGTATTTTACAGCTTCGATTACGGCCGGATTTGCGGATACTCCAGCCAACGTGACCGCAAGTGCCATTGCCTCTGATTGTCGCTGGGAAGATGCGGTTAATGACGCCATATTTAACGGTTCTCTCATTGCCAGCAACTCCGAAACCACAATTTTTAAATTTTCTGCGTCATTTCTTTTTCCGCCCAGAACATACTCCAGCTCATATTCCAATACGCGATCCTGCTTTTTTTCCACATAGTTTCCAAGATAATTCACAAGATACTGATAAAACAATACTTTTTGATACCAGTCTGTTCCCGCATAAGAATCCATCGTACCTTTTTCCAGACTCCTGTGTGAAACAGTTTCTTCTATATTAATAAATTTTCCGGATACCTTTGTATTTTCCGGCAAAACAAGGGATAGTACCCCTTCTTTTTTTACTTCTGTCACCGTTTCTAAAGGATTCTCTGTTGGCGTTGCCTTTTCCCCAGAATCCTCTTTCTTTGTTTTATCCTCCTGACGCGCTTCCCCTTTTAACTGCCGGGATGATGAATTACCTGCCCCCTCCGTTTCATATTTTTCCGGATGCTTCAGTGCATCCATTGCATCTGCAATACCCTCATCCGGATTTTTGTAGTCCTTTTTTACTTCTTTTACTGCTTCATAATGATTGTAGACGGACTTTGCCATCTCATATGCAATATTCTTTTTCATATAAGTACATACAGCCTTCTGAAATACGACACCATTCTGATCTGTCAGCAATCGATAGGGGTCATACCTTGCATCTGTCATCTCCGCGGTCAACAGACTCATCCCGGAAAGCAAAGTTTTCTGCTCTTTGCTTCCAAGATGATCCGATGTAAGGCCACGTAGCTGTGCTTCCCGGTTATTAAAACATAATTTACCTTCTGTATCATCCACCCGTACTCCAAGAATTTTGTATGTTTCCCACAAAGGACTGCAATAATCGGCAAAAACGGATTCCAAAACCGTATCCGTATTCATATACAATACTTTCTGAAGTTCATAATGTCTCGCTGCTTCTAAAAGTGTAAAAAGAAGCTGCGCCACCAGCATCAGTGAAAGGGCTGCAAACACAGTAATACTCGCCTTTTTTCTCACTATACCTCTCCTGCACGCTCTTTAATTGTGGTAAAAATATCCGAAACCAATGTTGTCAGTTTTTTCTTGAACAACACAACAATTCCTATCAATACCACAACAATCAACACCATTTCTACAACTCCTACCCCATCTTCTTCCATCAAAAAGTTTTTAAATCCTAACATAATTTTTCCTCCTTATACTTGAAATGACAGCATTGCCGGAATCATAATGATGGCAATCACGATGCTAAGCATCATCATAAGCGGCAACAGCATTTTCGTTCCTGCCTCTTCTCCCAATTTACAGGCCAGTGCTTTCCTTTCTTCCAGTGCATTCTCCGATTCCTGTTCCAAAAGTTTACATAATCCCCTGCTTCCTGTCTGTAAATTCTGTAAAAGAATCCGAATGAGTCTCTGATACTCTCCCAAATCCACTCTTTCTCCAAATTTCTGGTATGCAAGACGTTCACTTTCTCCATCCAGGATTTCATGATTTGTTATTATCATTTCTTCATAGATATGCCGTTCTTTTATTTGTTTTTTCTGCCTTTTATCAGAATATTGAGCGGAAATTCTATTCCAAGCCTGTTTTAATGACATGCCTGCTCCCAGTAAAATCAGAAGTTTACTCACAACTTCCGCATAATCCAGTTTCATCTGCTCTTTTTTTATATGATCCGCAGTACGTTTCCTCTCCAGAACAATTCCCGCCATCAGGAACAGAACCAGTACCTCAAAAAACAAAATTTTCCATACCAGATGCTGTTTTTTTTCTTTCCATTGCAGCTTCACCCCTGCCACCTGATCCGGCAGCGTCAGATACCTCTCCCCTTCCTGCGTACTCTGCTGCTCTACTTCAGCTGCAATTTCATGAATGACCTTTTCCTGCTGCGACATCACTTTCGGGTATACTTGAAAAGAAAACGTATATTCCTCCCGGTACTTTTCACAGGTAAGTGCCACACTCGCCTGTACAAGTTCTCCCTGGGGATCTAATTGATCCTCCCGGATCGTTCCATCCACGTCCACTGCATTGTATTGATCCAATGTCCAGTCGGCTTTTACCAATCCTTTCACATAGCTTGGCTTCATATGCACCTGCTCTGTTACATGTGCAGCCTCTTCTCCCTCCGGGAAAAAGGTTTCGTCTATTTCCTTTTCTGCCCGGGAAAAATAGGATTGTGCTGTCTTTTCATCAATACATTGTGCAGGAACGCTTATCTGATAATCATAATCTTTCAGTTGCTCCCCTGCATTCAGCGTAAGTTCCACTTCCTGCCGCCCACTGCCCGGACTGCCCCGGATAATTCTGTTTTTATCGTCCATACTGCGATCGGAAAATTCCATATATGCCCCAAGCAGCAATAACAGAATACAAACAACCGCTGCTTCTATTATTTTTTTCCTTCTCACACTTCCCCCTCTACATATGTATTGTCATTATTTTCTCTGCCAGTACAATCGCCCCACCATAAGCTGCAAGACACACCGTCATAAACAACGCCCCTGCCACATTTCCATATAAAACATTCAGGAAATCCATGGATGTCACATTCAGATATAACAAAATGAACAACGGTATCACATTCATTACTTTCTGTTCCATCTTTCTGGAAGCAATCTGTACCTGAATCTCCCTCTCCGTTTCATAACGCACCCGCATATGTCGGGATGTCGCATCAATGATTGTCACAAAATTTCCACCGCTGCGTTTTGCGAACGAAAAAACTTCCGAAAAACCTGCAATATCCATATTTCCGCTTCGCGCAGAAAAGTCCGCAAGTAATGCCTCCAATGGCTGATTGAGACTGATGGAACAATTCATCTCCTTTACCTCCTGATACATATAGGATTTTTTCCCATATAATGCGAGCATTTCTTTTTCTGCCTCTTTCCACGCATTTTCTATAGAAAAACCAGCAAGCAAAGCTGCACTGATACTCCGAAGGGTATCCATAAATTCCCTTGCAAGCTGTATCTGCATTTGTTCTCTCCCTGCTTTTTTCTGACGCTTCATGAAAAACCAGATAAAAACAGGAAAAAATACTATCCCCAGCCAGCTGGCATAAAATAAATACGCAATTGCCACTGTCAGCAGCCCCGCCAGAGCAATGCTTCTACAGACCTCCTTCCGGCTCAGATGATACACGCGATAATCCATCTTCTATCTCTCCCTTCTCCCGGGTCAGCCCTGCCATCTCCAGTTTTTTACGATTCTTTAATATGCCACAGTGTTTCCACTTCCAGCTGCCCCCGATTCCTTCCAGTTCGTAAATCGGGGAAATCTGAATCTCGCCATCTTTTACTCCGCATACCTCTGTAATTTCCAATACCCTGCGGCTTTTATCCGGTAATCTTCCCAGATGAACGATCAGCTCTATCCCCGATGCAATCTGTTGTCTGATTGCAGCAATCGGCAGATCCATCCCCATCAGTACCATCATTTCCAGACGGGAGAGAATATCTCTGCTTGAATTTCCATGGGCGGTAGATAATCCGCCATCATGTCCGGTGTTCAATGCCTGAAGCATATCAAATGCCTCCGCTCCACGGCACTCCCCAACAAGTATTCTGTCCGGACGCATACGCAATGCTGTGCGGATCAGATCCCGGATTGTTACCGGCTGGACGCCCTCCATATTTGCATTCCGTGTTTCTAAACGTACCAGATTTTTGATTCCCTGTATTTGAAGTTCCGCGGAATCCTCAATCGTTATAACTCTCTCATCCTCCGGGATATACTGTGATAAAGCATTTAAAAATGTCGTTTTCCCGGAGCTTGTCCCTCCCGAAATCAACAGGTTGTATTTTGCCCTTACCAGCATCTTTAAAAACTCTGCTGCATCTTCCGGAAGTGCCCCTTTTTGAATAAGGGTCTGCATATCCAGCGGTTTCTCCGGAAATTTCCGGATTGTGATTGTAGAACCATCCAGAGAAACCGGTGCCAGGACAATATTTACACGGGAGCCATCTGCAAGTCTTGTATCTACGATCGGATTCGATAAATTAACCACCCGGTTATGTCTTCCAACGATCTGCTGTATCACATCCTGCATTTTTTCTTCGCTGGCAAATGCCTGATTCCATGCATGAACCCTTCCTGCCTTTTCGTAAAAAATATGTTTCGGTCCATTTACCATGATCTCGGAAATTTCCGGATCATCCAGAAGTTCCTGCAAAGCATCCAGTTTTCTGAGTGAATTAAATACTCTTGCTTCCAGCATCAGACGTTCCCGAATGGAAATGGGTTCCTCCTGCATCAGCCGGGATGCCTCTTCCCCAATCAGATTTTCAATTTCTTCATCCGACATCTCCCGTGAAAGATCCATGCGTTCCAATACACGCTGCCGGATATCTCCTACATACTCATCCAACCGGCATCATCCTCCGGATACTGTCTCCAAATTCGTTCCATTTCCATTGCTCGACGAGCCGCTCGCAGGATACCACAGGGGATGCCACAAGCGGAAGCTGTATTTCCCGCAGATTCTCGGATAACCGTTCTTCTCCGCGTTTTTGAATTTCTGTCAAAAATTCTTTCTCTCTCCACTGTCCAAGCCCTCCTCTGCTTTTCATCAGGAAAATTTTCTGGCAGCTCCCCAGCAATTCAAAAAATCCCATAAACCGTGACCCCAGATTTAAAACGATGGTTGTATAATTCATTTCCTGCGCTAAAATCTGAAACAATTTCTGATACGTCAGATTTTTCACTTCACACAGACACTCGGTATTTCCCAGAGGATACACAACATCTGTCCTGTCCAGATGACCGATGCAGGAAACCATCCTGCTCTTTGAGTATTTTCCGCTTTCTGCCATCACCAGAAGTTCTTCCATCCCGGACGAATAAAATTCCCCCATCAGCTGCGACAATCCACTGTTTTCCTGCAAATCCAGAAGCAGAACTTTTTCGTTTTCACTCAGAATGGAGGACAGCGTGACCGCAAACGGAAGCTGCATTTCATTTTCTGCCAGCGAATATACTGCAAGAACCTGTAATTTTTGCTTCACACCCCCACTGGCATTTTTTATTTCCTCCCCAATCTGTTTTAAAATCTCATCGACGATTTTATTCACTTCCTGATACTTATCCACAAACACCACCCCTTTTTCCACATCTTTATCCACATTTTCATTTCCATCAAACAGATAAATTTGTGGAATTTCACATTCTATCCTGTTTTCCCCAGCCAAATCATCCGACAGAACAATTGCATCCAGGGTTTTCCAGTTCTCCTGAAGTGCCTCCTTCTGGGAAAACATGTGCAGCTCAAGCTGATCCCGATAATGATTCATCAGGCAGCTGGTAAAACGGTCACCATACTCCCGGTCTCCAATACAGAGTCCCAATCGAGCTCTCCTCATAGCTCCTCCTTTCTTTTCAAAACAGTGACAGCCATACTGTCCGATGCGCGTATAACATTCCCAGTAAAACCGCAACAGAAAAATGCATCAGATTCTGCTCCTGAACCCAGCCATTTCGATAAGAGGAGAATTTCCCCGAAAACAGTTCCCTTAAAAAAACCTGTGCTTTAAAAAGGCTGATTCTAAGATTGCGCATATACAACATCTTGAGCACGGCTATTACTGCTCCTGCCACAAATGCTGCCAGCACACAGTCTGTCAATGTTTTTAAATTTGTAAATCCACCGATAACGGAAAAAAGTTTGATATCTCCGGCGCCCAACACACCTATGAGATAAAAAAGATATAACATGATAACCGGAATAGAAATATTCAAAAGAACTTGAATGATTCGCGGCATTCCACCCAAAACTATACCGAATGCCATCGATAAAAATAAACCCATGATAATCAGCCGGTTACTAATCCTCATGCTGGTAATATCCTGAACGACTGCCACAATTAAGATTGCATACAGTGTCAGAACCGATGCCCCCTGCATCGAAATCAATTTGCATCACCCCTTTGTTGTGAATCGAATTATAACAATGCCTATTTTATTTGTCAAGCAGTTTTTTACAAATTTTTGTATAACTTTTCCATTTTTGCTTATACTTGTAAAAGAGAGACTTCAGAAAGCAGGTGATCCAATGAAATTGTTTAAGACAACCCCTCAGCCCCCTGACGGCTATGCAATACTTCTCGATAATCTGAAACAGACAACCGCAGAACTGCAAAATACCTATGCCAATCTTGAAAATGTCGTTGATCCGGATTTGATCGACTATTACATTTATCAGGCAAAAGCCGTACAGATGCGCTATAAATTTCTTCTGGGATGTGTAAAAAAAATAGAGGGAAACTATTCGCTTCCCTCCTGACCGTTCTCATTTTACGGAAATTTTATACAAAAAAGCCCCGGTGACTGTCCACATCCATATAATCTTCGTTTACGGCACCGCGCGCATAAGTCATCCCTGCATATACCTGCTGGGTATTTTTCATAAGGGGTGCACTCTTGTCCTGTTTCGCCACCTCTACAAAAGAAGTATACAACCGGTGCATGATATGTTCCGCTTCCTGCACTCCATCCAGCCGATTCTCGTACATCGCCCGTGAAAGCTCATTTTTACAGAACATATAGAGTTTATACAGGTTGTGCGAGATCGGATACGAAAAATTGAGACTTCCGATCAGCTCATCCAGAACACTCTGTGCATTCCGGATCGCATCCTTCTGTCCATCATGATCTCCCTTGCAGTGTGCCTGCCGAATATCATCCACATAGGCAAAAAAGATATCGTAAATGATGACGATCATCTCACCGGAATTACACTGGCTCAGTCGTCTCGTAAAATCTTTTTTCAGCTCATTATCCATATGCTACTCCTATTTCTGCAGCAAAGACAGTACCTGCTGTGGAATATCATTTGCCTGTGATAACACCGAAACAGCAGCCTGTTCCAGAATATTCTGCTGTGTATATTCTGTCATTTCAGATGCCATATCGGTATCCATAAGCCCTGAATACGCGGTTGTCATATCTTCCTGTGTCTCTGCCAGACTCGAACTTGCGTACTCCAGACGATTTGTGTATGCACCGATTCCGGAGCGGACAGCACTTAATTTTGCAATTGCTGCATCCATCGTGCTGATGGCTTTGTCTGCACCTCCGTTGACCGCCACATTCACCGTATCCAGATACAGACTCTCCGAGGAAACTTCTGGAATAAGTACATCCATATTCTGATACTGGTTTGCACCGATCTGAATTGTCATTGCACCGACATCCGTCACGTCAAATACAAGCGTCGCTCCTGTTGCCTGTATATCATCACTCAGCAGAAAATCCATGGAAAATCCACCCTTATCCGTGATTTTCACACGATTTCCCTCGACATTTGTAATTACTGTACTTCCAAACCCATCTTTCAGTTCTATCTCTGCATCGGTTCCGCTTGCCACAAGTTTGTAACTTTTGTCATCTGTATTTTGAACAACTCCCTGCGCATTTGACAGACCTGTTTTTTTTGCCATCTCTTCTGACATACCAATGGTCAGTGTTTCTTTTGATCCCCTGTTATCCGCAGTAATCTTATAAACCCCTGCCGTATTTGGATCTTTTTCAAACTTGCACCCGATCTCATCTGCCACAGATATCATCTGGTTATATACGTCATCGGCACTCATTCCCTTTTTATACTCGATCCCCACTCCGTTGACAGAAATTGTGCCTCCTTCGAAATCCGGATCATTGATCAGGCCGGACATATCCAGCTGATACTCTGCCTGCTTTGCCGGAGTCTTCACTTCCACCGTATAATCGCCCGGAAGAACTTCCTCGGAAAAGTCAATTCTTGTTGCGCTCCGTGCAAATTTTGTTCCATCTGCTGTTTGTGTTCCACTCACATATACACGTGTATTAGTCGAACCATCAAGCAACGTCTTCTTGTTGTACTCTGTATCTGTGGAAATCCGGTCAACTTCCTGTGTCAACTGATCAATCTCGTCCTGAATACTCTGACGGTCCGAATAAGAGTTTGTTCCATTTGCCGCCTGAACACTCAGTTCACGGATACGCTGCAGCATATTGCTGACTTCGTTTAATGCCCCGTCTGCAATTCTGAGTACGGACTGCCCATCATCAGAATTCGCTTCTGCCTGATCCAGACCATCAATCTGTGCTTTCATCTTGCTGGAGATTGCCATTCCCGCCGGATTATCCCCTGCCTTGTTGATCTTATATCCACTGGAAAGACGGCCCATGGAAATACTCAGTTTATTTTCTGTCCGGAGCAGCTGCCGGTTGGCTACAACAGCAGACATGTTGCGATTAATCTTCATACTTATTCCTTCCCGTATACGCTACGTTTGAGCATCCCTGCCCTCTGATTTGACACTCCCTGTCATTTCATCTGACATATATATCGTCCGAAAATGCCAATTCTTTAATAAAAAAAAGTATAATTTGCAATTAACGGGAAATCGTATTATAATAGCAACATTAAACGATATTTGCAAAGGAGGATTTATCCCATGGCTAAAGTAACCAAGGATACTATGATCGGAGAACTTCTTCAGATTGATGAGAACGTAGCACCTATGCTTTTAAACATTGGTATGCATTGTCTTGGCTGCCCATCATCCCAGATGGAGACTATTGCTGAGGCAGCTATGGTTCATGGAATCGACCCGGATGATCTGGTAAATGATATCAACGATTTCATCGAGCATGATGCAACCGCATAGATTTCACGTATCAAAAAGGAGTGCTGAATTTCAGCACTCCTTTTTGATTTAAATTTTCTAAAGAGATGCAAACACCTGCAGTGCCTGCGGTCCCGTAATTTTATTTCCATGTTCCGCGAAATATGCTCCGACTGCAGGATTATAGTTTTTCTGCTGTGCATATTCGCAAATAATATTGCAGACTTTATTAAACTCTTCCGGTGTGTGGTCATCTTTGTGGATCACCAGATAAAACCGGTTTTTCTTCTCGTTCTTAAACAGGTCATTTCGTCCATTGTAATAATTTACAAGTACATGTGCGAGACGCTCCACCTGATCTATCGTCGTAAATTCAAACATTTTCGTCAGATCTGCCGGTACTTCCGGTACTTCTTCCGGTGCCTCTGTCTGCTGTGCATTTTCACTCTCCGAAGAGGCTTTTGCTTCACGTATTTTCTGGAAAAGTTCCAAAATATCATCTGCGCCTTTGCGTTCCACATTTCCGACTGCTCCCGTATTTGAAAACAGTTCCTCATCTCCGGCTTCCGTAAACTGGGAAAAACGGGTATCGAGTTCTTCCGGGTATTCAACCTTTGTAATCAGCAAAACCAGGGATTCGGAAGACAATGGAATTGCCTCTACCATAAGTGGATTGTCACTCACATCAAATCCAAACTCATAATTTGCCTGCTGTATCATATCATGGAAAAGTCCTTTTGCTTTCTCAGAACCATATGCCAGTTCCCGCAGATTAATCTGACGATCTGCAAGATCCTGTTTTGTTAATGTGCATCGAATCTGATTTTCATTTACTTTTTCAATTTTCATCTCTATCACATCCTTCTCTGGAAATCGCTTTCCGTAAATGGTACACTTATTATAATCAAATGCCCTCCCGTTGTAAAGTTACCACGGATTAAAAAATTATAAAAAAAATACTTGCATTGCAAAATAAAGTGTGTTATAAGTTTATGCATGAGATGCGTCTCTGACCCAAAGGAGCGTATGAATAACAAAAATTTAATATTGTCTGACCGATACGAGCTGATTCGTCCCCTTGGCCAGGGAGAATGCGGAAGTGTCTTTCTTGTCAGACAGCAATCTTTAGAGCAGTACCGTGCAATGAAGCGATTCCCCAAAAATACTTCGGCACAACCGCTCTTCGCAATATCCGAAGCACAGATTCTAAAGTCTGTTCAGCATCCCGGAATTCCCACAATTTATGATTTTGAAGAAGATGAATCATTCTACTATCTTGTGGAAGAATATATTCAGGGTGACTCTTTAGAAGAATTTTTGCTTCATCAACAGTCAATATCCCAGAACCAGTTTTTATATTTTTGTGAGCAGCTTTGTGACATTTTTGCATATCTGCATACATTACGGCCTTCTCCGATTCTTTATCAGGATCTTAAGCCGGAACATATTATAGTATGTGGAACACAGCTTAAATTGATTGACTTCAGTGTCGCATCTTTTGCTGCCATTTCTGGAAAAGACTTCAACCATTTCGGAAACGTGGATTTTTCTGCTCCGGAACTTATCTCAGGAAAACCGGTAACCCTGAGATCCGATATCTACAGCATTGGAAAAATCATGGAATATATGATGCCATATCTGGATGCAGCCACCAACCGATCTATTTATCCCAAAATTCAAAAAGCAATTTCAGCAGATCCCGACCTGCGCTATGAATCACCGCAGGCTCTGTACTCTGCATTAAAAGAAGTAATTGAAACTACGGGAAGAACGCATCTCAGGCAGACAATTGCAGTCGTTGGAAATCACAGCGGCTGTGGTGCAACACACATAGCAATCGCGCTGGTGACAACACTTAACTACCTTGGCATTTCGGCGGTTTATCAGGAAAAAAACTGGTCAAACGACTTGCGCAAGACGGTTGCCCAGCTGAAACATGTGTGGGAAAAAAACGGTTGTTTCTTTTATCGCAATTTTACAGGATTTCCAAAATATGACAGTGGCATCGAAATCCCGGAGCCTGTCGCACAAATCATGGTAAATGATTACGGATGTGATTTTTCTTTCTCCTGCCTTGCAACGGCGGATCATATTATCTATGTGTGTGGAGGAGCATTGTGGCATCGGGACGATGCAAAGTCCAAAGACTTTCTTTTACAAAATTTTGGTAACCGCCTGCATGTTGTTGCGAATCTGTGCGACCACAATTCTGCCATTTATTTTGCCAGAACATTTTCACAGCCGGTCTATTCTTATCCGTTTAACACGGACATCTTTCGTGCAGACAAAGAAAAGCTGGATTTTGTTCACTGGCTGCAACAACCTGAGAAAGGACGGAATCGCCTATTTTTACGTTTCATAAACCATTTATTCCGGCTCCTGCAACCATAGGAGTCTGCGGTACAACAGTAAATTCCGGTGTAACACACTTTAGTATTTCGCTTTGCAACTTTTTACACAGCAGATTTCTGGCCCGCACCGCATACCTGGAAGTCAATTCCAGTCATGAAATCGCTGCGCTTTCTTCGAAAAAGGACCCAACCATTCCTTTTCGCTGCAATGGTGTCAGCTACTATCCGGAGATTACACTCCGGCAGCTGCGGGAACAGTTACATCTGCAACACAAGTATAAAATTCTGGATTTCGGGGTTCTGACTCCATACTCATTTCCGGAATTTGTCCGCTGTGATTACTGTATTGTACTGACAAATGTGAGTATTTGGAAGGATCGGCAGCTCTTACAATTTATTGAGGAACTGAAAAAAACAAATTTAGGAAAGGATTATAAAACAAATGTCCGTTTTATGAGTATGGGAAACCTCAAAAAAGACCGAAAAAGAGTCGAAACGTCCTATGGAATCCGTGTGATTCCGGTTCCCTTTCTCGAAAACCCGTTTCAAGTGTCCTCTCATGATTTTGGATTCTTTGAACAAATATGGAAAGGAAAACAGTTATCACATTAAATTTATCTACTGACAATCAGCTGGTCATTGAATTCAGACCAGAAGTATATGAAAGTCTGATCGTTACTTTTTAAAACGATCCATTAAAAAAATAAAATAACAAATGGGCTATTATTATGGGTGTGAAATGAGTCTCAATGCAACTCCGTCACGCACAAAATAAACTGAAAAAAGACAAATGGGAGGGCAGATCCACAGACACAACTGCCCTCCCGAAAAAATTCTAACAACTTCTATTTCTTAATTTTATCTGATTCCATTTGAATCTGTACAGGCACAATGCTATAATCGGAATAAATATATAATTTGCCAACAGACAAAGGAAGGACGGCTCATGAAGAAAAAATCTCATTCCATTTTCGCTGTGCTTGCACTGGCACTTGTCATTGCTGCAGCGATCGTAGTCTTCGCCCTGATCCGCAAATACACACCGAGTAAGGAACACGAAGATTTAACCACTTATTATCATCTGACAAATTCCGATGAGGTTGCCATTGTCTTAAATAATGAAGTAACCTCTTCCAAAGCCAGGGTCATTGACGGTCATATTTATATTGATTATGATTTTGTCCATGACAATTTAAATTCACGTTTTTACTGGGACAATAACGAGAATATCCTTCTCTATGCAACAACACAAAATCTGATCTCGGCACAGGCCGAGCAGACCAGTTATATGGTTACAAAATCTTCTGCAGATTACGGTCGTAAAATTGTTACCATAAACTCTGATACTGCATATATTGATCTGGATTTTGTGAAAGAATATTCTGATTTTAAATACAAACATGTAAAAGATCCTCACCGGATCATTATTACCAGCCAGTGGGGAAAATACCAGACTGCCACTGCCAAAAGAAATGCTTCCCTGCGCGTAAGAGGCGGCATCAAAAGCCCAATTCTGAAAGAAGTTTCTTCCAAAGAGGAAGTCACCGTGATCGAACAGGGCGACAACTGGGACAAAGTAATGACAGACGACGGTATTATCGGATACATGCAGAAACGTATGCTTTCCTCCGTCAAAGAAAAAACAAGAAAAAGCGATTTCACTCCGGATACCTTTGCACATATAAAGAAAGATTACAATATCTGTATGGCCTGGCATCAGGTCACAAACCAGTCTGCAAATAACGCGGTTTCCTCTGTCCTTGCCAATACCAGAGGAATCAATGTACTCTCTCCTACCTGGTTTTATCTGAATGACAACAATGGAAACATTGCCAACCTGGCAAGCCTGAATTATGTAAATTACTGTCATAACCAGGGGATTGAAGTCTGGGCGCTTGTCAGCAATCTGGAGAATAAAAATGTCGATACAACAGAAGTCCTGACCCATACCTCTAAGAGACAAAATCTGGTAAACCAGATTGTTTCCATGGCGATTCAATACAATCTGGATGGAATCAACGTAGACTTTGAAAGTATGAATGGGGAGAAAGTCGGGGATGCATTTATTGAATTCATCCGGGAGCTTTCCATTAAGTGCAAAAACAACGGGGTTGTTCTTTCTGTAGACAATTACGTTCCGATGTCACATACTTCCTTTTATAACCGAAAAGAACAGGCAAATTTTGCAGATTATGTTGTGATTATGGGGTACGATGAGCATTATGCCGGAAGCTCCGAAGCCGGGTCTGTCGCCTCTTTAAGCTGGGTAACCCAGGGTGTAAGCGATACTTTAAAAGAGGTTCCTGCCGATCAGGTAATTCTTGGAATGCCATTTTATACGCGTGTATGGGAAATCCCGTCCGAGAGCAGTTCCGATGACACAGCAGCCGGTGCCAAAATTCCTTCAAAGATTTATGGCATGAAAGCTGCAAACGATTTTCTCGCCACACATGGTGCAACCAAAACATGGCAGGATGACTGTGGACAGAACTATTCGGAATTTACAGATAATGACACCACCTATAAGGTATGGCTGGAAGACTCCGCCTCCGCAGAATGCCGGTTGAAACTGGTAGAAGAAAAGAAGCTTGCCGGTGCATCCTTCTGGAAACTCGGATTTGAAACGAGTGATATCTGGGATACCGTTACCAGGTATATCCACTGACTTACCTGCATATATATAGGAATAAATAATTCCATAAAGCAGGTTCTATGAAAAAGAAATTTGAAATTCTTATGGTTGCCTGTCTGTTTATAAGTGCTTTCTTACTTGCGCGTGCATCAGCTGCACTGACATCTTCCAGACATGCGGCTTCCTCCAAAACCTGTATCGTTCTTGATGCCGGACATGGAGGAAGCGACCCTGGAAAAGTTGGCTGTAACGATGCTCTGGAAAAAGACATCAACCTGTCTATTGTGCTAAAACTCAAAACCCTGTTTGAAAACAAAGGATATAAGGTTGTACTCACGCGAAGTGATGATACCGTTCCTGCAGATGAAAACTCGCGCAGTGTAAAAGTAGAAGATCTGCGAAACCGCGTAAAACTGATCACAGATACCAATCCGGTTATGACCATCAGCATCCATCAGAACAGTTTTCCGGATGCCTCAGTCTCCGGTCCACAGGTGTTTTACTTCGAACAGTCTGCGGAAAGTTCTGCAATTGCCTCAGTCATGCAGGATACCCTAAACAACAGCCTTAATCCTCCAAAGCCAAGGGTTTGTAAATCCAACAACGACTACTACATATTAAAAAAAACACCCACACCGATCATAATTGTCGAATGTGGGTTTCTGAGCAATGAAACGGAAGCGGCTCTGCTGGTCACAGATGCCTATCAGGAAAAACTGGTCCGCGCCGTTTACCTCGGTGCCATAACCTATCTGGAAAGCGGAAAAGACGTACCGGATACTGCCACCTAATCCGTTTCTTTACAAAACGATATACTAGTTACACTTGATCTCAAACTCTTTATCCTGTGCAAACTGTGCACTGTTGTAAAGAATCAGTATATCGGTAGGTGAAAACATTTCCAAAAGCCGGTCTCCGCTTACATTCAGCTGGCGAAGATCCACAACGACAAGTTTTTCATAATCTTCTGCCAGAAAAGGAAGGATACTGTTCGCAAAAGAATCCTTGATCAAAAGCAGCGTTTTTCCGTTCTTTATTCCCCCGGTAATCTCAAGCACTGCCTGATTCCCACCGGTAAAAACGCTGTACTGATCTGCTGTTTTCAGAAAAGAAAAATCGTACAGTGTCTTTGTCTTTTTTTCTCCCATATTATAAACAACACGCAGTTTATCCGCCGGCTCATAAATCTCAATTTTGTCTGCCTGTCTGGCATAATTTATTTTTGCATAGGTTGTTCCATAGAAATCTTTACTGATGCAACGGAACTTCTTTTTCCCCTGTGCCCTCTGAAGATCTCCACCAACCGCCTTTGTGTATTGTTCATAAGCATACCATGCTCCCAGCGTCGTCCAGTGATGGTCTGTCCGGTAATAGATTTCTTCCTCTTTATGTGCATCCAGTACGGGCTCCACGGAAATCAGTACATCCTCTTTTTCCAATTTCTGCTGCAATGCATCATAAAACTTCTGCTCCTTATAATGAGGGGCAAATGCCGGAAGTTTTTCCCGGAGTACCCACGACTTTGTCGGCACCATCATCACATGGACATCCGCGTTCTGTTTTGCTTTCCCGACAAACTTCTCCAGAGCCTGCAGATTTTTGGAAATCTGCTGCGGATCAAACTCTTTTTCTGTATAGTGTTCCAAAAGGTAATGGTTCTTTCCGATGTAAACATTATGAATTTCATTTTTGCCCATAAACAATTCCATGTCTGTCTGGAACGAAACCCAATGATCCCTTCCGGGAAACTGATCCCGCAGATACGATTCATATTTTTTCTGGAATCTTCCATCCAGAACTTTCGTTATACTTATTTCCGGGCGTGTCTGAAGTTCTCTTTTTTCAACCGGAGAATAGGTTCTCTGATGCGACAGTGCTTCTTTTCCTGCCAGGCCGAGGAGAAGCACCATAAAAATCACCCCCGGCAGCCGTTTGAATATCCGTATCATAATTTTCTCTATTTGTACAGTTTATTGATGGCTTTTACGGCCTTTTCATTCTGCTTTTTATATGCAGCAATCACTTTGTCCTCGGACTGTTCCTCCTGCTTGTTGCTGATTGTTCCAAGCATGATAAAGCATACATAGTTTCCTTTTACATAAACTTTGGAAGCCTGAATCTTTAACTGGTTCATCGGGTACTGACAGGTATCCTGTATCAGTTCCTCCCTGTATTTTTTTAATGCCGACCGGATTTTCTTTTTGGAAGCTGCATTCTTTGCTTTTACAATAACCAGTGTGTCTGCATTTGCACTGATCATCGGCACCTCCGCAATTGCAGCACTGTACCATTTGGAAGAAATTCCGTAGCGTTCCTTCAATTCTTTCTTTGATACTTTTTCACTTGGGATATAATCATCCCCATACGCTTTCTTTACAGCATTGTATACTTTTTGTATGGATGGGGTTTTCTTCCCTTTCTGCGTGGATGCTTCTACCGTCACCGGTGCTTCCCATGCATTTTCCGGTGCATATATTCCTGTCACACAGGCAAGCACCAGTATCATTGCCACAATTTTCTTTTTCATTCGCCATTCTCCTTCCAGATCCTGTATATTTTCATTCTTATCGTGAAACCACCTATAATCTGGTTTCCGCACTATCCTACTACAGATCTTTTGTTTTTGTCAAAAGGGATTTTATGGAATTAATAAAAACTTCCGCTGTATGATACAACCGCGTTGTCTGTACCTGATTGGAACGGTCTTTCTCCAGTTCTCCCTGCTCTTTCATTTCACTTTCCCTCCGGATTCCGGACATCTCAAACTGCGACAAAGAAAGATCCGGTGTATATGCAACATGGATATCTGCCGGTTCCTGCATGGCATCCTGCAGTTCCTGCAGGTGTTCTTCGATCTGTTTTGCGGTCTCTTCCTCGCTTGTCACAATTGTTCCAGAAATACGGTCTGATTTTACCTGAAAAGATGCCGTAATCTTTCCTGCCTTTTCTCCATCCAGAAAAATATCCACAAGACCCTTTTTCTTTTTTCCTCTTACGATTTTTAAAGAAACCCCGGTGACAGAATCTCCTGTCTGCATCGGAATCACATAACATTCTTCCTGCGATTGTTTCGCACCAATCTGAAACTGTGCGGTCATCTGGCGCATTTCCCGGATATCAATCGTGCGGACATCCGGATCTTCTACGATCATCGTATCCATCACATGCTCTGCCACATCCGCAAGCGTCTCCATGGCATCTGCAAGATCCGAAGGATTCTCAAGGGCTTTTGAAAACTGTTCAAGTACCTGCTCTTTCATCTCTGCAATCTCTGTCATAGAATCTTTGGAAACATGATCTTGCTGAAACAACCGCTCCATCATCCGGTTTGGTTTGCGCAACATTTCCGATGCTGCCATGACATTTACCATACTGTTTGGAATATCATACCGCTCCAGATAGGTATATACGTCTTCCGGTGTTTCTGCAAGCTGCTGATACTGCGCAAGCTGTTCCTGCCGATAGCTTTTTTCCGCTTCCTGTTCCCCAACGGATTCATCCATCTGCCGGAGTGCCTCTGCCAGTTGTTCCGGAGACATATTCTGCCACTTTTCTTCTCCCAGACGGGAAAGTTTTTCCGGTGAAATATGTTCCATCACATCGCGCAGACAATTCTGCTGGAACGCAGCCGAGATCTGCTCGTCAATTCTCGGACCTTCTGCTGTGCTGTCAACTCCGTCAAAATCATCGTCCACCTGATAATCCAGACCACTCTTTTTTTCTGAACGCACAGCATGCAAAAGGTTTCGCATCGTCACGTCCGATCCCTGATTCATCAGAAATCCAAGTGCTGCCCCATCTCCTTTTTCCACCTGTGCGATCAGACGGTAAATGCCGATATAACTGCTGCGCTCTTCCTCAGAAATCTCATGATTCTGCTCCAGTTTCCACAGATATTTGCTAAACCGTTCCTGCTCCTGTGTTCCGTTCTCCTGCTGAATCTCCTGTGCCGCCTGATTCAGCTGCTCCATAGTCATATCCAGTGGATTTTCCCCACGACGTATCATTTCCAGCGTTACTGCCGGTTTCATATTAGAAAACGCACGCTGCATCTGCTCATCCAGTGCTTTTACTTCCATAATATTTTCCGGTGTAATTTCGGTATTGTTATATGCCAGTATCCGCACTGCACGGCGGTTTGTTTCACTTGTATCCAGCTGCAGATCCTGTAAAATATCGTCCACATTGGAAAATGCCTTTGTTATGGAATCCCCCATGTCACTGCGCGGAGCAGTCATCAGTGTTTCATAACTTTCATTTGCCTGTGCAAATACGCGCTGCATCTGCGCTCCGGCATCATGAATCTCCTGAACGGAATCATCCGCATCCACCTGCCCGATTACATATGCCGGCTGCTGTTTCAGTTCGGCAAACACATCCATGGTTTCTGCCATAAGATCCACATTTTTTTCACTTGGCTCAACTCCGGCACCGGCAAGCAGGTCTTTATAGTATTCTCTCTCCTGGGATTTTAAATCCTCGACCAGATCCGCCAGCGGCATCAGATCCATCTCTACGCCTGCTTTTTCCATCGCCACGGATGCCTCACTGGTCATTACCAGACGTGCTTCCTCCATCTGTCTGCGTGCAGTAATCATGGAAGCATCTGCCGGACGTTTTCCTGCCACAATTGCCTTCGCCATGGAATCCACGATCTGGTTCCAGTCTATATGATCGGTCTGCAGATCGTCCGATAATCCCTGCAGATCTGTCAGATACTGCAGATTTTCCGGTGTAAGGGGAATCTGGTTTGCCACCAGCCACTTGCTGTTGTCCACCGCATGTTCGTCATCGGAAAGGCCTGCTTCTGCAATAATCTCACGAATCTGCGGCATCAGGGACTCAAAATCAATTCCGCTCTGCTCCGGCTCCACAATATTTTCTGCGCTGCTGCTGTAATTGGACAGATACAGATTGCGGATGGTCGGCTCCATATCATTTTTCAGAAGATAACTCATCGCCTGTTTCGTGATCTCCGGAATCGAGGCAGCCTGTGCCAGTGCCTCCGCACTGTCCTGCACATTTTCCTCCGTCGCTGGCAGGTCGTTTGCCGCAAGAGAGTCCATGATCTGCTGCGTCACAACCGGACTTCCGGTGATCTCCTCTAACTGTTCCTTTGTGAGTGTTCCACCCATGGAAGACACATCCACTCCGGCTTTTGCCAGAGCCGCTTTAATCTTGTCTGTCACGGTAATAATGGTATGGCTGTCTGCATCGGAAATGGAAAATCCGTCCTCTTCCATCTTCTTTAAATCTTCTGTGGAAGTGGTATTTGCCACTACAGCGATTTCGTTGCTGCGCGCCTGTCCCGAAGAAATCTCCTGCCCTGCAATTTTTTCCGCTACTGTCTTTTCTTCCTGCCCCTGCTTTGCCGGGTTGGAATACGTTGCCATATCGATATTTCCAGCCTCGGACACCGCAGTTTTCTGCTGCACATAGGCTTCCTGTCCGCCAAAAGCTGCAACCGCTCCGGCATCCGGCATATTTGCCTGATAAGCCGCAATTGCCCTGTTACTGTTATCACGTTTTGCATTCCGCGTTACATCTTCCCATATATTTTTCTGCTCAACCTGCATGTATTGCCTCCGTACCATTACATTTTACGTTATAACATGTATCGGCAGGTTATCCCGAAACCTAAAGTAAAATTACATTAATAACACTTCTGTCATCTTATGTACTTGCAGTAATATAACTAGCGGCTCCAAACATTATATTATTAAATTTTATTTCTGTGCAAAATCAAGCAGTTCTTTTCTTACATCTGCCAGATATTTTCGTCCTGCCACAATCTGCGTTCCATCCGCCATGTAAATCAGGCTTCCAACTATAGAATCCACGTACATGATATTTATAATATATGATTTATGACAACGGACAAATTGCGGAGGCAATCGTTTCTCCATCTCCCCAAGGGAAACTCTCTCCGCATATGCCATATTTTTCATTTGAATTACCGCATCATGTTTTTCCTTCCGAATCAAAATCATATCATAATATCGGATTTTAACAATATCATTTTCTTTATGGAAGTAATAAAAATCACCTGCATGGATTGTAAGATATTTGTCCATGCATGCCGATAAGGTTTCCTGTGTGATTGGTTTTAACAGATAATGAAGTGCCCTCACATCATAACCACGAAAGACATACTCCCGAAAAGCTGTAAGAAAAATAATCTCTCCGGAATATCCCAGTTCCCTCAATCTTCCACAAAATGTAAGTCCTGTTTCGTTTTCTTCTAATTCAATGTCTGAAAACAAAATATCAAAACCATCCTGACCAAAAGACATTATCATTTCATTTCCTGTCTGATACCAGAATAATTCGATTCGGTTCCCGCTACCCTCACTCCAAATTTTCAGAGCCGACTCCAATATGCGGTAATCGTTTTCTTTATCTTCCAAAACTGCAATTTTCAAATTCATGTCTGCTGCTCTCCCTGATGCAACGGAATCAAAATATTTACGGAGAACATTTCTTTTTCCGGCAATATTTCCATGATTCCGAAATGTCTCTCTACAATTTCCCGTATTCGCTTCAATCCAATTCCATGTTCCATTCCATTTTGATTGCCTTTCCCTGCTTTTGTGCTCAATAATTCATTCCTGGAATTAAATCTGTAACCCCCATCCGAAGTATTGACAATTTTTATTGACAGCATATTATGAAATGGCTTCATATACAACCATATTCTCTTACTTTCTGCCCGCATGCATCCCTCAATTGCATTATCGTAGAGATTCCCCAGCAAAGAACAAATCTCTACATCACTTAATGGAATCTCTTCCGGTAAATATATGATATTTTCTGTATGAATCCCAACATTTTCCGCCATGCTTTGCTTATTGCTGACGATACAGTCAACCGTTGTATTTCCACTAGAAAGCGTATAATGCACCTTATTCAGGTCTGCTGTGATCTGCCGCATATAGTCAACGGCCTGTCCGGTATGGTTCCCTTCCAAAAGCGTCTGCAACACATCCAGATGGTTTTTTACATCATGCTTCATTATACGCAGCTCTTTGACCGAAGCAAGAATCTGCTCGTACTGCTGTGATTCCATATGTGAGAGCAGATTTTCTTCCAGCAGTTTATTATTTTTTTCTCTTTCCACACCAAGATTATAAATAAATAACAGCATACTCATAAACAGGAATAACACAAAGACAAAAATTGTCACAAGCATGAAAAAATCGTTTTCCCGGGATTGCTGTAATGCTCTTACTACAGCAATCATATCTATTTGCTCGATTGCCACACACAACAACGCAATTCCTATAAAAATCAGCTTTTCCTTTGTCCGCAGGCAGATATTTTGTTTTCCAATCATTATCGTCAATCCGATCAACACACCAAGCAGGATCAGGTAAACCAATGTAAAAACCGCCCGAATCCCGCCTCCCGATAAAACCTGATTGATATTTTCGTGAAAAAGAACCACTGGAAGCATTGCAGACACTACATCTGCAAGTAACGCATAGGTCGAATACAATATAACATAAAAAAACTGTGAAAAAAGAGAAGAATTTGTAAAAATCATTGTAATCAAAAAATGCACTATTATACCGTAAAACACAGTATAAAATATTGATACTTTC
>ERZ1034876.173-NODE-173-length-43392-cov-7.087500_pt1 | contig 43392 bp, 41 predicted proteins | sample MGYA00520698_ERZ1034876 | MGnify/ENA primary metagenome ERZ1034876 (study PRJEB33766, sample SAMN09781723) | gut metagenome | biome: gut microbiome | host: Homo sapiens | place: Madagascar | study: EMG produced TPA metagenomics assembly of the PRJNA485056 data set...
TTATATATTAAAGATCATGAACGCAATTCACACAGACAATGCGCCTGCAGCTATCGGACCATATAGCCAGGCTATCGAAGTAAATGGTTTCGTATTTGCATCAGGTCAGATTCCTATCGACCCAGCAACAGGTAATTTCGTTGAGGGTGGCATCAAGGAGCAGACTCGCCAGAGCCTCACCAACGCCCAGAACATCCTGAAGGCAGCAGGTACCGACCTTTCTCACGTGGTTAAGACCACAGTTTATCTGAACAGCATGGACGATTTCGCTGCCATGAACGAGGTTTATGCTGAGTTCTTCAGCCAGCCATATCCAGCTCGCTCTGCCGTAGCCGTAGAGAAGTTGCCAAAGGGCGCTCTCGTAGAGGTAGAGGTTTTGGCTGCCAAGTAAATCTCTGTCTTTGTTTAGCAGATATAAAAATTTTGAAGAAAAAGGATTTTGATGGGAGCTACAATCACATTCAAGAATCTAACGATAGGCTATCGCTCAAAGCACCAGCTCAGAGCGATAGCCTCATCTATCTGTGCCTCACTCCAGGCCGATGAACTAACCTGTCTCATCGGAGCCAACGGAGTGGGAAAATCCACCTTACTCAGAACTTTAGCCGGATTCCAGCCGGCATTGGATGGCGAAATCCTGCTATCCGGAAAATCTCTCTCGGCTTTTTCCGTCCAGGAACTGGCGAGAATCATTGGAGTGGTTTTAACCTCGAAACCCGATGTAACCCAACTCACAGTAAAGGAAGTAGTTGGCATTGGCCGTTCCCCCTACACCAATTTCTGGGGAACCTTATCATCATCCGATCATCAGATAGTAGATGATGCCATCCGGCAGGTTGGCATCCCCCACCTGGCATCCCGCTATATCCATGAACTAAGCGATGGAGAGCGCCAGAAGGTGATGATAGCCAAAGCCTTGGCTCAGCAAACCAGCATCATCATCCTGGATGAGCCTACCGCCTTTCTCGATTTTCCGAGCAAGGTAGAAACCCTCCAGATGCTCCGCCGTCTGGCACACGAGCAGCACAAGTCCATCTTATTATCTACCCATGATGTAGAGCTGGTTCTCCAACTGTCCGACCGTCTCTGGCTGATGGAAGAAAACCATCTCTCCATCGGCACCCCAAGAGAGTTGGCTGCCGATGGATCGCTATCGAGATTCATCAATCGGGATGGCATCAGGTTTAATGAGAAGAAGATGAGGATAGAGTTTGAAACTTTCCACAACTCTTTCCCAAATCCACCTGCACACCCACGTTAAAGCCGAAGAAGCCATTGCTTCCGGAAGAAACCGACATGCCGGTACCTGCCACACCACCCATAAATTCGCTGGTGATAACCTGGTACGACATATCAGCATAAACGCTCAGGCGCTTCTTGAGCTTATAGGTTCCACCCATGCCGACACCCACTGTAGGGGAAGCAGAATGGATGGCGAAGTTACATCCCAAGCCAGCTCTAGGATAGACATAGAAATTCCACTTCTGGTCGGGGTTATAATCCATGAAAATGTTTTTAACGCTGATAGGAACATCCACGCAGAATACGGCATAGCCGCCTTTATCCATATTGCTCTGCGGATTATCAGCCGGTCCCACCCATTCCAGGTGCTTGTTCTTGAAGATAGAGAGTCCGTTCTCCCAATTCACCTTTCCTCGCAGAGCCACATGCGGCGTAAACCATTTTCCCAACGCCACATCCACACCGAAGGTCTTTCCTTTTGGGAACACCTCCGAGAAATCGCATCCATAAGGATTCTGCAAAGACATATCCAAACCAGCCTGTACAAACCAATTATCCCAAAGGGTACCAGTAAGCACCTTCTGGTTTTGTGCATTCACCCCCAGGCTACATGCCAGGGTGCATAATATAATCAAGAAATGTTTCATGATGTTTCACCTTATTATATATTGTTCTTTCAATATAATCTATTATTCCTTCAATTACAGGATTATTCTCCCACCTTTTTAAAAGTCTTCGTCTTGGAGATATTGAAAGTAACTCCCAGCGAAATATCAAAGAATCCGTTGCTGTTGGAGCCTGTTCCCGTATCCTTCTCCACGCCAACAAATCCACTTGAAACCATATTGTAAGCCACATCAAAGTAAAGTCCCAGCTGGTCATTCAACTTGAATGTGTTGCCAATACCGAGTCCTACAAGAGGGGTACCCTTAGAGACGCCGAAATTATATGCACTTCCGGCACGAGGATACACCTGCATATTCCACAGTCGGTCTTCCCTGTAGCCCCAAATCAGGTTATGCAGGTCAATCTGGATATCCCCCACCACGGTCAGATATCCACCCTTATCCATGTTCTTGCCAGGCTGATCAAAAGGAGCGAGCCAGTTGTCGTGCCCGTTTTTCAGTAATTTGATACCATTCTCCCAGTTCACCCGTCCGCGGAGACTTAAGACAGGAGTAATCCACTTTCCCATGGCCACGTTCAATCCGAACGACTTACCATTAGGAAACACTTCCCCCAAGAAGTCATGTCCATAAGGATTCTGGAGCGACATATCGAGTCCTGTCTGCACATACCAGTTGCTCCAAAACGAATTGACATAAAAGACTTCCTGTTTCCCCTGCGCCTTCATTCCTGTGAGGCACAAGCAGAACATCAGCAATAAAGTTAGTCTTCTCATAACAATCAATTATCTTATATCTAATTTTACCGTTCTTAATCCATTCTCTCTTACAACGCCTGCAAAGTTACGCTTTTTATTCCACACGGCAAAACAAAAGAAGATTTTTTTATAGGGATTGGGGAGATATACGATAATCCTCTAAAAAATGAAATAAGCTTCATCGAACAATGAAAGTAGTTTCGATGAACAATGAAACTACTTTCGATGGACGATGAAGCTACTTCTTCCGATTCATCAACCATTCCATCAATTGGTTCACCTCCTTACTCAACATTCCAGCAGTTGCCGGAAGTTTATGAGGGCGAATGACAATCATACCGATAGAATATTTTGGGTTATCAGCAGGAAAACAGCCCACAAACGTAAACTCATCAAAACATCTTTTATTGTAGTCGTATTGAAAAACATTGTATCTACCTGCCTGTTTTACACCACTTTGTTTGAAAGACAGAGCCAGTTCTATGGCATTGTTCGTCTTTGTTGTGTCGCTGATAGCGGTGTTACTAATATCTGTACCACTAACAGCCCAGATATTTTTTTTGAATGGTACATATACCATGTCACCACCCCCTTCACACTCGTCATCCAACTGTTTTTCCAATGCCGCCCATGCCAATACTTCTGATGTTGCAGCATCAATAACAGCTATCTGTCCATATATGCCATCTGTTTCCAGCATCATGTTTCTTTCTAACAAATCATAACACGTGTCTATAAGTTCTTTGTCAGCCAATGGACAAGTATCAACACTATCGTTATTATAGAAAGCCTCTTTTCCCTGAGCATAAGAACCTATGCTATAGAAGAATAGCATCAATACTAATAATGTTCTACCACTATATACTACCATATTCTTACCTATATTATATCCTTATCCTTGTCCGTTCCTTTCTCATAAAGCAAATCCCATGGATTATCATTGCAGATAACAAGCCCCTCCGTCTTGCCCTGTACGAAATCATCCTTATTAATATCATCTTCATTCTTAGCCTTAGCAAGAAAGCGGAGTTTTCTCATCAAATCACGTTCTTCTTCATTTGCTATATCATAAGCTATCTGAATGTAACTATCAAAAGATTCTTGAATTGCCTCAGTTGCTTGCTCTACTATTTCAACATTACCTTTCTTGGCAATAATGTTCATCGCACAGGCCATAAGCCGTCCAGCAAATCGTGAGTTACTTAGGTTGGGCGCATCATCCAAATCTTGAAGATATCCATCCTTAAATTTAATAGTTCCTCTATATCCTCCCGTATATTCAACTGGCATCTTCGTTGCTTCTTCGTATGACTTATATCCGAATATGGCGGAAAACAATGATTCGAAATTCTTGCCATCGAGAATATCAACCGAATGGTTCATTAAGTTTTGGATTTCATCAAGTGTATTGTCTGACAACTCTTCAATTTTTTTCACCGTCTTCACAATAATATGATAGCCATCGCCTTTTTCCAACAAGCTAACCTGTGCCTCAGGCAAAGTCTCAACTGCTTCTTTGCCTAATCTTTTCACTTCGTAATTAACAGCAGATGCAACATCTTTTCTAACTGTTTCTGGGAAGCGGACATAAACACATAGTCCATTTCCTTCCATACAGCTTATCGTGACTATGAACGCATAATGCTTGCCTAGTACTACCGCAGAAAACTTATTCCCATCTCGGTAAGGTTCCATACCTGCTGAAGCAAACATCTTTACGATACAGTCTTCAAGAGAAGTACCATTCCTATGATTGTCGTCTTTATGTTTGAATTTATAGAATATCCCCATAATTAAACACCCTAATCCGTGTCGGGCACAACTTCTAAATTTGTTATTTGTCTGTTTATGAGATATAGAGTATAGAAGTAACCCTTTACTATCAGAAAAAAAATATTTTTCGATATTTTCAGTATAGAAATACAAAAGCAGAAGACCATGATACTTGCTATACATAGTCTTCTGCTCCTTATAGCTTTGTCTTTTCTATGAAACGATTACCCTTTCGTTTTCGCCACCAAATAACTTGCAGCAAAATCTAAAGCCGTGATGATGTGACTGAGATAAATTTTTATCTATGTTGGTTACGGTTGCTTACGTCAGTCTTTTGTAATTTTATTGTGATGAAGATAATAGCATTCTCACAAAATGTCAAAATCATCATAGGATTCTTCGGCTTGCTCATAGTCTTCTTCTGAAACATGGGCTGACTGTACCTGATTGTCATCATCTGCATTATCAGCATCATCCACACACAACAGTTCATCGCAAGGGAACTTGTCATCATCATCATCCCCCACTTGTGGAATGATAAAATCAGTCATTATATCTGTGGGAAGTTCATAGCCTTCCTCCACTAAAGCCTCATACGTTTCATCGAGTTGGTCATTAGCCTCCATGATTTCTTGCATCTCAGGGTTAGAGGCACAAAAATCCATAAAGGCAGTTTCCTCTTCTGGAGACAAAGTTCCATCAAGCCATGAAGAAAAAGTATTCTCCATATCAAACGAGTTCAAATTATAATCAGCCATAATAGTTTTCCTCCTTTCTTAATGTCTTGACAAATTGTTCTTTAGCCATTTTGTGCTTATTGTAAAATGTGTTCATATTCATCCCCATTATCTGCGCAGTTTCTTCGTTGCTATGCCCTTCAATATAGCGCAAACGAATGAGGTAGCTATATCTACGATTTGGCATCAGTTGCAATATTGTTTCCATATCACAATTATTCAAAGACGCTCCATCTATTTCTATAGAACCATAATCCACATCATTTCTTACACCCACATCACAATTTTCACAATATGTCTCTATTATATTTACCTTTCGCCTGTATCGTTTGTAGCAATAAAAAAGACAAACCGTCTTCAACCATGTAACCAATGTACTTTGAAACTTGAACTGTTCCAACTTGCAAATGCCGGTTTTCTTGTTTGGAGTAAACAAATGAATGTATATCTCATTGATAAACTCCATGCAAGAAGAACAATCTGTATGATAGTTATCATAAACAGACTTAAACAATGGATAGCATTTCTTATAAAAGAACTCACGTGTTACTACTTCATCATGTTTCAGTAACGCCTGTACAAGTTCAAAGTCATTGTTTATCATACCTACTTCTTTTTACTACCAAATATTGACTTGATAGAGAACTTACTTTTCTGATAAATTACAAGTTCTGCAGTCTTATCATAACAAGTAACCGTCAGCTTGCCAGAACGATCCTCAGATGTACTGTTGGCAGAAGCTGTCAATATAAGAGTATTCCCATTTTTTGCAGCATGAACCCATTCTGGGCAAGAAAGTTCCCAATCATCATAATTACAATTCACGACAACCTCATGTTTGTCATTAACCTTACCTGCAGCTTTAAACTCGATGTAAGATACTGAGAGATACAGATTGACAGGTTCTCTTTCTATTTTTGGAGCCACCGCCACACTATCATTCTCAACAACTACATTTTTTGGCTTACGCACTTTTGGCTTCCGAACTGTTTGTTTTTGACTGAGCGTCTTGATATTGCTTTTGCATATCGCAATCTGATTGTCACACATATTCTTCTTTGCTTTGGAATCATAAGCCTTTTGTGCTGCAATGAATTTACTGATAGCTTGTTTTTGTGATTTAACAGTTTGTACCATCTGCAATTTCTGTCCTTGCGCAAACAATTTATCACCAATAGATTGAGCATAACTTCCCATTGCACCCAAGGAGAACATCACAACCATCAACAATTTCAATATAATTCTCATACTATAATCTATTACTTGAACAATTTATTTATCCCATCGGCTCTTTTAAGGAATTCTTGAGCCACATCGCCCATACCTTCTTCTTCAAAGCTCTTAGCTTTAGCCTCAAACTCTTCTTTGGCTTCCTGCAACGCCTGCATTGCTTTGTCACGCCCCTTGACAAACTGGAGGGTTTGCACACTTCTACCATTCACCTTTGAAGCAGTTTTTATCGCCTCTGAATAGTCTTTGTAAGCATCTATCAATGCTTTTTCATAACCCTCGTCATGTTTCTCACCAACCAAATACTGCTCATTGGCTAGTTTATAAAACTCCGCAGCTTTCCCTACCAAGGAATCATTGATAGCTTCTTGTTTTTGCAACTGCTGTTCGGCTAACACCTGTTTTTTGTGTTGCTGACGTAAAAAAAATGCCAATATCGCAACAATAACTACCACTGCAATACCTACGAAGGATAGTTTAGTGGAGAGTTTCATCGCCTTCTTTTTACCATCAATGTTTTCTATTGCCACACGCATCTGAGCCGCAGTCTGATAACGAACACTTTGATCCTTCTCCGTAGCAATCTCTATGATTTTCCGCAGTTTCTTGTCCTTTACTGTTGACAAAGGCATTTTCTTATGAAGTTGTTTGTCCAATACCTGGTGCGATGGACCTTCAAAAGGAACATGTCCTACAATACATTGGTAAAGCAAGATTCCGATGGCATAAATATCTGTAGTTTGGTTTTGACTTCTCAGGTCTCCAAGTACCAGTTCAGGAGCTGCATACTCCGCCTTGCCCATAAAGACACCTGTTGTAGTTAAACCTCTATCATGAGTCGTCAATTTGTTGACTTGTTTACAGATACCAAAATCAATTAACTTGATATGTCCATCTTCCGTCAGCATAATGTTGGAAGGATCGATGTCACGATGTATATAGCCTGCATCATGGAGAGCCATCAACCCCGATAAAACATTGATGCCTATGATTTTTGCAAAATGCACAGGGTCAGTTTGGTAGTCCTTCAACATTTTCTTTGCAAAAGGAAGCTCCTTGCCATGTATATCCGTACACTTGCCTTCCAATAAATCAGAAAGGCTGACACCTGTAAGCAGTTCGCTTACCACATGAGAATGCTTTAGCAATTTGTTTCCATGATAGCTTTCAGTTTCCACAAAGCCTATCATTTCCACCAAATTGTCGTTTCTCAACTGAATGGATGCCTCTCGACGTGCTCTTTCTATAGCATGAGCAGGAAGGTCATCATACAGAAATTTAATCGCTACTGGACGAGTCACATTTGTGTCGGTATTAACACAAACCCCTCGCATCACCTTACCCATGCCACCTTCTCCGATGGCAGGCTTGGAGGCATCTACCTCAAAATAAATATGATTTTGCTTTTCTGCCTCTCCTTGTAACCTAACTATAGACATAGCTCTTTTTTTTAGTCATTAATAAATTGGTAGTCCATATTGATTCTCCTCATCACTATCGGTAAGCAAAAGAATCAACAACCATATGCCACCAGCTATTGGTACCAAAGCTATGAAATACCACCATCCACTATGATTAGTATCATGTAATCGTCTTACGAAGACTGACAGCATCGGTAAAAACAACATCAATGAAGCAAGGAATACCCCGATATAACCAGCGATAAGCATACCCATACTTTTACCACACAAATAGCCAATAAAACCAAAAACAATCATTGCAGCTATTTCTGTCAATATACAAAATGCCCAAAAGCCCCAATATTCAGAACGAGGAGCACGCCCTCTAAATGTGGCATACTTGTTTAGGCAAGATTTTATAGAATCTGTAAATGTCATATCATTAATTATGTGAAAACTTTCACCCTCGCTTCTGAACTCGGGTGAAAGTTTGATGTAAAATTATAGAAAACTATTTCTTTGCAGAAAACTCTGATGGAGCAAATTCGATGATAACCTCTTTGTCTTCCTGCTCAAAGATGTATTTTATACCAATGGCATGTTTTGCCAAAGTACTTGTTAACTTATGCATTTTCTTAGACGAAAGCTCTGCTGCCACACTATTTTTCAAGGAATCACCATCAACATTGTCAAAACGCTTGTCTGGCACTTTTACGTGAAAAACAAATACGCTGTCGCCTTGTTTGTATTCACAACTGTCCAAGACTGTACCATTTGCAAAAGTCTTGTCGGGTTGGTTATTGATTTCCTCCACAAGATGTTGCAAAAAATCGGAGCCAGTAGCCTTCTTTTCCTTGCAACCACAAAATAATGCTGCACTCACAAAAGAGGCCACAAGAAAAGTCAAAAAAATCTTCATACCCATCAATCTTATAATATATTAAAGGTGGTAGTATAAATCACATCACCAGACTCCAAAACTTCAACCTTATATTCTCCAGCTTTCCAAAAGCCTTGCTTGACAGAACCAAACTGGTCTAATTCCACGAGCTGAGCCTTCTTGGTCTTTTTAAGTATAACCTTAGATTCCACAGAAATTTTCTTTCCTGGCAAGTAGATAACCTGTCCATTTGGTCGTGTCACCTTCAACTGAAGCGTGAATTCTGTTTCAGGCTCCGTCCATGATGCAAACTCCAAACGAGCTTGGATATACTTTGCGTTGAAACTTCTCAATGGTTTGTCGTAAGCACTCTTTTCGTTGCCATTTTCATCTAACAAACGGAAAGACATATTGGTAACCAAGTTGCGCAGCACACTTGGAGGAAGATTTTTTCTAGCTTCCTGTTCAGCCTTGTCTTTAGCTTCTTGCTCCGCATTCTTGGCAATTTGATATTCTTTCTTAAAATCAGTATCTACGTTGCCAAACTGAGAAAAGTACTTTGGAAATACTGCAGTAAAATCTTCCGTTTTTGCTGCATAAACCTGTATGGCAATGTCTACTTTCTTTTCTTCCACTGTCAACTTGAGGTTTTTATGCTTACGGTTCACCTCATTTGCAGCAATAATTGATGGCTTACGCTTATAGGAAGTCTCATCATCACCTACTTTGAAAGCCTTGCGATGGAATGTGTAAAGAATTGGTGAATCCTCATCGAATGTAATCCAATAAAGTACCCCATTGCGACGAAAGCATACACTATTGTCTGAGGTATCGACTGTAGGATCATACTTTGCCTTTTGCAAGTAGGCATACAAGTTACGCTGTGCTTTCTCCTGTGCAGGAGTCAAGTCACCGGCAAAAGCTGAAGCAGTACAAGCTATCAGCAAGCCAATCATAAGTTTCAATGTCTTCATCATTTTTTATTTTTATTGTTATGTAATCAATTATTATAGGGTGGTTACTTTGTCTCTATATTGGTCATACACTTCCATCTTCAATGTCGTACCACTTGGCATCTTGGATGTCTTTTTCAGTAAATCCCTCATCTTTACCAAGACCTCTATCATTTCGTCCGTCACTTGCTCGGCACTGTAATTCGTAAGAATCAAGTCTAGAATAACTACATTGCCAGCAACTACAATTTTTTCTAAGCTTATACCATCCGCTAGTTTCAAAGGACATTGTGCTGCTCCCTGTCTCCAGAATGTTTTCCAAGCCATACCATGTGGCAGCCTATTTTGTCCCATACCTTTAACATCCCATTGTCCATTCTTTCTGATAGCCGTAGCAAGTTTTTTACCAGACGCAGCATACAAATCACACTTATATTCTGTACCATCACGGAAAGTATAAACTTCACGGCTAAATCCCGAAGCATTATCAACACGTGCTCCACCAGTACCATAATAGCTTCTTTCCACGCACTGATTTTGAGAGTTGTATCTATACTTGATTGTTGCATATCCACCTGCAACCAATATTGGCTTCCCATTTACTCCCATAAAGATAACACTGCTAGGCAAACGCATCGCATTATAAGAATATACTTGTTTATGATATTTCAACTCCTTATCCATGACAGGATTTCCCGATAAAGAATAGTAAGCATCTGATGTTTTTAACCCAGCCTCATCATACGTAAACCGATGTTCGCTCCAACCATGTAAGCCTGTGGCTTTCTTTCCATATCCATCATAACAAACGAGCTTTATCATATTACCACGTTTATCATACACTATTCTTCCTTCAGGAGCAATGTCATCCGCAGCCACAGGCTTTCCGTCGCTACCAAAAGAGATTTGATGCTTTATCTTGTTTACAACCTTGTCATATTGGTTATAGTACTTATGAACCTTTGCCTGGTCATTTCCCCTTGCTCCTGTTTGGGTAAAATATACCACGGAAATCTTGTTGCCTCTTTCATCAAATTCTTTCTTTACGACTGCAAAATTTTCATTTTTAACATTGCAAAGCAAACCATTTGTACCATAATACTCCTCTTGTACACATAGATTATTGGAGTTGTATTTCATCACCACCTTGTGATAACCGCTCTCACAAACGGTTGGAGCACCATTGGCATTGAAATAAGAACGTTCTATCACATTGTCTCGCTCATCATACTTCAATCTTTCGTCAAACTTGCCAGAAGCCAGACATCCATTAAGTCCTACAGGATAAATCTTTTGTTTATTACCCCTCACATCAAAAGTCCAATTATAGCCTGCGACACCATTAACCAACATTAATTTGCCTTCCGAATTCTTGTATCTTTCCGAAATACAATTTCCTTGATCATCATACGCAAATTCCAACCTAGCACAATATCTATTCAGCACACAAGGCTTCCCCTTTGCATCATAGAAAGAACGAGCTATCTCATTGCCATTTTCATCATATTCATAGCAAACCATGGCGATGCCCTCATTTGTCATCGTCAGATTATCCTTATCATCGTAATAAGAAATCTTGGTATAATTGCCACGGGCATCATATTCCTTTACCATATAACAGATATGAGTAGTTGGCAACGTAATTCTTTTTTTGTTCGCATCCATGTTGGTAACTCTGCTAACACGCCCTTGTTTATTATAAGTTACCTCTACTCCTGCATAACCATATTTCGCTGGGGCATATATTTTTCCTTTATTATCCAGATAATACTCCGTCAAAAGATTACCTATAGAATCATAGGTGCAAGTTTTGTGAGCATATTCCATACTTTCAGACAGTTCACCTGTTGCATTCAGAATCTTGACATCCAACGGATTACCATGTACATCATTGACAAACTCCAATTTAGAATAAGAAGCCTGTTGATTCTCATCATCTGCTTCTTCCGAGAAATAAGCAGCATTGCCTTTTGCATCTACGTACGAACGACTTTTGAGATAACCATTCTCATCATAGCTATTCACATGTCCATTGACTCCTTGAACGTAAGTCAATCCACCATCTACTCCCAAGAAACGCTGTTTGACACAAAAACCATTTTCATCATAGTCATAGACAACACCCGCAAAAGGATTGTCTTTACGAATCATAGGGGTTCCCTTCATATCGTAATACTTTTCGCCAGTTCTATTTCCCCATTCATCGTAGGTCAACTTGACAACAGGGCAGTTGTTTCCGTCGCTACTTGGTTTACCATCTACAGTAAGATATACCAATTGAGAAATATTGTCATCTTCATCATAAACAAACTTCTTGATCCCAAGTCCAAACTGGGTAGCCTTCGGTTTTCCATCTTTTCCTAGATAATGTTCTTCGATAACACGCCCTTCTTTATCAAGCACAAAGCTTTTTCCAAAGATCCCCTGTCCATCAGGCACTCTTGCATTACCAAAGCCAGCATATTCCACTTTGGTAAGATAACCATCTTCATTGTATTCCAATATATATTTGGAAATTTTTCCCTTTCCCTCCAAAGAATTATCAAACGCACTTTGAAAGAGTGTCACTTGGGCATTCAACACCATTTCTGTCCCCAGTTCATCATCTAGTTTGAAGGTGCAAGTTTTGAAATTACTGTCATAGTCCTTCACATAAAGCACCTTTCCACTACGATTCATAAACTTTTCCGTATCTACCTTACCTGTACCTTCCGTATAAGTAAGAGTCATATCTACGATACGGTCTTTATCCTCAGAGTCGTGATGGTCAACCAAGTTACCCAAACTATTAACGTATGAAACCCTACGTAACTTGTGCCGAGAATACTCGAAACGATACGAAGCCTCACGATGCGACATTTCGTTACTACTAAGTGAACCGATTCCTTGCGGAACGCCAAACACTTCCACATAGTCTTTGTAATACTCTACTTTGGTTCTGTAGTAATCCCAAGTAAAGAATCCAACCAACAACAGCACTACCGCCGCAGCTATTCCACCATAAAGCAAAGGTTTCGAGATAGGGTCTGGAGCTATCGCCTTCTTTACGGCAGACTTCATTTCCAAACAAGATTGATAACGTGCCTCTGGCACCTTCTGAGTTGCCTTGTCAACCACCGCTTGGATCTTATCAGAAATATAAGGATAGGTCTCTGCCATCCTAGGCATATCATCCTTGACCACTCTCCGCTTGATTTCCTGGGCTGTCAACAAAGTTGAATCATAAGGCGCACGTCCTGTCAACATATTGTGAATCAAGACTCCTATCGAATAAATGTCAGAACGAGCATCTATGTCTTTCCCATATATTTGCTCAGGGCTCATATAGGCAGGAGTTCCCATAATAGCCTTACCATCAGTAACATTTGCCTCCGATACGATTTGGGCTATACCAAAGTCCATGATTTTGATATGACCATCATCTTGTATGATAATATTGGCAGGTTTGATGTCACGATGGACGATGCCTTTGGAATGAGCATAAGCAAAAGCATCCAGTATCTCGCATATCAAAGGATAAGCTTTGCTTTCTACTATCAAGCCGTTCTTTTTGCTAATGAAATCCTCTAGAGTCATACCCTTTACATATTCCATGATGAGGAAGACTCCTTCTGGCGTTTCCACATAGTTCAAGAACTTCACGATGCCAGGATGGTCTAGCGAGCAAAGCATCTCTGCCTCTTGCTTGAATCTGGCACGTAAGGCTGCATTCCTTGCCACTTCTGGGCGTAAAGCCTTAATCGCCACTTGTTGGTCTATATTGGTATTGACAGCAAGATATACACTACCCATACCACCAGAACCCAAATGGCGTACTATTCTATAATTGAGAATGTCTGTAGGAATCATTGTATTAGTGTTTTAATATCAGTTGTAAACAGCAAATTTCCAAATAAAAACAGAAATAATCGCAATGACAGTTGCTACCAATCCTAAATAACGATGAGTTTCTTTATATTTGTAAACCTTACTACCATTATCCAATTTTATTTTTTGGCTCCATACCATAACACCAAAAGCTATACCAAAGAAAGGCAGTAAAACTGCAAATATAAATGCAGTTACAAGCCACCCTGTAGCTTCATCTGGTTCATATTGATATTCTGGTTTTGGTTTGTCTTCCAATGAACTTGACTTTGGCTTTTCAAGTATTTCTGTCTTTGGTTCATTAGCAACCTCTTGTGCGGCTTGCGCTCGTTTGTTCAATTCATCGACAACTTTATCCCAATCCAAATGCCCATCAACAACACCAGCCAAATAGATTTCTGGGGCGGGATCATTAGCAGGAATACTGATTGACGATTTTCTCAAAGGTTTACGATTGACAACCGTACCATTAGCACTGCAATCGGTAAAGACATAGTATTTACCACCAGTAAACTCTTTCAATTCCACATCTGCATGATGACGGCTAATTTTTCTATCGGCATCGTTGATGATGATGTCGCACATTTCCCTACCGATGGAAATCATCACTGGAGCCTGTTGTGTTCCTGTATGACTAACATGAGTGCCATTGCTAAGAGCTGCCATAAATTCATAACAGTTCTGATAGCGCAACATCATGTTCTTATTAGTAGCCTTGTCCAAAATCCTTTGCAAAATATCCGAAAGACCAGATTTGTATTTTGAAAGCCTTGGGAACTCATTGTTTAGAATGGCATTTGCTGTTTCAAACTCACTTGCCAGTGTATTGAAAGCGTGATGACCAGTGAGCATATAGTAAAAGACGCAACCCAAGGAATAAATGTCCGAACGGAAGTTTATGGAAAAGCCATCAGCTTGCTCAGGACTCATATACCCATTCGTTCCTATGATAGACCCTGGTATCGTAGAACCATTGTTGTTGTCCATGTCCTTTGCCACACCAAAGTCAAGCAAACAAACATTCCCATCTGGTCGAATCATGATGTTGGAAGGTTTAATGTCTCGATGAACTATATGAGCATTATGCACACACTGCAAGGCATCAAGAATCTTCAACATCAATTCCACTGCCTGTTGCTCAGGTATTGCCCCATGTTTCGTTACATACTGCTCAATGTTCAAGCCTTCCACCAGTTCCATGACGATGTAATAGTTTTGCGTAGCATCATCACGGAACGCTGCATAGAGTTTTACTATTGACGGATGGTTTACTTTCAATAAGAACTCTACCTCTTTCTCTATGCGGCTAAGGATAGCCCAATCGCTGGCATACTCAGGAAGGATTTCCTTGATTGCCACGATTTTACCTTGACTATCCCTACCACGGAAGATTTGCCCCATACCTCCGCGAGCTATGGGGGTGTCTTCTATTGTATAATTAGCGATTTGTCTCATGGAATATCTCCCTATTTATTTTTTATCTACGGAAAGATCTTTTTTTATCATATCAATCGCTGGGTCTGGATTAGGAATAATGGCTTTTGGTGTAGGAGGAAGTTTTTTTCCATTCTGATTTCCTTTAATCTTCTGAACACCATCATTAATTGTTTTATCTTTCACCTTCTTAGCAGTACTTTTAGAACTCGTTTTATTATCGGGTACTTCCTCCACTACTACTTTCTCTATTGCTGTATCTTTGTTTATTTTTTTTACATTCTTCTGAGGTTTAACCTTAGTCGTTACAGAAGTCTTTGGTTGTGGCTTTTCATCTTCATGGAAATACCAATAAGCTCCACCTGCTACGGCAATAACAAGTAAGGCAGCAATCAAAGAATATAGCACAGTATGGCTCTTTTTCTTAGATTGTGCTACAGCACCAGAAACAGCAGGACTTCCCATTGGCGACATTGCCATATCTTCAGCAGGGAACTCAACAAGTTGCACTGTAATATTATCCAATCCACCTGCCTCATTAGCTTGCTCTACGAGCATTTGTGCACGTTCATTCAAAGACAAATCATGGCGAGATACCGTATTAAGAATGGTATTATTGTTTATCATGCCGCTCAAACCATCCGAACACAACAAGAATGTACTGTTTGGCTCTGGAGTAATAGGCATTTGTCCAATCACAGGAGGTGTCATACCTTCCACACCCAAGGCATTGGTGATTTGGTTTTTGTCTTGATGATGCTCAGCAGCCTCCTGCGTGATTTGACCTGCATCCACCAAAGTCTGAACGTATGATTGGTCTTTGGTTACCTGACGAATCATCCCATTGGCTATGTAGTAAATTCGACTATCACCTACCGAACCATAGTAAACCTTGCCATCCTTGACTATCAGCATCACACAAGTTGCACCCATGCCCTGCATATTCTCATTCATGGATGCCTTTCTCAGAATAGCCTGATTTGCAGCAATAACAGAGCTAGTAATTGCCTCTTCTGGTGTGGTAAAAGTATTATCAGAAAGAATATCTTGAATGACTGTAACCGCTAATTGGGATGCCACATCACCAGCATTCTGTCCACCCATACCATCACATACCGCCACTACTCTACCATTAGGAGAGTCGAAAGTTACCATACTATCTTCATTGACTCGGCGAGTTCTTCCTGTGTCTGTACAATTTGCTATAATATAGTTTTCCATACTTTCCTATTTTATCCAAGTTTTGGTATTGCGATGAAAATAAAGACGGTATTACCCAAACGGATAATGTCATAGTTCTGCAACTCGCCTTCATCAGACAACTCTTTGTTTACAAACGTACCATTACTAGACTGCTCGTCTCTATACTTAAACTTATTATCAACGTTACGATAAAGGATAGACATGTGGCGACCAGACATCTGATGATCCCAAGGAAGTGATATGTCGCAAGACTGGTCACGACCTATGAAATTCTTGCCTTCGTACAGATTGAAAGCCTTTCCCAATGGATCACCATTATATGTTACCAAGAAACCAACTAGCTTTCTGCCTTTCCCTGCAGCCGCACCTTTAGGCTGACGGATAACTGTACCACCACCCACTGGGGCTTGTGGCTGTTGCGCACCAGGCTGATTAGGGCGGACTTTAGTTTCACCAGAAACATCCTCACCACCAAACATAGCACCATTACTTGCATTACCAAACGCTTGCGCATTAGGACTTGCAATGTGAGTGCCTTGCTCAGGCTGATAAGTTGCACCACCATGAGGAACGCCTGTTGACATATCTAAATTAGGCTGTGGATTGAAGTTCATGCTGTTACCACCTTTAGGGCATAAAGGACATTCGTCACCATATATACTTGAATCGTAAATGTGTCCATTTGGACAAACTTTCTTTGGCATAATCGTTATAGTTTTAATCGTTAATAAAATCAGGAAACTTGAAGAAGTTCCTTGTTAACCAAGGAACTCTTCACTATTCATCATGGAGTCGAAAGAATCATTTGTGTCAACATCAGCTTCTGCTGTATAGTTTTCCACATTATCATCCTGCTCGTATGATTCAGCTTCTGCAAGATAAGAATCATCTTCCATCCCTGCAGAATAATTGTCATTATCATTCTGACCATATGAATCATTCTCGGCAAGATAATTGTCATTGCCGTTGTCTCCATCTACATTTGGATTGTAGTCAGGATTGTTCTCTGCATAGTCACCATGATATGACTCGCCCGTTTTCTCATCCTCAAAGTTATTGTGAATAACATCTTCCTGATGAGTTTGGTTTTGCGCTACATAGTTCTGCCCATCATAAGTAGGAGTTATATCATCCACACTATTATAATGCTGTTCTGTCACATGAGCAGTCTGGTGTCCCATATGAACATGGTCTTCCTCAGTGTAAGTTACCACCTCGTTGTCATCGAAGCGACCGTTATTGTCCACATCTACGGCAAGAAGGTCAGCATGACCATCACCATCAACATCCATAAGGGCAAACTTATGACCATCAACGGTACCTTCCTCTACAGACATCACCTTGTCATCACCCACATAATAGTTCGTAGTTTCATCCCAGGTCACAGAAGACTTCTCTGGCTCTTCTACACTTGGCTTCTCGACTGGCTTTTCTACCACGACCACTTTCTCGGCTGGTTGCTCGGCTACAGGCTCAGCTTGGTACTCAGAGGTAACATCAGCACCATTCACCACATCTTCCGCGGTCAACGGAACACCATTTTCTTCCTCAGACGGTAGAGTTGCGGCGTATGCTGCACCACCAGCAACAGCTGCACCACCCATAAAAACAGCTGCACCTGCTGCAACTCTCTTCGCTACATTGCTCTTCTGAACTGCCATGTTCTCATAATCGTCAATGTTTTCACCTGTGTTAGTCTTAATTGTATTCATAACTTCATTTATTAAAGGGTTAATATTCTATGATGTAAAAGGTTTCAGAACTCTATTTCTGTCCCGCTTTCATTAGTAAAGACCTTTCTGTTTTTCTTTTCTTACGGTAGGATGTTATTTTTTTATCTTGATGATATATTTTTCTGTTTCTGCCTCATTTATCAAAGCATAGAAACCAGGAGAAAGATAGTCAAACGATATACTACTTATTCCACCTACCAAATCTGTAGCCGATGGTGTTACTACATTGTTCTTGCATATCTTCGCATCATATCCTTGTGTATATTCCCCATTTTCCATTGTCAATTTTTCCAATGCTATAAGACTCCAAACACCTTGAAATTTAGCACCTACAGCCTTGAACGTTGTCGTAATACCTTCTGGGAAAGTAAAAACTTTCTTATCTATGAAAGCAACCTTATCACCCTCCGTTATTGTCTTTGCTTTCTGTATATGAAACTCGTTCACATAAACCATACCTGCCTTATAGGTCTCGACATTCTGTTTTTTATACTCTGTACGAAACTCCTTTACCTTGGAGGTCAAGATTTGCTCACTTGTTCCGTTTTCTTTTAGCAACACAATGTATTGCTCTTTATCTTTTTTTCCGTAATGCTGAGACTTGATAACACCTTCTTTTGTGCTTCCATCATTAAGCACTATGGTATTGACATAATCAACCAATTTATACAAACTTGTAGTACGTGGCACAGGCAACTTGATAGTCTCTTTGATGTCGGTAGCAGGAACTTCCACTGTAGAAGTAGAAGTTTTTATTATAATTTTCTTACCAATCTGCTGTGAGATAATTACACCAACATAATTCTTGCCTTTGGTTGTTACGACTTCATCTTCTATTGCATTCTCCGTTTGATTCTTCGGTAGTATTTTTCTTATGTCATTCACATCACTCCACACCAACTTATAGTTTTGAGGTTCTACTTGAACATAAGAAACTTTCGGCATCTCGTTCTGCTCCACCTTTGCCACATTGGTAAAGTTATCGTTTTTTGTCTTTATGTCATAAAGAACAATATAGCGACCATCAGCATTTCCCTGCAAAGCCTTGTTCTCTAAAGCCCACCTCTTCCATTCCCGAGGAAGGCTTTCATACTTCACCTTCTTCTCTCGTTTATAAACGATATTGGACTCTTCAATGATAAGCCTTGCACTTGTCGCTGCTATGGTCAAATCAGTCCCTGGTTGTTGGACTATGATATTACCAGCTATAACAGAACCATTCTTCAAAACAACTGTTGTTTTCTGTTCTGCCTTGCTAGAATACAAGGAGAGTAAAGCCAATAATAATAAAAATATCTTTTTCATGACAAATATAGTTGTCTTTTATTAATAATCTTGCCAAAAAGAAGGCTTACCTATAGCTTTCAGAGCCTCATTTTGCTTTTTTATCTCAACACTACGAACACTCGCCTCTGTTCCCATTACCTGTTCTCCCATTTTAATTAAGTGTAATGCAGTTTTCAAAAGAGGCTCTTCTATATCACCCAACTCTCTTTTTGTCGTTGAATAACCATCAGGCACATAATAATTTACTGGAATACCATCAGTTGTTACTGTTTCCATCTTTGCATTATAGTATTGCATTGTTATAGGCTGTAATTGATATTTATATTTATTGTTCTTAATAGTCCATGAGCCTACACCTTTTCCGTATGTTTGCTCACCAATAACAACAACAGACATAAATGGTTTCAAACTGATGATTAATGCTTCAGAGGCAGAAGCGGAATATTTCGAGGTAAGAACAAAAATTCTCTTGAGATTTAGTCCATATAACTCAGAACCAGGCAATCCTCTTCCATTATTAGGAATCAGAAAATTGTTAAACGTTTTTTCTGAGCCTGTGGCTTCGAAATATTCTCTTGATAAGATGTCATTATAGGTACATTGCTGAAAGATTTCTCCATAACCATTTTCTGAAATAATAGAATTAGACAAATATTTACATGTTGAAACCAATCCACCAGGATTGTATCTTAAATCCAAAACCAATTCGTCTATTTGTTCTTCATAAAAATGTTTCAATACGTTAGTAAGGTCCCTTTTGTTATTAAACTGCAAATAGCACAAATAACCTACCTTTTTTCTTTCTATTTGGTAAATAGAATCCAAATAGACCGTACTCGTTTGTTCCAACGGGCTACTACCTTCTATAGTATCTCTTGGTTCAAATCCGTTGCTACACAATACTCCTAAAATTATCTTATTATCATGCAATTGGACTAAATTCCCCCGTTTCATTCCCCTCTTCTTCAAATTAGGAGAAGTCACGTATAATACTTGCGCAAAGTTTGTGTTCCCATCAGTATATTCTTGGTACTCAAATCCATATTTTATAATGTCGTTGGTTCCTATAAACGAACTATTATGGGTAGTATATGAGAACTTATCTTTTGATGATAAAAGTGACTTGAAGAAAGTTACAGGATCTGTAGTATAGTCGCAAGCTAAAGAATCAGGCATATCCTTACGCCATAAGTAATCATGATTCATTTGAGCATATACCCATCTACATTCTTCATCATAAGCTCCTATATTTGGAATCTCTTCAGGAAAAGAAGGCTCAAACTCACTATCTTTAGAACAACTACCGAATACTATAAGTAAAAGTAGATATATAATTATCTTCATAGCTTGCATAAGTTGAATATTACAAAAAGCCATTGATAGGCCAAGATTTTTAGTTTGAAACAAACCTAACTAAAAACCTTGGCTCTATTACATTGCTTCTTTAATTATATGCGAAAATTTTATTTTGCATAATCTGCCATATACAAAGTGTTGGAATTATTGCGAATTCTTGCTTTTGTAGAATATCCTTTTGCAGAATTAGTTCCATTAAGCAAAACACCATAAGCACGTGTTATATTATTGTCTTTATTTTTATCGCACAAGTCCAAAGCAAACCAATATTCACCTCCTGCCTCAAAAGAAACGACGCCAGGATTTTCATTAAATACATCCTTTTTAGAACCATCTGCTGTATATGTGAATTTGAATTTAACATTTTTCATTGGTAGCACATAATAGTAACCATATATAATATTTGAAGTATTTTTACTTGGTTCCAAATAAATTAAGCGCCATTTAAATGCACCATTTTCATTCTTTTCCGATATCTCATAACCTCCCAGCTCATTAAACTGTAAAAAATCACAACTTTTAGTCATATCTAGAGCATACTGCGTTACAGCAGGGAAGGTATGAATATTATACCACACAACGAGGCACAACGCACCAACTGGTTGAGGATTAAGTTTACACTCATTGTTGTTGTCTCCTATGGTCATTTTTTGGATATCCATACCTAATATCTTATGTTGACCACCTATAAAACCCGCATCTGTAATTTTTGTAGTAGAAAGCTTTTCTGCATCAGAAATTTTCCAAAATTCAGTTTTTATATTAGAACCATTAATTTTTACTACATCAGTTACCGCAGCTATTGTATAAGACCCTCTTTCAAGATTTAAATTACAATTAGCAATACTTGCATAGTTTTTCAAGTATTGAACATCCTGTGCAACCAAAATACCCTTGTCGTTGTAAGCTAATATATGGATTCTAAGTTTGTAGTCTGTAGAAAAAGACTCTAATTCTCCAGCTTTAATTTCATAAGTGAAAGGAGCTATTACACCAGAAGGATTTACTTTCACAGATATTGCTCTTGCTATTTCAATATCATCATTAGAACATGATGACATGACCATTGCCAATACGGCAATCAAAGAATATAGTATTTTCTTCATAATTGTCTATTTTTAATTGTTTTTCTTCTTACTAGTACCAATACACTTGAACAAGTAGCCTACGGAAATCTCGGCAGAGCTTATCTTGCCAGGGAAATTCCCAGCAAGCTTGCTTGTTCCATAGTAGTAACGAGCGTTCACATAGAAACCATCGTTAGCCGAGTTCTTATTTACTCGATAGCCCAGACCTATGGTAGCCTTAACATCAAAGCCCTTCAAGCCACCAGTCATATATACTATATTGTCATAAGACAGCGCATCTGGGCTTGCAGACAAGCTACCAGCCAATGTTGGACCTACCTCGATATAGAGGTTCTTCAACTGTTTACTATTATACATCGGATAGAACTGAAACATGACAGGAACCTCGAAATAACCAAGTTTCAGATCATCACCAGCCAAAGTCTTTACAGCATGGCTCTTGTAATTCAGCTCCAATCCTACGCCAAACAAACCTTGACCATCAAGGTAGCGTCCTCGTGAATCCTTAGAACCAAAGCGAACGTTGGCAGCCACACCACCGCCAAAGCCGATACCACTTCCATCATAGATTTTTAAGTCTTCACTCTCACTCATTGTAGAAACTCCAGCACCAGCACGCAATCCTACAGATAGCTCATAATTGTAGTGCTTACCTTGGATAGCAAGCTTCTTGCCCTCTTTCTTGACAGCATTTCGGGTAGTCGTTTTTTGACCAAACCCATCATCACCCTTGTCAATCTGAGCAGAAGCAGTCATTGCTAAAGCCAAGAATGACAGAATAAACATACTTTTTTTAGTCATAATTCTTATATTTATTGATTAATAATATTTATATAAAGCTCTTAGAACGGCTTTAGTTCTGCATTGCATCTTCTTGAAGTACCATCACTTGTAGTAACACTACACCATGCATTGAAATCCACTTTCTTGACATAGAATGCACTTTTTATCTGTCTAGAGCCATGAGCCGGAATAGTTACAGACTGAGAAACTTTTTTGAAAGTTGCACTTTTACCACCTCCAGACAGAGTGATAGTCGTTGTGACAGGAATCGAAGAAGGATTAGAAACAGTTGCCACCACGTTGCAAATATCATTGGAATTGGCATCTGCATTGGTTATCCTTATATGTGGAATCAACTTGGTACGCTGCACAAAGCTATAGGTTTCCTCCCCTTGCCATAGTTGAATACCATTGTTCTTGATTTCAACCCAAAAAGTCTTTTTCTCTCGGGCATTCGAAGCACTTGGCTTGTATGAGAAAGAAAATATATTCTGACCTTTTCTCATTAAGTCCAAGAGATTACCTGTATCTGTATCTTTCAAGGTCACAGTAATAGCTTGACCTTTCCATTTATCAGGTACCGCTAGCTGAAACTCACAAGTACAATTGCCACCAGCTGAGAAAATTTGGCTACTTCTAAGATTTTTGGTATAGAATGTCGATTTGTCTTCCACAACATGAAGTAATCCATATTTTCCATCATATTGAGCAATGGCTACACCATCAGCAAACTTAGCTACACTCTCATATTGGAATGGAGTCAACAACTTTCCCTTAGCCGACAAATATGTCCACATTCCATTACGTTCCTCCGGTATCCATTGTTTGCCATAATCTTGTTCGTAGGTAACATAAGGTACATCCAACCCAAACTCTGTATCTGGTCGATATAAATAATCAACCACAAATTCTCTACTAGGAATTTTAGCCATTCGTCCATTGGCTTCCAATACAAATTGTTTTTCATCCTCATCCCAAAGATAAGCTTTTCCATCATAAAAGTTTGTACCACCAAACGGAGTTCCACCATTTGGCAACCGAAGCTGAACCTGTTCACCAGAGGCATCTACCCAATGAAATGTTTCTCCGCTTCCTACTACTGCGAATCCCTCACTAAAAGGGCGTACCTCATCAGCGGTAAACTTGAATGCAGGATGACATTCATCATCTATATAGCCATATAGTCCATCAGCATCTCTTACCGTCAATAGTCCCTCAGAGTAAAACATATAATCAGGAAGGAGGTAGTAGATTTCATCTGCATACTTTACTATTCCATCCTCAGAAAGCACACCTTTAACTTGCCAACCATGTGAGGTACGATTAACAAAGACAGCCCTACCTTCATAAAATAAGTTGATTGCATCATACTTCGGTGCCAATATCTCTTTACCATCAGACCCAACAATACCAACCTTGCCATCCTTTGTCACCTTATACATCTTAGGGCCAAAGTATTTGATTTCGGAATATTGCGGCGAAACTAGCCATTCAGCTGTCTGAGCAAATGTTGTTGCAGACAAAGTAGCTAAAGCCAGCACTGTTAATATTTTCTTCATAGTCTCCATTCCTCTAATTTACAATAGGCATTTTATCAGAACTTACATTTTTCATCTTTACATTTTCAGTAGTTGCCTTCTTGCCTGTTATCTTTTCTACGTTGCGATTATTATTTTTATTCTTTGCCGAACGAGATGCCTTTTTCGTATTTTTCTTCTTTGGCGAAGCCTTCTTTAAGCCATCCATTTTAACGGTATCATCCTTAGGAGCAATCTTATTGGTAGAATCCTTCGTCCAAACATCATCTTGTTCCTTTTCCTTGGAAACAGGAATCTCCACATTGTCATCTGCCTTAGGTTGACTACTCTTGTAGTAATACCAAGCACCTACACCGATGAGTGCCAACACACAAAAGATAGCAACACCTAACAAGATTCTACGAGTTGCAACATAAGGATCTTTTACTAGAGACCAGTCCAAAGTCCATTGACTCCCCAAGCGCACTTTGTCTTCTCGTGTTACTGGCACAGATGCACCCTTCAATAGTTTTCTGTCGTTGACAAAAGTACCATTGCTACTGGTATCGCTTATGGTCATCTTACCAAACACCCCAAAGGAAATCACTAAATGATGTCTGCTTACATTATCTTTCTCGTCAGGAATAACAATGTCGCAATCTATTCCTCTTCCTATAATAATCCTTTTCATCTCTAATTACGCTTTACTTTGTAATTTACCACTTCTTTTACTCAATCGAGACAACTGGCGTTTGATAGCCTGACATGCCAACTTCAAACAACCATACTGATAGGTAGATTTTTGTTTCATATCTACCACTATCGCCGTCAAGTTGTCGTGGTCTCCACCACGTTGTTCCCCAATACCATTGACAGTCTCTGTTAGATACTCCACTTCTTCCTTGGCTGCACTCTTAGCAAGAAATAGTTTCATCATCTCTGGTTCCGGCAAAGTATTCCAAATGCCATCACAACATAAAATGAATCTATCACCTTTCTTATAAGGGATTTTTTCTACAACCATATCCACCTTCGGACGAATACCCAATGCACGAGTAATAATATTGGAAAAGCTGGATTGGCGAGCTTGTTCCTCGGTCATCATATTTTGGGCAACCATTTCGAAGACCTTGGAATGGTCGAAAGTACGAAATTCCTTCTTACCATTTCTTAGTTGATAGATACGGCTGTCGCCCACGTGAGTCAAATAAGCCACCTCTGGTGTCAAGACAAGTACCGTGGCAGTAGTTCCCATACCCCGAAGAGGTGGGTCATTCAACGCACGACGATATATAGCTGCATTTGCAGCCTCTACAGCCTTGAATATAGCTTCCTCACCCAATTTTTCAATAGGAGTCTCAGCTAATGTTTGTGCAATCTCCGTTACCGCAATGCGTGAAGCCGTTTGACCACCATTCATACCACCCATGCCATCGCAAACCGTCAGTATGACATTATTGCCAACAGTCATACCAGCATAACTGTCTTGATTTTCTTTTCGGCCACCTATACCAGTTCGTCCAAAAGCATCACACAAGCCGACGGAAGCTATGAGTTTAGCCTCTTCCAAGCCTACACTTGATGTTTTCAAATTATCATTCATAAAGTTGATTTCTGAAAAGGTTAGTATTTTCTAAGCAAAGCCGAAATCTTGTTCACATAAACAGGATCCTCTGCCTCAGAAGCATATTTATAGGCCTTATCCAACAATTCCTTGGCGTATCGCAAGTTTCGAGCCTCGCCACCTGTCAATGATGGCCCCTCATAATAATCACAAGCCAACTCATACAATGCTGGATAGTAGTTTCCCTTAGCCTTGATAATCTCACCCAGCAAACTATGTGCCTTAGAAGGACTCTGAGAGATTTCTTTTTTCAAGTTAGCTTGCATGGTAACGAACTCATCGTTCAGTGTAAACGAACCTGAAGAAACTGCATACAATCTACTCAATATGAATTTAGCCTCAACGTTTCCACTTGCAGCCAACTCTTTCAACCCTTGCAATCCGTTCTTCGCCTCGCTTGGGTTAAGAAGTTGCTTGCGAATATCAGGAACAGACAAGGTGTTACCTGAAACATTTTGCTGCCCGTTATTAGTAGTTTTGACTTTTTCCACAACCTCCGCTTCCTGGTCAGCTCCATCAGAATCACCATTCGGCACAAAGATTACAAGACAAGCGACAAGTATTGTTACCGCAGCGGCAATACCTCCGATTAACACAGTTTTATTCACTTCAAAGGAATTACTTGAACGACCCATAGAGAAGTTGTCAAGAGCTGCCCTAAACTCAGCTGCAGTCTGATAACGCTTGGTGCAATCCTTTTCCGTAGCTTGTGCAATAATGTTTCTCAAGCCCTTGCTCTTTACCTGCGATAAAGGCATCTTTTTTCTTAAGTGTGCATTAAGCACAACGTTAGAAGGTCCTTCGTATGGCAGATGACCAACCGCCAACTGGAACAATAACACACCCAAAGCATAAATATCCGTAGGTTTGTTCTGATTTTTCAGGTCACCGATTATAAGTTCTGGAGCCGCATATTGTGGTTTACCCATAAACTGCCCTGCCGTAGTAAGGTTACGGTCATGCGTTTTCAAGCCATCAACTTTCTTCGCAATACCAAAGTCTATCAACTTAATCTTTCCGTCACGTGTTACCATTACATTCGATGGGTCAATGTCTCTATGGATGTAACCAGCGTCATGTAATGCCATGATACCCGACAACACCTTCTTGACAACAGTAACCGCAAACTGCTCTGGACTAGAGTTATACAACTTATATAAGGTCTGTGCGTAAGGAATGGCAACGCCATTTTGGTCAGTAACAACACCTTGTATCAAGTCTGACAGAGAAACACCTATCAAGAGTTCGCTGACTACATGATAACGAGTCGCCGTTGCTCCATTTGGCATTTTGGTATCAACAGCCAAAAAGCCCATCATCTCCACAAGATTTTCATGCTGCAACTTGATGTTAGCTTCGTCTTCTGCTCTTTGAATTACATTTTGAGGAAGTCCAGAGAACATAAATTTGATGGCTACATCTCTGGTTTCATGGGTATAGACATTGATACGTCTTCCACGAAACACCTTGCCCATACCACCCTCGCCTAATGGCGTGGAAGTATCATCAAATTCATAATATATGCCTTGTTTTTTCTCGCTATCTCCCTGTAGTTTTATAATTGCCATAATTGTCTTTTAATATTTCTGTTAATACAATACCGTTCGTGAAGAATTATCTTTGTTTTGGGTCGGGGTATAGAAGTCATTGGAAACATTCTGATTGGTTGCTTCCTCATAAGGATAACCTGTACCCATTGAGTTATCTGTCAACTCTTCAAAGCCCATATCCTCAGTCAACCTAGCGTTTTCCACATCAAAAACCTTTACCAAGAATTGATAATGTTTACCGATGGTCAACACATCATTCTCGTTGATTGGCAAGGTTTCATATCTGGCATCCATTTCATTGACTGTCGTTCCATACGTAGAATTATAGTCTGTTATTGTCATATTGAGTTGAGCAGGATTTCCATCCTTTCTAATATATAGGATGGCATGTTCTGAGGACACCGACTTCTCCTTGAGACAGATGTCACAATTAACCGTCTGACCTATGACATTTCGCCCCAAATATAGTGGGAATATTTCTCCAAGGAGTCCATGTGAAATAGAAAACAATACCCCAACAACAACTCTATTCTGCAAGGAAACCTGTCGATTTCCATCTGCTTGCCCCAGAGAAGGTTCTCGCTGCGGCATTACTTCCTGCCCTAGTCCACCTAAAGGTTTTGACACATCTGGGATATAAGTGCGATTGTCACTTGCCTCTGAACGGCTATATAGACTACCATATAGGGAGTCATCTAATTCGGTGTTACCCAGATTTTCGTAGTCAACACCAGGTACTATCGTTTTATTTTGTGACATAATTCGTTTTGATTCGTTACGAAACTATTATAAGATACGGAAAACTAATGTAGTCTCTCCCATTCTTAGTGTATCCCCATTTTTCAAGTTCACAGACTTTCCCTGGGGGACAGGATTGCCATTCACATACACGGGATTACTACTCTTGGCAGATGTGATTTGGTATATCACCTGTCCTTGAGCAGATTGTATCGTTCGCATACCTGCATGAATACGACTCATTGAAATATCGGGAGTCAACTTAAGTTGAGCCTTGCTGTCAGAACTTTGTCTTCCCAAATTATAGAAATTTCCATAAGGCAAGTTGATTACCCCGTAGCTTCTTCCTTGGTACGACATTTGGAAAACGGCTCTTTTCTGTGGTTGCTGCTGCAATCCTGGTACAAACTTTGTCTTGACATCTTGATTCAAGCCATTCACCACACGTGTCTTATCATTTTGCAAATTATCAACTACACGTGTAGGCTTTTCACTCACCACTTGTGTCTCCTGACTATCCACCAAAGTGTTATTACCTGCGACAGGCATATCATCAGCACTTGTAGAAACAGGCTTCGACTCAGAGTTTTGCTCATGCAACACTATACTAAATGGTACAGTGAATGAGCATTTAGGACAACGAAAAGTTGCAGGTGGTTGTCGCTGCAAGTCAAAACGACGACCGCAATTAGGACATTTGATAATCATCTTATTATAATAATGTGTTATTTGACATAAACGACAACCATACTGTCGTCAAACTTACCCCACATCTGAGGATGCTGCAAACCATCGGTATCGCCAATCACTTTTGGATTTACATAATTGAACAATTCCCTAGCAGTGATTTTTCTATCCCCATTTCTATCTGCCGCACCACGGAAGGCTTCCAAGATACGCTTGAAGAAGAATGAATTGTACATATCTTTATGTTCCCATGATACCTCAGACGATCTGCTTGATGTATATAGCATGACACTTGTCTTCTCTGTATTTCTCTTATAGGCATTCCCATTTTTCAACGTAAGCCCACCCGAATAACACGCCATGGCAAAGATAACCTTACGACGAGCCTTTGCCGCTTTCATGATATTCTGAATTTCATTATAAGAGATGACACCAGAGGCATCCTTTATGTCATAACTAGTTAATCCCCCTTGCACTCCATGACCACTAAAAGCAAAAATGATTTCATCATTTACCGTCGACTTGGCAAACTGGGCTTTCAATACTCGCAAGATGTGGTCTCGGGTAGCATTTTCATTCAGTAACATAAAGACCTTACTGCCATTGTAGTCATGGAAGAAATGCGATATTGCCTTGGCATCTCCCACAGAGCAAGGCAAAGAAGGAGCCAAATTTGGATACTTGTAGTTACTCAAACCCACAGCTACGACATATGTAGTCTGAGCATACGCCATCGTTCCCAACAGCAAAAAGCCTACCAGCAATACTTTTTTAAGTATATTAGAAAGATTATTCATAGACATCCGTTATAAATGATTCTTATTTTCCTGTAAACTTACATCGACAACTGCTATTGGGACATCTTCCTTCGGCCAAGATGTTCTCATACAGTTTCAAACCGAAATGAAATCCACATTTGGGACAACAATAATTCTTCTTGAAGTACCTCTCGTTTTGATCTTTCTTCTGTATGAGCCCCTTGCTTTTTATATCAACGATAAACCAAGAAATACCTATAGCTAAGATACTTCCAGAAATTTTTATAATTGCACTAATCGCTTCATTACCAGCAACCTCTTTCGGCAATATAAGAGAAATCATAACAGCAAAAATACCTCCTAATGACAATGAAGCCATTCGCCACATCATTATATTGGAAGTCTTTGCTTCCAAACTCATTCTATTCTGGTTATAATTTTCATAAACCAATTTTAATTTACTAATATCAACAGGGTCATTATTGTTAACAACAGGTAATAGGTCTTTAATTCGAAAAGTGAAAGCTGCACCTAAGCGTACCAAGGTGTTTAGCCCAACGGAAGCTTCGCCAACTAATCGTTTGAATTTTCCATCTTTGGCTAATATCCATGTTCCATTTGTTGAATTACTATCCCTAAGAGACATTTTTCCTGTAGCTTCATCCAAATGAAATAAAGCATGTTGCCTACTAATACTTGATTCTGTTAATTTAAAAGGTTGATTACCTTGTTTTCCTATAATAATGTCCATTGTTTATTAATTGTTCATAGTCTCCAAAAACGCACTTGGTACATATGCAGTACACACTGTTACCAAGCCATCAACTATTACTGCGACTCTCTGCTGTCCATGCCATCTTGCGACTCTTCCTGTCACTCCTTTAAATGTACCATCAATAACCTTTACCTGCTGTCCTTTCTCAAACTTTGGAACTTTGACTAAAGATACGAAGGTATTGTCTGCATCAGCAGCACAGATGATTTTCAGACTTTCCATCTGAGTGTCTGGAACTATCAATGGAGTCTTTATAATCTTGTTCCCTTCGTGGTAGTGACGATAATAAAAACGGAGGAATGGGAGGTTTACGTTGTCATAAACATATTCTTTGAGTTGCTCTTCTGTTCCATAGGCAAAGAAGATGTTGGGTAAACGTGATTCGGTAACATTTTTACGCTTACCTTTTATAAGTTTTACTACATGAGTGGTAGGATAGAAAGCCGTGACACCTTTGGCGGTCAAATAGTCGTATGCCTTTTTCTCTCTGCCATAAGTAGTTCGTAAGGCATACCAATGAGGAATATCTGCCTCTCGTTGTGCTTTAGGCTTAGTTGCCAAAAGTGCATTTTTGGTGGACACCCCTGTTTGTGAACTCTCTGCGGAAATGGTGCTTTGAGCTTCGGGGAGGACGTTGGAGGTAAGTCCAGCGCAAGGAGGGTATTCACCACCTCCTAGGGTGTGTCCATCGTTAGATGTCCATTCATCGACTTTCATATCGGTGCTAACTTATTTCTAGACAGAAAAACCGTTAAATTGCGACACAAAAAAAGCGTGGAATCGTCCTGTTGCCCATTCCACACATCGAGGCTCTTGCACTGCCTATTATAGTCGAACAGACAACGTCAGAGCCCACGCCGATATGAAAACCACGTCCGTAAAGAGACCTGTATAATACATCTGATTGCGCCCCGAAAAGAGCACAATCCATACCTACAAGTCTCCACGGGATTGATATAATCACACCCGGGACATCTACCGTTGACTAAGTTCCAGACTATAATATCGAGGGTTGCAAGATTTCGATGTGTCAAGAACAAAGCGTCGATAAACGCCTTCTATGTCTGGACTGCTATTCCCACCCATTGCCCGCTTGTGTATAGATTAGCCTGAGACTTCACTACACTCAGCACGGCGTAGGCTGCCGACTTGGTTATCATGCAAGAACTCGTCTAACAGCGACAACTCCAATCTGGCTATGCAATCCAAATGCAAAGATATAGAAATAAGTTGAAATAACAATAAGAAAAACAAAAAAAATCCAATATTTTGATGTGGTTTTAAAATATTTTAAGCAAAAACCACTTACAGAAATCTGAAAAGTCAGGTTTTATGGGGGATTCACCTATTATTATATAAAGGTAACTATTGTTGAGAGGGCTGCATACGGTAACAAAGCCAAAAGAGAAAAAATAAATTCTCTGACGTGGTGACATTTCAGGCAAATTATACATAAACAGACAAAAGAACAAGAATAACAATTAGAAGTTGCGCCCGATGACGTATTAGGGTATATGATAATGAGAACATTTACTACACATCTACAGGCCATCATTCTAATGGTTCTGTTCGCATTTGCAACAGTTCAAAATGCAAATGCTTCTGCAAAAGCAGGAGAAGCTTCTGTTTATGAAGGAGGTACCGTAACTATAAAACTGGCAGATGCCTATGAACGTACCCTTCGAAAATCAACGGGTGTCACCTATCAATGGTATTCTGAGAATAACTCGTATGCCACCGTGACCAGTTCCACCCGCTACTATGCAATTGTCAAGGGTATCAAGGCGACATCTTCGTGCAAGGTGTATTTCAAATGCAGCTACTTCATCAATGGATTCTTTCGCACAATGGATTTCTACTATACCATCACTGTAAAATCAACAAATGTCAGTGTGACGAATGTGATGCTGAACCAATCGTCCATCAGTTTGACAAAAGGAAATACCTATCAACTGTCAGCCTCTATCTATCCGACAAATGCAACGAACAAGTATGTAAACTGGTCGAGCAACAATACATCTGTAGCTACGGTGAATAACGGACTTGTGTCGGCAAAGTCGGCAGGAACAGCTACTATTACATGCCGTGCTGCGGATGGCAGTGGAAAATATGCGACTTGCAAGGTATATGTAGAGGCGGCAACGGTATATGTTACAAGCATAACATTAAACAATACGGCTGCAACTCTATATGTTGGAGAAACCACACAACTCCATGCAACAGTCAGTCCAAGTTCGGCTACCAATAAAAGTGTTGGCTGGACATCAGACGACACATCTGTTGCTACAGTGTCATCCACAGGACTTGTTACTGCAAAATCAGCTGGTACTGCCACCATTAAATGTAAGGCTAAGGACGGAAGCGGGAAACAGGCAACGTGCAACATAACTGTAAAAAAGAACGTCATTGGAAAGCCTACAGTATGGTCTGGGAATTATAAGGTTGCGTCCAATCATGTGGAGAACAATCCTACGAGGGTGTATCAAGATGGATTTGAAATGACCATCGCAGAGAAAGATGGATCATATTATATCACTTCCATGTTTAATGACGATCTTACAAAATACAATAACGGAGGATTTAAATTGCATGACAACGGGAACGGAACAGCTACAGTTGACGTGTCATACTACAACATTCTGAGATACACAGATAATAACAGCCCGTTATATACACTATATGTATTTGATGAAGCAACAGATGACTGGGCAGATACATGGACTCTGAAAATGAATGAAGATGGTTCTATCACTTTGGGAGCTTTTTATGTGGCGGCATTCTCATGGAATGAGAGTGAAGAAAAGTGGAAAAACGGACAGTTGGAGGCACTGTATTATAGTCTGAAAGCAACCGTGGAGGACATAACAGGAATCTCAAATACCGTAGTTGAAACTCCAAAAGTCCACATTGCCAATGGTTCAATCACACTGGATGATATAGCGAACATCACGGTATATCGTGATAATGGTATGATTGTCTTCTCTGGTAAAACAAACAGGGTAGGAAACCTGGCCAAGGGATTGTATATTGTCAGAATTGGCAGTCAAAGCAAGAAAATTTTGATAAAATAATGTTCTAGCAGGGTTACTTTCCCTATATATTATTCATAAACAGACAAAGAAACAATAATAATAATTAGAAGTTGCGCCCGACACGAATCAGGGTATATGACAATGAAAAAGATGATTTTTATTTTTACAGTTATGATAGCAATGGCTACTTCTGTAACAGTTTTGGCAAATTCCCACAAGGATGACTTTGGTGCTCACAACCACGATGCCTTCACCACTCACATGACAGCACAAGGAAAGTATTGTACAGGCTCTGTTGGATGTAGCTGTTCAGGATTCTCTCCCATCACCAACGGAGAGGTTTGGCAGCAATCATATTGCAAATACTGCGGACACAAAAAGAGCTGTCACAAATAGTAACTTTTACTATGCTATATCCAGGTTAACAGAAAAGGATGGGATTTTAATCTATCACTCTATATAATAACTCTGTTATAAACTATCTGTGTAATCACAGATGACACAGGTCTATATGCCACGATGAACAGGTGGCATATAGACCCTTTATTATATGGTGATATTTGTAATCTACATTTCCGTTGTTATATTTTTTATAAATTGCTCAGTTTCTTAATGATTTCCAAAGGTAGCTGGGTAGCTTTGGAAACTTCTTCGGCAGAAAGTCCCATTGCCAGCAAACGTTGTGCTGTTTCTGTGTTGGCCTCATGTTTGCCTTCAGCCTTACCCTTTTCCATGCCTTGCTTCATGCCCATTTCCAAGCCTTCAGCAATTCCTTTCTCCATTCCTTTCTCCATTCCTTTCTGGTATCTGTCATCCAGAAGAGTTCTTTCAACACTTACTGAATCCCAGAACTTATCGTAGGCTCTGAGTTCGGCATCTGTAAAGCCGGAAATCTCCAACTCCTCTACTGTTGGCAGATACTGCTGTTGTTGTATCAACTCTTCTTCGCTGAGTGACTGAAGGGCATTCAGAAGGCTAATCAGTCTTTTAGGATGATTGCCGAATATCTTCTTGAACGTGAGGTCTGCCTTAGGGTCTAAGTACTTCATAACCATCTGTTTTAAAATTCCATACGGCAAAGTTACGACTTTATTTTCAAACTAGCAAGCTTTTGAAGATATTTTTCCTCCCTTTTCCTTGCCAACATCAAATTAATCCCCCTCCACCAGCCAGTCGAGCACATATATCTGCCTGATTCCATCATGCAGAACTTCAGGGTCATTGTCCATCGTAAGGAGATATTTAGGATAATAATTCTGAATGGCTTGCAGGGGAGCCAGTTCACGCTTCATCGTATTCTCATCCCTCACACTCAGCGACACCTGATAATACTCCTTGTACTCACCATTTATCACTACAAAATCTATTAGCCCAAAAGGTATTCACGCACCATCTCACGGTCGTGATTAATCTGCAATATATATGGAAAAGAGCCGTCCTCAATGTATCGGCGATATGCCCCTTCCAGATTCATATCATTTGTCGCATCGCCTGATGCCAGTAACCACCTTTATCACTTTCTTGTCTCTCCATTTTTCCAGAAGAGCCATGTATTCCTTGCGCTCTATCATATTTCCAATCGTATATTAGCCAATAAAAAATGCATTGCGCTGCAAATTTCTTCCGATTTTAGGTATTTTTTGCAATGCACTGCATTTTTCCCTATTTTTACGAAAAATTCCGTAACGAAGAATTTCATAACAGAAATATCGCTTACGATTGGATAAACACATTTCCCGCACGCAGGAAAAAGTTTTCAACCCATCTATCACCCATCACGATTTGCCGCCAAAATACACCTTAACATATTCATATACAGATACTTTAATAGCGTGACAGATACTCCTGAAAACGGGAATATCCATCACGCTATCACTCACGATTTGGCTCCATCCCTCACGATTTTCGCACCACCAGGTATCGCATGCCGTCATTAAAACGCTTGCGATGGATGGATGGCATCTGCGAAAGCTTGCGACCGAAGCTGATGAGATTACTCAACTTCACCGAAGATCCGATGTGACTCTTCAACTCCTGGAATATCTCGGCTGCGGTGAGATACTCGCCCTGTTTGGCATCATCGGTCAGGTCGAAATAGAGATTGAAATACTGATCTACCGGAGAAATCACCTCAAACTTTCTGTTGCTCGCCATAATCATCTTGGTCTGCTCTGCATCAAAATAGGTTTTCTCGCCTGCCTGCAATGCCGAGAGGGCCTGCGCATAGAGTTGTTCATAATTCGGAAGCTGACTTACATCGATAGGACCCGTGAGTTCCACACCCAGGAATCGGCGATTGCCTGATGGGTCGGAGAGGATATCCTCCATATTGCTCGTGGCGATGAAAGATGCCATTCTCGGAAACTCCTGCACATGACTGCCATACGGCGGTTTCATCTTCACACTCGGCAACTGGATGATGTTTTTCAGAAATCCCTGCTGCACCTGAGGAGATATCTGATTGAACTCATCCAGGTTGAGAAGCAGCGCCTGACACATCGCCTGAAGCACCTGCCGTTTTTCTGACAATACAAGGTTATCATTATACCCCCACTGCAACTCCGGCGGAACCAAAGATCTGCAGAAAGTGCTCTTGTTATAACCCTGCTTGGAGATGAGAAGAGGTGCCACCGAGTTGCCATATTTACGATGACTATAGGAACGCCACTGGTCAACCATCGCCAGGAACCAGGTGTAGAACCAATCCTCCCAATGAGGATTATCGGTAGGCACCGTACGAGCCAAGGCACGGATATGATCCTTGCCATCCCACTTCCCCATGCACTTAAAAAGGAAGTTTTCCACAGGATTATAAGTGGAAAGAAGATCCGATTCCAGATAATTGCGTACATCCTTGATACTCACACGGATATTGGCGAGTTGCACTTCCAGCGTCATACGCTTTTGCACACGGGCATCCACGGGTTGAAATCCCCAATAATCTTTATCTTCCGGTCGGTATTCTGTGAATTTCATCACCGAGTTATAACGGAAATCATACTTTTTGCACAGAAATCCAATCATGCTCAGAATATTGTCACTCAATTCCTTACTATCTTTATCCACATGCTCTGAAGAGTTATCCACACCTGCCTCATTTATGTTATCCACAGGTTTTTCAACGGTGTGGATAACTTCATTCAGCATCAGCGGCAACGCATCCTCACGATAATAAGGCAAGGAATCTCTTGTCAACAGGAAATCAGAATAGATAGAAGGCTCGGGCATCTGCATCGTTGCCTTTACCAATATCTGATAAAGTGGGGCAAAGGTATGGAAAGCCTGCTTATATATTCTATCAGCCTCAGCCTCCTCGTTGGGTAAGGTTCCCTTGCTCAAGGCATACTTCACCAAGACATGGAGACTGATGCCGTCGGCTCCCATAAAGGCAGCCAGGGTAGATGGAAGGCTTGCCACACTCTGCTTGGCAGCCGCCACGCCTCCTTCTTCTTTTATATTAACAAACGTAAGCAGAAGAATGCCGTTGTTCTGCTTCATCTTCAGGAGTCCATTCTCCGATTTCTGAAATTCAGCAGCAGGGTGAACATGCATCCAGGTTGGCATATCCTTATAGCCATCGTAACCATTGGTGAGCCAAGGAACATATTCTCGAAAGTTCTCCACTGTATTCTTTGCATCATCATTTACTATGCGCTCCAGAAAGCGCTCCAGGCTCTTGGTACTGACCAAAAGCTGATTCTTCTTATTTCTATGTGTAATGGTAAATTTCATCATCTATTATTTAAAGTTTTTTTGTAAACTGTTTCAACTGTTTCTGACGTTGAAACACTTTGTTCCACGTCATGAAACTTTTCGTACCACTAGTTGACTCACTTTGTTCCAACGCGTGGAACAAAATCAGATTACTCGTAAGTGAATCCGATTTCTTCGGCATAATGGTCGTAGGTAGGTTCCCCATAACCATAGCTGGCAAAGAGGTTCTTCACCTGCTCCTGCTGCTCTGGCGTAAGATGCTTCTCGCCTCGGTGCACACGATAATAGGTGGTACGGTTGCCCACGATATCCATTACTCGGAACTTGATGGTCTGCACATCACTATGCTTCACCTGGTCGTAGAGGTGAGTGAAGCCCCATGTCGCCTTAAACTGGCGCACACGCATAAAGTTGGTGCAAGGTCCGTGGAGGTTTGCATCGGGATAAACAGCATTGCCGGAAGTAACATCGGCGGGCTTGAACTTTGCCGAAATGAATCGGATGCACTCAGCGGCGCGAGGACATTCGGCATTGAAACAGTACATCCAGTGGTAGTCCACCAGACTGTTGATGAACTTTGGATCATTAAGATTTAACTTCATAAAAAAATAAATTAAAAGTTGATTAAAAGGTTTCGCAGTGGTAATTAGCCATTGTGGAATCTATGTTGACTACTCTCTGAAAAGGAACACAGAGCATCATCCGTGTGAGAGATGGCTCCGTATAACCTTCCAACTGCAAAGATACAAAATTTTAAAGCCGAATGCAAGCTTTTTCCCAAAAATTTTCGACCTTGTCCCGGCTTTCGTGCGTTAAAGAACGTTTTCTGGAAGAGAGGAAGCCGGAAATCGTGAGGCATGAGGGCAAATCGTGACGGATAGCGTGACGGATAGCGTGATGGATATTGTAAATATTTCGTCTATCTATCACGCTATCTAAGATAGATAAGTGCTTTATTTTCAGAGATTTTAAATTTCAGAAATAGGAATCGTGAGGGATGTGATGGATAAAAAGAGAAAAAGTTTACGCAGATTTCTCTTTTCTCGGTACTCAACAACCTGACCAATATCAGTTTCCTTCCAGAATATGCTGCAATTTGCGGTATTACAGAAGAAGAAATCGGAGAGAACTTCAAGCCAGAACTGGAAAGAATGGCAGAAGTGAACGGTTGGACCTTGCAGCAAACTCACGACAACCTGAAGGATTACTACGATGGCTACCATTTCAGTCGCAGAAATATGGTGGATGTCTACAATCCTTTCAGTCTCCTCAATGCGCTTGATACGCAAGACTTGAGTTGTTTCTGGGTTTCATCCGGAGCTACCTCCATGCTGCCGAAGTTTGTTGACAACATGGAATTACGATTACGCAATTTTGAACATTGTCCGATTTTACGCAAAACTCTTGAGAGTTCTGATGTAATAAATGGTGGTGCCGAGCTCTTCCTCTATCAGACAGGATACCTTACCATCAAAAGCAGCGATGAATTTGGCTATTTCTTAGGTTTTCCAAACCAGGAAGTAAGACAGGCACTTTACGAGGTTGTGCTGCCAATATGGTGATATTTGTAATCTACATTTCCGTTATTATTTTTTTATAAATCGCTCAGTTTCTTAATGATTTCCAAAGGTAGCTGGGTAGCTTTGGCAACCTCTTCGGCCGAAAGTCCCATTGCCAGCAAACGTTGTGCTGTTTCTGTGTAGGCCTCATGTTTGCCTTCAGCCTTACCCTCTTCCTTACCCTTCTGGTAGCTGTCATCTATGAGGGTTCTTTCTACGCTTACGGAATCCCAGAATTTGTCGTAGGCCCAAAGTTCGGCATCAGTGAAACCGGAAATCTCCAGCTCCTCTACGGCTTTTCCTATCTCCGGGTCATTAAGCAGGTCGGCAGGAATCTCCTTGGTGTTGGAATTGATTTCCGTGAGGAAACGGAGCCACAATACCATCATGCGCTTGTCGGAAATGGAATGGGGAGTGAACTTCGGGAGTTCTATAAAGGTGAAATGCAAGCCTTCAATCACCTTGTTGCTGTCCTTGTCGTGCACGATGCGGTAGTTGTGGATGAAATCTGGAGTATCATGCGCAAAGATATCATTTATCAGATTCAGGGAATACACAGGTTGGAGTTCACTGTATTTTCCTCCCTTTTTAGCCTGACTCACATAGAGCTTGGATGCATTGAACAGTACTCGCTGACGGAAAGCGTCAGACCATTCCATCTGCATTTCCACGCAGAACTTCCTGCCTCTGGCATCTGTGCAGAGTACATCCACTATGGTATTCTTGCCCCCTTCGAGTTCGGGTACAAGTTCTGTTGGCAGATACTTGATTTCGTGTATCTGCTCCTCTTCGCTGAGTGGCAGGAGTGCGTTCAGAAGGCTAATCAGTCTTTTAGGATGATTGCCGAATATCTTTTTGAACGTGAGGTCTGCCTTAGGGTCTAAGTACTTCATAACCATCTGTTTTAAAATTCCATACGGCAAAATTACGACTTTATTTTCAAACTAGCAAATTTTTGAAGATATTTTTCCTCCCTTTTCCTTGCCAATATCAAAAAAACAATGTATCTTTGCAGCGGAATCAATTAAAATAGGAGGATTAAGCTATGGATATAAGAGAAAGAAGAAAGCGAATCTATCGCAAACGCATACCATACGGCATGCAGAATTTTGAGGATGTGATAAAAGAGGATTGTTTCTATGTAGATAAAACTCCTTTTATCGAAGATATAGAAGGATCGAATAAATATTTCTTCTATATACGCCCTCGCCGTTTCGGCAAGAGCCTTACCCTCTCTATGCTCGAAAATTACTACGACATCAATAAAAAAGATGATTTCGAAACCATCTTCGGAGGTCTCTATATCGGCAAGAATCCTACTCCTGAACACAACTCCTATCTCGTCATACACCTCAACTTCGCAGAGGTAGATAGCGGACTTGACGACTACAAGGAAGGCCTCGATACTCATTGCCGACTGGTGTTTGAAGATTTCTGTACCCGATACGCCGCCCTGTTGCCACAAGGCACCAAGGAGGAAATGAAATCAGAGCAAGGAGCCATCGCACAGTTAAGATTCCTGTGCCAGAAGTGTGCCGAGGTGAAGCAAAAGATTTACCTCTTTATTGACGAATACGACAACTTCACCAACATGATTCTTTCCAGCGAGGAACACCTCGAAAGATACAAGGGACAGACTCATGGAGAAGGCTATCTGCGCCGGTTCTTCAATACCATCAAGGGGGCTGCAAACACTTCACTGGGCCGTATCTTTGTTACAGGAGTAAGCCCTGTAACGATGGACGACTTAACCAGTGGCTTTAACATCGGCACAAACTATTCCTTAAAACCCCGTTTTAACGAAATGACAGGATTCACTGAGGAAGAGGTAAGGGATATGTTAAGCTATTACGCTGGCGTATTGCCTTTTAACCATACAGTGGATGAACTTATAGAAATCATGAAGCCTTGGTTTGACAACTATTGCTTCGCTATTAACAGCTACGGCAAGACTACCATGTACAACTCTATCATGGTACTCAATTTCGTAGATAACTACATAGAAAACGACTGCAATATTCCAGACAAAATGGTGGAACCCAATATCCGCATCGACTATAGCAAGATACGTATGCTCATCCGCCACGACAAGGAATTTGCCCATGATGCCAGCATCATCCAAGAGTTAGTTACAAAGGGATATGCTACAGGAAATCTCGTAGAGAATTTCCCTGCCGACCGCATCAATGACCCGGATAACTTCCTGAGTCTGCTCTTTTATTTCGGTCTGGTAACGATAGATGGAGAATACAAGGGTTCTACCAAGTTTATTATCCCTAACGAAGTGGTGCGCGACCAGATATACACTTATCTTCTGGATACTTACAGGGAGAACGATCTTACTTTCGAGCAATACGACAAGAATAAGCTGGAGAGCCGTTTGGCATACGATGGCGATTTCAAACCCTACTTTGACTATATCGCCGACTGCCTGAAACGCTATTCCTCTCAGCGAGACAAGCAGAAGGGAGAAGCTTACGTTCACGGTTTCACCTTGGCGATGACCAGCCAATGCAAGTTCTACCGTCCTATCTCGGAATTAGACAATGATGGCGGCTATGCCGACATCTTCCTCTTACCTCTCTGCGATATCTACAGAAGCATGGAAGATTCTTACATCGTGGAACTGAAATACTGCAAATCGAGCACCACGGACGAACAGGTGAAGCAACTCTTCAAGGAAGCCTCAGCCCAGATTTGCCGATATGCCGACAGCGACATCGTAAGGGAATCTATCAAAACCACCAAGCTGCACAAGCTCGTAGTGATTTATAGAGGAGCCGAAATGGTGGCTTGCGAAGAAGCGGAAGAATAAAAAAATGCAGCGCGCTGCAAATTTCATGGGAAAATACCGAAAATTTGCAGTGCACTGCATTTTTCCCGCATACGTAGAACAAAGTTTTCAACCCATCTATCACCCATCACGATTTATAGTTGAAATCCATATTAACTTACTCATATACAGATACTTTAATAGCGTGACTGATACTCCCGAAAACGGAAATATCCATCACGCTATCACTCACGATTTGGCTCTATCCCTCACGATTTTCGCACCACCAGGTATCGCATGCCGTCATTAAAACGCTTGCGATGGATGGATGGCATCTGCGAAAGCTTGCGACCGAAGCTGATGAGATTACTCAACTTCACCGAAGATCCGATGTGACTCTTCAACTCCTGGAATATCTCGGCTGCCGTAAGATACTCGCCCAGTTTGGCATCATCGGTCAGATCGAAATAGAGATTGAAATACTGGTCTACCGGAGAAATCACCTCAAACTTTCTGTTGCTCGCCATAATCAGCTTGGTCTGCTCCGCATCAAAATAGGTCTTCTCGCCAACCTGCAATGCCGCCAAGGCCTGCGCATAGAGTTGTTCATAATTCGGAAGCTGACTCACATCGATAGGACCCGTCAGTTCCACACCCAGGAATCTGCGATTGCCGGATGGGTCGGAGAGGATATCCTCCATGTTGCTCGTGGCGATGAAGGATGCCATTCTCGGAAACTCCTGCACATGACTGCCATACGGCGGCTTCATCTTCACACTCGGCAACTGGATGATGTTTTTCAGAAATCCCTGCTGCACCTGAGGAGATATCTGATTGAACTCATCCAGGTTGAGGAGCAGCGCCTGGCACATCGCCTGAAGCACCTGCCTTTTTTCTGACAGCACAAGGTTATCATTATACCCCCACTGCAACTCGGGCGGAACCAATGATCTGCAGAAAGTACTCTTGTTGTAACCCTGCTTGGAGATGAGAAGCGGCGCCACGGAATTGCCATATTTGCGATGACTATAGGAACGCCACTGGTTAACCATCGCCAGGAACCAGGTGTAGAACCAATCCTCCCAATAAGGATTATCGGTAGGCACCGTACGCGCCAGGGCACGGATATAATCCTTGCCATCCCACTTGCCTGCGCACTTGAAAAGGAAGTCTTCCACAGGATTATAGGTAGAGAGAAGGTCTGACTCCAGATAATTGCGTACATCCTTGATACTCACACGAATATTGGCAAGCTGCACCTCCAGCGTCATGCGCTTCTGCACACGGGCATCCACCGGTTGATATCCCCAATAATCCTTATCTTTCGGTCGATATTCTGTGAATTTCATCACCGAATTATATCGGAAATCATACTTTTTACACAGAAATCCTATCATACGCATAATATTATCACTCAACTCCTTACCATCTTTATCCACATCCTCTTCCGAGTTATCCACAATGGCATCTTTCAAGTTATCCACAGGATTTTCAACGGTGTGGATAACCTCATTCAGCACCAAAGGCAACGCATCCTCGCGATAATAGGGCGAAGCATCTTGGGTGAACAGGAAATCAGAGTAGATGGAAGGCTCGGGCATCTGCATCGTAGCCTTTACCAGAATCTGATAAAGCGGAGCGAAAGTCTGGAATGCCTGCCTATAAATTCTGTCAGCCTCCACCTCATCATCTGGCAGGCTTCCCTTAGCCAAAGCATATTTCACCAAGACATTCAGACTGATGCCGTCGGCTCCTATAAAGGCTGCAAGGGTTGAAGGCAGACTGGCCACCTTCTGCTTGACGGCATCCACGCCTCCATCTTCCTCTATATTAACAAACGTAAGCAGCAGAACGCCGTTATTCTGCTTCATCTTCAGGAGTCCGTTTTCCGATTTCTGGAATTCGGCAGCAGGGTGAACATGCATCCAGGTTGCCATGTTCTTGTACCCGTCATAGCCATTGGTGAGCCAAGGCACATATTCACGGAAGTTGGCTACGGTATTCTTGGCATCATCGTTCACGATGCGCTCCAGGAATCGTTCCAGACTCTTGGTGCTGACCAGAAGCTGGTTCTTATTATTTCTATGTGTGATTGTAATTTTCATTGTCAATTATTTAAAGTTTATTCAAAAACTGTTTCAACTGTTCCAAGCGTTGGAACAGTTTGTTTCCTTAAGGGAAACATTTCGTCCCCTTAAGTGAAACGCGTTGTGCCTCCGAGAGGAACAAATTCATATCCTTTACTTGTAAATGGGATATTTGTAGTTTCCTATATTTAGTTTACTACCTAGAGTCTTATTCCTGGTGAAGGTTGA
>ERZ1034876.182-NODE-182-length-42034-cov-16.990519_pt1 | contig 42034 bp, 45 predicted proteins | sample MGYA00520698_ERZ1034876 | MGnify/ENA primary metagenome ERZ1034876 (study PRJEB33766, sample SAMN09781723) | gut metagenome | biome: gut microbiome | host: Homo sapiens | place: Madagascar | study: EMG produced TPA metagenomics assembly of the PRJNA485056 data...
TGTAGTTTTTAATGTAATCGAAAGTTAAATACGTTAAATCTCACGCTTTTCGTATCTACACAGAATCCATATTGCCACTTTTCTACCGTTTAGAGCGTATAACACTGACAATCAACTAATAATAGATACTGTAATTGTATCTATCTGATCCTTGACAAATTAACTGGTAAACAATATGTGGGTTCTACATACAATACAAGAGGCATATGGGGGCGTTGGGAGATATATGCTAATACTGGGCATGGGTTTGATAAAGATTTAGAATCGCTTATCAATAACGATGCTACATATGCGCAAAAGTATTTTCAATGGTGTATATTAGAAACATTGCCATTGAAGATATTGGAAGAACATGCTATAGATAGAGAGTCGCTCTATAAACGCAAGTTTGGAACACGTGAGTTTGGTTACAATAACAATTAAGCCTATGTCACTCATTCAAAAATACATCTGGGTTATCAAGACCATTCATCGTTCTGGCCGCATTACATTGAAGGAACTCAATGAAAAGTGGCGTCAGAATATAGACCTTAGCCGTGGTGAGAACTTGCCACGGCAAACATTTGATCGTTGGAAAGGCGGTATCCTTGACATGTTCGGCATTGTGATTGATTGTGAACAACATGGCAGATACCATTATTATATAGCCAATCCCGAAGTTTTAAGCGAAGGAGAGTTGCGTACATGGCTTCTCGATACTTACGGCACGGCAGAAACATTATCAAGCAGCATATCTATCCATGATAGAATATTGACAGAGGATATCCCTTCAAGCCAAGACTTTCTTGCAACAATACTTGAAGCTATGAAGTCAAATATTGTACTACAGATAACGTTCCATTCTTTTTCGATGCAAGAGGCAAAGACGTTTCTTGTTGAACCGTACTGTGTGAAAATGTCCGCACAGCGTTGGTATATGTTAGCAAGAAATGTAGACTATAACTACTTGCGTTTGTATTCTCTTGATAGAATAGAAGGTGTTAACTTAACAGATGCTCATTTTGTCTTGCCAAAAGATTTTTGTGCAAAAGAATATTTTGCAGAATACTTTGGAATTGTATTGGATGAATCTGCTCCGCTTCAGAGAATAGTGTTAAGGGCAGACAAATGCCATCAGCACTATATGCGCACATTGCCGTTGCATCACTCGCAAAAAGAAATCTATGCATGTGATGATTATGCCGATTTTGAATTGGCACTGCGTCCTACCTATGACTTCTATATGAAGTTGATGAGTTTCGGCAATATGATAAAAGTGTTAGAACCCGAAAGTCTTCAGGAGAAGATATATAAATGGTTGGAGAAAACAATAGAAGTTTACAAATAAAAATAATTCAATAAGTATGGAATCAAGATTATTTCAAGCCTTAAAAGCTTTTAAAGGCGCTGATGGTTGCGAAGCAAACCTGTTTGAAGAGTTTAAGAAAATTGCTGAAGCAGCATTCTTCTCTGGCTATTTTCTTATTAATGGAGGCTGTAAGGATGCATATAAATTAAAGTTGACTTGCATCGAATTCTATTACCACGAGGATGATGGCAATATTAAAGATAAAATAAAATATCTGAAAGGGGAAGATGAATTTGGCTACGCCTTAGGTGCTGTATGTCCAAATCCATCGGGCGTTGATGTTTTGTTTGATGATCCACAAAAGAAATATCATGCGTCTTTCTTGATTAGAGGCTATAAAGCTATTGTGCCTGGGGAAAAAGAATGGGAGAATAATGAAAAAATTGGGCTCCTCATGATTTTTGGTATGATTTATATGGTGGAGCAAATATGCTGAGCAATGGCAAGTTTAGTATAGAATGGATAGATGAGTCTGATGAAACGCTGGGCTATGCAGAACCTATGCAACGAATCAATATAAACGACAACAGATTATGGGGATTTAAACGAGTTGAAAAGCTATGATAACAGAACAATATAAAGACAAAGTGTTTTTTTCACAGTTGCTACGTACAGATTATCCAAATATCTATAACGATGTTTGTGAAATTCTGGATGCTAATAACGTAGCGCATGAAACGCTTCCTTTAACTAAGGATTATTGGTGTCGTGATTATATGCCGATACAATTTGCATGTGGTTATTTCTCCCAATTTGTCTACAATCCCGACTATCTAAGAGGAAAGGAAAAATATATTACTGACGTAGATAAAGTGATGAATAAGATTGGAGATAAGAATTTTGACATCAATCATTCTTCTTTGGTTATAGATGGTGGAAATATTGTTGTTGGCGAAATAGAACAACCAAATACTTACACCACTAAATCCTTTATTGTAATGACAGACAAGGTGATGATAGAAAACGAAGGATTATCTAAAAAGGAGATAGAATCTAAAATTCGGGATTCTTTCAAACCTAAAGAATGTAATTCAACTATTGATGAAATAACTATAGTATGGTTGCCATGGGATAAAAAGGATGTTTGTGGGCATACGGATGGAATATTAAGATTTGTCGGCGCACAAAAAAATGGCAAACCGGTAGTGTTAACTAATCTTTCAGTATATGATGATGGTATTGCTACTCAAATGCGTAATATCTTGATGGAACATTTTTATGTTATAGAGTTGAATCTTTCTGAATATAACGAATTAAGTTGGGCATATATCAACGCTCTTCAGACACGTGATGTTATTATTGTTCCAGGAATAGGCAATACAAAACTTGATAATGAAGCAATGGGTCAGTTTATTGCTTTATATCCTGATTATAGAGGAAGGATTTTTCAAGTTCAGATGAAAGAATTTATCGAGAAATGGGGTGGAGCTTTGAATTGTTGTTCATGGACAATTAGTGAAGATATGTCTAAATTACATCACGATATAGAGAATGATAAAAGATATAATTCTATAATAGAGAAGTATCAGAAAGACTCTAATAGTGTATGCTTTGATGAAATTCGATTCCTTGGTGACTATTATCCTAGAAAACTAGAGAATTATAGTAGGGAATTGGATCGTTTGTATTTTGGTTTTTAGTACATAAGTGAGCCGTGAAATATCATCCTCTCTAAGATTGTAAAAGTAGTACCGCTTACTTGTGAGTTGTAAGTAGTACTTCTTTTTTAATGTCAATTATTGGCTTAATTTTTTAATTCTAGATTTAATGGCTCCTTTATTACGAGCAAAGATTTTGCACAATTCTTCTATTGTTTCTCCTTTGGAATACAGTTCAATTAATTTTTGGTCCTCCTCTTTCGTCCATTGAACATAAGCCTTTGAATGCTTCAACCTTTGTTGCTCTATATACGACATATTTTTTATTTCTTGTTCTTTCTTCTTTTCCCATAACACAAGCGTCTTTGGCAGATCGGCATATGAGGACATTAGTTCTTCAAATTCTTTATATTGAGTATGGGTCAAAGGTCTTATATCATGATTTATTTCTTGTTGCCATCTACGAAGAGAGCATTCATATTCACCAGATGTAGCAAATGGGAGATGCCCATTCTGCTCAATAAACTGTTTAAATTTATCAAAAGCCTCCTCGAAAGATACACCTTCTAAAGAATGTACGGGTTTCCCGTTCTCGTCATATTCCGTTCTAACTGGAATTATTACTGTTTGATTAGTCAGTCAAACATTTTGCCGTTTGTATTTATTGTTGTAGATTTGCAGTGAGATAATCACATATAGAACAAATAATTAGATCGTTATGGATTTGACACATAATATAATAGAAAATGTCAGCGAAGATATCAATGTTTTTTAAAAACCATTAAATTATGAAATCCAAAGTTTATGAAGGAATGCTCCTTGTGCTATTCCTTTTAACGACAGCACTTGCTGCCTGCACCGATGACGAGCCGAAAGACAGCGTCAAGGAAATCAGGATGACCGTTTTGCCCGAAACCGGCATCATGTACTCTCCGTTTGACGACAAGCAGGAGAACCCGATAGAATGCCTGCTCGTCAAGACCGACGACAGTCCAAACCAGATAGAACGTTTAGGCATGAACCGCATCGAAGGCTTCACCTACGAGCGAGGTCACGAATACTATCTCTCCGTAAAGCGAACGATACTTGCCAACCCGCCCGCCGACGGTTACAATCGCACCTACAAGCTGATACACATACTTCAAGACCGACTCGTATCCGAACCCAGTACGAAGGTCGACAACGACATCAAGTCGGAGGCAGACATCGAGTACAACGACTTGTGCCCTTTCACGAAGTATTCCATCAGCACCAAGTATCTCGTCAACGCCGACGGCACCATCTTCTACGCCGACGGACGCAAGCTGCCCTCCTACAAGTCGGCACGCATTTGGCTCGACAACATCCTTGACAAAGCCGATGCCAATTGGAATAAGTTCCAGTCGATACCCTATCAGGCGTACTATTCGTTCGTAGTCACTCCCTTCGCCGACCAGTTGCGTTTGGTATACAACAATTCCGACGGTCCGATGTTCAAGGACGTAGTGCCTGAAGAAGAATTCAGCAAGATCAAGTCGATGCAGCCCGGCGAGTCGGTGCGTTACTCACTCGTCCTCGCTAACATTCACAAGAAAGGACTCCAGAAACTCGAGTTTGCAGTCGAAAAGCAATAAGATGGCTGGCAGATATTATCACCAACTCGTTTTTTATATAGCCGTCTGTCGAGAATCCAAACAGCAATAAATCTCCGAAAAGATTTTGCTGTTTGGATTTATGTGAGCTACTTGAGCTTATAATGTTTTATGTCAAAAGAATGAGGGCGATATGTATGCAGTAATTATATCATATTGCCCAAAGAAATCATAAGTGAAGATGTTCAATTTGTATAAGGATGGACTTGATCTTGAGCTTCTGCGTCGTTACTGCATGGAACAAGGAGAAGTACGCTTATTGAAGCGTGGTGAAATATTTGAGGATGCAGGCAAGCCGTCACAATATGTGGCTTATGTGGAGCGTGGATGCTTCAAGTATATGGTGAATAACGAAGAGGAAGGTAAGGACTATTGTACTGGTTTTGCCTTCGAAGGAGAGTTTGTGGCTGACTATCCGAATTGTCTTACTGGCAGAAAGTCAGAGTTGACTATTGTGGCTGGAACAACGTGTAAGATATTCCAAATATTAGGGAAAGAACTGGATAACTTATTGGATTCCTTAAATACGAAAGGACTCAAGCAGGCCATATCCGATAGCCTTTTTGCTCAAGTTTATGCACAATATCTTGATACCTATCGTATGACAACCAGAGAACGATATAAGCGTTTGCTAATTCGTTGTCCGGAATTAGTTCAAAGCATCAACTTGAAGGATATAGCCTCTTATCTGAAAGTTACACCAACAACTATAAGCAATATACGTAGGGAATTTACTTTTGGAGAGTAAACTCTCAAAACACTTTGAGAGTTTGCCCTTATAATGTTTTATAGTCTTAGAACACGTGCTGTTTTTAATGGGCAAGCATTAACTTTGCACAAAAAATACAGTATGAATATTCTTATAATCGGAGCTACCTCTGGTATTGGTAAAGCTCTTTTTCTGAAGTATGCCAATGCAGATAATCGTATTGGCATTGTAGGTCGGCGAACAGAACTGCTTAATGAATTAAGTCAGCAGTATCCTTCCAAAACCATTGTTTCAAAAGCAGATGTCACAAACTTAAATGAGACAGAACAAGCGATAAATACTATTCTAAAAGAGTTCGGTCACTTAGACCTTGCTATTATGTGTGCAGGCGTTGGTGACATTAATGCCACGCTTGACTATGCGATTGAGCGTCCCGCCATTGATACAAATGTTGTTGGTTGGACATATGTTATTGATAGATTGTATTGCATCTTTGAACAACAAGGTTATGGGCATCTTGTAGCTATAACTTCTGCTGGTGGATTGCGAGGCGAACCGGCTGCACCAGCCTATAACGCAACAAAAGCCTACCAAATTAATTATATGGAAGCAATACGCAAGAAGGCTTTCAGAAATGGTGGTTGCATAACCGTAACAGATGTCAGACCAGGTCTTGTTGACACAGCTATGGCAAAGGGAGAAGGCTTGTTTTGGGTGATGTCGGTAGAGAAAGTTGCTACTCAAATCATTTCAGCTATTAGCAGGAAGAAGTCAAAAGTATATGTCACCAAACGATGGCACATACTTGCTATAATATATCGAAGTCTGCCATTTTATATTTTCAAACGATTGTAGCTTCTAACATTTTATAAAAAGATTTTGATATTTGGATTTAATGTTGTAGATTTGCGGTATTAAAATGTATGGAGGATTATTTATGAATACAATAACTATAGACAACAATACATATAATAGTATTGTCAGATATGCTCAACTGAACAATATTAGTGTGTCAGAAGCAGTTGTGACAGGATTGAATTCCTTTTTGGAGAAATTTAAGGAAAAGGTTTCTACGAAAGAAAAATACTATATATCCCCCGAAGTGAAAGCTTTGGAGGTTGGTTTTGAATGTCCTCAAGATTTGTCAGATGACTACAGAAAAGAGCATGTGATTTAATATAGTTTTGCATTATGAATAGTCAGCTTATATTCACCCTTATCGCTTGTGAGACAATACGCCACGGTTGACTTGCTCTCAGTCGATGCCACAACAGAGGCACCTACCAAGAGTTCTCCTTTCTTACCCTTCACCTTTCCTGTGAAGGTTTGTGCATAGAGCGAAAGATTTGTTAGCAGAAGTAAAGTAAAAACGGCAATTCTCATTCTTTATCCAAATGGTTATATTTAGGCACTTCAATCTCGTTATCGACTTTTGCATCAGTGCCAGAAACAGTATAAACAATCACTTTTTCACCCGATGCCCTTTGACTAAGAGTTTTTCTATGTTATTCAATAGTACGAGAAACAATCCACAAACGAGAATGTTCTGCTATACGTATAGTAGTGTATTACCCTTTGTTGTGTATTACCCTTTGTTGATTCTTTCCACCAATTCGTCTGGTGTAAGTATCTCCATCTTGGAGAAACCAAACCACTTCTTGCCCAAGTCCTTTATGGATGCACCTATGTGATACACATCATCGTCTATACAAAGGAAGCGGTCATGTGATAAACGGAATGTTTCAACATCAATCGGTGCATATTGAGCATTATGACGGTCTATGTCGAGTTGGAACTGACGGCTTATCTGCTGAGTGTAGATGATTGTAGACACGTTATTATCTCTTTTATCGAGCAATGTCAGTACAGTCTCGTCAACATAGTTGTCGATAAGGACAATACGTTTCTTCGCACTCTTAATCAAGTCGGACACGAAAGTATAGGCATCATAAATTTGACCATTGTAGAACACACCTTGTTTCGGTTTTGCATTACCTTCGTCCAATCTGCGGAATACCTCGTCAATGCGTTTGTCTGTTTCTTGCTGATGTTGCTGCATTTCCAGTTGATGGTACTCCATTGTTTCCAAGCGGCTGAACACAGAAGCGTTGTTTACCATAAAATGGCGCATGGAAACAAAGGCTCGCATTATTCGAATATTCACCTCAATCGCAGTGTCAGAACGTAAAACACTACTAAGCATAGCGACTCCGTTTTCAGTAAATACGTAAGGCATGTATTTCAAATGTTGTCCGCGTCCTTCGTTTAAGGTCGCAATTTGCGACCTTAAACATTCGTCCTTGGTCAATTGAAACATGAAATCTTCTGGAAATCGTTTAGTATTACGTTTTACTTGCTCATTAAGACGCTTTGTTTCAACGCCATAAAGTGTGGCAAGGTCACGGTCAAGCATAACTTGTTGTCCTCTAATTACTTTTATTAGAGACTCTATATTATCTACAACAACCAACTGGTCACGATTTGTGACCAGTTCGCCATTCTCTGTCTTTACTATTATATCTGTCATATTTATATCAATTATCAAAATCACAATTTGTGACTTTAAACGTTTTGTTATATTGCGTACAAAAGTAGTGCTTTTAGTCTTTAAACTACTATCACACGAAACCTTTCTTTGAAAAGGACGTAAAATCAATAGTATTATTGCGATGATCGCATTTTTAGTAATCGCTTCACTCGTTGTACGGTACTAACCCCTTTACCACTCAACTTCGCCACATCCCTAATGGATATCATTATTCGTATTTATCCATTAAGCAGGCATTGAAAGTCCTTTGTGCCTTAGGCGGTTCGCTATATTCACTGCCTTGCAAGCGGTTTGTAGTATTCCATTGGTCTTTCCTGTAATCTTCAAGCAGACGTTGCAACTTGGCAGGAGTTGAACGCAAGTAACGCTTGGGGTGAAAGCTGATGGTTGCTGTTTGCCGCATCTGCTCTATGCCTGTAGCAACAAACGAGAATTCATGTCGGCTTTCAGAAGCCGCCAATATGAGTCCGGGCAAACCACCTAACTTCCATGGACCATTATCAAAAGGCAGGTCCAACGAATACCACGCTGTCCAAGTGCGCCCACGGAACTGACAAACGGCTTTATGGCAGGGATAACCTATAATAATAGTGTCACCATCGGCAAGTTCCCAAGAAAACGTCGGAATGGATTCCTCATAACAGAAGAAAAAGTCATTGTGCAGGACATCCGTATAAGTGAGAGTGCCCTTCTGTGGAATGTGCTTATAAACTTCATACTCGCGTCCTTTCTTAGAGCCAAACGTATTTGCCAGGAACTGCAAATAGTTCATAGGGTCGGCATTCACACTCTTCACAGAATCACGCTGATGCAGGAACTGCTCAAACCGTTGGCTATAAAACCGAGACGAATGTCTCCCTATATCCAACAGATTTATATCATCATACGCTTCCTTTTGCTCCTGCGTACGCACACTTACCGTGTCCACCACCTCTTGGGAATGGACGCATGCTGCAAACAAAAAAGCCAATAAACTGAAAAGTATTTTCATAAGCTATATTTTATTATTCACTCCAACTCAAAGGTTGTCATAAGCAGCACCTTATTGCCATCTATGTTTTCTTCGTAAAAGAAGCGATAGATGCCAGGCTTGTTTGGCAGAATATCGGGAAAAAGATGAGCAGTTATGGTGGCGCTTTGACCATCGCTTAATATATGCCCAATAGCATTGAATAGGCAGTCAGTTGGTAAAATAAACCAATTACCATCCCTACCTTGGGCTGTGATGCTATATGCTTCGCCATACATGAATTCTTTGCCACTATGGTTGGTAATAGTGATTTTGATTTCTGTACTACCCAAAGGATAGGAGGGACTCTCTGCCTTGATGGAAATACCATTATAAGAGCTTACTCCTGTTTTATTATCTATGACAGGGTCGAGTTTGTCTCCAAACTTAATGACAGACGAGTTGTATATCTGATTGCGAAACTCCTGTTGCTTCTCCTTGGTGTTCCAGCGGAGTGAAACATCTATGGAGTTGTTTCCTATTCCAAATCCAACGATATTTCGCCAGGCTGAAGAATTGTCTGCCGACAAAAACTTCCTTTCAAGTGTTCGCATAATTTGATTTAGTTCCTTTTGGGAATATTTCCGCATCGAAGCCTTGCGATAAATTTTCTTCTTACCACCAGCGACCTTTTTCTTACCACCAGCGACCCTTTTCTTACCACCAGCGACTTTCTTTGTGCTAATGGTCGCTACCTTCTTTTGTTGAGCGGCAAATGACAGTTTGCAAGCTGCAAAAGCTGTTTGCATTGAAAGGATCATTGTAAATCCTAATATTATTGCATTGAGTTTTGTCTTCAATTTCATAGTTGTAAGCAATAATAATTTAACATGTAGAGAAATATGAACTCTTATAGCATATTTCTTTTCACTCCGGAAAAGTTTAATTTCTTTTGCAAATATACTGTATTTTAGTTTATCATACAAATGATACAGCCAGAAATAATCCATCATTTTCTTTGCCCATCCCATTTTTTTATACCTTTGCCCCCGAAACATCAAGAGCAGTATAAGAATCTGCACCAACCGAGCATGACAGCCACGGTGGTAAAGATACGATGTGGGAATAAGTTTAATTTCAAAAATAAGTCATTATGAACAATCACTTGCTCTAATATACAGAATTCTGCCCTTTTATATTTTCAAACGATTGTAGCTTCTAACATTTTATGAATATCCCCCGAAGTGAAAGCGTTTTCATTTCCTGTGAGTCATGATCTCCTGACCTCCGCTATTTATAGGTTCATGATTGAGGAGTTGCGTTTCCATAAGCCATAGTGGTTTGTACTATGAAGGGGCTGTATATGTGTTCTCGTATTTAGAAAACGAGATAGAAACTGGTGTTGTCTGTTGAACCATCAAACACTCTCTTGTAGTGGATTATTTTCATGTGGTAAGACTCATGAATGAGAGGATAGGCCAGTTGTGCCGCCAGTTGTGGTATGCAGAGAAAGACGTGGACAAGCGTAATGTAATCAAGGGCACGCGCTGGATATTGCTGAGAAACGGCAACGACATCTTTGATGCCAAATACAAGACAAGGCTTGACAATGTGCTGAACTTGGATGAACCGTTGATGATTGCATAATACTTGCATGGTATGCCTACCCAATATCAAATGGCCCTACTGAAGGTATAAACAACAAGATAAAAGTGCTGAAAAGACAAATGTATGGATTCAGAAATGATGAGTTCTTCACGTTAAAGCTATACGCTCTACACGACAAGCGTCTACGCATTTAACGGAAGAACCTTTTATTCTAAGATCTTGATGCTAACTGCCTTGAGCTGTTGCCAACCAGACTTGTCGGTTACACGTACCATAAAGTGATAATTACCAGGATCTATGTCTTTAGGACAGGTAATGTCTACCTTTGCATCATACGATTTCAAACCCGAAGGAATAGGGTAGTCTTGGTTATATACCCAAGGACTTACAGGGTTCTTTTTAGGGTCGAGCGTACAGTCGCCAGCCGAAGTAGAATGGGTATGGTGGTCGAAGTTGTTGTGTATCTCTATGTTGAAATTGCCTAATTCTGCATTGTCTGTAAAAGTATAGCGGAAAGCGATAACATCGCCTCTATGATACTGCTGACAGTCGATGGGGTTGGGTAAGTCTCCATCCACAATCTCAGGCTTTCCCTGATCGTTGACCGTTGTGTCATCGGTGTCGTCACTTGAACAAGAGGTCAAGCTACCAGCTATCCCCATCACCGCTGCAGCAAAATATATATATAACAAATAAATTGTACTTCTTTTCATCGTTCTTACGTATTAAAGTTTTCGTTTCTTGGCTTGGCACCAAAGTGCCAAAGCCAAGAAACTGTCATTTTATTTTTTATCTCATACCTGAAGCTTTATTCCTTGGTAATCTGAATGCCCTCGGCCTCTTCGGTCGTTGAATTGCCTGCAGCATCGGTTACGGTGAAGTGAATGTGGTATTCGCCGGCAGGAGCGTCTGTAGGAATCTGAGGATGCTCGTGAAAGAGAACTGAGGTCTCGCCTACATATTTCTCGTCTGTATAGGTGAATACATGTTCGTAACCAGCTGCTGTGTTGTGGAATTCCACTTCTATCTTGGCTATTTTGTGAGGAGCCTCGATTTGTGCCTCCAAGTGCATCTTCTGGCCAATTACAGCCTTGTGGCTATCATCCTCGCCCACTTCCTTGAAAGTAATGGTTGGGGCTGTCTTGTCGAGTGCCTTGACTGTAAGGTCGGAAGTGAAGGTAGTGCTCTGACCCAACTTGTCGGTTACGACAAATGTTACAGTATAAGCACCAGGAGCAGCATCGGCAGGGATGTCAAGATGCTCGTGGAAGGTAGTGTTTCTCACACCGATGTATTTGCCCTCGGTATAAGATTGCTTGACGATGGTCTTGTTGCCGTCTTTTGCGGCGATAGTCACGTCAATGCGGGCAATCAAACCATCTGCCACCAAGTCGCCCTCCAAGTGGAGATCCTTGCCGGCGATGGCTTCCTTGGAGTTCTCCTTGCCTACCTCGGCAAGGGCTACAACTGGTTTTGCTACACTCTGCTTTGCATCATCATCATCGCTGCAAGATGACAACACTAAACTAAATACACAAAACAGCACTGAGGCTGCAATAAATATAATCTTTTTCATTGTTTCTAATCTTTTTTATTTACTTTTATATACTTACAGAAACGCTTTGTTGTACACCAGAAGCGCACTGTTCGTCCATCTTTGTCAAACTGACAGGAGGGCTTCCTTACCGCTTGGCTATCATTCTTCCAAGAGAACTCCTTATTATTCGAGTTATGATTCGAGGAAGGAATCAGAAGTTCCAGGAAACCATAGCCGAGAAGTTTCTTCCAGGTTCAGGCACTCCCATCAGTCTGTAATAACTGGTGTGGTCGTAGTATCGCTTGCCCAACAAGTTTTCTCCACGAAGGGTTATTTCCAACTGGTTTTCACCAAGTTTGAACTTCTTTCCGATGCTGGCATTCAAGAGCTGGTGCCCCTTGGTCTTCTCCTCGGGAGGAACGATTATATCTTGCGTTCCCACCACTTGCCATTCCAAAGCCACGAATCCCGACTTGGCAGGATTTTGTGCGGGCAATAGATAGCGTAACTCGGCGCGAGCCGACCATGGGGTGGAGAACGGAAGGCCATAACCTTTCTTCTCTCCACTGAGCTGGCGTGCGTAAAGGTACTCGCCGTCGGCATCCAATTTCAAGTATGGAAGAATCTTCCACGAAACGCTTGCCTCGAAGCCCCATCTCAGTACCTTGGCCTGTGTGTAATAGTAGAGCTGCAAGCCCTCCTTGTACTGAGGCGTAGGATTGAGATAGATATAGTTGGGGAAATAGTTGAGATAAGGAGTCAACTGCATCGAAAGCACACCCTTTTCGCATACGATGCCCGCATCCACCTGATAACTTTCCTCAGGCTTCAGACTGGTGTTGCCTTTCTCATAACGGAAGATATTGTAGTTCACGCCGTCCATTCCCAACTCCTTGGCTATCGGCATACGGAAGCTCTTGCCCACATTGAGTTTGAGCACCCAGTCGCCCAGCATCCGATTCACGCCCACCGACCAAGTGAAGCTGTTGTAGCTACGTCTCAGATTGGCGGAACGCTCCATATAAGTGGAATCTCCTTGCTGTACTGTACCTTGCAGCACAGTTCCATCCATGGGAGAATCGGAAGTTGATGCCTTCAACGGTGTCTTGTACCAATCGTGATAGCTGTGAATCCTCACGCTTCCACGGTCGAATCTCGCCCCGGCGGTCAAGCTGAGCTTGTCGCTCAAATTCCACTTGTCCATGGCGAAGACACCAAAGGTCAACTGCTCGAAGTCTGGTAAGATGAATCCCCATCCTCCCTGGCGGTTGCGTTGGTACTCTACGTTGCCCCCTGCCTGCAGGTCGTGTTTGCCCATCTGCTGCATCGCCTTCACGTTGGCGGAGAAGGTTTGCTTCGTAAAACTTCTCTCCAGGGTGTTCGTCGGTATCGGCATATAGCCATGCGACACTGGTTCGGCAAGTTCGCGCTGTCGGTTGTTTTGGTAGGCGAAATTACTTTCCAGCATGCCATCCGCCCAATTCCAGTCGGTATGATTTGATACCCAGAAGTGGTTGACGGTATGGTAAGGCAAGTCGATGTCGCGACGCGAACTGTCATAATCGATGTCCGACAATCTCACCTCCAAACCGTGAGCGTTGGCAAAGAAACCAGCCTTTGCATTCACATCGGCAATGCGAAAAGAGGTGTTCCACCTGTCCCCAGCATATCCGAGCATCAGATTCCCATCCATTTCGCGTCCTGCCGTATTGCGAAGACGCTGGTCCTTGAGCTTAATCCAATAGGAGTAGTACTCGATGCTGTCGGCAGGAACCTTGTAGTCGGCGTAATCCATCCATGTGGCATTCGCTTTATACCAGAACTTGCCGTTTCTACCTGTCAGTCGAACCGATGAGCCTATCGACTCATTGTTGGTTCTGCCAAAGATATTCACCTGTCCGGCAAACTTCTTCAGCGGCATCGTGTTACTCTTCAGATTGATGACACCACCGATGGCATCGGAGCCATAGGTGAGCGAGGCAGGCCCCTTGATGACCTCAGCTTGGTCGATGGCATACTGGTCTATCTCCAGACCATGGTCATCGCCCCATTGCTGTCCTTCATGCTTGATGCCGTTTTCTGCCACCAACACACGGTTGAAGCCCAAGCCTCGAATTACAGGCTTCGACTCTCCCGAACCTACATTCATTGCCTGCACACCAGGCAATCGGCTCAGCGTCTGCATCAGCGAACCGCTGAAATTTTCCTCTATGAATTTTTGGTTTGCCCTCACCACATTGAGGGCTGACTTCATCTGTATTTCTTTATTGGAGCTTCCGCTTACTACAACTTCTTTTAGGGATACACCATCCCTCATCATCCGCTTGACACTGTCTGCCTGAGCCGAAATCCTCACCGAATCTTTAGGTAAGGACATAGCCTTGGCACTTGCCGTAAGCGCATGAAACAAGTTGATGAAAAGAGGAAGCACAATATATATCAGCTTCTTGTTTTTCATCATAAATCTTTGAAAATCAATCGGCTAAACCGACCATAAGGAAGCTAAATCGCCCGTCAGGATATAGCTATAGCCGATTTTGGTTTTGATTAATCATCAAAAAAACTACAAAGATAGGAATACAGGTGGAGCACGAGTAGAATGTACATCGCCTTGGCGGGTCTTGACAAATGGGCAAGACATGACAACGGCGATATGAACCATAGCAATAAACACTGCTATGTGAACGATGTTTGGTACCACATATGGCAAACTGTGCAATTGGCAGAGTACGCACTCGTGCATGAAGTTCTGCTCGGCTGTGAGATGTCCATCGTGGTGGATGTGATGCGCACATTCATAACAATAAGATGTAACGGCACTACCCTCCGCCTCCGAGTGGTGGTGGAAGGTGAAGGCGAGCATCATTGGCAGATACACCAACATCAGCAGCCAGGCAAACCGCATTCTTCTATTGTTAATAATACGCATTGTCCCAAACTTTTTATCTCGTTATTAGCATGAGTTTCTTAAGGCGAATGCTCATGTTACCTAACGGGTACAAAGATAACACTTGTTTTTCAAAACGCCATCAAACAACTCATGGAATTATCACTTTTTAGCAATTTTTCCGTAGTATCAATAGTCCGTTAAATTTTTCTTCAAAGCAAGGGTTTCCTATTGCTCACAGAAGGAGACGCTTACACATGGCATGGGAGATAGGCTGATGCACAGCGAGATATCCTGTGAGTCATGATCTCCTGACCTCCGCTATTTATAGGTTCATGATTGAGGAGTTGCGTTTCCATAAGCCATTGTGGTTTATACTACGAAGGGGCTGTATATGTGTTCTCGTATTTAGAAACGAGATAGAAACAGGTATTGTGAAATAAACAATGAGAATTTGCTATATACTTTAATGGTGCTGTGCATAAAAACAATAAGTATACGAAAAAATGTGTCAGAAATATCAGCAGACGCATAGCCCATTATAAATCAGAGAGTTGAGGGCTGATAGATAGCTGTTCGGTCAGGGTTATCTGCCAGCCATCTATCAGCCTTCATCGTCCATCTACCAGTTTACTTCCTAAAACATAGGCAAAACCGAAGTAAAACTTTCCTAAAACATAGGCAAAAGCAGATATAAACTTCCCTAAAACATAGGCAAAATCGAAGTGAAACTTTCCTAAAACATAGGCAAAACCGAAGTGAAACTTTCCTAAAACATAGGCAAAACCGAAGTGAAACTTTCCTAAAACATAGGCAAAATCGAAGTGAAACTTTCCTAAAACATAGGCAAAATCGAAGTAAAACTTTCCTAAAGCATAGGCAACAAACTGCGAAACTCCCACACAACTGGAGTGTTGTTCCGGTGCTGCTTTTTGTTGTTCCGGTGGCACCGAAGTGTTGTTCCGGTGGCACCGAAGTGTTGTTCCGGTGCTGCCGGAGTGTTGTTCCGGTGCTGCCGGAGTTTTATTCCGGCAATGTGGGAATTAGTATTATTAGAAGTTTCCAAACATCATATCATTCACCACGTAGGTGCATATATCGTCAAGATCGGGCAGAGAGTCGGCCTTTGTCAATTTGATGTCGCATTTCTTGCAGAAATCACAGGAATGCTGCGTCGAGCATTGAGTCTGTTAGTATCATAAATTTCAGTTTTTGCTTACAAGTTTAGATAAAATTTCCGAATTATAAGCCAGTTGGGATAAAAACAGAAATGGATATCTCCGAGTGCTCGCTGATAGGCTGGGAGATAGGCTGGGAGATAAGTCGTTTCGGCGCTTATCTGCCAGCCTTTATTCTGTTGATACACAGTGAGATGTGCCGTTGCTGGAAGATATGGCAGATATTTTCACCAACTCGATTTTTGTATAACAATCTGTTGAGAATCCAAACAGCAATAATTCTCCGAAAAGATTTTGCTGTTTGAATTTAATGTTGTAGATTTGCAAATATGAGGTAGTTTTATGTTCATGCCTTTTGGTAATTTAACTGTCTAATTCTGTTGTTGAGCATTGACAACTTGCTTATCAGTTCCTCAAAAGAAGGTACCTGTCCGAAAATCATGTGCTCACACATAAACTTGTAGTCATCTTGCCATAGTCTTGCAATATCATCGTTGGGCACGATACACAGTGTGGCAGGATAAAGCTCATCATAGTTGAAGCCTTTAAGTCCGATAAACTTTCTGCGATGTTCAAGTACCGCCTTGTACAAAGTTTCATTATGGATTGCACTGTCAGCAATCTTGTTTTCAGAATCCATCATCATTGCTAAATCATATATGTGGCGAGACATACGCTCCACTCTGACCTCGTTCTTCCTGAACTCTTCATGCAGCAGGAAAACCTTTTCAAGGAAAGTACGCTCGGGAATGACAGCGTTCACCTCGAATGGCTTTTCTGCAAATGGAGCTTTGCTGAAATGGGCGTCAATAGCAGCGTTGATTGCTTTTTTCTCAATAGGCTCCATCATCGATCTGCCGCTTATTTCTATCTTTACCGTATTTTTGATATATGGTGATGCTTCATACAAACTATGATAGGTTATTGTTATCACTTCTGGGTCAGTTGTCGTAACTGGTGTGATTACAACATCCACAGAAAAAGCATCTGTTCGTATGCCCAAATCCACTAAAGCTTTTTGTACATCGTACTGCATTTTCTCTCTTACAAAAGAACAGGCGGCGCGACGTAGTCTGTCGCTGATTTGCGTCTTCGACAATTCACCGCTAAAGCCAAGAAATTCTCTGCTGAGTGCAATATCTACGTCTTCAGAGAATCTGGCTATCAAGTTCCAGCATTTGCTAAGACTTGTACCTCCTTTGAAAGCAATGTGTTCCGCATATGGCAAGATATGAAGAGCTTTCAACACCTGCGTTACCCACCAGTCCTTTTCGATACTTGACGGCGGCAATCCGGTCTGCAACGCTATGGTATTGATAGCTTCACGTTGTCTATCTTTAGGTATGTCTATGAATTTCATCGTGCTATTAGTATTTTGCGCACCCATGCAGGGGCAAGTTTTATATCATGGTTGAAATCGTTGTCGTTTACATTCTTTGCGTGCTCGACAAGCACGTTGCGTTCCTCGTCGGTTATTTTTTCTTCGCCTATGGTGCGCATGGCTGTTACAACAAGCATCATCAGCTCTGATTTATAGGCAAAGTTCTTGCCCGAAGAAGAATGCTTGAACAGGATGCCACGCCCGTTCCCGATCTTTATCCTACGTGGTGCACCGTTGGTTAGGAACACGACATTCATGGGCATCTGCGTGGACAATCCGAGACGATTCAAGGCATATGCTCCCATAGGTACAATCTTCGCCTTGTCTCGTTTGGCTATAGCCTGGGCAATGTCTTCAACAGACGGATAGATAATACCAAGTCCATATTCCTTGTCCTCTTTGGGGTAATAATAAATGCCATGAGCCAACCGCACCAACATTCCGTCTGTGTACATCCGATGGAATGTTGACTTCACGGCTGATGGTGTTCCGCAGTCTGCATAGTCTTGTTGGAATACTATCGAACCACGTCCTTTCCCTCTAAGCCTCATTTCTATCTTATTTACAGTGCTTTGGCTTGATGTTTGTACCATATTTTTGAAACCTTTTTGTTATATTTTTGGTTCTTATTCGTCTGCAAAGATATCGTATTTTCTTCTAAACGCCAACGTTTTTATTGAATATCCGCTTTTGAAACGCAAATTTGGCAAACTCGCAACAGGTCACTTTATCATGTCGAGAATCCAAACAGCAATAATTCTCCGAAAAGATTTTGCTGTTTGGATTTAATGTTGTAGATTTGCAAATATGAAAACCCTCCTCGCTCACCGTCTCTCTCAATCTGAAATCAAGCAATTGTGCGCCTTGACCCAAGGCGCACGTAACAATCATCTTAAGGAGGAACTGTATCAGCTTACGCTTGACGACGACCGCCGTGTAGCAACCAATGCGCTGTGGGTATTCACGCATTTTGCTGCAGTAGACATGGAGTGGCTTTACGCCAAGCACGACCAGCTTATTGACCGTTGCTTGAATGAAAAGGACGCTACAAAGCTTCGCCTAATGCTCAATCTGCTTCTTAGTCAGCCTTATACCGAAGAAGACATCCGTACCGACTTTATTGACTTTTGCCTTGCGCGTATAACCGATGCCCGAGCACCGTATGCAATAAGGGCGCAGTGCATCAAGCTTGCCTACGAGCAGATGTGCCACTGGCCCGAATTGCTTGATGAACTGCGCCAAACACTTGACTTGATTAGCTGCGAACCGCTTTCGTCAGGGCTGCGCTCAGCTTGGAAGCAGGTGATGAAGAAATGCCTTACAGGTGGTTTTTGACACGAAGAACATGTCTTCTTGTCAAAAAACATGTCTTCTTGTCAAAAAACATGTCTTCTTGTCAAAAAACATGTCTTCATATCCGTCATACAAATATCGTACAAATGGTAAAAACCTGTTACAAAATAAAAATCAATTCTAGAGAATCAAAAAGCTGTTTTTATGGTGTTATGCTGTGCAAACAGCACCAATGCTTAACGATAGTGCCACTTTTACAGTCCAATAGTGCCACTATTAGAGTGTAAAAGTGGCGCTATTGCAGCAAAAAGTGGCTCATTTGAGAGCTGGATTTCATAGCACTTTGACAGAAATCTATATAACACACTGTGTATAAGCATATTATCTCAAAGCGCCCAAAACTCAAGAATTTCGCACCAAAGATTTTGTTGTGCGTTCAACTCATAGTATTGAGCATCAGAAATGCAAATATTGTGTCGGACGGTGTGCCACCATCTTCTTGCCGTCCTTGTCCATTTGGCGCATACGACGGTAAAGTGTAAGACAAACGTTGATGACTTTGTCAAGTGAAAGAGCATAAAAAGCCTTGCTTGCGTTAAATGCCTCCGAAAAGAGTGATTTTCTCAGATTTTATGTTTACCTTTGCCATATGTCAGATATTCTTTATTTGAGTTTTAAGCAGCACTAAGGTAAGTGAATTTCCTGACATATGCAAGCATTAGATAATTTATTGTTATCCAATGACTTGCTTTCTTGTAAAATTATAAGTCTGCTAATTTATGGGGTACTACAAATTTTTATAAGCTTCCTTGTTTATATAATCTATTATGTAAGATATAGAAATTATATCATTAAGAGCTTCTGAGTAAAAGCCATAAACAATAGCATACGCACTATCTTTATAAGCCAACACCCAATAGCTATCATCAGACATTTTAAATGTTATTCTTTTTGCAAATCCATCATAATCGACTTTCTTTTGATTCTGGTATAGAACCTCTTGATCATAATCTTCCGCATTAGTACTGTACGAAGTTCGAATAATGTATTTATTACTTGGGGTTCTCCATATTCTAACAACAGTAGACTTATCTCTTGGATGATGAGCCTTTATTATCAGAGTGTTTGCTGCATTAGTACTTATACAAGAGAGTATTAGTAGCAAACCCAAAATGATCGATTTGGAATATTTTAGGCAAGATAGATTCTTATACATATTTTTATTCTTTATCTTCGTAAACCACGACCCACAGCTTGATAAAGTTAGTGCAAACAAGCACAAAATCAATAAGGAGTTTATCTTTGACATAAGCCCAATAAAGCCTCTCAGTTCCTATCAGCCGTTTAATTATTAATGTACGAAGTGTGGAACTGTATGCCATACTTCTTTGTATACTGGTCCTAGGAAAACCATTGTGAACAGATGTGGGAATAACAGCCCCATGCATATGCGTGAAGACCATTACGACCTCTCTTGTTCACTGTTTTTTGAAGTTTCCTAGGCTTCGTATACACAAGATGAGAGCATAACACCTCGATATTTCTAAAATGTCTTGGAAAGAGTTACTTCAATCCGATTGCAAAATTACATAAAAACATTAAGAAACGGATAAAAGAATGGAAATAATAGCCGCTCAATGCCAATTATTCATTAGTTTGTGCCTTATTGGCCTTTCCAATCAGTTAAAATGCTGATTTTCAATAATAATCAATAATTCCTTGATACCTTAAATTAGCAGACAAAGTCTTTCCGTATATTCTTTAGATTTTTATCGTGCGCATACGCATATCTGTACGATAAAAATCCAAAGACGTTCAAATTACGGCACAACGCCCCTTTCCCCATTGGGGATTGAGATTCAAAAGCCTCGAAAAAAATGAATCTATCCAAAAGAAAGTTTGTGGCACTCGCTACTGTTGACATCTTCCACGCAGTCACCGCCATGGAGGAACACGTCAGATATGGCTGACATTATCTCGTCCCACTGGTAGCCGTTGTAGGTGGAGCTTCGGACACCAAGAGTGCCGTTGATGACTTTGTCAAGTGAAAGCGCATAGAAAGCCCTGCTTGCGTAATAAATTCCTCCGAAAGGAGTGATTTTCTCAGATTTTATGTTTACCTCTGCCATATGTCAGATATTCTTTATTTGAGCTTTAAGCAGCACTAAGATAAGTGAATTTCCTGATATATGCAAGCATTGGGTAATTTATTGTTATCCAATGATTTGCTTTCTTGTGAAATTATAAGTCTGCTAATTTAAGGGTTTAAAGGAACTGCTTTATCAGCTTATGCTTGACAACGACCGACTTGTGGATGTCAATGCGCTTTGGACGTTCACCCATTTCGTGGCGGCAGACAACGAGGGGCTTTACGCCAAGCACGACCAGCTTATCGACCGTTGCTTGAATGAAAAGGACACAACGAAGCTCCGTCTTATTCCCACTCTGCTTCTTCGCCAACCATTCGATGAAGAAGCTATCCGTACCGACTTTATTGACTTTTGCCTTGCACGTATAACCGATGCCCGAGCACCGTATGCAATAAGGGCGCAGTGCATCAAGCTTGCCTACGAGCAGATGAAATACTGGTCCGAATTGCTTGATGAACTGCGCCAGACACTTGACTTGATTAGCTGCGAACCGCTGTCGCCAGGGCTGCGTTCGGCTTGGAAGCAGGTGATGAAGAAAATTTTATCCTGTAACGTATATTGAGACACCTAATGCGTATCTTTGCATTTAGAATCGGGAGTAGAATGCAAATACGCCTTATTTTAAGGCGTTGATTTTGGAACAGACACTCTGCACATGATCGAGCCCATACAACATTGAACGAGAATCTATTCCCATCCAAGAGAATAAAGTCTGAATTTTCTGGTATTCATTGATGATATAACTGGTGTCTATTTCCGATGCATGGAGTCTGAAACAGAATACATATATTTCCATACACCGAATTCCATTTCTGCAATCAGTTTGGAATGTGAGTATATTTATATCTCTGCATTCGTTTGGCAGATAAAATTCGTTCAAATTCTAATTATTCCATAAAATTCGTTCATTTACTTGGTTGTAACAAGAAAAAACGTTATCTTTGTAGTGTTGATTCCCGGTAGCCTCTGATTTGTCAAGCTATCGGGTCTTGTTTTTATATACGTTGTGTTTACAAAAATACATTATTTTTTCAGCAAAAACGTTTGTACTATTTATAAATTACAGATATTTAACCGTAGAAGTTGACAAACGTATATTGTTTCGTATAATTGTCATGTTTTTTACGAATCTAAGAGTTTGTTGGCGAATAGAATGTTACCATTTCTCTGTTCTTTTATCGCCACAGCTCTTTTTCTTTCTTTTGTGGAATGCTCCCCAGCCCAACCTTCTGTGTTCCATCTCAATTCGTAAGTTGGTCAGTACGGCCATTGGAGCCACCAAGCACTTCTCTTATCGACGAGCTTGTGCGTCGTGGCGTAGACGTATCGGCAGTATTCGACGGAACAACTCTTTCTTTTGCCCATCATGTGGAGTTGGACAACAATAGCTTGGTAATCAATAAATAAAATCATTTAGCAACATATCTTCCTGACGATGATGTCGTCTGCTCTTGGCATTACCGGCTGGCAGATATGGTAGATATCCTCATCAACTCGATTTTATACCTATTGAGGTATTTTTTTGAATTTCCTTTTTTTTATTCGTAGAAATATATTAATTTTGTGCAGATTAATTGACTTTGTGTATTCGTACACTTAGTTTCAATCGATTTATGCCTCAGTTCACGCCGAGCCTTTTACGGGTATTTATACTTTAAACAAAGGAGAAAGGGTGGGTAGAGGCACGACATAATTAAGGCGTTTACTTGACGCTCTGTTTGAGACAGCTTGGAATCTCGCAAATTCAAAGTCATTATAGTCTTGAACTTAGCAACGGTAGATGTCCCGGGTGTGATTATATCATTCCTGTGTGGTTCTCTGTAAGCCATCATTGTACCCTTATAGGTGCAGTGCGTGGTTGTGTACACAGACCTCACGGGTAGGATTATCATATCGGCGTGGGCTCTGACGTTGTCTGTTCGACTATAATAGGCAATGCGAGAGCCTCAAGCTGTGGAATGGACAACAGGTAGGTTCTCCACGCTTTTTTTGTGCCAGAATAATAACCTAATCAGAATGCTAACCCTACATTGTTCAGGAGAAAGCAATGTGCCAAAATAAGTCTATTATGGCTACAGGATTTTTGTATCTAAACACTCGCAACGAACTGATTCGCCTTGACTGTTCCAAGATTGTGTACATGGAGGGTGATGGCAACTATACCAACATTGTGCTTGTCAACAAACAGAAGGTGGCTGTCTGTATGAATCTCAGCAACATGCAGCAGTTTATCTCTGAGAGCTTGCGTGAGCGTGCCTCTATTTTTGCACGCATAGGTAAGCGTTTCATCGTAAATCTCAACTTTATATATAAGGTGCAACCTCTGCTGCAAAGCCTTGTTGTGACCGATGGTGTTCACTTCACCTTTCAACTCGGTATATCTAAGGAAGCACTCAAACAGCTAAAGGACATTCTCATCGGACGGGTTCCAGACCGAACTCAAATCAATGTAGGATAAAATCAAAAACGATGGAAATTATAATAGGAAGAGAAGAAGGCGCACGTCGTCTACATTGTATTGTTGGTGGACGTGAATTCAATATAGGTCAGGCAGGCGCAGTGCCATTGTCTGTAAGTCGTCGGCATTGCAAGATTTCAGTCAATGGAAGCAATATCAGCATAGAGAACATAAAGGCGCAGAACGTAACCTTTGTAGACGGCAATCAGGTAGTCAGCAAAGGTATCACCTCGAACAGCCGTGTGCAGTTAGGCGAAGAGCGATTTCTTGTACCTCTGCAGCAGATACTGCAACTGGCTGGTGTCTCAGCAGCCAACGGAGTGGATCCGCAAAAAGAGGCACCGACATTCTCGTTGAAACCCATGAAGGCTGTGTGGGAGGAATACGACAACCGCAGAATGAAGATACAGAACGATGCTGCAAAATCTGCGAACAAACAACGTCTGCAAGGTCTATTCTCCATGTTTGGTATGTGTCTCGGCTTTATTCCTGGCATAGACCCTACAATACGCATTATCATCATTGTTGCCGCTTTGTCCATAGGTATATATTTCTTTATAAAAGGAAGCATCACTGCAACCGTTCAACAACAGTTGCACGACCTCGACGATGAGTATGCCAGGAAGTACAAGTGTCCTAATCCTGCTTGTGGAAGACCATTTGGTGCGATACCGTACCGCAACATCGAGTACAATAAGCAGTGCTTGGCTTGTGGTTGCAAGTACACCCACTGACATTTCGTGTAATAATCGGGGCGTTTCATACAGGATGCCGATTTTCTCATGGTGTTGAGGTATAATAAGCATAACTTTGCAGCATCAAAATAATGATTTAAAAACTTTAAAAGCTATTGATATGAACAACGAAGAAACAATCGTCATGAAGCCGCAGAACAATAACAAGGCAGAACAGACACAAAGCGTAGAGACAGTTGATAAGAAGTCGAACAAAGGCAAGAAAGTAGTCGCTACGGCAGCCGCCTCAATTGTGGGCGGTGTAGTCGGTGGTGGTGCTGCTTATGCTGCTACGGAAATGCTCCATAGCAAGGACGAGGCAGAGGAGCAGAAGCCTGAGGAAGAAGCTGTGGCAGAGGAGAAGCCTGCTGCAGCAGTCGTTGACGAACCTCAAAAGGAGCAGTCTGACGAACCCCAAAAGGAGGAACTCGTATCCAGAGTAGACGATGAAGAAGGTGGCGAACCCGACTATACTAATCAGAATGGTGCTAACCCCGTAACACAAAATCCCGAAGTGCAGGCTACGGTTGACGACACCAATGGCGGCAATGCCAATGAGGTGCAGGTGTTGGGCATGTACGAAGCGCAAGGCGAGGACGGACAACCCATGCAAGTGGCTATGCTGACCAACGGCCATGAGGTAGCTGCTGTTGTGGATTTAGGCGGTGAAGGTGTAGCAGACGTACTTGCTGTGTACGATAGCCATACCCAGCAGATAGATGAAGGCGAGGTGTACGACATCTCAGGCTATGGTGTACATATGTCGGATTATCAGGATTTGTATATGGCGCAACAGCAACAGATGCAGATGGATCAGGAGCAAAATACATTTGCCTATAACGCCAGCGATGACCAGCCGGATTACAACAATGATGCCGATTTGTCATATGTATAAAGTCACGCAGATACTACTCTTATCGGTAGTGCTTGCCTTGCTGCCATTATCAGTCCAAGCGAAGATTTATCTTTTGTCTGTCGGCATATCCGACTATCCTGGCACACGGAACGACCTCCGCTTGCCGCACAACGATGCAGCCACAATGCAGTGGCTCTACAAGGAGAACAAACAGGCAAAGGTCTGCTTGCTGATGAACGATAAGGCAAAGGTGGCTACCGTGAAGAAGGCTCTGCAAAAGATGGTTTCTGTAGCAACTGCCGACGACATCGTTGTGATATTCTTCAGCGGTCACGGGGTTAAAGGCGGATTTGTCTGCTATGACGGTTCCCTGTATTACGATGATATCTATACGGCGATGGCATCGTGCAAGAGCAAAAACAAAATGGTGTTTGCTGACGCTTGTTTCGCAGGAGCTATACGGCAGGGTAAGAGCAACGTCAATGCGAGTTCAAACAGCGTCAATAAGGGCAATGTGATGTTCTTCCTCTCCAGTCGCAGCAACGAGAAGTCAATCGAGAGACCAGGTATGACAAATGGCTTCTTCACTTACGCCTTGCAGCATGGATTGCGAGGAGGTGCAGACAAGAACCGAGACCGCATCATTACGGCAAAGGAGCTGTTCGACTATGTTAGCGAAAAGGTGAAGAAAGACTCAGGCAACCGTCAGCATCCCGTGATGTGGGGCAAGTTCTCCGACGATATGCCTGTGATGAAATGGTGATACCAATATAAACAGAACAACAATGAATGAGATAAAGATAAAATGTCCTACTTGCGGCAAGGTGCTCCGTTTGAAAGATGTACCAAACATCAATGCGGCGTTTTTCACCTGCCCCGTATGCAAGGAAAAGCATATCGTTGGCAAGTGTCAACGATATGTGGAGCAGCCTAAGCCTATCGCTTCTTCGGGTGATGAAACCCAGTATGGAGGTGGTTTTATACAGCAATCGGGAGGCGATGAAACACGGATTGGTCCACAACCTCAACATGGTGGTGGAGATGAAACACGAACAGCCTCCGCTTCATGCCCTACGGTCGGTGTACTTGTGGACAATACGGGTAGCACATATGCGTTGCGTTTAGGCATTAACACTATAGGACGTAGTGCAGCTTCGTCGACAGCAACTATACAGATAGCCACCAACGACCGCACCATGAGCCGAAGCCATGCCGTGATAGAAGTGAGCCATGCAGGAGGAAAGACAATTCACATTCTCAGAAATGGAGCAAACAAGAATCCGTCCTATATGAACGGAGTACTCATCGGACAACAAGACCAACTGGTGCTCAACAATGGTGATCGTATAAAGATGGGTAGCACAGAACTGACATTCAAAAAGTAACAGTATATGAAATTCAAGATTAAAGCATACAACCTGCAGGAACTTGGACAAAGAACAAATCAAGAAGATTCGCTCTTTCCTGCATTGGGTAAGTCAACGTCTGACGACCGCTTGTTCGTTCTCTGCGACGGAATGGGCGGACATGAGAAAGGCGAGGTGGCTTCGGCTACGGTGTGCGAGACATTAAGCCGTGTCATCCTTTCCGCTTGGCATCCTGGTGAAGTGTTGAGCGACGAACTCTTCCTGCAAGCACTTAGTGCAGCCTACGATGCGCTTGATGCTAAAGACAATGGCGAAGAACGCAAGATGGGCACCACGCTCACCTTCTTATGTCTGCACGCCAGTGGTGCCACAGTGGCACATATTGGCGATAGCCGTATATATCAGTTGCGTCCAGCTTCAAAAAACTCTCCAGCACGTATCGTCTTCCGCACGCAAGACCACTCGCTCGTTAACGATCTGGTGAAGATTGGCGAGATAACAGAAGAGGAGGCTAAGCACCATCCGCAGAAGAATGTCATCACACGTGCTATGCAGCCTTGCCAGGAGCATCGTGCTAAGGCAGACATTGCCCATCTCACAGATATCCTACCTGGCGACTATTTCTACATGTGCTCCGATGGTATGTTGGAAGAAGCTTCTGACGAGAACATCCTCAATATCATTACCAAGCCTAATGCTACGGATGAGCAGAAGTTGGAGATGCTACGCAATGTGACAGAAGAGAATAAGGACAATCACACGGCACACCTTATACATATTGATAAGGTGGAGGGCGTATCAGCAACAATTACGTCCACCTCTTCAGGAGTAAGTGGCACATGGATTACTCCAGAATTTAACAAACCAAAGAAGAAACGAAAAGTATGGCCATGGATTGTCGGTATTGCTATCATTGCGGTTATAGCTGCCGCTGCTTCATTCTTTATGTGCGGGGGCAAGAACAATGCTTCGGAATTGGTTGGCGATAGTATCAAGTTGGCTCCTGCCAAGGTTCGACCAATAGAACAGAAAAAGGATACGCTGAAAAAGGACACGGCACAGCAACCTCGTGTTACAAGTCAGCACCACGATATTGTTCAGAAGGGCAAACCCCAGAAAGATGAGAAAGACGACAATGACAAGCCGGAGTCAGCTAAGCCGGAACCAGTTAAGCCGGAGCAAACAGCTGCAGACAATAACACGGCAACGAGCAATGTTATTAATAAGTTTGTCAAACCATCTCAACCCAAGAATGAAAAGAGAGGCAAAACAAACAATCCTAACGAAAAGACAAAATAAGTCATGCAACAACAATTGATTATAGGAACACTCCTACATGGAGGTACATACAAGATAGAGAAGATACTCGGACAAGGTAGCTTCGGCATAACTTACCTTGCCGAGCATACTAACCTTGGAAAGAAAGTAGCAATCAAAGAGTTCTTTATGAAGGAGCTCAACTCACGTGGTGAGGATGGTAGTATTACAGGTATGTCAGACAGTAGTTTGTCTCAAAACTATTGCCAGAAGTTCAAGAAGGAAGCTATCAACCTCTCGCGCCTTGATCATCCCAACATCGTTCGTGTCACCGACTCGTTCAGCGAGAATGGCACGTTCTACTATGTGATGGACTTCATTGAAGGTCAGAACCTCAACGATTATATCAAGTCGCATTATATAGATGAGGCTGAAGCCGTAAGCATAATCAAGTCTGTAGCCGATGCCCTCATCTACATGCACGAAGAGAAGCACATGCTTCACCTCGACTTGAAACCAGGCAATGTGATGCGTCGCAATAGTGATGGACACGTCTTCCTCATAGACTTCGGATTGAGCAAGCATTATAGTACTGATGGCCAACCCGAGACATCTACCACAATCGGTCTCGGTACAGCAGGATATGCTCCTATAGAACAAGGAAACCAAGCGAAGAATGGAGAGTTCCGCCCAACTATAGATGTGTATGCACTCGGTGCTACGTTCTACAAACTTCTCACCCGTGAGACCCCACCGCCAGCATCCGACCTCGTAAGTGACGATGAACTTCTGGAGAACAAACTTCGTGAAAAGGGATTGTCTGACAATCTTATCAAGGTTGTCACCGAGGCGATGTGTCCGAATGTAAGAAGACGAACACAGAGCATCAGGGAGTTTAGGGACGCATTGACAGATTGTTCTGTACAGACACCAGAGTCTATCCAGACCAAATCGGCAGAAAAAGAAACTATAGTTGTAAAGAAAGTAACACAAACGACAGATGGTGAGGAAACAGTCGTCGCAGATAAAGGTACGAAGAATAGCAGTTTGCCCACCAATAAAAAAGCAGTAGAAGAAACTTATGACGAAGATGATGACGACGAAGATACTTCACGTAAAGAAATAAAATATTTCATTGCATGTCTTGTACCTCTTGTGATTTTATATTTCGTATTTTGGGGATTTCGAGGATGTGGAGATAATAAAAAACAGACATCTGAACAGTGTGCTGATTCTATAGAGAATACTTTTGAATATCCCCAAAATGCTTCTGGTAAAGCTGTTGATTTGGGATTGCCTTCTGGAACCTTATGGGCAGATAGAAATTTAGATGCATTAGATGAAACAGATGAAGGAATGCTGTTTATTTGGGGTGATCCAACGGGAATGAATGATACAGTAAAAGTGCCTGACAATGTGTATAATATATCAGGTACAGAATATGATATTGTAAAAGAGAAATGGGGAGAAGATTGGTGTATGCCTAATTTAGAACAGTTCAATGAATTACATGATCAATGTAGTATTAAAAAGATAGAAAAGAACAATATAAAAGGCTATCTTGTAACTGGACCAAATGGGAATACGTTATTTTTTCCTTTTTCCTCTCTTTATAAAGATGAGTATTTTTTGGGATGGGAATACCAAATGTCATGGACCGATACAAGAGAAGGAGACCACGCGTTGAGCTGTAATATTGTAGATGGATTTCATAACTCTGATCCTACTCTGAGATTTACGATACGACCTGTTCGAAGTAAACACATAAATAGGTAAAAGTAAAAAATCGGAAATAAGAATCCATAAAAAACTTCCTTAAATGAATAATATCATTAGTGTCTCGTTAAAATTGGGACACTAATGTTATGAACTTAATTCAAGAAACTATGGCGATAAGTGCAAATACCCTTTTCCGCTTCGTAACTGACATTAAATGGTTAAAGAAAGTTTTAGAAGACTGTGCTTTTGAACCACGGTATAGTATTGAATACGACAAAGAGCAAGAAGATGGAAGTTATGATGCAATTCCAATGGTATGTTTTTGTGATATCACACTAACTGAGATTAAAGAGCATGTTAAAGATTATGGTTGCTATGGGATAGGTTTGGCAAAACAATGGGCAAAGAATAATGTCTCACCTGTGATTTATTTCAACAATAAGTTATCATTGGTTAAAACGATATATGAGAAATTGAATGAAAAGTTAAATGAGACAACATTAGATTCTCAAAGTACATTCTTGTTTTGTCTGCTTAAAAAGTATTATGGATATACATGGTCGTCTGCTATAGGGAATAAAAAGCAAAAAATACTTTATAATGAAAGAGAGTGGAGATTTGTTCAAAGAAAAATATCCCCTAAAATTTTGCGTATAAAGGTAATCAGGCGACGGACTTCGGTAATGAAAACGAAAAGATTAAATATAAAAGTTTAAAGTTCACTTATAAGGATGTCAAATATATCATAATAGGTAAAGAGGATGAACGCTTGAATATGATAAAATTCTTGAAAAAGACAATACAAGATAATGTAACTTGTGACATGTTATCGTCTAAGATATTGACATTTAAACAAATAAAGGAAGATTTTTGAAATTATGCAAACCCTACAACCCAATACTCTCCTACAAGGAGGACGATACAAGATTATCAAGACGCTCGGACAGGGTGGCTTCGGAATAACTTACTTGGCTATCCAGAGTGGACTGGAGCGCGAAGTGGCAGTGAAGGAATTCTTCATGAAGGAATTCTGTGAACGAGATAGTGCTACAAGTCATGTCACTTTAGGGATGGAAACAAGCCGTGATATGGTAAAACGCTTTCGTGCTAAATTCATAAAGGAAGCACGGAACATTGCGAAGCTTAATCATCCGAACATCGTGCGCATTATTGACGTGTTTGAGGAGAACGGCACGGCATACTATGTCATGGAGTATGCAAAAGGCGGCTCTTTAGGAGAGAAGCTAAGAAAGAAAGGCAGTTTTTCAAAGCCTGTTGCTACACGTTATATCACGCAAGTTGCAGAAGCCGTTGGCTATATACACCAACGTAAGATGAACCATCTTGACATCAAGCCAGACAACATCATGCTTTCTGGCGATGACAATGTAATTTTGATAGACTTTGGACTTGCCAAACAGTATGATGCGGCAACAGGGGATCAGACGAGCTCTACCCCAATCGGTATCAGCGAAGGATATGCTCCTATAGAGCAATATCAGATTGGTGGTGTCGCCAGTTTTACACCAGAAACGGATATGTATTCCCTTGGTGCGACCTATTTTAAGTTGCTTACAGGTGTAACACCTCCCAGCGCACCGTCCTTGATAGAAAATGGAATATCGATAGAACTTCTGAAAAATAAACGTGTGAGCAAAACTGTGATTGACTTGATATGTCGTGCGATGGAGCCGCGCAAGAAAGATCGCGTGCAATCTGCATCCGTTTTCCTCAGCGAATTAAGTACAAGTTCCCAAAGTCATGCGCCTATAGAGGAAGGTGCAACCACGATTCTATGTTATACAAACAAAGAATACGATGATGCAATGCAACTTTACAACAAGGGGCAATACAGCAAGGCATTTCCCATATTAGAAAAATTGGCTAATTCTGGAAATGCCGAAGCGATGTTCCGTCTTGGAGTTTGTTACTATTGGAACGAAGGAATAGAACGTGACAAGACCAATTCTTCCAAATGTAAGGACTGGATGCTAAAAGCAGCGAAACGGGGAAACAGTGATGCTATGTATTGGCTTGGAGCATATTTGTACGAAAATGGTGTAGGGGTTGCAAAAAATAAAAGCAAGTCTGTTGAATGGTTAGGGAAAGCTGTCGAAGCTAAGAACCATTCTGCAGAAATAACGCTGGGTATAACATATTTGGCTGGCGAAAGTGTTGGAATAGATGAAGAGAAAGGATCCTCATTAATAAACAAAGGTTTCAGAGGGTTAATAAATCGTGCTTCAGATTTGTCGAGAGAGGAAATGCATGTTGTAGCAATGTGGTATCAGCATGGAAAGGACAATATAGAAAAAGCAATATATTGGTATGAGAAAGCCTGTGATTTAGGTGATCCTGAAGCCATGGATGCATTAGGGCAAATATTTATGGACGGTGGAGAAGGTGTCGCAACGGATGAACATAAGGCTTTAATCCTCTTTAAATGTGCATCATCCAAGTACTTGTCAAACGCCTTGAAAAATTTAGGTGATTGCTATATGTTCGGAAAAGGGACACGAAAAAATTACACCCAAGCATTATCGACTTATCATAAAGCTGCAGAGGAAGGAAGTGTAGACGCTATGTTTATGATAGGCCTGTGCTTTCAAGGAGGATATGGACAAAGGAAAAGCTACCAACAAGCAGCGGAATGGTACAAGAAGAGCCTGAAAGACACAAATAATCCCGAAGCCTTGAATTGCCTTGGGTTGATTTATGAAGAAGGCGGTTATGGAATACAGAAAGATGAGGATAAGGCACTATATTATTATAAACAAGCCGCAGAGCAAGGACATGCAAATGCCCAATGCAAATATGGATTATCCTTGATTATGGGATATAATGGAGATGAGCATAAATTAGAACAAGGCTTTGATTTCTTACAGAAGTCAGCAGTACAAGGTAATGAAGAGGCGATTGATTTCCTGAACTCTCTTGATGAAGCGAATGATGATATTGAAAACATTTCCGAGGAAAGGCTTGGGGATCAAATCTATTCCAGACATAATGGAGAAACGCGAACATTTTATGTGGGTGAAAATTGGTCAATACTAAATTGTTCGGAAAATTGGATCCATGTAAAGAAAGATGGAATGTATGCTATAGTTACAATAGACGCTATTGGATGGATGTTTGGGGATAATTATAGAAAAGGGTCTTTCTCTATTATGGTGAACAATCAGGAAAGCCTAGTAAACGTGTATCAATCGCGCAATATTTAGGCTGCATATTCAATAGAAATGCGAGAAGCTGGTTGCGTCAAGTTACAACAAAGTAGTTTTGGGTAGTGTAAACAGAGCCGTGACACAGTTCAGTTTACACTACCCTAAAATCTTATATAGTTGTCTACTTCTTATGGTGGATTGTGCGTAATATCTTCAATGTTTAAATGTAGTCAGTAAATGAAACATGCAGTGTATATCTTCATCACTTGCTATATTGCAGTCTTTTTCAATCTACGCTGCACCCACAGAAATGCCGGAATAAGGAATAGGTCTGCCATGATCCAGGCTATGGGGTCGCCGAAGCAGACGCCGGTCCAGGCGATAGCTGGCACGAGCCAAAGGCTAACACCGCAGCGTGCTATCATCTCCATCACGCCGCTGAGCATGGAGAGGTTGCTGAAGCCGAGTCCCTGGATGGAGTAGCGCAGAATTGTGAGCAGTCCGAGGGTGGGGTAGAAGTAGTTGTTGATGCGCATGTACTGCGCAGCGTTGCTCACCACGGCTGCCTCGCCGCTGTCTACGAAGAGCTGCATCATATAGTCGGCAGAGGGATATATCACGACGAAGGTGAAGACGAAGTAGGCGAGCATGAGGCAGATGGCATCCTTCACGCCGCGCGTTACGCGGTCCATACGCTGTGCTCCGAGGTTCTGTCCGCAGTAGGTAGCCATTGCTACGCCGATGTTCTCGAAGACGCAGGTGAAGAGATACTTTATGCGGAGCGAGGCGGTGAAGGCTGCTACGCAGGTGGTGCCGAGAGCGTTGTTGGCACTCTGCAGCATGATGATGCCAATGCCGGTGATGGAGAACTGCAAGCCCATCGGCACACCGTTGTTGAGCAGTATGCTCGTGCGGCGGTTGTCGTAGCGACGTTCGTCGCCTTGCGGAATGAGCAGTTGCATGTGCTTGCGTATATACCATATACACAATGCTACGGATACAGCTTGCGAGAGCCATGTGGCTATGCCGGCTCCTGCTACGCCCATGCCACAGAAGAGTATGAGCACAACGTCAAGCAGGATGTTCACGAGGGCGGAAGTGATGAGGAAGTAGAACGGCTGGCGCGAGTTGCCGAGTGCGCGTATCTGACCGGAGAGGAGGTTGAAGCCGAACGTGAGCGGTATGGCTGCGAACTGCAGCATGAGGAATGTATAGGCATCGTGGAAGATGTCGGTCGGGGTGTTCACCATCTGCAGGATGCGGTGGCAGGACATCAGCGAGAGCACCATTATCACCGTGGCTATGACAGCCGACACTCTAACAGCGTTGGCTACGTAGATGCGCATCTTGCGGTAGTCCTTCGCCCCGAACGCTTGCGCTACGGGTATGGCGAAGCCTGCGCAGGCTCCGTTGCAGAAGCCCATAACGAGGAATGTGATGGAGGTGGATGCGCCCACGGCTGCCAATGCCTCTACACCAATCCATCTGCCTACGATGACGGCATCGATGACGAGGTACATCTGCTGAAGGATGTAGCCAAGTATCAAGGGCAGTGCGAACTTCGTGATTTGGCGCAGTGGCGATCCGACCGTCATATCGCTCACCGATGCTGCCTTTGCTGTGGCGGAAGGTTCGTGTTCTTTGGTTGGTTGTGTTTTCATATGTTATCCTGTTTGTTTCCTTTTTTTTCGATGCCTCTTTAAGCCTTACTATGCCTCTTTAAGCCTTACTATGCCTCTTTAAGTCTTACTATGCCCTCCCCGACGGGGAGGGTTGGGAGGGGCTCTTTTACTTTTATCTTAATTTGGGCAGCGTGGTATGGGCAAGATGCCCATACCTCCTACTTTTTACTCTTTTACCTTTTTACTCTTTTACCTTTTTTACTTTTATCTGTTGCGGTAGGCGAGTGGTGTCATGCCGGAGTGCTGCTTGAAGAAGTTGGTCATGGCACTCTGGTCGCTGAAGTTGAGGTGGTTGGCTATCTCGCCCATCGTCATATCGGTCTGCGTGAGTAGGTTGCATATCTCCTTGTAGACGAGCGATGTGGCGTGTTCGTTGATTGTCGACCCGCTTATCTCCTTTACGAGTCGCGAGAGATAAGCCGTTGACACGTTCATCAGGTCAGCGTAGAAGCGTATCTGACGTTCCTTGCGATAGTTGCGGTAGAGATGGTGTAGGAAAACCTCGTACACCTCCTTTTTGTGTCCGAGGTCGCGCGTTATGGAGCACTGCTCGTAGGGCAGCTCGTCGATGATGAGCTTCAGCACGTTGAACATACTGCGTATCATCTCTACTTTGTTGATATGCTGGTGGCGCACGATGTCGCGCACGAAGTGGAAGATGTCGGCTATGCTCTTGTATTTTGTGTCGTCGAGCTGGTAGTGTTGCACCTGTTTGGCGAAGTTCTCGTCGACGAGTATTGCTTCCGCCTTGAAGTCGGTAGACAGCTGTTCGATGTGCGCCACTTCGTGCGGCGTGGTTATCAGCAGATTGTGAGCTGAGAGCTGTATGCTCTGCTCTGCGTTGTTTTCCTGCAGACGCATACGGCAACTGCCCTCATGCACTAAGAGTAGTTTGGTGAACAGGGTGCGCTCTTCCGCCATACAATGAAATGTGTTGTATTCGGATGTGTCAAAGCCGGAAAAGCTGTCGCTATCTTCTCCGTTCACGGAGAAGTGGGCGGCGTATGCTCCATATATATCCTTCAGCTTATATTTGGTGGCAAACTCTTCCAAATTATATACTTTCATCGAATATGTCTTCTTTTGATTGATGTAGTGCAAAATTATAAAAAAAACCTGTAAGCAGAAACCATTTGTTTGAAATATGGTTTCGCTTACAGGTTTACTTGTCTATTTATTATTAGCTCTCTGCTTTTGAATGTTTTGTGGTGGCGTGGTATGGGCAAGATGCCCATACCTCCTACGAGGGCTGCGTAGAAGGTTGCGTGGGTATGGCAGGATGCCCATACCTCCTACGAGGGCTGCGTAGAAGGTTGCGTGGGTATGGCAAGGATGCCATACCCTCCTACCTTATTGCTTTATTTCAAAGAGAACTTGTGCGAGTGGAGCATCTCCTTCGGGTCGAGTGCCTTGTCGAGTTCTTCTTTGCTCATCAAGCCCTGCTCGATAACGATGTCGTACACGGAGCAACCCGTAGCGTGAGCTTCCTTTGCCACCTTTGAGCTTGCCTTGTAGCCGATGATGGGGTTGAGAGCAGTAACAATGCCGATGCTGTTCTTCACCATCTCGTAGCAACGCTCCTTGTTGACGGTGATGCCGAGAACGCACTCCTCGGTGAGTGTCTCGATGGCGTTCTTCAGCCATGTGAGGCTCTCGAAGAGGCTCGCTGTGATGATTGGCTCCATCACGTTCAGCTCGAGCTGACCTGCTTCGGCTGCGAAGCTGACGGTGGTATCGTTGCCGATAACCTTGAAGCATACCTGATTTGTAACCTCTGGGATGACAGGGTTCACCTTGCCCGGCATGATTGAAGAACCAGGAGCCTTCGGCGGAAGGTTGATCTCGTTCAAGCCACAGCGCGGACCGGAAGCCATGAGACGCAAGTCGTTGCAGATCTTTGAGAGTTTGATAGCCAAACGCTTCAATGCTGATGAATAGCTTACGTATGCGCCGGTGTCGGGTGTAGCCTCTACGAGGTCGCTTGCCGATACGAAGTTCTCGCCGGTGAGCTTGCTGAGGTTGGCAGCGCAGAGTTTTGCGAAGCCCGGAACGGCGTTCAGACCAGTACCGATGGCTGTACCGCCCATGTTAATCTCGTGCAGCAGCTTCACGTTGCGCTCGAGGTTGAGAATCTCCTCCTCAAGGTTGTTGGCGTATGCGTTGAACTCCTGACCGATTGTCATAGGCACAGCGTCCTGCAACTGTGTACGACCCATCTTGATAGTGTCGTTATACTCCTCTGCCTTGTAGCGGAAAGCGCTGATGAGGCCGGTGAGTGCGCCTACGAGATGGATGTTCATGCGAATGAGTGCCAGACGGATAGATGTCGGGTAGGCGTCGTTGGTGCTCTGACCGCAGTTGACGTGGTCGTTAGGCGAGCAATATTGGTATTCGCCCTTCTCGTGACCCATGATTTCGAGTGCGCGGTTGGCGATAACCTCGTTGACGTTCATGTTAACTGATGTGCCTGCGCCGCCCTGAATCATGTCGATAGGGAAGTTCTCGTGCCACTTGCCGTCGATAATCTCGCGGCAAGCCTCAGATATCGCACTCGAGATCTCGTCGTTGATTACGCCGAGCGAGTGGTTGGTCTGCACAGCAGCCAGTTTTACGTATGCGTTGGCGATGATGAAGTCGGGGTAGTCGCTCATCGTCTTGCGCGAGATATGATAGTTGTTGATACCGCGCTGAGTCTGCACGCCGTAGAGTGCGTCAGCAGGAACCTGAAGTTCTCCCAAGAGGTCGGCTTCTATTCTGAATTTCTTTTCGTTTGCCATAATAGTTGTATTGTTTAAATTGTTTATATATTCTTTTTTAAAACTCTTTTACTTTTTAGGCTGCGTGGTATGGGCAAGATTCCCATACCTCCTAACTTTTACTTTGCAAAGTTACGGCTTATATCAGACAAAGCGTTTATAAAAAGCGAACCTTTATTTGTAAAAAGCGAACCACTTGCAAATATTTGTAAAAATCGAAAGTGGCGTTATTGCAAAGGTTTTGCCGTTAGGCTTCCCGTATAATATTCTGAAAGCCTAAAGACTTTCAGTTCTTTTCTTTTGCAGTCTGCCCGAAATGTCGTAACTTCGCACAAACTCTTAATGCATCAAAAGTAATGTTTATAGTAATATTGTTTATATTTCTCGGTATAGCCTTGGGTTATACCCTGCGCACCCGACAGGCTTCAAAGGTCGGCGTGATAAGTGCGTTGAACGGACGCTTCACGACGTGGCTGATATGGCTGCTGCTCTTCATGCTCGGTCTTGAGGTGGGCAGCAACAGAGAGCTTATCGCCGCACTGCCCACGTTGGGCGTAGAGGCGATGGTGTTGTCGGTGAGCGCAACGCTTGGCAGCTGCGTGCTGGCGTGGGCGTTGTGGAAAAGCATGAAAGGAGGAGAGAAGCGATGAAAGGTAGTCTGATAGTAGTGTCGTTCTTCGTGCTCGGCGTGCTGGCAGGACGCAGCGGCGGTATGCCTGCATGGATGCTGAGCAGCGGCACAAGCTTCGTGGCGCTGTGCGCACTGCTGCTCTGCGTAGGCATCAGCATAGGTCTCAATCCCGACATGAAGAGCGACATAAAGAGTCTGAATCCGCGCTTGGCTTTGCTGCCCGTAGCCACAATACTCGGTTCGTGGATGGGAGCAATGGCGGCATTCTTCTTGATGAACAACGATGTATGCTCCTTGCTTCACCATCGTCAGCTCACCGACTGTCTGGCTGTAGACAGTGGCTTCGCCTACTACTCGCTCTCGAGCATCTTTATCACCGAGTATCGCGGTGCCGAACTCGGCACCATCGCTCTGCTGGCTAACATCATACGCGAGATGATTACGCTTCTGCTCACTCCGCTGCTCGCCAAGTGGTTCGGTCCGCTAGCTCCGATATCGTCTGGCGGCGCAACGACAATGGACACCACGCTGCCTATCATCACGCAGACCGTTGGTCAGCGCTACGTTGCACTCAGCATATACCACGGCTTCGTCACCGACTTCACCGTGCCGTTCGTCGTAACCATGTGGTGTACGCTGGCTTAATTTCGGACTGCGATATTTTATAGTGGGTTTCTTTGAACAGGAAGCCGCTTGTCACAATCTGTTCAAGAATTCCTTTGAAGCTGATTTCTTTGTGCTGTCCAGTTTCAACGTGCCAAAATTGTAGCTCAATTTCACTACCAGGCGTTGAGTGTCGCCACTGGTATCCATTGTTGTCCGTATGTTGTTATATTTCATTGTCCAGTTGTTTGACCTGTCGGTATGGAATATGTCATTAGCAGCAACCGTCAAGTTCAGCTTGCCCTTCATTATGCGAAGTATATAGACAAGATCCATAGTCCACCAACTCTTATGGTCGAACAACGTACTTGTGCCGCCACTGTCGAAATAAGCATCGAATACTAAAATTGAATGGTTGTTCAATGGCCACTGCGCATTTGCATTAATATCCCAAGAAGCTTTGTTCCATGAGTGTTCTTCTCCTAAATAGTTTGCCTTGACAAAGGGCTGGACGAATGAACCAGTCAGATCTACCTGGACCGGACCTATCGAAAAGTTATATAAAGCGGTAGCCACAATGTTCTCTGACTTGTTAAAGTTCACAGGCATAAACTTGATGTTCTTATTGTCAACCGACGTTTCTGTCCAGAACGGCAGATCTACTATTCTGTCTTTACTTCTGTTGTAGGCTACTGATGCCAACAAGTTGCCATAGTTATAGCTGAGCTTTATGTTGGTTGTTACATTTGGCTTCAGCTGCGGGTTTCCTACCTTATATGAGATGGCATCATAATAGTAGAGTCCGGGATTCAAGTTGGAAAACGAAGGGCGTCCGATGGTCTGTCCTACGGATAAGCCCACAGAAGATTTGGCTGTCAGTTGCTTCTTTGCTACCAAGTTGGGGAATAGTTTCCATTCTGTAGAGTCGGTGAACGTTCCAGACACGCCGGTCTCCAACTTTCTACGGTCGGCTTCCATGCGCAAGCCACCTTGCAAATAAAAGCTGCTGAATTGTCTCGAAAGTGACAAATATGCACCATACAGACTCTCGTGAGTATCGTATGTCTCTACATCCGCATTGTAGGCATAATTGCCTTTATTGTTCATAGTAGAGAAGAAAAGTCCCATTGACACGTTAGCCCACTTGCGACGACTGTTGTATGACAGGCGTGTACCTCCGATGTGATATTTCCCCTCACTTGCTGTAGCGACAGCAGGAACAGTGGCAGCCAATCCTGTCTCATCGGAGTGATTCTGTGCGTAATCGGCTATAATATAGAGTGTGCGTGTAGAGTCGATTTCGTTTCTATAGTTCACGCTGGCACTATGCAGATAGTCTGCTCCTCGCTTCTTCTGATTGAACGTCATTTCGGTTCCATTCATAGTCTGCCAAGTAGGTTCTTTTATATGCGTGTTTCCTATGTTGCCCGTATATTGAAAGCCGAACGACTGTTGTCGGCTGATTTCCCAGTTCATCGAATAGAACCATTCGAACATACGAGCGTTTCCTATCGTATGTCTCTCCTTTGCGCTCTCTATGTCTTTTTGTGGCAAGAATACAGTCTCTGTGGTTTTGTCTATCTGTGTTGTACATAAATACGAAAACCCTGCCGTAAGAATATTGCTCACCTTCTTGTATTTCTCGTTTATGGACACATTTGCCATATCCACATAGTTTCTGGCAAAAATAGACGTGTTGCTTAACTCTGTAGACAGTGTATTGCCCAATGCTGTTTTGGTGGTGATGTACACAACGCCCTTATTGCTGGCGCTATATTCTGCTGTTGGATTTGAATCAACCACAATCTTGTTTACCTGTGACGCAGGTATGGCTTTAAGCTCAGCCATACTTACGGGTCTTCCGTTAAGAACAAATGTTGGGGTTCCACCTTCTAACAACTGCAAGTCGGAGGTTAATCCTGGAATCATGCCGAGCACATCGGTTACTTTTCCCATATACTGCAAATAGGAATGTGCTACATCCACGGTTATCTTGTTCAATCCTACTTTCACTGTATTTCTTTTGCCCTTCACCACAACACCTTTAACCGTCATAGTCTTGGGTTGCAGTCGGATGATGCCCATCTCCGTATTGTTGAATATACGGTTTACGGTCTTATAGCCAATGTATGTGATACGGGCCAACACCTTTCTGTAGTTGGAAGGAATGACAAAGTAGCCGTTCTCATTGCTCACGCCCTGACCTACGATGGTGGAATCGATGGGCGACAGCAAGGCTATTGTGGCGTATTCGGCTGCATTGCCTCGTTCGTCAATAACACGTCCCTTATATCGCAGCGTTGACTTCTGCGTACATTCTACCATTATGTTGTCCTCTACCTGCGTCATTCTGATAGGGTAGAAGCCAATGAGTTGCATGATGGCATTTGGAACACTCATGTTGCGTATGCTCTTTGTCACCTTGAAGTCCTCCAACTCGTCGTACACAAAGTTAATGGTGTATTTATGTTGACGGGCATTCAGGTCCTTCAACGCCTCGGAGAACGACACATTATTATATTGTCGGGTGATGCGCTGGCCGTAAGATTGCTGTACGAAAGCCAGCAGAAAGAAAAGAAGCAGGCAGATGGTCTTGCTGCTGTCGGGCGTTGGCTTAAATATGTTTTTCATAATACGTCCTCCGTTCTTATTTTACGACCAATTCTCCTTCGGCATACTCTATCTGTATGCGGTCGAAAGCATTCAGAATCTCCAGGTTCTGCTCCAATGTCTTCGTCTTGTTCCAGTTGAAGAAGAGACGCACATGCTGTGTGTCGTCGTTGTCATACCTCACCTTCACATGATAGAAGTCTGCCATCTGCGTAAGTATCGTTCCCAACTCGGCATTGTCGAACACAACGGGTTTCATGTTGAGCGAGTCATTTGGCTCTGCAGTAACGGCTTTAAGGCTGTCGTCGGCTGATGGCTTTTGTTTTACGGTCTGTTCTGTCGTAGTATTATTATCCGCAACTTTGTCAGAAACCGCGAACTTTAACCAGCCGTTCTGCATGGCAGCCAAGGCTACGCCCGAGAGGAAGATGATGCCAATGATAGAGGCTGCAATCTGCATTCGGTTGTGGTAAGAAGTGTTTGCTCCGTTGCCAATAGACTTAGCCTTATTGTGCTTTTCCGAAAATTCCTTCCATGCCTTGTCCACATCCACCTTCTTTGGCGTGGCTTTCCTGCCAGCCATTCTCGCCATAGCCAAGTCGCGTAGAAACTCCTGCGCTTCTTCGTCGGCAAGCAAGCGTTCCACCTGCTCGTCGGTATATTTCTCGGGATGCTCCTGCATATCGAAGAGCATCAACTGCTTTTCGTCTTTGTTCATCGTACTCATTGTTTTGCTCATTTAATTTGTCTTTTAATCCAGTCCATTGCCTTAGAGAGATGATTGAACACCGTCACTTTACTTACTCCCACCTCATCTGCCACCTCCTGATACGACTTGTCTTGCAGATAGCGCAGGCGGAAGATTAGCTTACGGATGGGAGGTTCAAGGTCGTCGATGAGAAGCTGCAGTTGTTCGAGACGCTCGTCGGTGTCTTCAGAAAGAATCACGTCGGCATCATCCAACAATAGCTTCGCCACTCTTTCCTTCACGCTCTTGTGAGCAATCTGATTGAGACAGCGGTTGCGCACACTCCGCATCAGATAACCTTCCTCGCTCTCAGGCAACAGGACTACATCATCAGCAAGAATCTGCGTGAACACTTCGCTCACCACATCCTTGCTCTCGTCGTCATCCGAGAGAATGTATCTGGCCAGATTGTACATCTTCTCGTAATGCCGCCGAAACATCTGTTCTATGTCCTTTTCTTGTGTCATATACTTATCTATACAGTTGAGCAAAGTGAAAAACTAAGCAAAACATTGATTTTTTTGAAAAAACATTACAAAGGTAATGGATAAAATGAAAACAAAAAAGAGTCACTCCGAAGAATGACTCTTTTACATTGTGGTGCCACCAGGAATCGAACCGGGGACACAAGG